>Ga0065711_1003197_pt1 | contig 31799 bp, 17 predicted proteins | sample Hoacrofraction12_FD_59098 | JGI IMG/M metagenome (GOLD analysis project Ga0065711, IMG submission 59098) | Hoatzin crop microbial communities from Cojedes, Venezuela - Epithelial fraction 12 v2 (version 2) | ecosystem: Host-associated > Birds > Digestive system > Esophagus > Crop | place... | reverse complement strand
AGTAGCTCCTCATCTTTCTTGAAGTGGGGAGCCCAGAACTGGACACAGTACTCCAGATGAGGCCTCACTAGGGCAGTGTAGAGGGGAAGGAGAACCTCCCTCGACCTGCTGGCCACACTCCTCCTAATGCGTCAGCACTTCTGCACCACGGTGTTTATTTTTTAGTATAACACTCCCTTGCTCCTGCAGCATTGTGCCTGTGCTAGAGCAGCTTCTCACCACAGCTAAAGGAGCTCTGCTCTCAAATTCTTTATTAAATGTAACTTTATCTGCTGTTAGAGGGGTTAAATTGCAATGCGGTCTAGTGACTGTAAAACCGGTGGTGGAGAGGAGATGTGGGTCCTGGCTGGGCTCCTACTTCTGCCAGGTATCTGCTTTCCAGGGCACACTCAAACTGTACCAAAAGGATGCCAAAAGTAGGCTGCAGCCTGCGTTCCAACTGTAATTCAGCAAAAGCCAGGGTACACAGCGTGTGTGTCCCCTTGGTGAACAAATTCACAATGTTTCAGCTTTTCCCAAGGCTAAACAAAAGTTTAATAACTGCTGCTGCAAAGCTGAGAAAGAAAAGGGCCTGAGCGCTCAGTGGCTGCCGTGCTCCCAGGCTGCCTAACACCGGCTTCGACGTTTCAGCTGGGAGGCTTTAGAAGCAGCTCGTTGTTTGCAGACGGATGTACTCACACCAGTAAAATCCCGAGCCACAGCAAGCCGGGCTCTCACATGAGCCCTGTGGTGCACGGGTAGGTCTGCAGGACCTGCAGCGCAAACGTGCGCAGCGGGGCCGTCTGCGAAACAGGAGCACGTGCTGGCCGTGCCGCTTCTCCCTGCTGTCTGATGCTTCTGCTATCTGGTCGCTTTCCTGGGGCAGGACCGAAACGCGACGAGCTTCCTCCACCACTTCAGAGGGTCCGACCTGCCCGCCTGTAAGGCGAACGCTGCACACAGCGAGCTGTGGGGCATTTTGGTGTGGTTGCTGAAGCTTTGTTCTCTGGTTTGCGCTCTCTCTTTTGGGTCAGGCCGTGTATTTTTGGACATACCGAGATGTTGAATCTGGAGCTGTTCCCCTTATTTTTTCTGTGGCTGTCGTCCAAAATGTGGCCTTGTGGTTGGTTTTGTTTCTTTGCTTTCCTCCTACAAAGCTGTCTACCCATGAATAGTTATCTCCAATGGACCCACAGAGAAAGGGACCCTGGTTTCAGGGAGGCAGCCCAGGTGGGTGGAGCAATGCGTTTTGGCTTCGGGACAGGAATTCAGGGTCTGAGCAGCTGCTTGAGTGCCTAAACCAGGTTAAAACACCCGCTGAAGCTGGGGGGGGGAGGGGGGAGTAGGGTTGGGATCCTGCCTGGGATCACATGCATGCCCAGCTCCTGCTGTTCCCAGGGCTGCTGAGCATTGAATCCTCTGAGGACTGAGACTTGAAAAGGTTGTGTTTGACCCCCTCTGAATGGGAAATGCTCCTGACGGGGTACAACAAAAACAAAATCAAGTTCAAAGAAACACAAGAAAGTGGCTTGCTAGACTTGGGATTAGACTGCATGGATTTATAAGGATGTACCCTACCCTGCTATTTGATCATCACCACGTCGCAATGAGTGATGAAAAGCAGCTGGCTGTGGTCACCTTTTCCTTCTGCAGCACTGGGGGGTCCCAGCAGCGTCAGGAGGCTGTACAGGCCATGGCAAAAGAGATCTCAGCCTTTTGAGCCTGGACCCAGCAGAGTTTAAATGCAAATATTGCTGCTTTAAATTCCATTATACTTGAGGAAAGCCCAAATTTTAATATTGTTCTTCAAGCCCCTGATGGTGCGCCAGTGGTCTGAGCTAGCTTAAACATAGAAATAGAAGGTTTAAAAGAGCAGCGGTACTGAGCAAACCTTGTACACAGTGGGTGGCTTTGTCTGTTCTGTATAGCCAAATGTCAGAACTGCAGGCAAAAATATTTATCTCTGTACACTACACCAAAAGGCCATGAGGAGTCATGGCTTCTTCTCTCTGCTCCTCTATTTAGCAGCTTTAGGGAAGGGTAAACTCCCTCCATGCGCAGATGCCTCAGCTCAGGCCATTGAGAGTCTCCCCTCACAATATTATCTCCCTGCTGCAAAATTGCATTGTTAACTAACACCAGCTGAGACCTTTCCACAGGGATGTAAATAAATATGGGCCTTTTTTTTCCCCCCCTCCAACTTGTTGCAGAAAAACCACCCACGATGTGTTTGAGGGGGAAAAGAAAGAAACAAGCTCCCTGATGTGCAAATCCTCCCTGATGTGCAAATCCAAAGACACTGAAAATGATGAATTCCTCCCTGTTGAGGTATATTGCAAATAAGGGCTTTGTCTTCCAGCTTTAGAAAAGGCAGCGTCTTGCTTTAGAACAGGTCCAGCTCCTCGGGGCAGATGGGTTACGGCAAGGAGGAAGGGGGTGAAGGAGAAGCAGCCTGGTGGTGGGGGGCCCCCCCAGCCTGCCCCACTCTGCGGCAAAGGTGGGGGATGCTGCCGTGGTCCAGGCAGGGCTGGGAGCTGCCAGACCCCCACTCGCACGCCCAAGGGGTGCTGTGGCCGGGAGGGCAAGGGCAAACACCCGGGGCTCTGTCCACTGAGCGCAGCCTTGCCCTGGTGCTAATGTGGATTTATAGTCTGAACCGGCTCCAAAGCCCTGCTTAATATTAGCAGCTGGGTCCCATATGGCACTGCTGTGTGTGGCCCCAGAGAGAAGTGCCAGCAGATGGTCCCTGTCCCTGAGAGCCATGCGGCAAAGAGGCAAAGCATCCCAGAGGAGGAAAAAAAATATCCTCTGCATTTAAGAGGGGAAACTGAGGTGTGAAGCAGCAGTCATTGCAAAAATGTCAGAAATAAATCCTCTGTCTCCACCAGCGAGAAGACGGGGAGCGCAGCCACGTGTGGGCACAGGTTGTGCCGACGCAGCAGCACTGTTGTCCTGTGCTTGGGTCCTGCTGCAGTCAGTTTGGGTTCACAGCAGCGGGGAAGGCTTTGGGTTTAGTCTTCATGCCTCAGGGCTTGACGTGGCCCCGGTGGTTTCCCTGAGTCTGCTGGGGCCTCTTTGCTGGTGACTGTGGGGAGGCTGGGTCCCCACTGTGTGCAGGAAGGTGGCAAGGGAGCCGAGACCTGGTGCTTGAGCTTGGAGAGCCCACACCGCGTGTGAACCACAGAGGATGTTCTCCCCCACATTGCTCCCTGCCATCATGCTGGTGTCTCCTCCATCAGTCTCACTGTCATGACCCTGAGAAAAGGGCAAGGCAGAAAGCGTAGCTGAGCACTTACCCTCTCCAATAAAAAAATGAAACAGTCCTTTGGACCTCTCCAGGTCTGAAGAAACAACTAATGCGCTAATGCGTCCTGATGGATCTTTAGTGGGAGTTGGGAAAAGTAGCGAGGCCCTTCCCAGCAAGGCAATCAGGCTGCCTGCTCGGCTGAGAGCAGGGAAGCGACATGATGGATGCTGCCGTGCCTGCTGAGGGAGGCACGGCTGTGCAGGAGTGCTAAAAGCACTGGGAGACCTGGGAGGTGGATCCAGCAGGGCAGGCGAGGGCAGCTGTGCCGACACTCGGGGTGCTGCTCTGACAGATAGCAGCTCCCTCTGGGACAGTGGGACTCCTTTCATCTCTAAAGTTGCAGTCATTAGTCTCCAGGCCTGAGGACATCTCATCTCTGACACTGATTTCCTGCCCTGGCCATAATCGCTTTGTTTTTTCCCAGGGCCAGGCAAGAGGCAGACTGGAAATGAGTAGTGAGCGGGGGTCAAATGAGGAAGAAGTACGATTCCCTCAAGGAAAAAACATTTCTCAGTTAATGAAGTGCGAACCCAAATGGCAGGGAGGGGATGAGAAGGAGCAAGCCACCCACTAGTATTCATTAAACTTCTGAGTAAATATATAATGAAATATGATGAGGGCCGTGGTCGTGCTGGCTGGGAGCCGTGGTGTAGGGCGAAGGGGCCAGCCCAGCACAGTGGGAGGATCAGAGGTGTTAGGGTCATATGTCTGCTCATCTCTTGAGTTCCCGTTAATTTCTCTCCTGCTTTAAGAAGAGGTGAGGTGGGAGCAGAGGTGGCACAGGTGCTTTCCCATGGTGGGAACTGCAGTGCCGCTCTAGTTTATCGTAGGTAGTGTCACGGGGCCGGAGGGATGAAATCCCAAAGCCATAAATCCTGCTGGTGGGCGGCTGCACGCGTGGGGAAGCGGGGAGCTGGCAGGCAGCTCCTGCCCTGTGCCGGCCAGGGCCAGGGTGCCTTTCTCAGCGGCTCTGGCAGGGGTCTGACAGCAGCATTTATCACGTGCTAGGGGCTGAAAGAAAAACGTGCCACTCGTTTTATGGTCAGGAGTAGCCTGTTGATCAGCACTGCACTCTGTAAATATTGTGTCCCCTCTGCTAACAGGGAGAGCAGCAGTAGTAACCAGTCTCTTATTCTTTTTGGAGACAGAGCAAATCGTGAGATTAATTTCCTTTCTTTTTTTCTTTTTTTTTTCTTCTTTTGGATACCCTTGTCAGCAGTAAAGTATAGTAAATACACTGTAAGCAAAAGCCCTCATGCTACCCAAGAAAATGTATTCATTTAGGGAGCCCCTTCATGCCAGCGGGTTTTCAGCATCTGTGTTTACTGTTGGCTGGCTCTTTGTAGGCACAGAGACAGGTCACAGCCACTGGCAAATCACTTGAGCTCTGCAAAAAAGCTCTTTTCATCAATAAACAGTGTTTTCAGATGATTGAAGTCAGTGGGACCCACCTGGAAACCTGCAGACCCCTGGAGTTTTCTGCCCTGTGTCAGCATAAGCCCCGCTCCGCCACCACCGCAGTTCTGGGGGGAGCAGCCTGGGGTGAGCAGGGGCTGGGGAGCAGCGCTAGCTTGGCACCTGCAGAAGCTCAGCTCTGTCAAGCTCTGACCTCTAGAAATCAAAGCTACTTGAACTGGCAATGAGCTTTGGAGACGTGGTGGCTATACTCAGAGTTGGGGCAGAGTGATGTCCTGGGTGGGATTTCAAGCGCGCGCCCTGGGGCAGCGGTTGCAGCAGGCAACAAGCCTGAGGAGCAGGGAGAGCCGTTTCCTCGGGCTGTGTTGTTTAATTTGGCTTGGCCCCTGGGGAGCAGGGGATCAACACGTAACAGTCACTTTTGCTGTATCCTGAGAAAGAGGCAGTGAGTCTTTGTTGATCTCCAGGGGGGACCTGGGTGATGATTTTGTTGTTTCCACCAGTGTCACCTTGGGTTAGACCCATGCCTGTCTTTGGGCTCCCCCACCAACATGTTTAATCCACTGAGACGTGGGCCTGCTCCCACTTCCCATCTACCCTTTGTACTGCTCTGGTGGCTTTCCCAGTGTCTCCAGGGGAGTGGGGTTCGGCGCTTCCCCAGGTAATACTGCCTGAGGACTTCTGCCACCCCTGGGATAGGAGAGCCACGGTGCTGCTCACAGCTTAAGGAGATTATGGGGTTCTGCAAGACCGGGGTGAGCAATGGGGAGTTAGGAGGCTACCAAGGAGTTACCAAGGCGTATGTACAGCAAAAATCATGTTCCTGCTGGGTGGGAGTGAAGCAGGGATGAACTGAGGGTGGGAGTACCAGCAGAGAGAGAAAGAACACCTAAGGAAACAGACAGCTCCCGCAAAACAGACAATAAATAAATTTCCAAGTAAAAAGCATCTTTCCTAGGCTTCTTCCCCATCTGCAGAGCAGACAAGACAAATATGGCCTAGTTTTCACAGGTGCTGGGCACCCATGAATCCCACTAGCTTTAGCAGGTGCTGCCGATGCTCGGTTCCTCTGGAAAATAGAAAGCAGCTCATAAATCTCTCTCTGTCTACCTGTGTCATCTGCAAACTTTTTAATTAAAACTCTGCCTGGTATTGTACCTGGGGTCTGGAAATTAATTGTAATCAGTAAAGTTTAAGGCTCTGTTGCTCAGATCCTTTTGTCCTTCAGGTGTGTGGTGTGATCGGAAATCTGGAGCAGACCATACCCCTGCTGCCTGAAGGGAAAGAAATAATCCATTTTTAGAGTTCGCTTTGCAAGAGTTGTGAGCCTCGCTAAGATCAGCACTGCTGCAGCTCCCCCATGGTGGCTGCTGGTATTTCTGGCAAGGCGGCTATGTGACTTCTTTTCGATCCACGCCACTACTCATGCTAAAGCACGGCCGTGTGAAGAAGTGGGGAGAGAGAAGAGGACAAGTGAAATGAAATTGGTTTTCAGTTTGTGAACCTGGATGGATATTTTCCTAACATTTTATATCCATATTCATCTCCTTCTTTTTCTCTCTTTTTCCTCTTATTCTTTCTATGTACGCGTGTACGTAATCAACAGCTCTTTCTGCATTGCTTGGCCCCTTCATCTCTTCCTTTGCCTGTCGGCACTTCTCCCCTGACTTCTTCTCTCCACTTACTCTCCATGAGTAACCGTGGCCGTGGCTCGCTCTCTGCCCAGCGTGCTGTGCCCTGAGCCGTGTGTGGTCTGTTTGGTATGGAGCCCTTGCAGTCTCCCACGTTTGCTGGAAGGCAGCTGGCGAGCAGTGAGCCCAGCAGCACACGCTGGGCCGCTGCGGCTGCATTTCCGTTTCTTGCCTGCTTTTTTGTGTATCACAGGAGGATTTCTTATTTGCATGTTCTCTACTTCCAGGCACGCTACGTGTGCACAAGCACACACATCGAAATGAAAGACAGCCGAGTTTAATGCATTTTTGGCATTTTCATCTGAAATTCATGAAAAAAAAATCCCAAGAGTAAACGTCCCGATTGGCATAGATTACAGCTTGTCCAGATACAGCTTTTCTTCACCAGCTTTTCCCTGTCGCTTTTTGCTGCCATCTTATATCACTGCTGAGCTGCTCTGTGCCCTTGCAAAAGGGCACCGGATTAGGGATGGAGCTACTGTTATTCATTAACATCTAATCTTTTTTGACATTGGTAACATCTGCAGCATGACAGGGAGAAATACATGAGACTTCCGTGAGGAGAGGAAAAAGAGAATTTCCCCATAACCCTTCTGGCCTGCCCTGCCTGGGAAACAGAAAAGATCAGGCAAGGCTTCTTCAGAGTCAGGGTCTGAACCACACAAATGCTGGATGGTCCAGATTCACAGAGAACACATTAGCTTTTTGACCACCTTCCAGGATGAAGCCCGCATGTTGCACCAAACCATACGGACTGGCATGTCGCAGTCCCGTGTGCACGATCACACGCTGCTTCCACTCCCTCTGTCAAATGCAGCCCTGCTCGTGCTCACGTGGAGAGCATCGCTCGGACCACGGATGTCTCTGTCCACCAGGCACGGGCTCTCATGGGTAGTGAGGGCAGGAGTGGAACTGAAGATACGTAGCTCTGCTAGTTTGTGTCAGGCATTGAGGCTGCTGAAGAAAAATGCCTAGATTTGAGCAACAGCTTGAGATGTCATCTATTCATGTAAGTTTTCTAAAACCCTTACAGGAAAACAAGCACCTTACCCCATGGTTTACAGGTAACAGTACGTAAACCCCAAGAGAGAATGCTGCTACTTTTGAAAGCTACTTGTCAGTAAGTTTACATGGGAAGTGTATGAAGGAGGATTATAAAATGTGCCTATCTGTAGCGGCAGGAAACTGGCCTTGGCTGTCCATAAAGTCCCTTCTTTATACTCCTTGTAGCCAGTAAATGTCCCAGCAGCTTGTGAAAGATGGGGAAGCAGAATGTTATGGTTGTCTGTGCGTGTACCCAGTAGGTGAGTGGCTTTTCTGGGGACTTTGCAGTAAGGCTCCGAGCTACATTTCCCTGTTAGGCTTTACTGTAAATTAAATAACCACATACACAGAAATAATTAAAAATATCTCTAAATCAGACTACCTTTTTTTTTCTTTTTATTAATAACTAAAATGACTGCAAATGAGCAAACTGCAGTCCTTGAGTTAGGGATACAACTCAAATCAAATCACCCAAGTCATGAATTGGCAGCAGTACGAAATAAAGTCAACAGCTGATCAAATCATCAAACAAGTGCATACAAGATTGGAGTAACGAAGCCACACAACATATGGCATATTTTATGAAACAGTGAGCACTGCTCCTCCTTACTGCCGTTACACTTGTCACTTGCTTACCGTACTTTCTTTCTCTTTGCCTTCCTTAAAACCTTTATCTTTTTTTCCTGTGAAGCAACTGGAGAAGCAAAGGTAACTTTGTTTATACTGATTCAGTAAAGACCACCTGTTGATGGTGGATCAGTTTGGTGTGAAACTAGCTGAGGAAATACTAAGCTTGCAAAATGAGAATGGTTGGAGTTTATTCTTGTTATTCTAAATGGCATCATAGCTTTATTATATAAGCCTATTTCACAAGACAGAGGGTCAGAGCTGTTTGGGGAAGCAGGAGAGGAAATCAAGGGAAACTGTCTGCTTTTCTTGAGAGCTTAGAGAAGGTCCTGACCACAACCAGCTGTTGTGACTTTTGCCTTGGCCTAGCTGCAGCTCCTGAGCTGCTCTCATGCAGCCAGGGCTATGTGGGCTGTGTTAGGTGGTGAAGGAGAAGCAGCATAAGTCAAGCCGAAACCCTAAAAAGAGCATGGAAAAGAGGGCTGAAGCCCCGAAAACCTGATTGCCATACATGCTGCAGTTTGACTTGAGGTGTTTGGTGTGGGGACATAATGACACATCTCACAGTTATTAAGCTAAAGGACTAGGTATGTCTCCAGAGGTAGAGAAGAGCTGGATCTATACAAGTTATGCAACGTGTCCTCAGTCAATCTCAAATTCTTATTGGCCTAAACAGCACCTTGCTATCATAATCTCTACTTTCTCCACTGAAAATTGCTAGCTGTCTATGCATAATGTTTCCTCTCCCATTCAGATGATCAGAACTTCCCTCTGTGTGAGAGAGAGTGCTCAAGGATTTAAGATCCATGGGGAAATTCAGAAACAGCATTTTAGATGCTGTATATCTGCCATTGTACTATTTATGTAGTTTGCAGGCTCTTGCTGTCACAATGAAGAACAGCTCTGCAAAGGCCCCTCAGCAGTCCTGGTGCCACAGAGGTTCCTTGCTCCTTCCAATTTGCTTGCGCTATTTGTTCAACGTGACATATTTATTACTAGTTTCAGTCTTGCATGGTCAACCTATCTTATGGACTGTGCAGTGGAAAGCAGGAGAGAAAACTTAATGAAGGTGAGTCAGATGGCACAGGGTGTTCCTCCAGGCTTGTTCTGGGGTGAGGGAGAGACATTTGGCACAATTTTGCGTCCTCTGCAGACAGGCTAACAACGCACCTGCCAGTGCTGCTTACTGCAGAGCTGGGCTGAGGGCACTTTACCAGAAGAGGCTGCTGTAATTTGTAGTAGGAGAAGATTGCCCAGATACTTTGTCGGCTTCAAGTACCTTGTTCAGCCACAGGATAAAGGAATTAGTCAGATGAGAAGACAGCTCATGGGAGCTTCGTGGGGAAGCAGCATTGCTATGTTGAGCCAGACCAGGACCAGCGTCAGTGAAAGCTCTTGCTGTTAGCTCACCGCTCCTCTGGCAGCGTGCAGTAAGCTCACAGCCCTGGGGTGCTTACGGTGACCATATGTCAATGCAGGAAGCGTTTCACTGCTGTGCTTGCTGTTAATTACCTTCAGTGATGCAAAGAAGCCAGCGCCTAAGTGGCAGCAGAGCCTTCAGCCTGCGGGGAGAACCAGCACACCCCAGGGCAGCTGGCCACCTACTTTGAGGGTCCTAAAGCTGTTTTTGCTGAAGTGACCCTGGCAGAGCTCTCCACTGTCCAAGGAGTTCAAGATAACTAACGTGGAGCTGCAGTTTGCTTTATAGTTGTGCAAATGAGAATTTTCCTTTCCAGAAAACCTTGTTTTCTGTTGTCTGATTCAAAGGAGGTTTGATTCCTTTCCAGCAGGTATAAGATTTCTCAATATGTACATTAACCAGTTACTGGCCAAACTGGGGAGGTGGAGCTTCAGGACAGAAAGGGAACATCTTCCCAAGTAGATCTGTAGGAAAAATATAATGGACAAAATTTTGGTTGAGAAGCAGAACTTAAAAACACCCCTGGTGGAAATGTGTCCTGGGAACTTTAATGATCAGTGGTGGTCCTCTGTTTTACACCTCACTTGGGAAACAGCTGCTTTTACAGCAATTAGTCACCCTAAAACTAAGGTAAAGCAGGAGAAAGGCATTGCTTCCTCAATCGGCAGCCTTGGCACGGGAGGCTCTGGAGACAACTCCAGAAAGCAGAGGAGGAAAGGGGAGAGGAGGAGGCAGTCTGTACCTGTGCATATGCACACACACACCCTTTGGCCCCTGAGGCCGGGCTGTTTCTTGGCTCCTTAAGATTCAGTCTGTTCAGACCTATTCTGGGACAGCTTCTCAGAATGGCTCTTATTTGCAAGTGTGAGCTGATCTTATTCCCTTTTATGTTGCTGCTCTCTGAATGAAAACATCAGTAGAGAAAGCAAAGCAGTACTGGGAAGTAAATTGTGTACAACGTGCCTGTTCCCATCCTAAGCTCCCAGGCCATTCTGCTTTGGCTGTGGTCTCTGGCCAGAGGGTTGGGAGACACTTGCATGTCTTGGAATCACAAAATCATAGAATGGCTTGGGTTTCTGAGGTACCTTATAGATCACCTTGTTCCAGCTGCCCTGCCATGGGCAGGGACACCTTCCACTAGAGCAGGTTGCCCAGACCCCCATCCAGCCTGGCCTTGAACACTGCCAGGGAGGGGGCAGCCACAGCTTCTCTGGGCAACTTGCTCCACTGCCTCACCACCCTCACAGTAAAGGATTTCTTTCTTATATCTAATCTAAATCTACCCTCTTTCAATTTAAAGCCATTACCCCTTGTCCTGTCACTACATGCCCTCAGAAAAAGTCCCTCCTCAGCTTTCTTGCAGGCCCCCATCAGGTGCTGGAAGGCTGCTGTCAGGTCTACACGGAGAATCCTGCTGCCTCACACCAGCCTGCTCCATGAGAAGCTGGTGACTAGGAAAGCTCCTGGTGTCAGCATGTCCCCAGTGTCTGTCTTTCCTCTGTGAGTGAGAAAATGGCGAGATCCCTTGGCAGGCACTTCCCAATGGCCATGGCCCCAAGGAATTCATTAGAAACCGGGTGATCTTGTTAAGGTGAGATGGAAAGCCTCTCAGCCCAAGTGTCACCAGTAAACAGAGTACAGCTGCATGGATCAGCCAGCACATGAGCCAAAAAGGTGTTCTGGTGGTGAGCCTGTCAGCTCAACAGACAGCCAGGGTGAGCACACCTCCTCCGAGTTGCCTGTGTGGCTCTGGCCCCTCTCTATTGCACTGCAGGTGGTCTGCGTTGCCATCAAGCATCGCAAAGCCCACCTATGTGGATGTGTGTGCGTGTGTGTGTGTAAATCCCTGGGAGCACAGGACCTTCAGCTGGGGAAAGATCACTGTAAGAGGGGAAGGCAGGAAGGATTCAATGTGCAAGCCTGGAGCTTCTCGAGTCTGACATGAATTGCGTGGCCTCTATGGAGAGAACCTTACCTCTGCCTCCTTGCTGTGCTTCTTGGCAATACTGGTTTTGCTAAAACAGTGCAGGATACAGCTGGCCAAACACACAGCCAACCTTGCGCTGCGGTGCGGGGGTCCTGAGCACCATGTCGGGTGCTGCTGCGTGGCCCCCTCACGCCCCGTGGTGCTGCTGAGTGCTACCCCAGCTGCCAGCGCTCTCCTGGGGCTCACCAAGGTCGGGGCCCTGGGCAGTGCAATGGTGGGCTGATCCATCATTAATTTCCAACGTTTGTCATCCCTGAGTCACCAGGTTGTGAAAACATGAAAAAGCCAGGTCCCGCCTGACCGCAAGGCTGCAAACTCAAGGGTCAAAGGCATAGCAACAAAACTAAATAGAAGAAGCAAAACAAAGGTAATACTGCACTGGAGGCAAGGCAACAAAACATTTTCAGGAAATTGCTGTTTTGAAGGAGTTTGAGAGCGTGTTGGAAACTTCGTCTCTTATGTCACTGTCTCAGAGACAGCTGAAAACTAGTAGTGATCCAAAGTCACTGCTACTGGACAAGAGCTTGTTATAGACAGTAAATTGGTTATAACCCCAGTTTCTGTTGTTTGGGTCGTGCTCACCACCTGTTGTGCCCAGGTCAAGGACAGTGACTTTCTGGCACGGTGGATGAGTGCTGCCATCTCCCCAGCCATGGCTGCTCGGGGGCACGGCTGAGGCTTTCTCTGGGTGAAGAGCCGCTTTTGGCAGCCCCGTGTCCCTAGGTGCGCCATATCCATGGTGCTCAGTGGCTTTCAATAGAGTTCTGGGTGTTCAGCGCTTCTCAAAATTAACACCTGAAGGCAGTTTGAACAAAGACCATGCTGAAATACGCAGGACTCATAGAGTACAGCTCACAGCTCCATGTGGCTACCAATGCACGCAGAAGGCAGAGACATGGTAGTGCAAGCTAGCAAACTGGCACAGCGTGACATCTGGCTCTGTCTTTCCCATCTTTGGGCTGGATTCTCATCACCAGTGACACCGTAGCAGTTCCATTTTCCTTCTAGGAGTCCCTTAGTGTTTCCATAAGTCTCATTAAAATCACAGTCTGGCTCTAGGTTTTTATTCTGTTTTGACTCCTTTGCTTCCAAACAGGAGGATCATAAACTTCTCCTTACCATTTTTGCAGAGGGCGTGTAACCAGAGCACCAGCTTTTGGAGGTAGTCCTGTCAAAAAGAAGAATGAGGTGATGGTGTGTTAGAAAAGATCCCCAGGGAAGCTTTGCCACTATCAGCATTTGAAGGATGATCAGCTGTTAGATAAATTTCCCATAAAATATCACTTAGACCACTTTGGCCTAAGTGGGTTGGTCAAAGGTGGTCGTAAGGATTTGCAAAATATCCTTTCAGGTTTACAGGATAACCAGTCAAGAATATGAGGTAGAAAGCAGTGGGAGTGGAGATTTTAAACGTTGTGTGGCGCAGAAAGCATAGCTGTGTCAGTGTGCCCACCCAGTGATTGCTGAGGATGCACTGTGCAGCATGGGATCAGCACGTCCCCCGCTGCTCCTGCCTTCCATGAGGGCATGCCCAGTGCCTGCCACGTCCTTTGGCCATGGGCAGCTGTGCTGGGAGAAGGGTGCCGGAGACAAGGAGCATCTCTAGCCAAGGGAACTTCAAAAATGAAATTAAAGATTTGGTTTAGGTGCATCTTGCATCCCTGCCCAGTAGCCAACAGCTGCCCAACTGATTGAAGTAATGTGATTTTCTTCAGTGTCTTTTTCCACCCAGAAAAAGAGTCTCTGCTGTGGGGACCAAATGTATGAATGTGATTTGGGTAATTAGTGTGGCTGAGGGATCATGCTTAGATCAGAGAGGGAATAAGAAGGTAACCGAGGGGAAGAAGCTACCTTTGAGCTCTGCTTCTTGTAAACAGGTGTCGGGGCTAATGCGATATCTTTCTCTACCCGGGTATGATCACTGCATTTACATTTCTTGCCTGAAGATACAACCAGGTTCAGGACACAGGTATAAGCTCGACANCGCGCTGCCTTGCTGAGGTGGGTACAGGGCATTTCCTCTGCTGCAAGAAGGCAGCCAGCTTTTTCCAGCAGTGTGTACGCTGCATGCTGGGCAGGAGCTTAGCCAGGCTCTGGCCATGTGCAGGGTCAGGTACCAAGAGAACAGTGGGCTGAGGAAGGTCCTCAGCCCGATGGGCAGGTGGCTGGCACCAGGAAGGTAGCCCTCTCATCTTCCTGGGGGTTATTTCCAAGATGTGTCTGAGGCAGTGTTAAAGTCACAGTTGTGTTATTGAGTACGATATGCACTCAACTCTGCCTGTGGGGGAAACCCACCGTAGTAGGCTCCCTGCACAGGCACTGCTGCCGTTCCTGTGGTGGGGGAAGAAAACAGCTGGAGCGGCCACCTGCCTGGGGTTTATTTGAGCAAAATCACCTTTCCGACTTTGCCGCAGGCTTGCTGTGTGGCTCTGGCAGCTTGCTTGGCCCCCGAGTGCTACCCAGGTATCGATGAATAAGACACTGCTGTGATGTGAGCTGAGCAGCACTGCCAACAGACGAGCTCTTGTGAGGCCAAGAAATTCCCTCACCATGAAAAGGGCTTTTCTCTCTGTTCTGTAGAAAAGCAGCTAGAAAATATCTTGGAAGAAAATTCAGTTTCTGTGAAATATGCTGGAAAAGCTTTCGCCATTTTGGAGTCCGCTAGGATCTGCTCAGGCTCCGGGTTCTTGCACTGGTGAGAAATGTCTCAGGGAAAAGCAGAACACCTCCCATCTGTGTCAGCCCAGTACAAACTGTTCTTTGTTCCTCCCCCTCTGCTCTCAGCCCTGCTGCACAGGTGTCCTGTGCTTGGGCTGCGGAAGAAAAAAACATTTCATTTTCTTCTTGCTTTAATTGTGCTTTCCAAGTGTTTGTGTATAGCCGAAGGGCAACATGCACCTGCTTGTACAAACTTGAAATAGGCCCACTTGCTCTCACCGTTTAAGTAAGAGATCCAAGCGATGTCAAATGTGGGCATCTGTTGCTCAGAGCAAATAGTGGTGTCAGCTTGTCATACTTGCTCCTGCTCCTGCATCCTGTGTAGCGAAGCGGCAACCCACACACAGCTGGAATCTCTGCCAACAGAAGAGCAACAGTCAGTAGGTGAAATCCACACAGTGCCTCATTTGCTCTTTGAAATCGGACTCTTACAGGGCTCCAGTGCTGTGTGACCTTTTGCTAGGCTGCCAGACAGAGGTGAATTTTTCTTTTGTAGGAAAACAAACAAAAAAATCTGACTTCAAAGGATTCGTTGTCAAAATGCTTTCCATCTGTGTGGTGTTCTGTTTGTTATTTGCTTTTGTCTTCTGTTCCTGAGGGGTTAATTAAGACCTGTATCCTTCCTGGGCTATTTCTTTACTGCAGAGAGGCTGAAAATGCAGATTTGTTTTTATCTATGACAACACAATTGTATGTCCTGAATCGCCGCTGGCAGTGCTGGAAGCAGCTTACGAGAGCAGCCAATATATCTCCCTCTTCATGCAAATTTCCTCCTTGAAGGGCAGTCCTTGGTTTTTAATCAATAGGATATATAGGAGCTTCGATTACTTCTCTTGCTACCTCCCATTTCTCTGTTATTCGCAAATCTTAGAGTTATCTGGACACCTTGAAGATTTTGACTGTGTTATAGTTTTGACGGTCCAAGGAGGTCTAATTCTAGATGCAATTAATGCATATTAAGACACATACATACAGATGTGTTTCACGGTTTGCTCTATGACTCTGGACAGGATGGGCTGCTCTGCTACAGCATGGCTCTCGATGAATGAAAGATTATATCCCCTGAGTTTTATCTCAAACAGTGAAGTTCAACATGTCCTGATTCCATAGAAGCCAATATGTTATCTTGCAGCTTGTGGAGGTGCTGGGGAAGCATCTAAATATCCCTGCCTGAGGGCCCTGGCTAGTGCAAGGGCTTGTGCAATGTGTTGTATTCACTCAGAGCCCCTCTCTTTAAAGAAACAAAAGCAGGAGCAACAAAAACAGAAGTAAGAGGGGGAAAGGGAGAAATCATAAAACCCCAGAAAGACTCTGTGGGTCAGAAAGAGGTGGAGGCGGGTGAACTTATAGGCCTGGTCCAGAAGACTGGAACGTGCAGTGGGGTTTGGCTCGAGCGCTGCATGTAGGGCAAGCTGTACGGCCTCTGCTCCAGCGAGGAAAACAAGGCTTTTGTCTCCAGGCTGATTGGGCTGCCATCATTTGCAACACAACTATCATTTTTGTGACAGCAAACCCAAACTATGAGGATCCTCCAGGTAATGCTGCATCCAAGATGGTGGCAGAGACCAGAGCCATACCTGCTGCCAGGCACCTCCAAGCTTGGAGATCTTCCAAGGGCATGCCACGGGTGGCAGGTTGTTACAGTCCTACTTGCCAACGGCCTCCTCCTTGCTGGGCCAAGAGAGATTTCTTATTTCAAGAGAAGGGGCTGTACCAGGACTACATATGGGTACGTTTCTTGAAAAACAGCGAAGGCGGGCTGTCATCAAAGACAGCCCAGTCCATGCTGGAATCTTACGCAAAGCCAGCGGAAAGACAATGTCAGCGTCAGGATTTCTGCGCCTCCCTGTCCATCCTGTAAAGACCATAGGCCCTACTTTCTGGCTCAATGAGCAGCACGGAAAATAAGGGCGTTATATCTCCATTGACAAAGATTGATGTCAAGCATGAGGGTTAGTTCTCTGCAGCGCAGGAGATGAAGTTTGGATTTTGCAAGTTTTCCCATTATCGGCTCTCTCCCTTGACAATCCCCACAGGCCTGTACCACCCTCCCTGGCCGATACGGAGTCTCGGGGAGTGTCTCTCGTTCATCCGTACTTCATTTTGCTCCAACTTCCCATTAAAGCAACCGTTGCCCTGAGAGTGTGCTTCACTGTGCAGATTTACCGGGCCTCTCCCACACACCTCCAGGGATAAAAGCTGCCTTATGAATTAGAAAGGGAAAAGAAGCAAGCTTTCTCCTGCCAGGCAGAGAGCCGTGGCCGCCAGTCCTGTCCCCGATCCAGGCGTGCCGGCCGGAGGTGGTACCTCCTCCTCCAGCCACAGCCACCGCTGCTCATCAGCTCTCCTGGCAAACCAGTTCATCTGAGCTCTCCCACTCGTGCTCTGGGCAAAACCAACCGGAATAACTCACAGCACCTACTTACCTTGTTTAAACTAATCCAGGTCATTTTGTCTGAAGTGGATTAAGGGGTGCTCTGACTGGGAAGTCGGGAGAAATCAATTTGTCATCCTCTCTGAAACTGCTGAAGGAAAGGCTGCTTCTGTATTCAGGCATCTGCACTGCCAAGAGCCAGGAGCAAGACACAGGTGTATGCCAGATGGAGAGCTGAGGGGCTGTGACAGCGAAGGATGTGCTGACAGACTCGACATGCAAAGTGCCTGTGGCCTGACTTCACCCGGGAGCGTATGCTCCAGCAGCTGCGGCTGTTTCGAATGAGCCTGGCTTCAGGAGGTTCCTCGACATCTCTGCTCTTCAGATAATTTCAGGCAGTGGTTTTTGCCTTACCAGTTTAATAGCCCTTGCTTTGGGCAAGGCTGAGAACCAACCTGGCACTTGCTGGCTGGGGTGCTAAGCCCACGCTGCCGGTATCTCCAAGTACTTCTGCATCGCGCTTAGCTTGGCTCTGTCCTTTGTTCTGGGTCTGTGCTCCACCAGCCGAGCAAAGCGCATCAAGGAATACTTCTTCCTCTTTGTGTTAAATGCTTTAATTTCATGAGGCAGAGACCCTGAACTGGAAGAGCTCTACCTGTTGGCAAAGCTGCACTTGGAGGAAAATCAGGGTTTTGTTTGGGAATCTCAGAGTTGCTGTGACTGTTTGCCTAGTAAGGCTTCATATCATACTAGGATCAAATATGCTTTATAGACAGTAAAACTGAGTCATGGAAAAGAAATGGATGTCTGACTTTACACAGGAACACATGCCAAGCCAGAGAACGTGAATCTCAGTGTAGAAAAGGTCAGGCTCCCAAAATCATGAACCAATTTAATTATTTGTCAACTTTCTATCAATTATATATTTCTGTGCAAACTTGGGACCATTTTTACTCTGCTTCAAATTAACATTTTGGCAAAAGGGAGGTGTTTCATGATGTAAGGTGGGCGGGCGCCTCTGATCCTCACACCTCTCTCTCACCCGGGTAAGAAATCAGAAGGGAGGAGCACAGCGGGGGCAGGTTGTGAGAGGGGCACCGCCATGCCGGGTCCCTCCTGCCACGCTCGCCCCACCGTCCTTAGCAAAGTCCTGCGGCTTCTCACTGGCTTTCCCCCTAAAAACTGCAGGGAGGGTGAGGAGGAGAGTTTGCTTCTTTGATTGTCACACTGGTTTTAAAACACTGAGATTTTTTAATCTTTGTATTTCCTGCATTGCTATTTCCCATGGTGACTCTGCATCAAGTCCCAGCAGTTTGGCTGATGCCAGGCAGTGGGGACATTAGCACGCATTGACTTATGTCTCTTTTCAAATGACGTCATCATGTTTGCGTACTTCATCTGTAGGACCCCACAGGCTTGTAACCTGACCTGGAGCCCTGAGACCCTACAGTTTATGCTCTGTCCCTGCTGAGCTGGTGATTAAGCAATGAAATCTGAGAGCTCTGAAAAATGTCTTTCAAGTTGAATAATCAAGAAAGTGTCAAAGGAAAGGTCCTGTTTTATTATGACCTATAAAATACTAGGAAAAGGCCCCATTCATTTCCCCCCATTTTATTTTCAATAGATTACTTAATGGGTTACTTCTGAGGTAAATATATGTGTGTATGAAGAGAGTTAAAAAATGTTTGTGCCCATACTAATGGACCCTCACAATATTAAAAAACAGAGCATGTGAAAATGCAAATAGGTCTATATCTTTCCTGTCAGTTTTTATTTTGCACTTTGCGGGAGCCCCATTTAATCTCTAGCAACACCTAATTTCCCCTGGGTTCTTAGCCTTGTCCTTCCTGCCTCTAAGACCAGATTGCAACCCGTTCACAAATAGTTAAAAACAACATTGTAGGGTGAATATAATCATGGCCAGTAACTGGGCAACTGCCCGCTTAATCTGATTATCGGCCTGTGACGCATTGTAGCCCGTTAACCTTGTTTTGACCAGCTTCCTGACACTTGTGGCACAAATGAAGTGTGATGTGATTAAATGAGACTGATCAGTTTTGCTCACCAGGACAATACCCAGCAGCTGCTGTGCTTGGGATTTACAATGCAGCGAAAGCTTTGAAGTCCCGTAATTTAGCTGCTATGATTGCTTTCCCCTGAATGGAGGGATGACTGTTCTCTCCAAACATGTGTGGTTCGGTGTGGATGCAACAACTTTTCTGCCGTGGTTCCCTGTAGATCTCTGCTGGGCCCGAGCTTGTCCCCCAGAAGTCTGTCCATGGAGCAGGGGTGGCTTTGATACACACCTGGTGCAACCAGCAGATGATAAACCGGTAGGAAAAGCAGGACAGTGTGATGAGAGAGCTAAAAAGCAAACACAGCTCTATAAATGTATTTGGTATTCTAACTATATTTTAGCATGGTTTTTTGGGCCAGATGTTTTTACAAGTGGAAGTATCAGTCATATAACAATCCAAGTACTCTGTGTTAGGTTGCTTTCTAATGGCGTGAGTTGCGTGACATGATCATAGCCTTTCTGCAAAAGGATCATTTCCCTCGCTTGAAGCTTTGCGTATTCTAAGGCCAGAAGGACTGTTGCAATCATCCTGATCTTCTGCACAACGTCACAGAGTGTTTCCCCTGGGTGCTGGAGGGCAGTGCCACTGCCGGGGGGCACACTGGGTTGCCCGCTGTTGGTGCGGTGTTCTGAGCAGATGCAGTTACGTACATGTCTGGTGAGTTAATGTGCTGATGTGCCCTTCATAAAATAAAAAAAAATTAATCTCTGCTAACCTTGCAAGCCCTCTGTTGTTTACTGGAAAAGGCTAATAGGAAAAAAGGAAGGAGGTACGAAGAAGTAAAAGTATTAAGATGGAAAGAAAATAATTACCTTGGATGGGATATGAAATCAAGAACAATATTTTTCCTCCCTGCTATGGGCACTTATTTTTACTTGTAGAGTACTGGGATAAGGAGACGTTGTTCTCCTAACATAGTCAAAACAAATGTAAAATCCTCAGTCTTGACATTGGAAATGACTGATGCTTGTGCAGGAGGCTGGGCTTGGGCAATCCAGATCACTATTGCCCTGTCTTCTCATGTCGTAACTTTGCACTTTTCGGTCCATGTAAACGAATCCTAAATTCCTGCTCAAGGATGAGGCCTGTCAAACAAACACGCACCTGCGAGTCAAAGCAAAACGCATGCAGAATAACAAGGCCTGAAATTAGCAGTATAAGGTCAGTTGTTCTCACTGAGTAGATCAATTGGTAGAGCTTTAGGAGCTACACAACAGGCTGCACGTGCGTGCAGGCACAGGACGGCATGGGAGAGGACCGAGACAGTGAGCTCGTGGTTTGGGGAAAGATTTCATGGCCGAACACTCACATGTTCAGGAGTACCTAGCAGAAAATTATACGGCTGTCAGCAGACTAAATCGTTTCAAGTGAAGGTGAACAAGGGACATACGCCAAGTCAGAGAACTGCTGTTAACTAATCACTTTTCTGACCCTAACTGCTCTCTAATTACAGTGTCTAGGTCCTGGGCGCCTTAGATAAATGCTTCTAATAACATAGTGCCTGTTACAGGAGGACCAGCAGTGCTTTGTACGTAGACACATCAAGCTGAGAAGGGCATTAGGTCCCCTGAGACGCAGTGCGGGCAGGTTTGGTGCCTGCCGCCAGCTTCTCCTCCCTGCTCACTGCCGGGGTGACAATGCCATGGGGCCCAGCAGCACTGGGGCCACCCTGGCCATCACTTCCCCTCCGTCCGCCCTTCCCCTCTCCTCAGGGTAAGCCCCCTCAGAAGATGAAGCCTGAGTGGGTACTAGAGGCAGGTACTTCACCTGGGCTAGCAAAACTAGAGCCTGGGGGCTTCCCAGAGTATGCACCCAGTGGTCCCTTTACTTCAACAGGTCTCTGCCACATTCGTAGGCTTGGCCATCTGAGACCTCGCACTGAACATCACCCAGCTGCAGCAGGAAGGCAGCTGTGTGCCTCCCCAGAAGCGGAGGGGTCATCTCGTCACCTAAGGCAAACAGCCAGACACTGCACCACACTCGCAAACACATTTGTTGTAGCAGCACTGTACAGAGGTCACAGTCGTGCCTGAGGTCTTCCTTGGGCTGAGCACAGGGCGGGACATTGGGAAGCTATCATCCAAACAGGTGAAGAATCAAGGGGAAGCAATTGCAAAGAAACACTAGGATTAGCTGTTGGCTCGCAAAAGGGAAAATGAATGGAATAGGTTATCCTCTTGGTCAACTAATATAACTCACACTGGGAATGGATGCCAGCACATCAGTACTTTGCCAAGGCAAAGACTTTCTGGGCTAGTCCTGCAGTGTGATATGATTTTCTCACTCCTGGTGTAAGTCCCCATTCTCTCTTCTGGATGCAGGTTAAATTCAAAGATGTGTTCTCTATTTTTAATAGGCTTCTTGTTTTCTTTCCAAGTGCTTGCTTTTGCATTTCTCTGGTGTTTCCTGTAGGGATAGTCCTCAGTGATTCCCTGGGACACTCATGAAGACAGACTGTTAAATACGAGTCACAGATGCCACAAAGAATTGCCTGATATTGCTACCAAAAGGGAGGTGGAGGAGGTAAGAATTAAAGGCGAAAAGCAGTATCATAGCAGAAGAAGTTTGTTCAATCCTACATGCTGCAGGAAACAATTTTGTTAATGTAGTGTTGCAGTCTTCTGGGAGTGTCCCTCTCCTGGAAGGATTTCTTGGAAGCTCCTGAGTGCCTTTGGTTAAGTCTTTGCATTTAGGCCATACGTATCTCGTACAGATGATTTGGAAACTCTAGCTCTGGCTTCAGAACAATAGGGCAGACCCTAAGCATTGGTTTAACTCTTTGTCTTTTATTTGGGACAGGATTGATGCAAGGTAACAGTCTGTAATAAGATGCTGGACAGAAGTGGTCTTGACCTGGTGATTTTAGATTGCCTGATGTTAATCGCTGCTTCTTAGCATTCCAATTGCCTAGATTCCTGTTTACTTACCATCTGCTTTAGAGTATCTTAACAAACCTGATGTGGTATCAATTCATTAACTACTTCTTCCTCTGTACAGAATAGGAAAGAATTGTTTCCTCCTGCCTTAGTGATGCAGACAGGAAATTTGACATGATGGACTAATGCTGTTGCTAGAATCCCTCTCACTCTTGACAAAAAAAAACTTTTACAAATTGTTTTGCTCTTGTGGAGTCTCCAGCTCTGCTTGCCACAGGATTCTCTCAATTTTATTTTTCTTTACTCATCCATTTCCTACGCTTTACAATCTTGACTGTATAGGACAGACACTTCTACTCAAACATATTCCTAAGCTGGAGCTTTTGTCTCGTGGAGAAATTAGAGTATGGACAGATATCTTTTAAATGACACCTCTCAGCTAGTTTCAGGCCAGCTTAATCTGACTTGTTACATCTCAGTGCTAGTTGCAATTTAGCCATTAGTAAAATCAAACTTGGAAAGAACTGACTGACTCAAAAATAAAGCTTTGAAAAGAGGGTTAATAAAGATAAATCCCATTTTCATGCCATCCCAGCAAGTCCAGCTGCCAGCATTTCAAACAGCTCCGCTAAGCCCTGACTTCTGCTAATGTCTGCAAGCTCAGGGGAGCACTCCCTGTTTAATCACTAAATTTTTACAAGCTAACCCAAAGGAATGCCTATACAGTGCTCTAGTCAACCTTAAGAGACTTCTAACAATAGACTGAATAAATAAACACTCAGGCTGTTACCAAATAACCCAAATAAATCAACCTGGTGGCCATGTATGTGCAGGACAAGCCCATGCTAAGTATTTGTGCAACAATCTCATACAAAACTAAGTGTAATACAAAGAGTAATGAAGCTATTTCATGGGTACTAGCACCAGCTTCTGAAAAATGAACCCACTGAACTTTGGGGACATTTTGTTTTCAGACCCAAATTTGTACTGGTTTCACACGAAATTCCAAGCCAGCATAAACTGTCTTTTCAGTTCCATGCTAACTCAAGCTTGTGGGACACTGGTGTCACCAGAGCTGATTCAGATCTGCCTGAGTTCTAGCAGGGCAGTTCTCGGGGATCTGTGTACACGCTGCTGAGCAGGGAAGCTCAAACCTTCCCTCGGCAGGATCTTCGCTTTCTGCACAGCCCCTGTTGTTATTCAGCCACGTGCAAAGCCTGTCAAGGCTGTACTTTGTCTCTTGAAGTCAGCCAGACAGTCCTTTACCTGATACATTGCCAGCCCCTTGTGTAATGTGAGCTTCATCTTCATGCCCACCATGTGTGGATGTGCAGCTTTGCATAGTGCTCTGTTATCTCAGGCTGGAGTATGAGCAAAGATGGCTTCTCTCTTAACCAGTGAGGCACGGAAGAACTTTTCACAAATGTAAGCTGTCCTGTACTGTAACCCAAACCGGCTCCTTTTGCTGGACAGAGAAAGAGAAGGAGAATTTTTTGCTGAGGGAGACGTGCTGGATGGTGCTGGGCTGGAGGGATGTGCTGGCTGGAGAGTTTCAGGTGCAACTGGAGCTGCTGGGGTTCAGATTCCCATTCTAGTTTGTGGAACAGTCATTCATTTTACTGTTGGCCCTGCTGACGCTCCCAGCAGCCTCTGGACCTCAAAAGCTCTTTGTGCTTCTGGCAGGTGAAACAAATACCAGTGCGCGCATATGAGGTCACTTTGGATTTCCATACAGACAGGCTTTCCTTTTTTTTTTTTTCTCTTTAATGAGATTTCAGGAGAGGGTGAGGGAAGGTGGCTGATAGAACATTATCATGGAGCTTGTAATTGCTTATACAGCTTTCTAACCTACCTGTATTAACAAAAGCATGATGGAAGAGGGGCAAGGAGCTGGCTGCTCTCTGGAGCATGGTAGGGAAGGGCAGGGATGCACGCAGGGGTGGAGAAGGGCTCTTCTGACATTACATGCTTAATCTAATCTAGGCCATAATAATTTCCTACTGGCTCAGCATCAGTCACGTCCTTAGCCTAACACTGAAATTGGATCTTGCCTGTCAGTGACATTTGCTTTCCTATCTGGTCCATCTCTGTACTGCAGTACTTCCTGGCTCAATTCACGTGGGACCAACAATCCCAGTTATGTCGATCCAGACGCAGCTGAAAGCTTTTACTGAGCACTCCCTGCAGACCAGGGAAACCATCAAAGCGAGTGTTTCAATGCACCATTGCTCTCTTGTATAAAATAAGAACTCCATGTTACAGCTTGGGGTCTTACTCCCTTCCAGCTCCCTATATTGATCACAAACAAACAGCAAATACTAAAAAGATACACAAAGCTTATCCCTTATCTAAATCCATACTATATCTATGTCTATACTGTGTGCAGTCCAGCTGAGACAACTGAGCTGGTGGGCTACATTCATTCAGCTGTTGCTCCTCTTCCTGTGTTAGGCACTAGGAAGCGGAGATGCAGTATTTCTGGCCCCTGTGTCAGACCTCTGGTCATACAAGCTTGTGCTGTGACCTTATATATTAAACACGATTCAGCCAGCATATTTCTCAGTTGGGAAGTCTCAAAGTGTTCAGAAGTTGTGGCAAGGAAATGGGAGACGCGCTTTCCTCAAATCAGGGCTGCCAGAGCCGCCACACTAACAATGCTGCAAACACTGAAGCTTTCCCTTTTCCCCACGCACCCAAAATGACATGTCATTAGGGGATCCTTGCAATAACCAGCGAGTTCTTAACGCTTCTGAAAACTAGAGAAACCTGGACAAGCTCCTGTGTGGGTCGTAAATTTCCACTGAGCCTCCTGTGCTTCCCAGGGTGCAAACTTCTCGCTGTACTCGCTGCATCTCAGGGGTGGGAGCAGTGATCCGAGCCCCAGCTGGAGCATCCCCTCTTGCCCCAGGAGGGCTGCAGCTCACGAGGAGCTGGCTCTGGGTCTGTGAAGAGGATAAGCTTTACTCCACACACAGCCAGTCTGATGTTTGACTGTAAATGTATGAGCTGTCACCCTGCGGGGAGGATTCATCTCCTCCTAGCGCCAGACATTTCCAGTGCAGTTGTTTCCACTGCAGCCAGACATTGTGGGCTTCTTTCACATTTGATAGAGAGAAACAGGCATTTCTGGGGATCTAGCTCATCTGGAAGCAGATGTTTAAAAAGTCAGATGAACCCTAGAAGTGCTTTCCAGGAGGATTTTATCCTTGAACAGCTTGAGGAACATTAGTCATTGAAAAGACTGAATTTTGGACAAACTCCAAATTCCAGATTACCATTTAAAAATATAACATTTTAAACAAACATTTTAATGTAAGCAAACATTCAATTTACCCTTGCTAGCAAACACAGTGTTACTCAATTCACAGTTTTTCAAATGTCAGCCGGGTTCCTAGTTAGTAACTGCAAACACCAAATAGATTATCTTCTCCTGACGTCTTGTTGCCTTGCATTTCAGGAGGGCTTAGAAGAGATAAGATGGGTTCCTTTCTTCACCTCTTACCTAATCACAAAGTCATTTTGTGGTCAAGACCATTTTTAAAGGTGTCTGATTAAGCACCTCAGGGTTCAATTCCAAAAGAATTAATTTAAGATCTGGCACTCAGAGAATTCAGTTTTAGCTTAGGTCTTATTTTCCTATGAAGGTTTTAGGATCCCAGCTACTCCATCCCCTCCCACCCCGTATTTTTAACGACTGGCCTGCTTCTTGTTGCATTTGCTCTACCCTGTAGACAAAGGCATCAGTGTGAGATAGAACCAAATATTTTATGAAAATATATAAAAAAAAGAAATCCTCACATATGCACATAAAAGGAGGCTTTCATGATGTGTTTTTTTCATGACCTGGAGCAAAAGAGAGGCACTTTATTTTTAAAATGGGAGTTAAACCAGAGGCATGAGTTAAACTCTCAGATCTTCAGGTGGCATAGACACCGTAAGTGGTGTAACATTTTACTTTAGCTGAGGATTTACACGCGCAATGTAGTTTTATGGCATTTTCCTGTAAATTACAGCAAATTTTCATCATCATGACATACCAGTTTGGCTCTTGTTATTTCTTTGTTAGAACCTCTTTAAGGGACGGCTGTAGCTAAACTGCTGTGGTCCTGCTAAGGCATACGTATTGATCTGGGCATCCGTTTATTGATTATCTATTTTGCTGCCAAATAATCCTCTCTGTTTGCCTGTCTTCATCTACTTTAGATTCTGGAAGCAGCCTGAGAAGTTCACACACTGCCCATTACATTAATGGAAAGTGTTGATATGCTAATTGTCCAGGAGGTAATCGGAAGAGCTGGGGACAACATAATCATCTTGCTGTTCTACATGCTGTCTGTGATTAATTATCTTGAAATCATTAGCTGAAAATATTGATATGTTAGGTAATGAATAAAACTCACGTCAAAGAAACAAAATTACTTTTTGAATTAAAAAAAAAAAGCCCTGCAAATGCAGTGGATTTCTAATACGTCCCTGCAGAAAACACAAGTACTCAAAAGGTTAAGTATGATAAAACTGTGACCTGAGTGGGTGAGGAGCTTGCAAACAAGAACTCTGTCTGGCTTAGTGGCTAGAGAACTGTAACTATAGAACTGCCTAATTTATATGTACATTTATAAATATGTAAAATGGAAAGGATGCAACTTTTTTGAAAGTGCTTTTATTTTGCAATTGAATTTGCTAGTGTAGCCCCCCGCTGCTCCACAGTGTAGGATTAAAAGGTAAAACAAGCATCAGAACTTTCCACCAGCGTTTCTGATGTCGAACTTTGTCCTTTGTATCAGAGTAGCTGGAATCGAGAATTTGCTTGACTTGAGCAAGGGATGTGGGGATGTGGAATTGTCTAGACAGACTGGGGCAACAACATGTGGTGGTGGTGGGAGGCTGCAAGTGGGAATACTGCTCTGAAAATCCTCCAGCTGCATTTTAACATAGCTCAGAGAAAAATGGAGAGAAGGAAAAACTGCTGTGTGCCACCTGAGCAATACAACTCATGGGTGGGATCCTGTACTTTTTGTGTCATCATGGAAAACGTAGATGTCACCCGGTAATACTTGCAAGTTGCAGTCATGGTGGGCAGAGTAATGACCTGAGCCCCTTGCCCTGCTGTCAGGATGTGCCCTGGGACATGCTGCTACTGCTGTGGCATTACAGTCTCTTACCATGGCTTTGGCAGTAGGGGAGAGCTCAAAACCAAGCGCATCCCGTTGTGCTAACAGCGGAGCAATCATGTGCCACCACTGCTGCAATTTGTGCTAAGGACAGGACTGAAACTGTGAAGCCCAAGGTTATGCCTTGGCACAAAAAAAGAGGAGGAGAAGGATTTTTGCCCCCCACTCCCCCCCAGTCCCAAAATCACAGGTGAAGGGCAGATAGGAGGTAGATGGAGGAAGTTGAGCAGTGATGAGCCCAAGGAGTGGACGAGGGTCCAAACACACTCTCAGAGCGTGGGGCAGTCTCCTGGAGCATGGCGCGGCAGCCTCTTCACTGCAGGTCAGTAAGCGGGACCTAGGCAGGGGACGTAAAAGTTTACTGCGCAATGGAGAACAGTCCCACCTTGCCCAGGGTATGGACAAATTGACCTCTCAAGCCTTCTCCATCTCCGGTTTCTGAGTCCCAAACAGAGAATCCCGTTACAGCTGCAGCTCAGGCTGAATGGGAGCTGCGCAGCAGGGGGGTCTTTGCGGACTGTGCGAAGAAAAAAAATGAATGGGCCAGAGCTTCGGGGCCTTTCCTTTCCATAGCACCAGGACAGAAAGCCAGCAGCTACTGCAGAGCAAGGAGTTTCTGCCCATTTTCTAATGTGCTGAGCCCACAGCCTGGCAGGAGAGGCGGAAGAGGATTTAACACTTAAACTAGCTTAATTTGTACTAGCAGAACATCCCAGACTGGGTCTGTCACAACACAGTCTTTCTGCATGCTCGTTAAAACCCTTTTCTGCCCACAGAATACAGAGTAGCTCGACTCGGCAGAGGCCAGTCCCATTGCTACCTGTTGGCGTGCCTGAGGCAGCTGCAAGGGGCGAGCTCCTGGGAGCACAGTGGCAGCCCACGGCGGCCGAGCAGATGCCTCAGTCTAAGCCTGACACTCTTGGAGCTCAAGGAACGGCGCGTTCGTTTGCCCAGGTGCTTCCTGCTGCTGCCGGCGCTGGAGGTCACCGTGTGTAGGGGACGAGGGAGGTTTGTCTCACGCACTCTTTGAACTCCATCGTAGTTCAATTTGCTTTTTTGAGAAGGCTGCCAATGTAACGGCACATGTCTGAGAACTGTTCCGTACCTTCGATGGTGTTGTGTCCTTGCGTTTTCAACTGGCATAGAAATGAGGACCACGTCAACGCAGACAGTTAATAACCCTTTACTTGTTAAGATGTTGTGAGAGAAGCACACAAGTGATGTGAGGGAATCGGAATGCCTGTTAAGACTCCTCCTTTGAAAACGGATCTCCGACTGTTTTCTAACAAGAATAACATTGCAACAGTCAGAAGAGCTTCAAGCTTGATGCAGACCTAAAGATCAAAACACGGCAAAGCCATAATGGAGAAGAATTCTAATGGATAGATGGATATAAGCTGGTATGCTAATATAGCTGTTTAACTTGATAGATGTTAATGACGATGACAAATTTATGACTGTATTTGGATCTACATTTATCATTTTGCTGCAATATATTAAAAATGGGATTATTATTATTTGGAATCCATCAAAAAGCTGTTGCTAAGCACAGCTCCAAACTCCCTGGCTTGCTAAGTGGCAATTCAGTCATATACAAAATATTGCAATATATTATTACATATTTTTATCCTTGATTAACACAGTCCTGACTTTTCATCATCATCAATCCTGTCACTGGGAATGACACATATAAATGACTAGAGTTAACTTTTTTCAGAGCATTGTTATCAGATTGAAGCCATCAGACTTAGATTGCATCTAGAGACATTATTGCATTTTGCTCTTTTGCCTCAAACCAGTGTGAACTCCCTAAAAAATCAACTTCTATCTTATAAGAATGATTGTGAAATTAAATGTGAGTTGTATACTGAGCTGATTAGAAACGAGAACCAAAAATCTGAGCTTCAGGATACAACATGCTGAGCACTGGTACCTCCTATAGAGGTCAGGTTCACTTGGAGATGCAGATCCTCTGCAATGTGCTTACAAACAATCTTTTGTCCCCTGGAGTAAGAACTAGTCTGCCAACATGAGTTGAAGATACTCCTTCGTCTACAGCAGCCTAAAAAGAGAACTCTTTACGTTAATAATTGGCACAGATTAGTTTCAATAAATATCTGGATAACTTTTGCGTAGGAAACTCTTTATACTATTGGTTATCTTTCATCTGGGCATCTCAAAAGAACATGTAACCAAAAAGGGGTTAAATCCCACAATCCTGGTGGCAGGTTTGCATTACAGAGATTAAATGCCTGCCCCTTGGCAGCACAGTAACCTGGAGAGAGAACTTTATGTCAAAGCCAGATATCCTCACATCTATTCTTCTACTTCTTCTACTGTCATCAGATATCCAGACTTTGACACCCAGGTTGCTGAAAGAGCACCTGATTTATTTATGTATTTGCCACAAAGAAATTTCTAAGCAGGACAGACTACAGCTGTGATGTGGATGGAGACAAAGGTCGTGCATCTCTTTACCCTTAATTCAGCACCCACACAGGACCGTACTCACGCAGGGCATCCCCAGCCTCCTTAATACTTCCACTACATCTATCCTTACTTCAGCTGCCCTGCAGCCACCTGCCGCCTTCCTGTGGAAGGGTGCAACTACGTGAGCCATGTGGGCACTGCCATCAGACGCAGCTCTGTTAAATGCTGTTTGATGTCAGAAGACTGGAATGTTTGTAAATTAGAGGACTGATAATTTCATTTCAAGAGGGGGCAGAAGCTGAAGTCGCTTTTGGAAATTAAAATCCAGCAGCAAAACCCCACATCTTTTAGAGTAGTGAAGGAAGCACCAGAAACTTTGGCTAGTAGCAATTGTGCTAACGTAAACGAGCCTCCTCTGACAAGCTTGGCTCCGAAGAAAATTCCCCTTTCTAGCCCTTAGCCATAGTGCAGAAAGCTACAACAAGCGGCTTTCTCATAACGGATCCTGCCAAGACCGCAGGCCAAGCACAGCTCTTCATTGCTCCAGAGCAACATACTATGAAGCTAACAGAATCAAGAAAATAATATTTTTTTCAGGGTATATTCCTCGTTTGTTCTGATCATCGGCTGGTACCCTGCATTACTGGTAGCCATTCAGAATCTAGACACATTCTGAGCAACCTGAAATTATTTATTTGTCCTTGTAGTATCTTTGTGTTGTAGATGGCCTGTAGTTTCACCAAGAGTCAAAGCACAGGTTGACAAGAGCAACTTGCTCAAGGCCACACAAAGTCTGCAACAGAGCTGGGATCACCTCTTGCTTCCAGACAGAAGACCTTAAACCCACCCCAGCGATACGAAGGCAGTTCAGATGAGGGTAAAGTCAGAGTGCGTCAGTTACAGTTACTCAGACCTCTCGTTTACTGGCTAACCTAGTTTGAAGTTTGCTAGTGTTCTCACATGCCCACTCAGAATCACCAGTGCACCCTCACGTAAGACAGCCAGAAACAAACAGGATTTAATCAGAAAGCAGGATAGGCTGTGCTGAACAAACACACTGCTCGGCTACACTTGGCCAGCCCCTTTCATCCCCTTTTCCCTTTATTTTCCCATGTTTTTTCCTCCTTGATTCACCTCAAAACTTCCGTCTCCCGTTCTTTCTTCTTTGCCCTAAACATTGTACAGTAAGTGTTGCACCTTCCCAAAACGCTGTTCCCACTGCATCCCTTAACGTGTCCGATACCATAGGCAACAACCACCTTCAGTTCGCAAGGCACCTGGGAGACAGTTTATTGGCTGACTTATCTTGGCAGGCTTCACGCCAGGTAACGAGGTCAGATCAGTCTTCTCTGATGCGCTTGGGAGCAGCCAATGTTGTGTGCTGATGAGGTTCCCGAGTGCCTCTGCCCGTCTTTGTTCTCCCCGCATCTCCTCATGTTTACAGGGATTACACTTTTAACGATTTAATCCAACACCCACGAGGTAACCAGGAGTCACGTTGGACCCTTTATCCTGCGTTGACTAAGAAACTGAGACGAATAAAATGCTTTTACAGCCCGAGAGCTTCCCACTTCATCTCTTGGTGAACTAGATGATCTTGCTTTTGGGTAACCGCCCAGGAGGCACCCAGCCACTTCGTTTCGCCTCTTAACCACTGGTGCTGCCTGTAGTCGGGGTGAGCTGGCTGGAGCATGCTGAGTGGTGGGACTGGTCACGCTGGGTCCTCACACTGGGAGTCTGGGCAGGAAGGGCAGCGGCTGGGCATCCGTATCCCAGCAGCCGGAGGAAATTCCCACAGCCACATCCCTCAGGGGTCAGAAACCACTCCTCCATCTCCAGCCCCCTCCTGGAAACTACTTCCCAAGCTGACCTCCGCATGGGAATTAGCTATCAGGGGTCAAAGTACCACTGAAGAACTAACAGAAGCTAAATCTAGATGTTCAAATAAAAGTCCTATTTTAAACAAAAAATTTAATTCATCCTTCCTAACGATGTGAAATCCTTATCGTTAAACCTCCTCAAGCTGCTCTGTCTATTTTAAACATGAATTGCAATAATTCTGCTTGAAACAGTATTTTTGTGCAGATTAGAAATCATTTGGTAGATTTTACTGTTATAAACGGGCTTAAATTCTTAGCTAAAATGCCTCCTGCGCTAAGCCTTCCTCTTCAGGTATTAAATACACGCTGTGAGCTTTTTACAGAGTTAAACTTTATTCTCTAGGCACGCAGATCCACTCACGCACTTGACACACGCACCGGGGGACACCTGACAGCCGAAAGGTACGGCTTCACGGGACAGGCAGCGATTTTCCCGGAAAGCCAGAACGGCTCCTGCGCTAGCGGGGGTTTCTTCACTCCCGATCATTGCGTACTGAAAAACAATGTCGCTTAAACCAGGGCCCGCTCCTCCTCCTCCTCCTCCTCCTCCTCCCCCCGTCGAAGCCAAGTGGGATCGGGCCCCCAGACCGACAGCGCGATTTCGGTTTCCCAAACGCTGGGTGTCGGAGCTTTACAGGGCTACAAACCCCCCAGGCTGGCTCCGACTGACCGGCTGTAACGAACCTGCCTCTGGCCTTCCCCTGGGGCCACGCCGGCGCCCCGCTCACCGGGGGCTCCCGCCGGGCCCTCCCGGGTGCCACACCCCCCGGGCCCGGCCCCGCCCGGGCGGGGGCACCGCGG
>Ga0065711_1002764_pt1 | contig 31799 bp, 11 predicted proteins | sample Hoacrofraction12_FD_59098 | JGI IMG/M metagenome (GOLD analysis project Ga0065711, IMG submission 59098) | Hoatzin crop microbial communities from Cojedes, Venezuela - Epithelial fraction 12 v2 (version 2) | ecosystem: Host-associated > Birds > Digestive system > Esophagus > Crop | place... | reverse complement strand
AGCTGTGGATGCCCCCTCCCTGGCAGTGTTCAAGGCCAGGCTGGATGGGACTTTGAGCAACCCGGTCTAGTGAGAGGTGTCCCTGCCCATGGTGGGGGGGAGAACTAGATGATCTTTAAGCTGCCTTCCAACCCAAACCATTCTACGATTCTATGATTCTACAAAGTTTCACTTGAGTCTGGGTGAATGGGCAAAAGAGAGAAGAATCCATGCTCAGTGGCATTAAAAATGACAGAAATGGACAATCCGATCTATTCAGATTTCATCACTAACGACAGTGATAAAAGGCTAAGAAATTTGACTATAAAAATTTTCGAGCTATATCCACCGTTCCACCATGAGAAATGAATGAACAAGAACAAAATGAACAATGGTCAGGAAACCTCCTTCCCTGGGACAATAAGGTATCTGCCATGGTGAGGGTTTCAGGCGAAAAAAAGTATCACAGACACATTCTAAACTGGAGTTTTAGAGTCCATAACAATGGTGACCAACTGTAATGCACTTCATAACAGAACAGCTGTCCCTTCTGGTCCTGGCTATTGGAACATCCCAGGCAATCACGTTTATTCCCTAACACAAAACCTGGAGTGTATTTGAAATCTCACAGAAAAACATCAGGTCGCATGTTTGAACTTTACCTTTACTTAGACGACAGCAGAACAATACCACCTGTTGCATACCATTCCACTTTACAGGGACACAAAAATAAGTGGGAATCCCCACCAAGCAGGGGGCAGGGAAGAATTCACATTGCGTGGATTTGCTGTGTGGACATACTCTGCAATCCCAAAAGCATCCTCATTTAACCTGATGCCTCCAGGCATTTTTAAAATGGAATTTCTGCAATTGAATTTGAAGTTCAAGTTCACAGAACAGCACTAAAGTCCATGGAAAGTAATTTATTTCCCATTCAGCTAATGATTATTTGACTCAAATAACAAAACTAAAACTGATAAACAACTGTATCCTCACTGACCCACTACACACAATTCATACACAAAATAAAATCTTATAAATAAAAAGCACATTGAAAGTTTGGTTTCTTTCTAAAATGGCTAAACAGTAAGAGCAACCTGGTGGGAATCATTAAAACTAAGTTTGCACAGAGAAAACATCATGCATTCACATATATGATACTGACAAGTTACACTGGAATATTCACTTATATTCAATCACCTCTTATTAAAAATTCCTTTTCAAAAACAAGTAAGACAGCTCAGTTGTATCTTTCTAGTATTTTCAAGTAACACCTGGAAATACCTTTAACAAAATTTGCACAAATAATATGAAGGGTTCAAGTTGCGTGAGCAAACATCAGTTGCCAAAGTGCTCTTGCTCAACAGGCTATCTGGTCTGTAATATTGGCACTCAGTAGAACAACTTGACAGCAAGGGGACGGGAGAAAATCTGCTGGTTTAACTTTTATTGAATCCCAAACTTTAATACCCATGGCAACTTAGGGAAGTGCAATTCTGAATGCAAGTTGGTACTACACTACAAAAAAGACTGCAAAAAAAGCAACTGAAGTTCGTAACAATTCAAGTTGCTATGTAACACTGTTCTGGACATCTTTTTCATACAATTAACTTTTCAAACTCTAGCTGTCTTACATCGCAAGCATTAGGCGCAAAACACTGTTCAACTGTAACTGTTTGAAGCCCTGTCCACTTAAAACAGTGACACCAAAAGACTCTCAAAAATAAAAAGTGAGTCACATTTAGTGCAAATAACAGCTATTAATATCTATGATTCTGATGTCTGGACCCGACAGCCAGCTAAACTCTCAAAGAACGAGAGTAAAAATTTCTCATTTAAAGGGTACACTCAAAAATATTTTGATGCAGTTAAGATGTTTAAGCAGCGAGATTCAGTTCATAACCATGCCTTGCTTCCAGGGAGGCCTTTTTGAAGTACTGAGTCTTCAAAAGCATTCTATTTTACTATGAAAACAAACAACATTTTGTAGAATACAGAGTGGGTTTTTTTTTTTCATTTGGGTTCTGGAAGAGCATTATTTTTGTCTGTCAGTGACAAGAGAATGAAGTTCAATTTCCTATTTTTATTAGCTGTTATGCTACTCCTAAAGGTTAAAAGTTATAGACAGTGCATCCTTACAACTCACAACTAAAGAGGTACACAGCAGGAAGACTTTTTGACTTGTGGTCAAGTATTTCAAGAGACATATTCTGAAACAACCAAACATCTGTGTATTCTTCCAAGTAATTCTCCTCAAAAACATGTCTCTCCAATTTTTGTTTTTTGAAAGTACTAAGTCAGGGTGCTTTTTGGAAATACATAATCTTCTCATACCCTTTAACCTTTATGTTCCATGCAGGTTTTGTAATGTTGCTGTCACTGTTATAATTCTCGCCGGTCAGGTTTTCAAACTCATGTACAGAACAAGCACAGTTTGTAAGCAAAGCTCAACCTAGGTCTCTGTTCTATAAAAATGTCTACATAACTTCTTTTGCCCAAACTATAAAGGCTAGGATTCCTTGTGAGTGAACTCAAGCATCCATTTGAGTATTGGATAAGGACCTGAAAACTGAGCAGGTTTTGTGAGCTGCTCCCTCTCACTAGAAGTTCCAACATCAAGAATTTGGTCCCATTTATCACTCATAAAGGCTACTGAATTCTTGCCCAGTACATGGAATGAATAAAGAGCTATTCTCTACCCTTTGATAAAAGCAACTTGGTCTCACGATACAGCTGAGGCACTTTGGACGTATTTTCTTTCCTTTAACTTGAGAATTAAAATAGAGCAACTTTTAGAGCCAAGAGTATTTATTAATATACTGGATCATTGGAGTGGGGCAAGACAGCAAAACCCCCCATCATTAAAATTAAAAAATACCCACCTACAAACCACAAATCTCTATAGCATTCAAAACTATGCTGTATTTTCAAAAAGATAGAATAACATCTCATTAAAAAGTACTTTCCCTTGGCTTTACCCTTCCCACATGCCAACCGTATGATTTGTAAACATTTACCTGGTATGTATGGCAGAAAAAAACCCCAGCTTTTAATCGGAATACAGCTGCCAATAAGAAAAGCGATAAATAACTGTGAAACTATTTTTGAAAAAAATCAGGCAGTATGTGAAAGGGATGTACTTTCCCTAAGGAGAGTACAGTGCTGTGGAGCACATTACGTAACCCAGCCTGCGCTCGCAGAGTGAGGCGAACGAGGGACAGTGACTGCCTCGTCTTGCTCCGTCATCTGCCTGTAACATTTGAGGACACGAATAAGAAAACATGCCAAGGGAGAAACCAGTACAATACAGGCTCTGTTTGTGCTCCAGTGAAAGATCACACCACACTAGGTAAGGTATGCACATCTCCATCCCAGTTTAAATCCACCACATTACGTTTGGGCCAGTGGCACTTTTGTTCAGAAAAGCTGGGGTTTCTGCCTTTTTCATGGCAAAGACTAGTGCTAGAATGACAACCCTACACGTCTGATGTAAATCAGGTATTCGTCTCACTAACTGCATTGTCCTGGTGACAGGAAAAGATGCAGTTTTCAGGTTGTGTGTTTAATGTTAGCACCTTTTCTTCGAGCAAGCTAAAACATTTTGTTTGTGCGTGTTGTTAAATAGCACCATAAAGTAAGGTCATCTAGCTGCAATACACAAAGTCCTTCTGTTCAGAGACCCTTGCGCTATTCTGAACATCTGACTCCAAGTAGCATACAACACAATCTATGCTATACAGAGACAAATCGTTAGGTGAGAAAAATCCCGCAGAATAGCTATTCTGAAGAATGAACATGAGAGACAAAAAACCCCTCCGCCCAACACTGAGTGTCCGCAGCAGAAAATGAAAGGTGTCCACGTTGATCACAAAAGAAATACAACAGAAAGCCTCTGCTAGCAAGGATCAAAACTCCTTCAAAAGTGCTGGTAACCTTAGGATCAAAGTACTTTATTTGCACTATTCCTTCGGCTAAATAGATAGGGGATAAGCTTAGAAGGTAACTGTCATTACAGGAATAGCTTGCAGCAACTAAAGCAAGACATTTGCACTCCTTTGAGACAATAAGTCAGCATTATGTAGTGTACTTATAAGTCACCATAATTACAAATATACATATGTATATAACTAGTATTTCATGCAAATAAAAACTGAAATGAAATTAATGATCAGGAAGGATGATAATAAAGTAGGACTCAAAGACTGAGAAAAGAACAGAATTCCGCCTGTTTCGGAGATAGAAAGGTACAGGCTGATACCACGGGCCTGAGAAAATTCCCCTTAAACTTCATATTCCCAGACAGACATTGTATCTGAACTTCTGGAGCATACTCTCCAGCAAGGCCTCAGAGATCCCTCATTGCAATGAGCTTCCAGTCTGTTTGTCCTCAGACCTGACACCAGTTATGAGCCTTTTTCCAGGCCCCACAGCCACCTACTGACAGTTGGCGAGAGCCCTTCTCCATGGGCATTTACAGGATTGCCCTCCCTACAACATGTAGCAAACAAATGAGAAACACCTTTTCGCACTTTTTGGTACACATCCATCCTTTATTACAGTAGATTTAAGGAACTTAAAAGGTGTATCTACGTTGCGAGAGCCTGTGTACAAGGGCCAAACTGGATGAAGGAAATGATGGTGTTAAGTGATAGCATATTAGATATGCCACAATAAATATGTAAGATACCTTTAATCACTTGCAAGTGGAGAAAATTGTCTTGTTCAAAGGTGAGTTGCGTATGAATAAAGAGTTTTCACCCAGAAAGTTGCTGCAAATAATCGGTAAATTCAAATCCGATCTTGCTATTACCAGCAATGCATTCTTTAAGGACTGTGTCAATGTTGGAAGTTAAGACATATTAAGTTTACTCAGCTTTTTTCTTCTCTCTGCTCTTTCAGTGGGGATGTTCTGTTCTCAAATACCAATCCTCTGCGTGACAGGCACAGCAACTGCCAGGAGTAACCCCAGTAAGCTCTAACTATTCCAAGACCTTGCCTCTAGCTTGTTTTGTAAAAGCAGCAGGAAATGCAGAACTTCAATTACGCTTTGAAGGTTACAAACTTCAGTAACAATTGCTAAAAATAATATGGCAAATTAGACGATCAACAAATCGTTATCACTAAGAATCACACTGGAGACTCAAACACAAAATTCTTGAAACATACTTAACTTTGATCTAATTATTCATGGTTCTCTTCATAAATTCCAATTTTTCAATGTTAAAGAAGTAACAATGACCAAAACAAAACCTGCCTGTCAAATCCCCAATTACTGTGAAACAAATTCAGTGTACAGCCAATACGGTAAAGACACTGCCACGCAGACATCCAAGCTTGTTTGCCCAGTTTAGCAAACAGTATAGCCATATCAGCATAATACTAGGCGAGCTTACTAGACCTGCTGAGAAGGATATACTAGCCTGAGTGGCACACCACAGTAATATCAATTCATATTAAATCTCTAAAGAATATTTCTCATTACTTGTACAAGGCAGCACCACACCACATGAGCACATTCTTTTTTTCGAAGTCCTGTCCTTTGCAATGGTAACTTTTTGAGAGCTGCCATCCACAGAATTCACTGTACCAATCAGCAATTTGTTGATGTTAGTCAGATTATCCCACAACTCTAATGGTTTGTTTGTATCACTCTAAGAAGCGTGATAACTCAGTACATCTGAAAATCTCATTTGCACATGCTAAATACAGTGTTATCAACATGAAGCAAGGAATTATTCCTCTTTGGACTGGCAAGGTTCTCTCACTAAGAGTTTTGATTCTGAAGAAAAAGGCTTAACTATACAGATTTGTATTTAAAACATTTTGAATCTGTTTCTACACCAGAAGAGGAACTCAACACCGTTAGGATGCATTTTATATTGAGGCTGAAAAACATGATTCACTCTAAACCTCTAAAAAGGAAATAAGATATCAGATTATTCATTACAGATGACATGCCTGAAAAACATTTCACAGTAAAGAACAGGAAATCCACAACTTCAAAGTTCGGTAACAGTAAAGAACTGCCGTGTTATGAATTTATATCTTCTTTGAGTAGCTGGTGGATACTCTGTGCAACATACAACTTGCAGCAAGTTTCCACAACACTCAGAAGAATAGGGTCTCCAAAGTTCTCCATTTCTGGAATCAATCAGGCTGCAGATCCATGGATCAAATAGCCTCGTGTCAGATCCTTTCCTATGGGAAAAGCTTCCCCAAATTCCCTGCAGCTAAGTGTCTTCTTATCCCTTCAGATACATAACACGAATATCCACGTTTTTAAGAACTGACAATTCTTTACCAGAATAACCCCTGGAAATTCCCATATGGTAGTGCTGAACTCTACCTACTCCCTCAAAAACATCTCATTAAAACTTCAGCATGTTTAGTGGCAAGATGTTTTACAAGCTTTGTAGCTTGTTAATGGAACACCACACGCATTTGCCTGTGCTATTCATATAATAACCTTAAATGCTTACAAATACCTGAAGGGTGGGTGTCAAGAGGATGGGGCCAAGCTCTTTTCAGTGGTGCCCAGTGACAGGACAAGGGGCAATGGGCACAAACTGAAGCACAGGAAGTTCCGTCTGAACACGAGGAAGAACTTCTTCACTGTGGGGGTGACGGAGCACTGGAACAGGCTGCCCAGGGAGGTTGTGGAGTCTCCTTCTCTGGAGATATTCAAGACCTGCCTGGACAAGGTCCTGTGGAGCTTGCTGTAGGTGACCCTGCTTTGGCAGGAGGGTTGGACTAGATGACCCACAGAGGTCCCTTCCAACCCCTACTATTCTGTGATTCTGTGATTCTATAAACCAACTCCTAGACCTTCTTGCACGCAAGCTACTTCAGCACCACATTAAAACTGATGCGTGCCTGTAAATTCTGAGCAGGCAGAGCCTGCTCCTGTCTGCACAGGACCACACACACTCTCCAGAAAAATAGGATTCTTCACAGAATTTTCCTGCTGTTCTTCAGATGTAAAGGAATTCCAATGAAGTGAACACTTAATAAAGCAGGAGAGTCTCATGACTCATCATTTATCAGGCTGGTCACACAGGAAATGGGGGTTCCTGTTTGTGGTGGAAACATTAAGACAGTTTAGCACACAGACTATCTAGAAGCAGAAAGCAATACCGTACACTGACATGCACATCGGACAAAAGTCCAAGCAGAAATTTATGGAGAAAGCAACATCTTGCTCTCGTTCTACAGCTGTTATTTTACTAGAAGGCCATGGGCAAACAGGATAAAGATGATGAGAGCTACCATTAGTCTTTAAGATTACATACTAATTTTTTCTCTCCCATACGCATGAAAAATGTATTTACATATACCTCATGCAAAATGAAAACATCCCAAATTAAATAAAGCCATTAACTATTTAAAATGTCTCTATCTAATGACAAAAGCTCTCTCAGTTCTTTAATATTAGAGATCTGTTCTGAGAGATAGGTATAATTATTGTTATTTAGACAGGTAATAAAAATCCTTCCACAAACAGTCAGCAGTGGAAGCGTCTGAAGGCACACTCAACTTGTTTTGTGATTTATGCCCACTCTGACTTCACCTGCTCTCTACAAGGTCTCACTGCCCCCAGCTTGCCCGACACAAGATTTCCCAGACCCTGCTGCAGCCCCTGGAGCTGGGTTCCAGGCAGAGGGTACCCGGCAGGAGCTCCTGCACCCAGTCAAGGCCTGTGTTTCTCAGCAGTGGCTTTTCACTGGAGGATCGGATTATCTTAATTAGTATTTGTTTATACAGGAATGTTTTATTTCCTCTCTGACCTCCTACAGTTATTTCAAAGGACTGTTATCACAGTCAACTCATTATATGCTTACTGTCACTAGCATTAGACAAGCTACCATATTTTTTCAAATATATACCCATATTCACATTATATATATAACTTCTATGCATATATTTAGGCACACACGTGTACATACATGTCTTTTCAATATACAGTTCTTATTTGCAGGAAAACTCACAGCAAGTCACTGTGCTTAACAATCCAATGAATGAAACTGAATTAAAATAACTAGGACCAATCTCTACATCATAACTCACCCTATGTTCTCATCAAATTGAAAAGTCTTTCAAACTCAAATACCTGTAATTTTATCCCCCAAATCTGCTACAATCTAAACTAGACATAAAAACAGATTACAAATAATGTTCAGCCAAGCAGAAACCTTTCTAGTAGGAAAAAAACCACAAATCCAAAGTTGCACAGAATTTTAAATAAATAAATAGGAAAATTAGCAAGTGGTTTTAAAACAATTTTTCCTCTAGATCCGATCGACAAAACCTGCAGCTATAAATCTTAAGAATCACACTAGCTGTAACTAGCATATTATAAAAGATGGGAAACTAAAATTCGTCCTCATTCTAAAGCTCTCTGAGAAAAGAAGTGTTCTCAAGAGCAGAAAACCTGTAAATATTTTAAGTACTTTATTAATACCTCAAAAGTCACAATTTTCACTAAATACTTCTTTGCTATGATTAGAGACTCAAGATACTACCACATTTTTGGAGAGGTTTTAAATTTAAGATTGTTTTTAATAGTTCTAAATTGTGCACTCCAAGATAGTATTACAGCTACACATTCACGTTGTCAATCTAGATAGTTACAAAATAATTAGTGTCTCTATCAAATGCTTGTCTGCAATCAGAAATTAGCAAAAGACCCAATTATAAAAAAGTGACTGATACTTTCACAAAAGAAAAATGTACACCTGATTGAAACTCTCTAGCAATGACCACAACTAAGAAAGGAGAAGTTCATACCCTGACCTATTAAGATAGGAACTAAAAAATAAATAGTGTTCTTCAGAATATTTTACCGTTTTCCAGATGCCTTTTTAATTCCTCCCTCACATCCAAATCAGCAAACCAGAAGTTAAGAGCACTGCCTGCACAGTGTGTCCTGCCAGGGAACACAATAAGATGCTCCTCACAGTACCAAATACGTTACTGCAAGTTTTTGTTGCCAGCTCCAGCTGCCAACAAAGAAAGTTCTTCACATAAATAGTCTATGCTGCCTCCAGGAATCTGACAAAACAGTTATGAGCACTGAGTCCAATGCATGCCCAGGACAGACAGACTAGTTAGCAAACCCATCATCTCTCACCTCTTCAGAAACACAGCCTGAAGAATTTATACTGTGCAAAATTCCTGCTTAGCCTTTGCTACATTATGCTAGTTTTTAACCGCTATTTATTCTCAGCAGATTAGACACAACAGACACACGGTAGCTTTGCTCTGATTGCCAGCGGCTTTATCTAGTAACAAGAGGTGTTACACATGAATTGGCCTGGAAACCGATTTCCCTGCGAGCACGCTCTGGGTGGACCAAATCACAAACCATTACTAAACTTCACAACCGTTTTTTCTGATCACTGGCCCCAGTATTCCTGAAGTGGAAAGGAGTATGATTTGGACACGCCTGCCTTCCCATTGCTTTTATCCAGTCCATGCAAATCTCTGTACAAAACTATCAAAGTTTGCACCACTGTTTTGAAAATAGTTTCCACCCCCTGTTAAAAAAACACCTCCCTGAACCCCCAGAAGAGCACAGAAACATGGAATCGCAGACGAACCATCCCTCTTTGAAAAGTATCAAGTGTTAACCTGCTCTGAGTGACTTCTTCCAGTTGTCCCCACCAGCAAATTCTTACACTGACGTGACTCGTTACAAAAGACACTGATAACAAAATGCATAACTCTAACACTTTATGTATAGCAATTAATGCAGAACGAGGTTTTTAGAGGTATAGATATGTCAAACTAAAGTGAATTTACATTTGTAGTTGTATGAGTGCACACTTTTTATCAAAAACAAACAAAAAACCCCAAAACCAAAAAAATTACACATTAGTAATTGGTAAAGTAATTGGCTACAGAAAGATAATGAACATAAAAGTAAAAAAAATCCTAGAGATTATTTTTACCTCATTACACATTATGGCTTTTTGTTCATTTATTTTTAAGCATAAGTCCATGATACTTACTCATGTCTTTACACTGAGGGACATTTCAATGTAATTGCTGAATTAGACAGCAATTACAGTTTTCCACATAACAACATATATAAAAATTCTTTTAATGTATGAAATAGATAAAGAATTTATTTGTATGATCAGAATGTTGAACTCTACTAAATTCTGTAGAATGTTCCATATTTCAGCTACGTAATTCAGGCTTTCCTGTTCTACACCGCACTTTGAAGTCTGCAGAAAAAAACCAATTACACCACAGTTCAACTCGCAAGGTTAAGTATAAATATAAAAGCCAGGAGACCACAGATTCATTGCCTATTTTTCTCTATTTAACCTCTTTTAGGGTGTTCCTGACCAACACCAGCATCACAAAGAATCTTCCTTTCTTTTTAAACTGTGCTTTAATTTTCATTCTTCTTTCATTCCTAAATTACTAGGCCATTTGAGACCCTCAACAATCTAATTCTCCTGGTACCGAGACACAATGCTGTATGAGAAGTCCTAGACTTGTCACTAGACTAACAAACCAATTTTCCTCCTCTTTCAGTCTATGCAATGACCTGCAGAGTAAAATAAATGTAAAAAATTTAACAGGCAATCAAGTAAGACATCATATCTTACCCTACAATGACATCCAGCAACATTCTCCTAGTTTGTGAATAACACAAACAAATCTTGTTTGTGAATAACACAAACAAGAAATTATGCAAACCCTCATTTGGGAGGACCGGGAACAGAGCCCACATCTCTGCTGCAACAGTTATCCACGCAGCAACCCTATTGCTCAAAATAACAAAGTCAGATATATACACTTAGCCCTCCTATTTGTACCTAGCACTTTGGTGCTACTGAATCATACCCCTTGTCAGTCCCAGGAACAAAACTTGGGATTTATGGGCAACGCTTCTTTGCTACCTAGATCAGGTTGGGGGATAGCAGACAAGATTCTCTCATTTTGGTTTATTTTCCCTTCTTCCCAAAATGGTAGCACAGGTGAGCTTTTATTTTATTTTTTGGTTGTTTACTATCGAAAAGAGCCATTAAATTCAGAGCTGTGCTGGACTGTCAACAGTCCAGGATAGAAATCACACAGATAAACCTGCTTGCTACAATCCTCGGTAGAGTATGTGGAACTTCATTTTCCCATCTTACATTTTATGTTGGAGAAAACACCACCACCTCACACATAAAGCAGCTTTAAAATACATTTCATAGTTTAAAGCTATTTTAATCTCACAAAGTGCAATGAGCAGTAAGATACAGGTGTTTCAGGTTTAAGTCACTTATCACATATATCAGTATCACTATTTTAAATAGGAGCAGTTAGCACTTTTGAACATTGTGTGATTTTGCGATTCCTCCAAAAAGAGCACTTGCTTGGCTTCAGCGTGAGAAGAGCAAGGGGCACACTGACACCAGTTCCAGAGAGGATTAAATGTTTATCCCCTCAGCTAAGATCAAGTGCAATCGGGTTATAAAAACTGCATATTGGGTTACGTGAAGTATCACTTTTCACAGCAAGAAATACTATCCTAATAGCTCTAGGAGAAGGAAAAAATGTTCTGATTTTGAACAATCATTTCAATAGTCAGATCTGCAACCTGTAAATTTTTGACAGTGAGCTGGTACTCTCTCCACAGAATTATATTCTTAACGAATAGCTAAGATGAAATACTCCATTTTTGTGGTCTTTTAAACTGAACATACGTTCTAAGTTTTGGTTACAAACAGAAACGGCACAATTGCAACAGTAATAGGCCTCTAAATCTTAAAAAGAACCCCAACCAAAATCGAAACAAATCTTGATCTATAAGGGGCAATGCTGAAATCATTTAGGTAGATAAAACTAACTGCTAAAAGTATACAACATTCAAACCAGCCACACTAATCAGCAACACCAGGAAGTGTTGAAGAACCCCATTAACTAATAATGAGATATCAAATATGTCAGTTATCACACAAGATTTTCCTTACTGCCAAGTCTCAAAAGCTCAGGATGGTACCAAGAAACAATAATTTTTTAACATCTATTTACACATACACACACACAGAGCATAGCAAAAGCCATGTGTATAACAGAAACTGTATCAGGCTTGACATATGTCATGTGTGTGATTTAAGCCTGAGTCAGAAACAAGCAGCTACAGTTTTTCAAGCTTTCTTGGGGAGAGGAAGGTAGAAGCACCCCTTCCTCTCTGTTTTTTCCATGAAGTGGAGACTCAAGAGAGTTCACCTTCCAAACAATACCTTTGAACAAAGTTCCCATAAATCGGTTTGGTCTATAAAAAAGCAGCACACTTCCAACTTGCCGAGTAGGTAAGCCTTCTTGAGCCACAGTTTAAGCAGCTCGGGATACACTCAGTTTGCTCTTTCTTCACAAAAGATTACAACTGCAGAGCAGAATACAATGCATGGTTTCTAAATCCAGATTGAGCCTGTGACTCAAGAAGGCTGGTGTGGCACGAACAGAGAACAATCTTCTTCCTGAAAAAGCCCGTTTCCTGTCAGTGCATCATCTTCAGAGCCACATGCAGCAACTCGTGTTACGAGAGGTCACCCATCTCAGAATCTTTCTAAATATAAAACTATGGTAGAAAACATTACCTGTTTTAGGAATAATGCTCTAATACAGTCCAACCTGGGTGCAATCTTTAGATATTACCATTATATCAAACAGCTACCACAGCCTAGCTTTGGAAGCCAAATACACAGACTCATCTCACTTAGCTTTACAAGAGTATTAAGCCAACTGTGATTAATGTTAAAGATAACATAGCCGAAAAGTAAAAAGGTAAATGAAGCTGGATAACAGAAGGAAAAAAACACCCACATTTCATCAAGACACTTAACAACTTTCCTAGATGAATGTCACTGTCACAACAAAGACCTAGAACAGCTCTATCTTCAGTTCACTTCTGGGCAAAATTAATTTGCAGAACTCTGTTAGGTCTCTAGTTACAGAGTCCAACCCATGCTCAGGGGAAGGAAGGAACGAATCTCAACTATTAGAGCACAAACTGCAAAATAATTAGTTGCTCTTGAGAGGGGGAAAGGACTCTGCAGAGGCATTGGAGGGAATGACTCTGGAATTCAAACAACTGTACTGAAGCACTTGGATAACGAAATGGAAAAAAATCCAACACATACACTGGTCTAATACAATCCACAACGGTCAAAACAGTTTATCATAATCATTCTCTTTGTTAGGAAATACATACAACCACTTAATTTTCTCCTCTTTTCCCCCTCCTTCTGTCCACCCCATTTCATAACACATAACCAAGGGGACAACTTTGGATCTAGACTTTATAGCGATATATTATCTCCAGCCAAGTACATACAACAAATGAAAAACCCAAGGAAAAGAACAAAACACACAGACAGATACACATTAAAAAAAAATAATCCACTAGGCAGTTTACTTCATTTCTACCAAACAATGGATGAATTTACATGCTCATTTAGTCCCAACAGTGTTTTAAGGGATATACGCGAACGTAATATTAAATATCGTAGCAGGACTAGGAGTGCCATGGTAGGAAGGACTGGTCATGTGTGATAAGCATCTGCCTATACTGAAGAAGGTGGCTGTGAAAAACGAGCGTATTTGTTCTGGATGGATTCTAAACATGCCCTGGGTGGTACTAGCCTAAGATGCACACACACGTTCTGTTAAAGGGAGATCTATCCACAGAAAGGAATAAAAAAATATTATATGTAAAATGAAAAAACCTCCAGATTTCGAATACACTACCTACAATATATTATTATTACCTTCACTGTAATTACCTGACAGTCTGAAGTAATCCTCTTCAAAGACATCAATTAGATACTTTCCTATTTAAGCACATCTGCTGACTTCATATTTATGTGCAACTGCTTGACAAAACCCAAGGCAGAACAAAAACCAAAACCGAACCACTACATACATACTGAAATCTACCAGAGCCTTTTGTAATAATCAAAAAAGCAGAAAGATACTAACCTAACTCTGTTCACAGGCACTGTAGCTATGAATGCTAAACCTGACTTACACCTGGAGGAATAGTAACAGTACAGACGAATCAGCTTTTAAAAATAAAAACGGTGTGACCAGAGCATACATATGAAGAGACTGGAAGGATACACAGCTAATGCTCTCATAACTAAACAGAAGCTTAAGTCTTTTGATATTCTATAATCCATCATACAATCCTGCTTAAGAACATGCAAAACTACTGAAAGAGAAGAGGAAAAAAAGTCCAACCTCATCAAACAAAACTTTAGATTTGACAGCAAGTTTACTTATACAGGGTCATAATAAAGCTCTTCAAGACAACGGGAGGGCTCCCTTATACTTCAGCTGACATTGGTCAGATATAAATTCTGAAGAATGCTTTTAAGTGTCAAAATACACATACCAAACTAAGTATTTGTTTTTGGTTTATATCTCTCAAGAAGAAAATGTAAACAATTATCATGGTCTTACACTGGCCACCACATCGCATCTAGATGTTAGACTTTGCTTTTTAGCATCACTCTTGTTCTTACACATTTGGAGGAGAAACAGTGACATACATTCCCACAGTGTTAAGCCCTAAATGATTTATGTCAGTCTGCTTTAATAACCAAAGCAATTTCTAACCAATGTAAAGAGCTTATGCTATATCATCAGGTGTATTAGAATTTTAACAGAAAGTAAATACACTAACTGCATGCTGTTCAAATCTTGAATCTCACCCAATGGAACAAACTCAATTTCATTTCAGTACATTTTAAGTCTGCAGTGTCTGGGTTTGCAGCACCACAACTAGGACATCCAATTTCTGATTTTTACTTATTAGTATAATCATTAGGCTTCCCTTATTAAAATTCACTATTAACCCTACATACTGAAACCCCAGACTATTTTCTTATGATTGACTAATGTATACTATATGCTGTATTTAATTTAAAAAGAACCAAAGTCTACATAGCATCACACTTAACCAATCTAACTTTCTAAAAAGTCTGATGTAATTGTATAAACAAACTTTTCAGTTACTCACACACTGCAGAACAAACATTTGAAAGGAATATAGAATCAGGTCTTTGCTATCAACACAAATCTACCCAGCTACATTCCTCCTTCCCAGTATTAAGTGTATGTATAGGCTTTGTCTATTACATAAAAGCAATAAAACTTGCAGCTCATGAATTAACAAAGTTTTTAAGTAATTAGTACAGCAGAAAGTTGTATGCAAACAAAATTAAAATGTATTCAAAGGTAATTGTGTTTGTTTTTACCTGAAAATTAACATCTTCTTTCTTAAATATCAGTGCTCGAACTTCGTCAGGATCTCCATTAAATATAGCTTGAACCAATGGTGGCTGAAATGAAGAAAAAACACATATTATAACCCCATTTTAGTTTTCAGTGATACACATATGTTTTTTGATACATAACACAAACAGAAGATGATGACAAAATGAAACAACCCAGGCAGTGAAATAAAGAAACCAGCAACAGTATTCAGAATTGAAGAAATTCCAAGTTTTAAAAACCTCAAACACACAAACATACTCTAAGTCAAGGAAATATATATTTAAAAAAAAAGGCCCCAGACACTAGCTTGTAACAGCTGAAAAGAGAACTCCGCACAACAAAATTAGGGCTGTTGTTACACACTGCGAATTCTATACAATATAAGCAAAGAAACCCTTTTTACATTAGCAAGCGACTAAAGTTACTAGAAGTTATTCACCTGTTTAGATAGAGTGGGAAAGTGAGGCGCATCAGATAAGTATGGTAACAAATTCACACTCACACACATCTATTACTAAATATAGCAGGATTTCTTAGTAAGTAAGGAAAGCTGCTGAGGTATGCTAGCAAGATTTGTCAGTCACTTGACAAAATAAAATAATTTAAAGCAATAACAGTACAGTCCCCAGAGTTGATCATTTCCAGAAAGTGGTAACTTGAATCTAAGTTACATCAAGATTATGATTTATGCTATTCTTCATTTGAGCTCAGAATTGCTCTTGCTCAATGTACACTACATACTCTATCAATTCTCAAAATAAACACAGCATATTATTGCAATACAATGATTACATCAGTTTCTAAAGTGGTACTGCATAAACGTACCATTGAGGAATGAGGAGTGGAGCAGGGAAAAACCGTTTACTTCAAGTACAGTTTACCAAGCCCTCTAAAAATCCTCTGCTGTTATACAAGAGTTGAGATCTGGTATTGCTGCACCATAAATAAAGTTACATGAAAAAGAACAAGCCCTTGCAAATACTAATTCCACAGCTAAGTTTCAGCTTTTTCCCTCTTTAGTATAGGCAGTTTTTACGACCTTTCTTCTTTCAACGTCTCACATATTTATGTTAATCTTAGGAAAATTACCATTAGTATTTGCAACAGTATTATAAGCAGGAAATATGGAAACAAACAACAAGCCTTACCAGCACATTTCCAGAGGGCGACGGACGTAAAGATACATTTTCCTGAGGTAATTTGGAAATAAATGTGGGAGAATCATCTTCAACCTCCTCCAAAACAACAATACAGACTCGACTCATTCGATCCGTTTGAGGAAGCAAAAGCAAACAAAAAAATGCCAGCAACGGTATTTTTGGAACCAGACCGCAGGTATCGCAACAGGGACCATAGAGGAAGTACTTTCACCTGTTTCACACGCCCTCACAAACTTGGGAGTGCCAGCGCTGGTGTATTAGCATTTAAAAAAGGGACATTTCAGTCCCCCCCTACACTTCATTTCTCGGATTTAAACATCCTGAGATGTTCAAGGCAATGCTGAAAAAAAGTTGTTCTTTTTAAAATGAAATTTCCCTAGGCATCGAAACCACAATGAAGAAACTGTGGAACAGCTGATAAAAATATCCCAAGATCCAATTCCACCCGAGCAGCACTCACTGCTGCACACAGCTGTCCTTCCACAAGCAAATTTGCCTTTGTTAATGTCACAACTTCCCCAGTGTCCTTCTAGCCCCACAGTGAAGCCATTGTCGCTGAAGACACGACACCGTCCTACCGAGGATGGAACAAGGAACAATTGCCCCGAGAGCGATGGCCGCAGCTATACCCACTCCTGCAAGGTCAGTTTAAATCAACCGTCGCAGGCTTTCTAGCGACCGAAAATAAACGTGCCTTCTGATCATCCTGTCATTCCGCAGCTTCCTTTCTCAATGCCAAAAACAGCCCAGCCAGAAAAACGCATCTCATTCCCAGCAGTTATTCAGGACCTGCTCAGAGGAAAATAATTCTTTCTCATGCAAGAAAAATATCTGCAACACACAGCGCGGCTGCAGTACATTTACAGGCGATGAGTCAGACCACAGGGACAACGAACTGCTCGAATAATGCTGCTGGTTGAATCCAGCCTCCCCGAAAGACGGCGTTGCTCCGTCAGGGACACCAGCGATGCAGGGCGTTCGTTTCTCCTTCACCGGGCAGTAGCTGCGGCTTCTCCACTGGGGAATGCGTCAGGCAGAAAGACTCTGGAGCAAGAACGCTTCAGCAAAACAAGCTAGCTACCGCACACAAAAGCTCAAATTACTGCCTTCGACTTCTTCTGCAAAAGCAGTTCATCACTCAAAGTGTTTCTTTTGATCACCATGTGAATGCAGTTCCCATGATAATCTTCATTCAGATTGAGGAGGAGAGGGGAAAAAAAAAAAAAAAATCAGACTCCGTACATCTTCTCTGAGCCAACTTCTTTATCCGCACATCTGTCACTGTGCCAACCTGATTCTCCTCTTCAGTTAGAGCTTCTGCTGATCAGCTTTTTTCCTCGACAAATTACATTACACAACCAGCAGCTAGCCTTGCAAAGCTTCAAAAACGCCTCGCCGTCCGAGCCGGCCACCGCAAGCCCGCGAGCGCGGAGCACAAGCCACGGCCGCATTCCCCGCGCAGCAGCCTGCGAGCAGCGCCTGCAGCCTGGCAGGGTGCAGCGCCCAGTAATGCTCACATGGCACGCTGACCAGGGAGCCCTGCCACCGCTCCCGGGGCAACTTCCTCTGGCACCAAAAAAAAGCGCCTTTTTCTTTCTTTTTCTTTGGGGGGGGAGGGGGGGGGGCAGTCTTTGCAGTTAGGTTTGTGCCAGTTCCGTGACTAATGCAGCTGAAAACGTAAAAATCCTATAACTGAAGAAAGAGCGACTGTTTAATATTTTCCACTAAAAGCCACAAAGAAATCTGGTGTACTGGCTCTGCTGACTAACAACAACTTAGGCAGTAAACAATTCCAGCATTTCAACTGCTTTCATATGGCACTGGTCAGAGCAGCAAAACCATCCTCGTTTTAACTCACCCAGGACAAGGACCCCACATAAATACTCTGAAAATCAAATGAAAGTAAAATGTCTTTTAACGTAATCAGTTGACTATTAAGAAGCCAGCTATTAATGACCCAATCCATAGGTTTTTTGCAACAAACATACCCTCAGCCTGAAAAAAAATTACATTGGGAACAATTTAAATATAACAATATTAGTATTAGAATAATATTAATATGATAATATAACATCATAATAGAATATAATACAAAGCCCTACAACTTGCTGAATAAATATTTCAGCTTGAATCTGCCTAAATGGTGCTGGTTTGTGGGTGTATTATGTAAATGGCTTCTGTCAAAGTTGCTGGATAAGCGTCAGTGTTACAGGCGGAGGGAGGGGTTTTGTTCCTGCTGTGCAGACTGAAGGCACTTCTAATGTCCTCCAGTGGCTAGTAAAATCAGAACTGGTCAATAGTGAACGAGACTCTAGCTCTTCGATAAAGCATTTGCACTCAGGTTTCACATATGAATCCAGGCAGAGAGAAAGACAGGTTTAACTGGAATATTAAATGGTTTTGGTATTAACAGATATATGAATTCCCACCTCTGGGGGCCACAGGCAGGAAAAGCTCACATCACCACTCTTTTGAAATAATGTCTATGGTAGCTTCACTGCAACATAATAAATGGCTTAACATGCACCTACTGACATTCATGCAGGTGAAGGTTTCTGTAAGGTCGGAAGAGTACCTCAGCCTCGGGCTCCCCAAGCTCAGGACTGCTGGCTTGGCAGAACACAGCACCAGTTTCTGATTCACTCTGAAATTTCAGATACGATTCACATTTCCCAAATGTTCTTATTCACAGCATGTGACTAACAAACATCTTTATAAACATATTCTGTTCATTATATAGAGTCTAGTTATTTTGGAACTTCATAATTTGGCCTTAATTATGATAACGCAATGGCTTGCACACTAATACTGCTTTGTTCTAGCATTTCAATCATTTATTTAAAAGTTACAACACATTCACAGAAATACATGACAATTCAATGCTCTTCTTGGCCATAGCAAAACCAGTTTAAATAAAAACATGGACATTCTCAAGACCCATCTACTGCAACACCCTACTGTCTCCTAACGAACACAACAACTACAACATAGACAATATTTTGCTTTTTAGTTGTGAAAAATGTGCTAAAGTATAGACACTGTAGTTTACTTGCATAAGTAAACATTCATTTGGAAAAAAATAAAATTAAAACCCCAGATTCTAAGTCTACAAACAAAGTACACTGACAAAATGGATACTTGGTTTTCATACTACACACACACACTTGGTAGATAACGGTATTCTAGCTAAGCCCATACGTTCAGTGTAAATGAACACTTTGAGAGCCAACAAGTTTATACAGTAAGCAAATGCTAAGAGTTTTCTTTGGAATCACGAACTGGACACGTTGCTAGACAGAGATAGTGCCCAGTTTAGTTGAAATTAGTGACAGTGGTCCATTTTTTATTTTTACAATTAATGCTCCAAAGCACACTTAAAATATTCATCTAGAAATTCAACTGTTACCGTAAAAAAGTACAGGACTTCATGTTCAATTATTTGCAAAAATTCAGAAGAGTTCAGAATATTTGAACCTTCTCTGGTAATTGTTCTAGAAATCTTACCTGTAATTAAATAAATTTAATATAAACTATTTCCAAAAAGCAAATTAACATATTACATCTTGCACAACATTCTATGTTTTTGAATGGTGACATCACTACTGCCAAAGAAGTCAAAGCCAATATGTCAGAACCAACATAACCATAACCGAGTCAATACTATATTGACCTTCATAGCAATCTAAACCTTGTAAGCAGACAAAAGTGAACCTACTCACACTAGCAACACGTGTGTGCAATTACTTCATAACCAAAGGACAATGCAGTTCTAGAAACTTTCACTTGCGCTTACGATGAACTAGCACATGGAGGTTACTTAAAAGAACAATCTTCCCCCCTCCCACCCCCTGCAATTGAAAGTAATGCCTTCAACTCAATGGAAGCACCATCTGTAATCTTCTCTTCTTTCAACCTCAAAAATCATCCAGGGTATCCTCTGGTTTGCGAAATACAAGTTTCTAATGCTATCTAACAGCTATTCTGAAAGCCAAAAGCTAAAGTTCACACTTCTACTGAAGAAATCAAACTAAGGTTTCCGTTTTTCAGTAGATTATCTAGACTAATAACTCTCAGTGAGGAAGAGATAATCTTTAGGAATCATAATAGATTTTTACAAAGGTATGATGAAAGACTATTGCACCCAGTTTATCTTAATAAAACTTAAAATAAATGAAGATAGCAGGTCATCAGCATCCATCTTCCCCAACGCCCTGAAAAGTTTCCACATTAAATGTCACGTATTTCCAACAATAATGTTTATTAAACAAGTAGTAGGAAAGAAGACTTGAAAATTGCCTAACTTAAAAAGAAAGAATGCCATGTCTACTGGGCCTCGGGGTGATCTATACGTTAGCCTCTGCAGTGCCTAACTGTTAGCAAAATAAGATCTCCATACTTTAAAATTTTAAGGAGTGCAATGGAGAGACAATAAAAAGAATTCTCACATGGACAATAGTAAGATTATGCATTTTTGCATAGCTTTTGCATAAGCTTTTGTGTTGACATGACAGCTTTTTGCAAATAAAAAAGCACGTCATTTTCAAACAGTACTTCTTTTTACTTAACTCAAAGTTCCAAGAGTCTTTTATAAGTGCATGTAAAGGGAAAATACTGCAAGAATGCAGTCTGCAGGTTAAAACATGGATGACAGCAGGAATGTCTGTACCAGACAGAAAAAGCATCAATGCCAAAGCAGCTAAAAATAGTAACCTTTTCTATAGATCTACTCTTTTCTCTAGGAATTGATGAGCAGAGGACATAGCAGCACTGCTGATGACACTGAAAACCTCACTGAAGGACATACAGTGTCAACAAAACCTACCCAAAGATTTCTCTCCTGCCAATCAGCATTTATCAAGTCTTTTCTAGGCTGAGATTAATCCAACTGGTTTCATTTAATATTTTGTATAATTAAGGATCTAGGAAAGGAAGGAAATTGTTCTGTCAGGTTCCAGCAAAAACGAAAAAAATGTAAAGCCAAGTAAAGCATATGAATTGTTTTTTAAATAATCTGTATCAGGTCTGCAAGCCAAAGACCTAAACTACAGATTTCTTCAGAGGACCAAGATTGCTTATAATAGCTTCAGCTGTAAGTGCATAGGCATGTCTCAGTATTAGCAGATTTTTATATAATTTACCTAGAATATTTACTAAAGTGTTGCCCACGTATAGACAGTGATGAGTGTTCAGCATCACCATGAATATAAGCTACAGTACTTCTAGAAGCCTTGTGAGTCACTCATCTGAACTCGTTTCCTCCCCACTCCTGAGGGAATGAGGTGGAGTCAGGAAAGAAAACCGTCTAAGGCAACAAGAAATTACTACCTTTCTTCCCAACTTTGCTCTGTTTATTCCAGAGCACATGCACAGCTGGGATGCAAAGGAGACTAGGTTTAGCCTCCAGACTCCAGATCTCTGCTTCCAAATAAAAGCAAAATAGTTTCCCTTGCACCTCCTGCACACCGTAGGCGGTTCTCACTTCTTTATCTCATGCAAGTATATAGTCTCAATCAATCAACAGAACTGTCTTAATTCAAATACATGACTACATAAAACTTTGCAATTAATAAAACCCAGTAACTGAAGTCATCTCAGCAAAATATCAGACAAATATGACAGGAATAAAAATTATCTAGCATTCATTCTAACTTCTATTTGAGCAGCATAACAAAAATTAATAATGCAAAATATATCTTTGTGATTGAGTTGTAAAATTAATTTGTATACTTAAGCTGTAACCTTTTAAAAATACTTCAGAAATACAATCTGACCAAAGAGCAACAAACTAAGTTAGAAGTGTTAAAAATCTATTTAGCAGTTTTCTGTTTAAGACTTGTTGTGTATCTTATACACCTGAACAATACACTGGTAGAGCAACTCTTGGCTAACGCATCTTACGACTACTGTAGTGCAAGATAAATCAATGCCTTTTAAAAAAAAAAAAAGCAGCTCTGATATCCAAAATACGTAGCCTAGCAAGCTGTCTAAAGAACTAACACTCCAAAAAAAAAAAACCCAACCCAAACAGAAAAGCAGACAGAAGAGTCCTATTTCTCTTTAAAGAAAGTGGAAATATGAGGGAACAGCATCTTTCCTCATGACTTTCTAGCTAGGATGTCACCCACAACACTTTCCTTTTTATTAAGGCCAGATTTAACTTCACTGGCAGGGATTTTCGTGCTCTTGTAGAGCACAACCCTGTAATCAAACTCAGCGATCTACTCGTACACTAACAGAGAGTACAGAACAGAAGACCTTTGGTCTGCTTGACTTCAGATTCTCAAGGTACTTCATAGAATGGGTATGTGCTCTGGCTGGTGGCTCCTATTGATTTACCAGCAGCATCTAACAGCAGACACCTCCCTGTCTTCTGACCGAAACGGAAGGCAGATATTACACCCAACAGCGTCCCAAAACAACAACAGAAGTCTGACAGTGGAATTGTCAATCTTGGAAAAATAACTAGGAGTCAAAATAACTCCTGTTTCATGGAAGAGAGACCACAAAAAGATGCATCTATCCACATATTTGGTTATGCATAGCTAAGTCTGCATCCACAAAGACAGACAAATTGATGTAGACAAACTACTTTAGGTAGCATGGTGTGGGTTTTATACAGGAGATGGGTTGGTTTTAAAGCCACTTTTCTTTCTTGGGAGAAGGTAACTGACAGAAGATGACTTCTATTGGAAAATGGAGAAGATACTATCTCAAAATATCAGCTTAATCAAAGAGAAGCAGGCAAAACACTTCAGCATTTGTTAAACCTATGCAAACCCACAATTATTAGCTGTACACTTTAGTTCTTTTTGCAAGTATGACAGCTTTTAAAAAAATGTTTTCACAATATTAAAAGCAAGGCCCACAGACTGGTTACAGGTATTTTCACCTGTTGGCAAAGCAAAGGCAGAAAAGCCACTGATAGCAGAAATACTTCTGGCTTCCTTAGCTCCTTGCAGCTCAGACCAGTCCACAGCCAATTTTGTTTTCTGGCACTGAAAATGGCATCAATTACAATAATAAACACAGTATCCTTCCAGGAATAATTACTGAAGCCAGCAGTTTCAGCTGTGAACACCGGCTCTAAAAGTAGATTTGAAGGAAACAAACGAAACAAAAATCAAAGGTTCAGTCTCAGCAGCCGCTGTTTGCTTGTTCACACATCAGCTGTCCTCTCTCTCCAAGTACTACCCAGACAGTTGCTGGGAGGTGAGACTGGACAAGGAACGCAACAACAGCCAAGTGAATAAAACAACCCAGAGACATTACAAGACATCAACCCACGGTCACAGCTGGCATTGACAGCCTGATGCCTCAGGAAGCAATGTTGTTGTATCTTCCCAAGAAGAAGAAATAGATAAAGGTGGCCTGGCTGGAGCAAGCGAATGACTGCAGAATTCCTAATCTTAGTTTTATATCATCTATCTCTTGGCCTTGAAAGTGTTTACACCAATAGTGTACACACTCTTATAAGTTAGCTAAACCACGATCCTACTAAATTGTATTAAGGCAGCTGGTAAAACAACTAAGAGAATTCCCTTTGGGCACACGAGCGCATGCATACACAGAGAAGAATCAGTACATCTCCTTTGATCTACTTTTGTACTGATCTATAGTCACACTCTAAAGATGAGCACAGGGAGTGCTGACTTCGTGTATTTCCCCTTTGAAAATTTCTTCCTGCAATACTGCTTTTGCAGAGAAAACAGAATCAAGCTCATAATTTATTACAAAAACACCTAACCCACACAATGAAAGGTCAACATAACATTGTCTTATTTTCACCACACAACGGGCTTGCTTATCCCTCTTCAGCAGGTATTCCGCGGCTTGCCAACACAGTGCACGGTCTGGGCTTCAAGGACAGATGCTACAATGCACAAGATCACCACAGGCCTCTCAGAGCCTGCTTCCTTGAATACAGAAAACCTCAGGGAGGTCTACTGAAAAGTATGGCACAGCAGGCTTAACAGCTCCTTCTCCGATGCACTGAACCCGATTTCCTATGCCTGTATCCCAAGGAAAAGAAGCAATTCTCACCTATCAGCTGCATAATCAAAAAAATCTGAGTGTGATCTTTCATTGTTTCATGGGAAAAGAACAAGTTCCAACTTCCCTAGATTCAGTTGCTTTGCTTTTTTTTGTTGTTGTTGTTTTGGTATTTTAACCCCGCATGTTTCTTTCCAGCAGATGAATAGGAACGCATTACATTTGGTCTGTAGGGCCAGTCAGCTTCCCCACTGAGGCTCATTTAGCTGTATGGGCTACAAGACAATAACTCTTATCCTCACTTTGCTTTTTTCTTAACTATGGTTCTTCTGCTGAAGGCTGGAAACTCTGCCCCAGAGGAATGCAGCACAATGCAATGCGCCCCATTCAACACTGGACAGTGCTGGTGTGGAGAGTCAAAACTGGGAAATGCTAGCTGGAGCCAAGAAACCTGGAATAAAGTTTATCATTTCCTCATTAAAACTCTTCTGGATTGCCATACTGCTAAGCTTCTGAAGAGGCAAATGTTCGTCAGGTAGATTTCTAGAAGTGAGAGTTGCTCTGCTGCCTATGACAAGTGACCAATTTGATTCTATCACTAGCCCCACTCTAAATGACGACATATTAAAGCTGTCACTGCAGCATGTTTTATGAGCTTGGGATGACAGACAAATCAATTGCTCCTTTCCAAGTCACATCAAGGTTATTCCTCACAATATTGTTCTTAAATTTAATGCAGATGTGCCATTCTCCTCTTTTTCCCCTTCTCCTCCCCCTATAAAATTCATTAGCTAACTAATTTTTTTCAGCATCATTTCAGTTACACTGGAGTATATATCGCTTTTGAGTTGTGCTCCAAGTTATGCAGAAAGAACAGAGACACCTGAATTTGACTAAGAGCATATGAAACTACAGAAGAGATCTGGGTTCATAAAAGATGTTTCATTTTAGCAGATAAGAACGGTAGCGGGTAGCCTTATAAAAATGTAACACAATCCTACTGTTCTACAAGACCTTCTTCAAAGTTGAAAATCGATTCTTATGACTGAATTTTCATCCCATACCAATTACAGAATTTAGGCAGAAAAGTCAAGTCAGTTCCGCCAGTCAGCAGAGGGCTTTCACAGTTTTATGTCACCAACCACATGAATCCTCATGGGTAAGTTGCCATGGTTACAAAATGTTTGCTTTTATACGTTTGTCCGAAATTCCTATGGAATTCCCACACGGCCAAAACCAGCAGCGGTCAGGAGTGCTCCACCAACATTTAAGAACTTGACTCAGAAATGCATACCGCTTCCGCTCAGACCATTATCTGGGAAACACTAAAAAAAGTGATTCATACAATTTTGAGCCATGGAAGGGAGGAAACAAACGCCACATTCAACTAGTTAAAACCTTCAGTGATGAGTCACATCAGCTTAGGATATTTCTAGAATTGGCTGCTCTTCTCAAGTAACAAATTGCTGTAGACTATTGAAGAAAACAAGCTGTTGACTATTTAAGAAAATAAACAAGGCCGATCCGCTTTCAACAGAACCACTGAACTATCAAAGAATGAATACAAGGGGAAGGGTTGGGGTTTTTTTGGCCCCCCCAAGAAGCTCAGTGGCTCATACCTCTGTAGGCCAAGGTCAGAAAGCCCACCGACTCCCAACTGATAATTATGCCTGTTTAAGTTTGATTTTAGCTGTATTTGCAAAAGTCAGCTTGGAAATTTTGCTACAGTAAGTCCATTACCAGTCTTGTTTCAGCCATATGAGTAGAGTTTATATCTTATCTATGTTTTGCTTGGACTCAACACAGTTGTGCGATTTCAGCAGCCAGTACTAACAAAACATTAATCCAGTCACAGGGGCAAAAATACAACCAATTAAGAGTGAGAAATAACGAACAGCCTGTGAAAAGCTAAGAACAAAGCACAGCAATGCATCCAAAGAAGTGTTATGCAGCACTCAATTGGCTTTCAGTGATTCAATGACCATGAGGGGAAGTAACAAGGGCTGGACTGAGGAAGGAAAAAAAACCAAACCCCTAAGTAGGAGCAACTACCTAATACAGACTGCTGTTCCCCTACCAGAAGGGCACCAGGAACAGGACACTTTGCATGGAAGTTATTCCTGTCTAACACTTCCCAAGTCTGGCCATCTTCGGGAAGGAAAGTTAAATTAGCTTTGAATGTCTGTCTGCTATTCATTCATAAGCATAATGTTCTGATAAATAAAATAACTAAGAAGCTTTATCAAGAGGAAACACTGTATTTAGAATGACAGAGCGACAGCAGGAAAAATATTTTCTCAGACCACACAATTTCTACCACTGAAAACATAGCTCTGATTTTGTCAATGAGGAAAGGACAACATCTACTCCTTCAAAACACCTATCCTCCATTTTTGCCATTACTGAAATTCTCCTAAGTGGAAAGTTTTGGGCGTCAGTAATAGTGGGGAAAGCAAGAGGCTGAAATACTAAAGAGCTCCAAATTCTCAACCTTAAGTAAGAAAAATTGTTGCCTTCAGAAGTTTCTGTTCAGATTTTCCTACTCATTAGTCATGTGCTGGTACAATCTGGCTACAGCCTGGGCTCCCCCTCCCTGTCCCACCCAGGGAAGTGTGCTGTTGCGGGGCAGGGGGGAGTGTGGTGGTGACAGGCTGTTTTCCAGGACGGGGTTTGGACGGGAACAGTCCTGAATACATTGATTAATTTTCTTTAAAAGACTTAAAAGTTTTCTTTTAAAGATTTTTGAAATCAGATTCTCTCTTGCATTAGAGTTACAAGAGCTGAAACAAAATGCTAAATATTTAACTATTATAATACTAAAAACGCATGTAACAGTCCTACCAGTGCAGTAATTTTAATAGTTTTGAGGAGATACGAATAGACTGTGACCACAGAAGCCACAGTTCAGCTAGCTTGCTCACATGTGGGACTTTGTTTCCATACAGGGACTCAAAATACTGTATGTGAGTGAGCAAAATTAATTCCAGTTGCTATGGATACCACCACATTTATGTATTTTATCTCTCTTCAGTATGTAAACACTCAGCATCACTGTATATGAGTTATTCTGATTCTCTTTAAAATAGTGTGGGTCAGTAGCTGCCTCGTGTATCAGGATTTGCTGTTGGCGAGAACCTAAATTTCCTAGAAGTTTTTAGGAATCCCTTACACCTCCCTCAAGTCCAAGAAAGAGCTCCTTTCTGGCAACTGGAAACACTATGGAAAACACAGCTGGATAAAATCCACATATTCACACACACATACACACACTACTACAGGATGAGAGCGCTCATCTGAGTCTTCTGCAGCTGCCAAAAAGGATGGCTTTTCCCAAAACTGAGCAAGGGCAAATACAGCAACAGCCAAGAATCTTACCCAGCTGCTCCAAACCTTGCCAAGGGTCTTCCCCTCAGTGCCCAGCAGGGAGGTTGCTCCCAGGAGGGGTCATACACACCACTTTAGAACAGGAGCACGTAAACAACGTTTATTTTTAGAAGTTACTTTTGCTATCAGTTTTTCAATTCTGTCATTTAGAATATTAAAAAGTGCTTTCCTTAAAAATCTGAGCAGTCCATCACAGTTTCACAAAATAGAACAAAATATTAATTTAGAACACTAATTAAAGTTTTACCAGTCTAGAAAACTGTTTGTTTGGGTTTTCTTTGGGATTGTGGGTGATTAGGGTTTTTTCCATGACATCTGAGGAAGTGGATGAGTCTGATTTCAACTGCTGGCCACTGGAGAGCCTCTTCACTCCTCCCTTCCCCACATGACCCTTGCAGATTCACATCCCCTTCCTGTGCCAGCACAGGCACTTGTGTGATCCAGCTGCCCCTATTCATTTTTTTTGCTGGTGAGTTATCTGAGCCAGCTCATCATGGGCTAACAGCTGACCCAGAAGCAGTGGGAGCACTTAACTGCCCACTGTGACAGAAAGCGATTCAGCGGCTTTGCAAAACTGCACCAATAAGCTGAGGTCCTTTCATCAACAACATATCAGAACTATTCTGTTCCTTATGTCTTCTTAAAATACCTCAAAACAGCCTTCTTGACACCTGAACTTTTCCCAACTTAGATACTATTACAACCAAGTGTATCACTCATGAAATTCTTTCCAATTACACAAAAAACTCGTGTACGTGAGGAGCTCAAGTTCTCCTCCTATGACTCAGTATCTAAATCATTCCTCATAAGTTTCTTTAAAATAAATATTTTGCTACATAGAAATTTCACAGATGTTATTCAAACCATCTCTACAGTACTAACAGTATTTATAAAGCATATGGCAATAAGAACAGGCTACAGAATTTTAGGGCCCAGTTTTCAAAAGTGCATACAAAACCAGTTATGCACGCAGAATCCACGTGTGAACAATTTATGTATTACCATACAAGCACAAAAAGGTAGTTACAACTTTATACAATCATTCATGCATGACTTAAAAGTTAAACTTCTGCGTTTTTTCACAATCAAGATTATTTTGGGGTTCATTTCTTCAAAAATCTACCTAATGCTAGCTTCAATCATTCGTTCAATTAAGATGACCCCTAGAGGAGAAACTGCAAAGTAAATATTGGCATTCCTAAAAGCCAACAAAATACTTTATAAAGAAGTACTTATAATATAAAATCAGAAAGACGGTATCAGAACAGAATACGTAACATGCTAGCAGTACATTATTTATTTAAAACATTAAGAAAATTAATGTCTGTATACTCTTGCCTCAAAATCCATAGGTTTAGGTATCTTAGAATCAACAGATAACCAAATCCCATTCAGCAAACACACAGGTATGAAAAGGGGATGTATCTGCTCAGGTCTTTGCAGAAATGAGGCCACAGAACATCTAGCATCCAGTTGTTTTCTACCACTTTTTGGCAAGGTAACTTATTTCATAAAAGCATTATGACAAACAAAAAACAGGTTTCTGTAAAACAAATATATGAAGTTTTGTATGTTAGGAACACTTTAACATTTAGTAACCAAAAGTGAAAAATAATGTTTAGAATATTCCTATTTGTTTGTATCTCATGTACCAAGCTGTGCAAAGTCTTCCCCAGAAAACTCTACTAACACCACCAGCCTACTCAAAATGTATGACAATCAAGCGAGAACACCACTGAACTCAAATTGTTTTGTAAACTAAACCAAAATCTAGAAACCCATCAATAAACTTACACATCTTGTTTAAAAAACACCACAGATTATTATGAAAATGCAACCTTTAAGTCATCCAGATATTAATCTTGGAAGTCTTGATTCAGCTGTTGTCGCCTTCTCTCCCGCAAATGATGTCAGGCCCTAGCAAATACAGGCAATCGACTATTTTTTCAGAAGGAAGCATTGATCTCCCAGGTTTCTTCTTGGATGAACACTGACACCTCATGGACATATAAAAATTTTCAAGGTCTACTCTTTCTTAGGTCTGTTCTTCTCTCTGTTTTAAAAACTCCAATCACATCTTTTTTGAGGGTTGGTTTATTTTTTTTAAAACGCCATGTTGTCCTCTTCAGAAATGTACAGGACATTATTGGGTCTATTGCTAATTTTCTCTTCATAAAAAACTACTTAGCATTCATTTTGGATGAGCAGTGGGGGTGTCCGCCCCCAAACACTGAACCATGGAACACAGAAAAACAAGGTACCTCTCTCCAGCTTCAGCCCCTCCACGCTGCAGAGAAGCAACCACAAAGCCTGTAATTCCTTGCAGGACAGAGAGACCGGGAAGAAAAACAGGACAAATGTCACATGTAGAATGAAACTGGAAGTGTTCTTCCCCAAATGACAGAAACCAGCTCTGAATAATTTTTCTGGTGCTATGTAGAAGCCCTTTACTCTTTGAAGTCCATGAAAGTCTTCACAGTTAAACACGATTACCTAAGACTATCAAGAAAATTTTCCATTAAATGAACTGGAAATGTTGAAGTAGCAATAAGCTTTATTTAGCACTGTTGTACAGAAGACAAAGGTAGGTTCCTTCCAGATTCTTATTCTGGAGTAGAAGCATGCTACCTTTCACTTCTCCTGACAGGCTGTCTAACAAGTATTCAAAAAAAAAACCAAAAAAAAAACCAAACCAAACCTCTACCATTTCTTCTTTCTTTACTGAGGCAGGAGGACAAAAAAAAACAAACCCAAAAATCCAAAATCACAGAATCATAGGTTGGAAAAATCTCTAAGATCATCAAGTCCAACCATCCACCCAACACTACCATGCCTACTAAACCATATCCCAAAGTGCCACATCCACACATTTTTTAACACCTCCAGGGATGGTGATTCCACCACCTCCCTGGGCAGCCTGTTCCAATGCCTGACCACTCTTTCAGTACAGAAATTTTTCCTAATATCCAATCTAAATCTCCCCTGATGCAACTTGAGGCCATTGCCTCTCATCCTATTGCTAGTTACCTGGGAGAAGAGACCAACACCTGCCTCACTACACCCTCCTTTCAGGTAGTTCTAGAGAGCAATTAGGTCCCCCCCTCAGCCTCCTCTTCTCCAGGCTAAACAACCCCAGTTCCCTCAGCCACTCCTCATAAGACTTGTTCTGCAGACCTGTCACCAGCTTTGTTGCTCTTCTTTAAACATGCTCCAGCACCTCAATGCCCTTCTTGTAGTGAGAGACCCAAAACTGAACACAGTCCTCGATGTGCAGCCTCACCAGTGCCAAGTACAGCGGGCACGATCACCTCCCTACTCCTGCTGGCCACACTATTCCGGATACAAGCCAAGATGCCGTTGGCCTTCTCGGCCACCTGGGCACACTGCTGGCTCATGTTCAGCTGGTTGTCGACCAGCACTCCCAGGTCCTTTTCCGCCAGGCAGCTTTCCAGCCACTCCTCCCCAAGCCTGTAGCATTGCATGGGGCTGTTGTGATCAAAGTGCAGGACCCGGCACTTGGCTTTGTTGAATCTCATACAGTTGGCCTCGGCCCATTGATCCAGTCTGTCCAGGTCCCTCTGCAGAGCCTTCCTACCCTTGAGCAGATCGACACTCCCACCCAACCTAGTGTCATCTGCAAGCTTACTGAGGGAGCACTCAATCCCCTCGTCCAGACCATCAATAAAGATGTTAAACAAGACCAGACTCAAAACCGAGCCCTGGGGAACACCACTTGTGACCGGCCACCAGCTCGATTTAACTCCATTCATGACCACACTTCAGCCAGTTCTTTATCCAGTGAAGAGTACACCCGTCCAAACTATGGGCAGCTCGTTTCTCCAGGAGGATACTGTGGGGAACAGTGTCAAAGGCCTTACTAAAGTCCAGGTAGATGACAACCACAGCCTTTCCCTCATCCACTAGGCAGGTCACCTGGTCATAGAAGGAGATCAGGGTGGTCAAGCAGGACCTGCCTTTCATGAACCCATGCTGGCTGGGCCTGATCCC
>Ga0065711_1030675_pt1 | contig 31800 bp, 15 predicted proteins | sample Hoacrofraction12_FD_59098 | JGI IMG/M metagenome (GOLD analysis project Ga0065711, IMG submission 59098) | Hoatzin crop microbial communities from Cojedes, Venezuela - Epithelial fraction 12 v2 (version 2) | ecosystem: Host-associated > Birds > Digestive system > Esophagus > Crop | place... | reverse complement strand
AAAAAAAAAAAAAAAAAAAAAAAAGAAATGGTGTCCCTGTTCGTAGGTCTCAGGTTTTTACCCATTTCATATAAAGAGGAACACTATATATGTAAGTTCTAAGGCAACTGCGCTGCTTTCCCCCCCCAGTAGGCATTTTGTCAAGTAGCACCAGTCAAACTTAGACAATATCTTTGTTTGTAATCAGAGTTAAAAGGTTCGGGTTTGTTAGCTCCCAGGCTGTGGTGTATCTCCTTCAAGGGCTGCGCGACTAGAGGGGGCCTAAACCTGCCCCCTGCGCCAGCGCGGCCGCCCTGCCTGGCCGGGCGCCTTTACACGGCTGCTGGAATATTGCGGAGGCGTGGAATCACAGAATGGTTTGGGCTGGAAGGGACATTATAGATCATCTAGTTCTAACCCCCCTGCCATGGGCAGGGACACCTTCCACCAGAACAAGTTGCTCAAAACCCCATCCAACCTGGCCTTGAACACTGCCAGGGAGGGGGCAGCCACAGCTGCTCTGGGCAACCTGTGCCAGTGCCTCACCACCCTCAGGGTAAAGAGTTTCTTTCTTATATCTGGTGTAAATGTACCTTCTGTCCGTTTAAAATCATTACCCCTAGTCCTGTCACAACAAGCCCTGCTAAAACGTTTGCCCCCATCTTTCTTATAAGCCCCATTTAAGTACTGAAAGGCCGCAATAAGGTCTCCCTAGAGCCTTCTCTTCTCCAGGCTGAAGAACCCCAACTCTCTCAGCCTGTCCTCATAGGAGAAGTGTTCCAGCCCTGTGATCATTTTTGCGGCCCTCCTCTGGACCCGCTCAAACGAGTCCATGTCTTTCCTGTGCTGAGGGCTCCAGAGTAAGATGCACATACTTTCGTACTCGGCATACTTTCTAAAGGTATCTGATTTCATAATCTTTTTTTCTAAGTGAGGCTGGTTTTGAGGGTAATTGTTCAGAAATATTTATATAGTTTAACCATTTAAGTAACTTTTCTTTGCAGGTGATCTCGTGAATTAGTGTACCATCAATGATGGCAGAACATCCACCGTTACTGGATACCACTTCGATTATAAGTAGTGAAATCCCTCTTCTAACTTCCCCTATTGTTAGTGGGGATGGAGCACAACAGGTAAGGAAACTTCAGTATCTTTTTCTGCCCTCTTCTAACAGCAAAATTGACATATTGACACTGTAAAAGGTAGTAAGCTGTCATCTGGTGTATTTTTGTGAAGCTTTGGTCGTGCATGTGTTTTAGAGATTGAGGTGAAGGTAGAACTGGTGCGGAGAAGAGACTTTTGAGGAGTACAAAGCAGAAAACCTGTCTTGTGAAAGAACTTCTTCATAGAAGGATGGGATCAAACAGTTGCCAAGCTGTCTAGCTATGCTTGAGGCTTAATTTGGAACCTATATATTTATATTACCATGTGAGCTTGTTAAGGTTAGTAAGCCTTCCACTATGCTAGAGCTTACTAGTTCAGGCACAACATGTGCAAATGACTCTCTGGTCTCTAGACTGACTCTTGCTTACAACTGGGTGTCTTGAATGGTGGGACTCACTTTTGTATGTTAGTGTATGCCTGAACACTTCTTCAAATTTTTTCAGACAGAACCAGCCAAGGAGATAGAAAAACTTACAATTATGGTTTCAGAATACTTCAGAAAGGCCAGCTAAAGTGAGGAAGAAGTGTTGGCAAAAACATATGCATTCTCCATATCTTTAACCTAGGAAGAATTATTTTAAGCCCCAGATAAGCATAATTCTGGAATAGCTTCCAATGGGAGAAAAGGAATGAAAGAACAAGTTGTTTGAAGTATCTGAATGGATTGAGAGATCACTGCCTGTGATAGCAAGACACTGGACTTGATGATCTAGGGAAGTTCGTTATAGTCTGCTATTCCCATGCTTGATCTTTATGCAGAAGAAATAATTATTTATCATAATGAGAAACTAATTTTTAGTATAAAAACACAGAAAAGAGCTCTAAAATGAGACCGGAGAATGGATTGCAACAGTTCAAGAGATAAGGTTGGGGCTGCAATGAGATCTTCACAATGGAGGGGAAGCTTAAATACAGAGGAAGAGCTGATAAGTCTTTTTAAATGAATATGTGGACAGAACATTCCAGAAAAATGGAAAAAACAATACCCAATGCTTCCAATGCTTCTTTCAAATACTGACGTATTTACTAAAGTAGTAATCTGTAACATGCAAGAGAACTGTTACTGTTTCCTTGCATGTTCTGCCTTGAAAAGTTCAATTTTATAGCCTTGCAAACGTAAAAAAAAAAAAAAGTGCCTATGCAAAGTTAAATATACCACCACAGTTTCTTTTCTTTACCCAATTGTGTATATAATGTGTTTAAAAATTCTTATAGATGTGTCACAGAACCCTTGAGGTTGGAAGGGACCTATAGAGAGGATGCAGTCCAGCTTTCCCCCACTCAAAGCAGGGTCAACTACAGCAGGTCACCCAGGTCCTTTTCTGAAAAGCTACTTTCCGACCAGTCAGCCCCCAGAGTGTACTGGTGCAGGGGATTATTCTTCCTCAGGTGCAGGACTTTGCATTCCACTGTGTTGAACTTTGACATTCATGCTGGCTCATTTCTCCTTGTCAGGGTCCCTCTGGATGGCAGTGCAGCTGTCTAGTGCATCAGCCACTCCTCCCAACTTTGTATAACTTGCAGACTTCTTGGTGGTGCACTCTGTCCTGTCATCCAGGTCTTTAAAGAAGATAGTAAACATTATCTGCCCCATTATCAGCCACCGAGGTAGCTGACTAGTGAACGGCCTCCTGCTGGACTTTGCATGGCCGATCACAACCCTTTGAGCCAGTTTTCAGTCCATCTCAGTGCCTGTGTTCAGTCTGTACTTCATCGGTTTCTGTGTAAGGATGTTATGCAAGACTGTCAAAAGCCTTGCTGAAGTCATGTATCTACTGCTCTCCCCTCATTCACCAAGCTAGTAATGTCGTTGTAGGAGGCCGTCCAGGTTTGTCAGGTATGATTTCCCCTTTGTGAATTCATACTGACTACTCCCAATCACCTTTATATCTTTAATGTGTTTGGAAATGGCTTCTAGGAAGACTTGCTCGCTCATCCTCCCAGAGCTGAAGGTGATGTTAAACGGCCTGTAGCTCCCTGAATCCTCCTCCTTGCACTTTTTTGAAGATTGCAGTGACATTTGCTTTCCTCCAGTTCTTGGGAACCTCCCTTAGTCACCATGACCTTTCAAAGATAGCTAAGACTGAGTTACTTGTTCTGCCTTCCCCAAAAATAAGACTGTCAAGCTGTGCTCTCAAGCTTACTCCATAATGGTGCAAAATTTTGAGTCAGATATGAGCAGAAGTATTCTTTGGGGGATACTTCTTCATTAAAATATTGTCTCTTTTTCTCCTGCCAAGCAAGATTAAAACTGGAAAACAAGCAAAGAATTTCTTCAAAGAAATTAATTTGTGGGGGTTTCTGTTAATCTTCATAAGGGCAAAACATCATATATGCAGTCGGTGTCCTTTTTTATGTTAAAAGAAAAAAAGCTGCTCGTTAAGAATACTGGCTAAAGTGGAACTTAGTTTAGGTAGTGTTAGTGTTTATTTAAAAAAAAAAAAGAATCTTCAGAAAACATCGGGCAGATTCTCAGTCATCAATAAAGTGGGTTTTTCTTCATTTCATGATAACTAGCAGTTATACCACAATGTTGTCTACTGTTCTGTGTTCCATAATGTCTAGTGAAAGTGGCAACTTTTGTTTTCTGTCCTTCCTTCGCATCTGATACATGACTCATGAAGAATCTGCAGATGCGTTTGTTCAGTGACAGGAAACTTTACTGGAAATGTTTTCTGCATACGGTGATTTAAAAGCCATCACTAAGTAGAAAATACTTTGTCTGAAATATAGGAAATCCATAATTGCAGGTACTGCTTACTCTGTCAAGGTTGCCCGGTTAAGACAAGCCACAGAAAGGTCAGGCAGGCCGTTATTTACAAGGGTCTTAATAATTTGTTATGTTTATTTTGTATGGTACACTAAGGAAAGGGGTATATACTTTCAAATGAAGTGTGATGTATTCACGTACAACACACTGTGATTCTGAGTCTTTTTCATATTTGTTGAAAAGTATTTTAACCAGACTATTAGTTCACTGTATTTCTTTTTTTTTTTCCTTGTAACTTTGAAGCTACGAGAAGTGTGAGGACTTTTACCTTCATGATGGAGTTGCTTGTTTTCCTGAAAGTCTCCTATTTGCAGACACATTCAGTACGGGTTACTTCCTTAAAATACAAAAGCTACTTTTCCAGTTTCTTTTGTAACAGCATTGTGGTGTTGGAGTGCATAATCTATAACGTAATCTGTAGTGCTGACAGAATTTAATTGTGTTTCCACAGTCAAAAATTCAGAGCTGTTTTGTGCATGTAAAGAAGTATGTATGTTCTTCTGTCTTCATAGTGTGTAGGTTGGACTGGAGCTATTCTGATTAGTTTTAGTCAGTCCTGACTGAAAAAGGTATTGAAAATGTGGTAGAAAATTCATTTAAATATTTTGTGTATATGTTGGTATTTCCAGTGTTAGGCTAGTTAACTCTATCCTAAACTTGCAAGTTTTTGTTGAGCTGTAAAACATCTGAGGATTTTTTTGTAATCAGTTCCCTCATCCTTGCACCTTAGCAGAATTAGTTACTTTAATTATTGTGACTTATGTTTTATATACTGCGTAACTGACTTGCCAAATGGATGTAGACTATTCAGTACTTCTCTGGAACGGTTCATATCTTCAAGATAATCTGTTTCAAGTACTTGAAGTTCTGCTGACAGTTTAAATGTGAAATAGGAGTACAAATATTTGAACATGGTAAGATGAAAGGTCGTATGCTTCAAGTAGTGGAAGTGTCTGATCAGGTTAAAGCTATAGCTTTCCAACACGTTTTAAAATACAATAATCCACGAAGTTAGAGGAATGTACATGTTCAGGCAGAAAACATGGGGAGCTTAAACTGTGCAGATGTTCATACACTGCTCAGTGCTGCTGTGGGAGACTGCCTTGTTCTGCGTCCCACAGAACAAGGGACTACTGTTAGTTCCATGGGATGAAACCAAGGAAAAGCAAAGACCAAGCCCATTAGCTCCTCCCTCTCTAGTACAGAAGTCCCAGAAGTACTGCTTTTGCACCTTCTCGTCACTGAGTTCAACGTGAGTGGATAATGTACTGCGTACATCTTGGCAGTGAGTAAGATTGTGGATGAAGTATGGAGAAGATCGATAGGAGTTGATAGAAACCAAGCGACACTGAGAAAACATGGTATGAGGACAGAAGTGCTTGAGGGTTTTTCATGTAAGGGTAACTCCTGCAGTGAGGCTTTACTGATTATTGCTGAGGAAGTGTTGATTACATGAACCCTCATTTGGTGGGGAGAGGTAAATTCGTGATTGAGAGGAAAATGAGGAGGCAAGAGTTCAAGCTACTTTCTTTAACAGACACTTTGTTTTCCTGATATTAGACTGATGTTAAATTGTTTTTGGAAAGTTTCTACAGCACCCAGTGCTGTTCCAAGACAAATCAGTAAATTGCTGACATAAGTTTGCAGCAACCCTGATGTTCCGGATGCTCTCTGCACCTTCCCAGTAAAGCTAAGAGTTGCAAAGTGAGACGTCCCTGTACAACCTTGGTGTCCTTTATTACCAAAAAGGTAGATAGCACTCTCCAAGTAGCCCAATACCTGTCTGCCATTTCCTTTTCTTTGGGGAATGGGACACGTAGTGTTTGACCTTCAGTGTGCTTTATTTCTCAGCAAGATATAGCAATAAACTAATACTTCTGGCTTGGCCAGCTGGTTGCTTATCCTCCAAACTTTATTCAGCAGTTTAGATGCTTAGTGGGCTTTAAAAAAATCCCCCTGTGTGTATATACATGTAGTATGTGTCTCTGTGTGTGTATATATGTAATATTTTGTGTATGTATATATATACACTGTGTGTGAGTTTAAGTGCAAATTCTTTAAAATGAAATAGATATTTAGCATCAAGTCTACAAGTTAGTATTTCTAAAACTAGTTTCTTTAAATACTTAAACCTCTGATCTTAAAGTTATTATTAACCTGTTACCATAGGAGGAATCTTTCTGTCAGCAGAGTATTAGATGGCTATAAAAACAAATGAAATAATTCTGAGAATCCCTTTTTTTTGGCTTTCACATTGTTTACGTATGTGGAGTCACAGCAGAAATATAATGGTGAAGATGTAAACTGTATTACTAAGTGCTTTTCATCAGTTTAAGTTCTGACACTTCTGTTTCTGAAAGGCATATGGTACATTATCAAGTTCCAGTTTGCTTTGGTTTTTCCTTGCTGCTGAAAATCAAGCCTAGAACTGCATATGTTTCATGACCTTTTCCTCTACAAGAAAAAAAAAAACCTGTTAAAAGTTGTTTAACAGCTTATACTGTTACAACTATTTTCTCTGCTTTCCGTATTGTGCTGTTTTCCATTCCTTTATCTGTGTTTTGATTTTATAGAGTACAGAATACATGCATGGCTGCTTCTGTCTTTTTTTGGGGGGGGGGTGGTGGTGTTTTTTTTGTGTGTGTTTTGGTTGGTAGGGGTTTTTTTTGTTTTGTTTTACTTCCCCTTAGGCTCTATTGAACTAGCAGATAAGTCTAACTTTCCCTTTTTGAGATTTATTAAAGTTTGTTTTAGTTGGCAATTATTCTTTCATCCTTCAGTGAATTCATAGCATTGAAGTACACCAGAACTGTGTTCACTGGAACCGCTGGAACTCTTCCGCATGTAATGCTGCAGCGCCAGCTTACACAAGCTGATTATCAAGCTGTACTTTTTTTCAGTATTGATTAGTACTTTTGTGTAGCAATCATCACTGGACAATACATAATCACACTTCTGTGAGACATTCTATGTACAAAAAAATCTTTTCCATATAAGTTTATAATTGGTGGTTGGCTATCATTTTTAAAAAACACCAGCACAAAAAAAAAGCAATCTGTGAGGAGGTGAGTTTTTATGCCTCAAGGTTCTTGGATCCTTTCTGTGTCCGAGTTAAGCATATTTTCTGGTCAGGAAGAATGAAGTTTTGTCTTAGTTAAGTGTAAATATTTTTTTGTGTGTGTTTGAGATCAGCATTTTCTCTAATGTGTTTAAACTGTATCCTTGATTGCAAATGCATTGAACACTTTAAATTTCCTAGAAGCAGCCATCATCCTCAGTAGAAAGCAAGGATTCAGAATTCTTTGGTATATAGTTATGTATGAATACTATGCTGCTTTTGGACAGCAGAAAGCAGCATCAGATTTATTGCACAATTTATACTAGCATCCAGATATATTTATTTTAATACTTGCTGTCTGAGGATAAATGTAGAAACGAGAGGGAAGGCTGTATAGTTCATAGCCTTCCCTACTTGTATTCAGTATGAAAATTCATGGAATGAAGTATCCTCATAAAACTTCTCTGAGTAATCCTTCTATTTCTCTCTAAAATGTCTGTTTTCATTTGTCCGTTATGAATCTTAGATTAATTTTGGTCTCTGATACAGTAGATTCCTCCCAAGATACTGGAGGCAAGATTTCCCCAGCTGAATGAATCTTTTCAGAAACTGGCATTTGGGAGAATTGGATGACATGTGAAAATCTGATTTAAAATTGGTTAGTCACTGTAGGTTGCTAATATAGTCAGTGGGGAGAAATAAACGTGTCTGGAAGATGATCTCTTTCATGCCTTAGGAAGGTGACTAAACATCTGTATGGCTTCTTTTTTTTATGAGGTGCGGAGGTGCAAGTTGCCTGGAGCTATAAGCATTGAGGTAGCCCAGGTCCTCTCTGCAGTCTTGCAAGTGGGCCCAGTTCCTGAGTCTGTGTGCTCCTCTCTGAATAAGGTTTGGAGGGGTACAGTTATGTCCAATTCATGTCCTGGACTCAGGCGTGTTCCTTGGCCCCCTTCTCTCCCCTTCTCTGTGCCGTGGGATGCTTAATGCCGAGTAAGCCAGGACCTGAATGCCAGAGTCCACGAGCTACGAAGTCACCCTTACTGTTTGCTTACATTTCCTCGGAAGACAGCTATGGTAATCTCTCTGTAAATTATGACAAAAATGTAACTGCTTTGCAAAGTCATATTTTTAACTATAGAAACTCCACTTTTAAAATATGTGAGAATTACACACTTTGCAAACAAGTAATCTGAAGTACACCTCCTGCTAGCTGAAGCCTGGTTTTTATCCCCTGGTGATTGAGAGATTTCTTTATTTATAACAGGGCAAAGTCCATCTAACCCTCTGCGTATTATAAAATTACACACTTTATAGAGCAGCCAGAATGACATTCTTGAGAAAGAGATAGACTCAGGTTTACACACCATAGCAGAAATGGCCCTTGGCTGTAATTTTTCTCCCTTTCTTTTTGGAAGTAGAGGAGAAAATACATGAGAAGGGATTGAGGCTGTAGAGATTTCTCCCATGGAGCCCTCGGTCCAGGACTGCCCGAGCCTTCCCAGCCTGATCAAATTGAGGACATAGCCTTTAACTTCCTCTCCAGCTCAGGCTCGTATCATCACACAGTGTTTTGATTTACAGTGATAGCCAGATTTGCACAAAGCTGGGTGTATAGGGAACTTATCGAGGGGAAGAAGTCTACTTTAGAAGTGCTACTGAAACCCCTAGCATTGTAAGTTTTTTTTAATGAAATGCTATTTCGAATCACTAGAGAATACTGTTCTTCCTTTGGTACTTCCTTTTGTGCTCTATTTAAGGTAGAAATGTTAGACCCTTCCACCAGTCTTTAGTATTATGGGCTTTTAACTTGCTATATTACCAAGCAAGAATCTGAGCTGTCAGAAGCAATGTTGGGAAATATAAAACTCTCTCCTAGTCCATATACTTTCTAAACCAACGGTTTATATGTTCCTTAAATCTTCTAAACTCTTCAGAAACTGAATGTCCAAATTTGTTTTTCAGCTTGCTTATTTATGTTTTTCTCTTAATTTACAATTGCATTACAGGAAGGGCACTGTTTTTAAAGGATATTTATTACAAATTTTGATTGGAGTTGTTCAGCAGAGCTCGTTAAAAAAAAAAAAAAAAGAGAGAGAGAGAAGGTGGTACCTTTTTCTCCCACCTATCACTTCAGCCCTAGAATCAACTGTATGAATTACAGAATACTGCACAGCCAGAGTGAGCTCAGCTGCTGCATGCTTGGTAAAGATCTCCATCAGTACCCTGCTGTTCGCAGCACTTACCGGCTGTAGGGGAGAGAAATACAGTTTCTCTCCTACTTGCTGGGTCCTTCAGAAGGCTGAAGGAAGTCAGGACAAGGGCTGAAAGGGCTCAGCCTGCAGAGGGAGAAGCAATTGTAGCTTGATGACCTTTCTGAAATGATGTATTCAGTCACTAGGCCAAAGGTTGATCGTGACTGTTTTATAATGTTCAATATTGTTTCTTGGTGAATGCCTGACTGGTTGCACGTGCTTTCAGACTTGTCTGGATATTACTGATGAAGAAATTCTTTAAGTGCCGTTGACTTGGCATCATTATTAGCAAATCTGTTAACTGTCCACCTCACTTTGTTCATCTTAGCTAGCTTTCATAATGTTTGTAAGATTCTTTTTTTTTTTATGTATGACTAGGTATTATATGGAAGAAAAATACTAGTAAAACTCTCTTAACAATGGCACAACTGTTTGGCTTGTTTCAAATGTGTGCTAACCAGTAAACTAATTCTTTCCCTTTTCTCAGCATTAAAATCTTCACAAGAGATTCAGAGAGACTGGAAGTAGGCAGTCTTCAGAAATTTGGGGTTTTTTGCACAGAGAAACACCAAATCATACCTATTTGACAGAAAGTGTTTTACGTGGCAGCTGCCGGTACAGCTTGCAGTCAAATCACAGGAATTGCATAGTATATACAGTTGAAGTACTGCTGAAAAGTGTTTCCAATTTTGATGCTCAATTGAAATAATTGCAAGGATGTTTTGATTCCACAAGTAGTGTGAAGAAGACAGCATTATTAAAGGACGAGAAGAGTATGGGTTTCTATTTATTTTTGAATACAATATCTAAAAAGACTGTTGCGAATTGTATAAACAAATCTTCAGAGTGCCTGGCTTTCATTGAACGATGCCACATGTAGCACTTCAGAGCACTTTTAGTTTTCTGGCTTTTTGGTTTTTTGTTTTGTTTTTTTTTTTAAGGAATGAGGGTTTTGATTCTCTGAACATTTAGTAGCATCTTAGGCAACTGGGAGTTTGGGGTTTTTTAATTGTTCTTTGCACTTCAGACAGTCTTTATATTACTTAGTTTTCCAAAATTAAATTGTCAGTCTTCTAACTTTCAATACATCTAGATGCAACTTCAGTGAAAGTTTATTCCCTGATTCTGTTTTGGACTGTTGCAAATACACAGGCTCATTAGGGAAAGTGCCTGCTGAGGGAACTAGCCACTGCACAGTGTTAGCTGAAAGCTTAGCCCTTGCTGCCACTTTGCTGTGCAGTATGAGCTCTGTCCCTCATCCAGTTTTGCTTAGCATTGTAAAGCTGAAGTCCTGTGGACTTCAGAAAAGTCGTCATGAAATGAGAATAATTTGGTTGAAGTCTTCCAATTTTTATTTGTAGAGGTTGATGTGTCTAACCACTGGCCAGGACCAGATGCCTCAAAGTTCCAGAGTTCAGTGACTGACCCTAACACTGCTTCCTCCTAATTCCCTGTAAACAAGGATTAGCTTAAAACTTTGAAGCACAAATGTTTGTCTGTTGCATGATCCTGATTCTTTGAAATGCTTCTGTTACGCTTATGTTTATACTTTTACTAATTTAAAGATAAATAGTGGGATTATTTAAGTAGCAAATTTTCTGTGCACTATCTGCTAACCACAGACTGTGTCAATGGTAATGAAACAGATTGGGTTTGCTGTAAATGAGACAGATAAAATTTTGCTTAGCCAAGCTGCAAGAACTGGGAATGCAAAAGAGAAGAGACGAAGCAGAAACAAGTAGATCAAAAATTGTGAGTATTTCTCTAATAATAAAGATTGAGACACACACACTTACGGAACATACACTGTTTGACACTGTTATACGTGGACACTAAGAAGTCTTGAACATTTTATCAGTGACATTAGATGCAAATATTAACATTTATCTTTTACTGGTTCTTTGCATAAGACTTGATATTTTTACAAAACAAGACTCCAAACCATCGTTTTTTTTTTCACACTCCTCACCCCCTGATCTGCTGATTGTCTTTCACATAAAGGAGGAAAACATGCGAGTACAGTAAGAATTCAAAAAACCTGTTCATAAATAGAACAAATTTATCTGCTAGAAAAAAAAAATTACCAATTTTCAGATCTTTCCAACCTGCCTTTCTACAAAAAACAGTGAAAGCTTATTGAAATCTGTGTAGGTTTTGAATTTCAGGGCTCCTTCCAACCTCCCTGTTTCCAGTTGCTTCTAGGGATATTCTGTCATCTTAGTGCATTCAGTGGTGCTGACAGTATCTTGTAGCAGTGGTTAAAGGTGAAACATTTGCTGATTTTATTATCTGTCAGCTGCCTTTTAGAAAAATGGTGCAGAGTTGCTTGCGTTCTCCTCTGAAAGTACGCATGGGTGTTAGGAGCATGTCACTGAAAAGATGGCTTCTTTCTCTTGCTTACTTCAGGACATGCTGCTACTACTTGTCTAAACTGAAATAGTTTGGATTGTGTTTGGTTTCTTCAAAATCCCAAACATGTAAATTGTTACTGCAACATATTATGTAACATTTACTTAAATCTGTATGGATTTCCTCCTTTGTCCTGCAAACAAAGATTTGTTAATGGCCTTTACCACCCAGATCTCTTCTGTTCTTCATTAGGAAAGTGTTCGTCTCCATATATGGAGCAGTGAGATCCCTCTAGCTTATCAGTCAGTGCTATGGTAGAAAATTGTGTAGCTGTAGGAAACCTCTAAATTGGAATTTGTTCAAATAAATTTGGGGAAAAATAGAGGATTTTAGAACTTTAGATTTAAGAGTGTCTCATTGTGTTACTTGGACAAAAATCAATGTCTGTAGGACACATAAATAACAATGAGAAGCCTGTTTTCTTCAGTCATTCATACTAAAAATCAGAAGATAATTTAAGACAAAAACCAAAATACTAATGTTACTTTTCCGTATAGATACTACAGAAATGTTGTGTCCTTAGTCTGCTGTGAATTGGTGTGGTATTGTGCAGAGCTCAACCTAAAGTTTTCAGAACTCTTTACAGGTTACTAGCCAACGCAAATGGGGAGGGAAGAAGTCTGAAAGAAGATAGAGATAGAACAGTCTTAGGAAAGATGACTTTAAGGAAGAATTTGGAAGTAATATTCTTCACAACCATGAAATTCTTAAACTGTTTCAGATTGCCAGAGGCTTAAGACACTGTTTTAATTTAGCTTTGATTGCTGGTGTCAGCTGTTCTATTCAATAATCTTATGCTGCCTGTAATACCTGTTATATAGCTCTTTTGCATTTTTCCATTTAATCCATTTTCTAAATGTTAGTGGATTTGATTGTGGAAAAGAGTAGTTTGTAGCCTTGTTAGCATCATTATGATATGAACAGCAGATTTGCAACACACAATCAACGGAAAAATGGCTTGTGCCATGTTTGTAACTGACATCACCTTAGCTGCACCCCAGGTGTGATTCCAGCTGGCAATTCCTGTGCTGCTGCTGAATAATGATACTCAAGTCTCACAGTGTTCTTTGATAAGTAGCTTTTAGGGACATACAGATGCTGTTGTAGTAGTCCTCCAAACAGGGAAACTCTGACATAGGTGAGGTGACAAACCCACAAATAGCAGTAAGGCTGTGCTGGATCTGCAACAGAGTTAGCATCTTCAGTCTGTCCAGTTTTTCTTCTTCACTGCACCACACTCTGTGGAGCCAACCTAGATGTAGTGATTTTCCTTGTGACAGAAGACTACACAGATAGAAAAACAGCTGCTTTGAAAGCTGAAAGTAGATGTTCTCAATAATGAAATTATACTGGATATGAATAACTGATACCTTGAGCCTAGAAAGCTTTTAGTTGGCTGATGCTGATCAAACATTAGGAATATGACTTGAAGTTAAAAGAACGGAAAGTTACTTTTTGGTTGTAAGTAGACTGTAGGTTTGAGTCCTTTCGCATGAAAGTGTATATGTGCGTGTACACTTGCTTATTATGTTTGAAGACATTACTGTCCAAGTAATTTTTTTACATCTCAGGCAACATTTAATCAGTAATTGCATATTGTCGCATTCCAAATACCAAGTTGTTACAAAGCGGTTTCATATATCTTGTCTGCTTATGAGTTAGGACTTAAACCAAAGTGATGCATATGTGGTATTTGAAGTAATTTTTCACAAGGAGGGAGGGATGCATGTTTTGCCCTTCATAGCCATCTTTCCGCAGGTGAGGGTGTGCCAGTGGGCCCCTGCTGCTGTGGGGGTTAAAGACCGCGGATGTGAGATTGCCAGAAACTAATATTGGATGTTTTCAGTTCAGCTCTTTAGTGGCAGCTAATGGAGGGAAACCATCTTCGTCAGCCATCTGAAATATCTTAAATATTAATATCTAATAAAAGATATTTCTGGTTATAGTATTATTTAGGGCAAATGTATGTAAATTATAAAGCAAAATTGGGAAACATACTTCTCTCTTTTCATGCCTCTTAATGTACCTGATAAATGCACAGTATAGAGTAACACAGTATTTAAGAAAAAGTGCAGTAGAATCCAGTTGATTATTGCTTTGCTGTATCTTTATTCTCTTATAAAGTGGTGGGTTTTTTTTCTCCCTCCTTTCTGGCTTATTTGCAAACTGAAGTCGTGAGCTGCATGATAGATTCGAGTATAAAGTCAGAAGTTGGTTTATTCTGAGCTAGTATATCCTATCTGGGAATCAGGAGGCTAAATTAAAAATGCAGTTATAAAATGGCATATATTTGGGAGCTTTGTTCTCTTAAGCCCGAACCTTCTGTTGACTGACGTTAGATGATCCAGAAGCAGATGCTGCAGCAGCTATTTGTTGATTTAGTTGCTATGGTGACATGATACATTCGTGTACAGCAGGAAGCTCACTGTACGTTGGCTAATTTGATAGGAAGGAAGGCTTGAGGTAGGTATTGCTGACTATGTTGTTAATTGATCCTACCTTTCACATCCTGCCTCCACATGCGTTGTGGATGCACAGCTACAGAGGAAGGTAAAGGGAGATACCCCGGCGTGGCATTGAGGTTAAGGTGCCCTGTTAAAAGAAGGGGGAGGCAGAGCTCAGCACATCACCGAAGATTACCTCAGTATTAAGTGAATGGAACAGATTGGAGCAGCCGGAGTGTTGACTGTTGAATCTTCCTTCATCCTTTGTCACTGTGGTAGCACCAGTTGAATGAGAGAAATAAAAGGATGCGAGCAACAGTAAGTCAAAGTGCTAAGGCTTTTGAAGTGGATTATGAGATAAAGCATGTCACTAATTAACATCTTGATTGGAGCTATTAGTGGAGAAAAATGTAATTGTTCTGAATATGTGCCCTAATGACAGAGCATAAATGTGGCTCTGCCTGGAAGTTGTGTTGTATTATATTCACCCTTTTCCAGAAATACAACCTTTTTTAATCCTGTTGCAGACAGACTGTTAAAGATACGGTGCACATCTTACAAAGGGCTTAGCTGTACCCTCCTCTTAACAGGTTTAGTTGAATGTTTTAAAAATTTTTGAAGTCAGAATGACCAAAAGTACTAGCTGCGATGTTTTCCTAAATTTGTAAAATGTTCAAAAATGAATTTACCTTTGTCTTTTTGGCTGAAAATACTTCTTATTAGTACTGCTGAGCTAATTTCAGTTGCAGTATTTTTAGACAAACCACTGCTGTCTATTTTTATGTTGGTGTATATTACCAAAATAATATTTCTAAATGCACTAGTAAAGTCTTTCCATTTTTTGTGATTTTTTTGCTGACAATCGTATGCTACTGACTCAGCACTTATAACCATATAATGCTAAATACAGATGTTTTCAGATGAATAAGAAACAAAACTGAAAAAACATCCCTAACCCTGAAGCTCTTGTCTCTTTCCTAGTAAAACATCTCAGAAAATAACATTGTTTCTGCTAGTATAGAAATGGATTGTGATTTGATTCCCTTTAAATCATGGTGTCAGATGTCCAGGAGAATGTTTTGGAACACTTTATCCTCATGGTTTCTATGAAGTTTGTTTAGAGGAAAAAAACAAATCGCCCTACAACCCCCAAAAATACACACATCACCAAAATGACTCCAGAATGAGAAAAGAGGCGAGCTCTGCTTTTTGGTAGTAGTGTTTTGCTCCAATTTGTAATCTTTCTTGTTGTACAGAACAGTCACTTACTACATTATTTCATTAAGTATGCTTTAACCACAGTTGTAATATAACATGCTCTTATGACTTCATATTATATATGATTTTAGCGATGGATAAAATTAATGTTACATATCCTAGCTTTTCCCCCCTGCTTTTTCCTTGCCTTCTTACACCCTCACATTTTTCAGTATTTTAATATGTATGCCAGACTATGAACTGGCTTTGCTGCTAAAGGATTGCAGGGGTTTTTTTGTTATGATATATTTAGTGGTAGATCTATTAACATTCTTGTTATGTATATTTAGAGGATTTTAACTTGGTTGGAAAATTTATCCCAGATTTCACTCATTCTGGAAAAATATGTAAATTCACAAAGCATAACTTAACTTCTTTTAGAGGATGATATCAAGTAACTCATTCAGTTCCTCTCCTCTTCAGTGGGAGGTAGGGGGTAGCTGGGGAGGGGGAAGGATTCCAAATATCCCTTTACACTGAAAGTCAATCAATTTCCTTTTGGTTTTCGTGCCTTTGTGGCAGTAGACAGTGCTAGCCTGTGGAGAGAACAGAGCATCAGTTCGCACATGGATTTATCCCACAACTTCACACATGACACAAAGTATATAATGTATTTTGGTTTCTTTAACCTCAGTCAGGATTAAAAAAACCTTTTCCCCTTCAGAATGCTGGTAGTCCTTGATACTGAAGGATGTGTTTGAGAGCCAAGACATTTTGAAGAGACAGAGAGCTTGAGATATATTTTTTTTTTTTTTCCCTCAATGCAGATACAAAAATATTTCTCTCATCCCAGTAACTCTAAAATGATAGTTTCAGTCTTTCAGCTAAGACTTTGCAGGTTAGAAATAAACCCATAGGTATTAGGAAAACTAGATATTTTTAAATCATGTTGTGTATTCAGTAGCTAATAACTTTTTCTACATACAGAGAAGCATTTAGGTATAAAAGTATTTATTTGGGAAACGCAATTTGTTACATGCTACAAATTATTTGAAAATGTGGCTTTGAATACTTGTAAACAAAATTTTACTGTATCCGAATTTAATATCTTGATTTTTATGCTAGCTTAGAAGAGTTAGAAACTGTACTTCAGTCAGTCCTGTCCTTTTAGAAATACATGTATTATTTAACTGTTGCTTTAACATGTGTAATACTTAGATCATCCTTATGTGGTAAGGATAAGCCAAACTTTCTTCCATAGACCTTATTCAGAACTGATCTGCAAAAATTTCCCCAAATTAGGTAGGTCTTCATATCTTTATGGAGCAGGGTGAAGGAGGTTAGCAACTGTCTTAATTTTGGGTTGCATCTGGTTTGTGCCTGTGTGATAGGTTATCTAGTATATGTCTAGAGACAGTCATCTGTTGTTTGGGAGGGGTTTTTTTTTACATCACACTAAATTTCAACTTGTAGAACCTAAACAATAAATTAAAAATAGTATCTCTGTATATATGATGTCAGCATATGTAACATTTTGCATATGTAGTTTTTTCAGATAAAATCTTTTTTGCCTTACAGATCCACTGCACATATGTATTTGATAGAAGTGGCAAAATATTTTTGAGGCACTGTTTTTTGGCTGGCTGTATTGTCCACATGTGTGTGTATTTGGGGAGGAAGCCTTGTTCTTTAGCCTTGGTGTTCTATTCAGAGATTTGCTTTTGAACATGTATAGTGGTGAGCAAAAGAACAGCAATGTATCAAACTTGCTATGAGACATGTTTTATTACATTAGAGTTCGTTGACTTATTTCAGGTTTTACTTAACGGCTTTATTTTCCTCCATAAGGACAGAAATCGTTTGGACTTCTAATTGCATTTACAGTTTCTGGTATGGAAAGATGTTGCCTTAAAACAGTGAAGTAACATGCTTGTGAATTAGTCCTAAACTCTTTTGTTTTCCTGCTCTGCCAGTCTTTCACTTCATCTAGGGCCCTTATCAGGATGAATCCAGTTTTGGTATTGGTACTTCACAATAATGTCTGTAGGTTTTATTTCAGTCTTGCTTCCTAACCACCTGATGGAGAATAATCATTAAGTGTGCAAGCCTATTTATATTTTTTTTTGTTTGGGGTGGTTTTTTTGGGGGGTGACTTGAGAGCATTGGGAAAACTTTTCTCTGCATCTTCTAACGTAAATATGGATTTGTGATACCACAAGTCTGGTGCTTCCTTTCTTTCCTGTCAGCTAGTTGCAACTGTCTTGAAACCTGGCAATCTGCTAATACATTGCTACTTCTGTGCGTAGGATGAAAGTGGAAGTAGACATGCTTGTAGAGGTGTGGATCTTGCTGACAGAATGAATGGTAGTTTGTTATTTCAGTAGAGTTAATGGGCTTTTTGGGCTTAATTAGTGTGCAAACAAACATATTCAAAGCAGGATTAGCTAGCTCTATATTTTAAATTCCATCCTGTCCCTCACTGTGCTCCAATGAAGAAATACCTTGATCTGCGCATTTGTCTGGCACAAGCAAATTGTTAGGCTGCTTAAGGAAGTGTTCTGTATCCATGAAAACAAGGATTAGTAAGATATAAATCAGCTACGTTTTGTATCATTGTCATTCTGCCTTTAAAAGATGTTGCTGTGACTATATATTGGCGGAGCAAAATACTTCTAAGAATCTAATTTTGGCTTCTGCAGCCTCTGCTTCATGCTGATAAAAGCTACTTCTAGACCTTTCTGGAGATGTGTTAACATTTGGCCGTAAGTTTTCCCTTTTTTTTGGAGCAGCACTCTGAGTCAAGGTGGGTGCAGCTGTCTTGCACAGATCTCCCTTCCACCTTTTTTCATTCCTAGTCTTATGATTTTTTTTTTTACTCCAGCTATTTTTATCAAATTCATTTCTTCAGCGTTAGACATAAGCTAAAGACTTGAAAAAACATCTAACTCCTTTCATGGTTCAGTCTGCAGAAACGTGCTGTAGTTTCTTTTGCAGATAGTGAAGAGCTTACCGAATAGAAATAAGAAACATTGAGCACTCTCCTCTTTGAATATTCGTACTGCCTTTGATTCTTTAGATGCAAAGTCAGAATACTTTCTCATCCTACTTATGCTGATGTAGTAAAGCTAAATCATACATGAGATCTTCAGATTAAATTATTGTTAAATTATTATTACATCTGTTGATGGCAGTATGTCCAAGTCAATGTTGCCTCTCTGTGTAGGACATGATGGTATTACTTCAGCTACAATAAAATTATATTTTAATTTGGAAATCTTTGAGGAGAGAAATGGTATAAAATAGTCTTATATGGAATTGTTGTTTTCTATCAGTGTATTTATTATATAAGACCAGCTCACAGTATGATTAAGGTGAAGAACAGATTTTCAAAGCTAATTAAGAGGGTGTCCCTTAACTAGTCCTTCAAAAAGGCAAAACATTGTAATGCTGCTTCAGGCTGCTGTCAGGCAGTGTTTACGTATTAGTAATTTAAGTGTGCTCAAGAATGTTCCCAGAGACCGAGGCTAAGTGTCATGGAACAAGTCACTCCTAGTAAGCGATCTCCTCCAGAAAGAATGTCTGTATGCAAACTGCCTGGTAAGAGTGGTCTCGGGCATGGTTTCCAGTACTGTCTGGGAGAGTGTTGCTCATTGGCATTGGTCATTGTTGCATTCAGGACTGCTGTAACATAGTTCATCATTGCAGATGACCGTTCCAGCACCTGGGAATGTTGCTGAGCAGTGCTTGGTTTGCTAATAGAGATGTGGTTTCAGGTACCACTGATATGGTTGAGAGGATGAAGCAGTTCTCCTAGGAGATATTAGAAACATTAGGACCCCTCAGTTTGCAGAGGCTGGGAACAAGGTGGGGGAAATTGCCCAGACTTAAAAATACTGGAGGAGGTAGATGAAATTTCCTCAGAACAGTTGTTCAGCAAATCCCGTAGCACAGAAACTAGGGGACATTTAACTAGTAGGAGATAGTTTTAAAATGGCTCAAAAGTGGACTTCAGGAACTTGCTGCCATAGGAGGTTGTGGAGGCAATTGAAAGTGTAAGTGAACTCAGAGAGTTTAGGCAAACTCACGGACAATGAGACGGACTGCAGATAGTAGCCTGGCTCAGTTGCTCTCCTTAAGCAACATCTTGATTGACATACTAGAGAGAAAGTACTGGGCTAGATGGACTGCTGACCTAGACCATGAGGACATTTATCATGCTTTTACTTGGCTTGAGCAGCTGCCTGAGTTTAAACAGCAGTTTCAGGAAAAACATCCTGAGCTTTCTAACAGGTGGCTTGATTCACATTTCTTAGGAAGCCGGTCTTTGCCAATCCAGGCTACGCATCTTGAACTGACAGTGGATGAGCAGTGAAGTAAGTGTTTTCAAGTCAGGAAAAAAGTCAAGTATTCCATGCTAAGAAGAGGATTTAATGAATACTATTCCTTTTTGCAATGCCTTTCTGTTTTTAGGATGGATTTTGCTTTTAGTATTGTGCTAAGAAGAAACCTCTATAATCCATAACTATTTAATTAAACTACTACAAAGCTTAGTATATTGTTCATTTGATCTGGGTTAATCTTCTAAAATATCCTTTGCAGAATAAATAAAATACCATTGAAAAGTGTGAAATTTTGCTGTTAAAACTGTGACAGTCTTTGGCAACTGATGTTTCAGGTATTTCAAACTTTAACCATATGGGCTGGTCGTTTTATTTATGCAAGAACTGTTTTTAGTATAAGTATGTAGCTGTACTCTTGCTTGCTAATCTCTGGGAAGAAATTCTGAACTGTTTTTCATCAGAAACTGTATTGAGGTCATGTGGATCATCGTTAAATAACTGTTTAAAGGAAACAATTTATAGTCCCTGTGGAAATTACACAAAACTCGTTGTTGACCTAATACTCCCATTTCTTAATAGCAATGCCTTTACATATTTTGAACTTGAGACAAAAAATGTTGAGTCAGAGTTGTGTTAGCATTGAGAAATTACACTTCTAAATTGTATTAGGTCGTTACAGTCGGTTATGCTTTAGAAGTGCTTGTAGGGTTCTAGAACCTGTATCAAGGCCTCAGTGTCTTAAGTTAGCATTATTTTGTTAAGGTTGTGAAGTCCTTAATTAGTGTTTTGTCGATTTATAAAGAGAAATAGCATTTGAAAAGTGGCTGTATTATACGTGCTGAGATTGACACATCACAAATGAGTTTTTTCAGATTATTATTATGTTAGAGGAGAAGGCAATGGAAATCTGGATAGAATAATGCATGTTAACCTTTGGATAGCAGAGCTTTAGAAGCTGTGAGTAAAGCAACAGGATTTGTCACAAAAAGATTGAGACATGGGAAGAGAGGCCAAACCATCAGATTTTTCCAAAACTTTTCACTTAGTTCCAGACAACATGAATGTCTTGCCCAGAGGAGGAAGGAGATCGAGGTCTAGAATGTGTGAAAGACGACGGCCTTGGTTTTCAGAAGTGCTGATGTCAGGGTTCACGAGGTAGCATGTTGGACAGAGATGTGCAAGCCTGCGTGAAGTCACCTAGAATGAGATGAAGGAGCTATAAATACTAAGCAACCTGTGGATTTTATTTGCCTAACATGTGACGCTGTGAAAGATTTGTCTTACCTTTTCCTTTAGAGAAATTTTCTTGCATCTTTGATTATGCGCAGCGGACTTTTATTAGATAAGAGGGAATCCCTGTAAGTGATTGTCTTTGGTAATATCTCTACAATCACCAAAAAGCTATCGGTCTCTCCCTCTGTGCGCATAGCATTTTCTTATTTCAAATTGTATCTGCTGAGGTGGTGTCAACAATGTCCATATCACAGTAGTGATTACTCCGTGCGGTTCAGCAGTGGTAAGGCTGGCCCAGCAACCGATGCTCGTCACATTGACACTTGTTAACCTGACACAAAGACTTTTGAAGTCACCAGTTCTTGAAACTTCTGAAATTACTTCAGCCCTGATTCAGACTCTTTTGGCACACTTGGCAACAAATACAGCCTATCTTGGAAGAGTTGTAAAATGCAAACGTGAATGCATGTAAAAGCAAGGCTGAAAGTAGGAGCCAGTCAGAAATAAATACAGTCAGGCATCAAGCAGACGAATAGTCCATTCACAAAAAGGCTCTGTTTCCTGTTCCTGGGAACTGAGTACTTAATTAAACTGCATTATGTTGGCCGGTTTCCCCACCCATTTGAGTGGAAGTCAGATGTCCTCAGAGATGTGAAAATCTGATGACATCCTGAATGTCGGAGTGGTGCTAGACTCCCTCCAGAGACTGGTTGTCTGATGGCACAGCGGCTGCTGGACAGTGTCCCCTCTCACTGTGTTACACTATGGTTGGCGTGCTGAGCCTTTCCTTTCTCAGACTAGCTGTGAAGTGAACAACTGAGATTCTCACACAGGAGAAACCGCTACAAAAGAAAATCGGGAGGCGTAGGGCTCACTTGCTGCAGTTGGGCCAGTATGTGTATTTCCGTGCTCAGATCCACTCTGCTAGCTGGAGCCACCAGTTTGGATGTCCTGCAGCAGAGGTCTGGAGGAGGAAAACCAGCAGGTTCCCAAAGCGACATCATTACCCAGGTTTACAACCTCAGGCACTGACACAGAAGAAACGGGATGCCAGTCATCCCCCATTCCCTGTTACGTTAAAAGCAGGAATCAAGGGACTTATACCACCCCTTGCCCTAAAACTTGAGGGCTTTGCAGCTTTTCTGCTTCTCATAGCTTGTACGGTGGAGACCAAGAATATTGAGCTGAAAATTGTGCAGATTGACATGTGAGCTGCAGCAAGAATGGCTCCTCCCAGGAGTTAGGGCATACTAAATCAGGCAAAAGACTTAGGCAAACATGGTTATCCAACCCACAGGTAAGAGATGGAAAGAAGTTCTCATGTACTCCTGCAAAGCTTTTTGGTACTTCTATTCCAGTCTAAATTTCAAGCTAAAACTTTCAGTTCTCATAGAGAGGGGAAAGTTAATCGATGAAATATGTCTTCAAAAAGTTATGCCTGCTTGAAGAGTCTGAAGAAGAAATTTGGACTCATCGACTCTTTATTTCCACTCCTTTGTCACATTCTGAAGGTGACAGCCACTTGTTAAAATGCTACCTTCAAGCACTTACAATAAATTCTAGCAATGCAATATTTTCTAAAGACCTGTAAGTCTTATTTGAAGTTAATTTCAAAAATCCTTTTGTTTCTAAGTTTAGATTATATTATGAATGCTAACTTTTACTGAATTTTATATCTACACTTTAGAAGATCTGGAAAACTTATTAGCATGATAAAATGTAAATAGTGACATAATTGTTTTTTCTCAGAGCCCAAAGCTTCTGGAGACATCTTTCTCCGCCAACAGCACAGTACCAGATGAAACAACTGAGGGCAGTGTTTTTAAGGTGCATACTCAAAACTGAGCTAAATCAGTATTGAATCACATGGCCCAAGTTTGAAAATGTGAATGTCCATTAAATCTCATTGGAGTTGCAGCTATGTTAGGGTAGAACTTGCCATCTTTTCATTAGTTCTTAAAGTTGCTCTACCAGAGAGGGAGGAATTTGTATGATATCTGCCTTTTCCTCACCCTTTACTTTCTCTCTGGTATTCCTAAAATGAGTAATATTCAAGTTTCTTGTTTTCTTTTTTTGTAAACAAGACCAATTTTATTTTCTTTCAGCAATTTAACGCAGTAAATTTTTGGCCATAATGTTGAAGAGTCATGTGTATAAAGATTTGTCTCTCCAATTCACACCAGGAGGACGACATACACTATTTTGACACGTGCAAGTGAGACTGAAGAAAGATGTGTCCAGAAAGGCACTGATCACATGCACCTGATCTTTGGTTTTTTAGTTTGTTCATAATTTTAGCTAGGTTCTTAATAAGTAAGAACTTTTTCTCTCATAGAAAAGCAGGTTGCAAATGGGAATACAGAAGTCTAAAATGGTAACAGACTTCTGCTTTGGTACGTCAGACTTCCTCTGTTTATTTTGGCTGATAAGTGTGCTTTGCTATCAATTCTGCATTGCATGGGTTTAGAAAATTAGGAAGAACAGCTTTCCACAAATGAAACCATTCATATTGTTTTGTGCTGTGCATCTGGTACACTTCCTTTGTCATGACTTCTGTTAATGTTTCATCATCAACGAATGTATAAACATGCTTGGATCATGTAAAGAAGGAAATGGCATAGTATTTTCTGTATGTTGAAAACTGTTTGCCAAGTGGTTATGATGAGAATTCAAACACTGTGAATTCTAGGCTTCCTTCTGAAACTTTATGTAATGGTTTGATTAATGTTGAAGTTAATGTAATTTGAAATAATTTAAGCTGTACAAATAGCTTTTTAATTATACTAAGCACTTGAGAAAATAAAATTTGTACAGGTACTGTTTTACTCAGTTGTCATTCTCTCCTTGGTTCTTTGAAAAATGTTTGTTTAAAAATATCTGTACTTGTTCTTGCTCTTATCTCTTTGTAGGGTAACGGCAGCAAGCAGTGTGAAGTAAAAAATAATGTATTTGCTCACCAGAAAAAAACTTGTTTTTTCCCAGGAAAACTTTATTTTGTTTGCACGTACCAGAATTCTGTAACATATTCCTGTGTAATGGTTGTAAACACTCTTTTATTTTTAAGGTTATTCTTGTGCAAGTTAATCCAGGGGAAGCATTTACAATAAGAAGAGAAGATGGACAGTTTCAGTGCATTACAGGTAAAGCTGATAAATTTATTTTAATACTTCCTGAGTCTGGATCAGGATAAATAAAAGGCAATTTGTGGTGTTGAAAGTAAAAGACTGACAGAAATTATTTTAAATACAAGAGTTGTTTCAAGACCTAAAAAATTAGATGCTACAGATCATTGGATTTAGGGTTCACTACCATAAATAAAGTACTTTTTCTTTTATTAGATGAAATTAAATTTCCTGGGGAGAGAAAGGGGGGAACATTTTCAGTTTGTAAAGCAAACAGGGAAGTGCTGTGGTAGCAACTTTTGACTAACCTCATTTATTATACAGACCTCAAATTAAAAGCTACATTGTTAATTTGGTTTATTTTCTTTTTATTCTTTGCTGCCAGGTGGACATCGTTTGCCCATCCCAACAGTAGCTGTCTGTTATCCCACTACTAGTTTTTCATTTTCTGTAGGGGCAAAATTGCGTCCTTTCTGACTTCTAGCAAGTGCAGTTTGAAGATAGAAATGCTTCATCTAAGTGTAGTATCCCCATCTGCAGTGGTTAGTTTGGATGTTGTTCCCTTTTCTGAATGAAAATAGTCAGCAGTTAAGCCTATCTCAAGAAATAAGCAGTCAGATATTGCTGCTGTTTAGAGCCACCACTTTGCTGTGTTATAAGGGAGTATACACAGATTTAGCTATGGAGTCACTTTTTTGCTTGTTATCTTCTGGGCCAGTGAATCCTACATTCTCATTTTCTGGATGTTGGCCCAGGTACAAAAGATACTGTTCTGAGAAGCTGAAGCAAGTATTTTCCAGCTCCCTTCCCCTCCTCTCTCCAGCCTGAAAAGAGACAAAAGGTGTGGTTTCCAGTGTCACAGGCAGATCCTTTGGCTACAAAATAGCTGATTGAAAGGAGGCCTTGGTTTGTAATTAAGTTTTTATCAACAATTGTTAAAGTTTACATGTCCGTTAGCACCATTTTTCAAAACTTTGTGCTGGTTGCATAGTATTGTTGATTCCTTTGAGCCACAAATGGATCAGTGTTGCAGCTCACAGTTCTGCAGGGCTTATTTAAAACATAGCTGTGTAATAATTACTTGGCAATATCTGAGGGGGACATAGTGATTTTTGTTTTGCAGTTTAAGTTAAAGAACAGGTGAGGTATATTTTACCTCTGTTGCACAAAATACTGAGGAGAGTGGCATGCACTGCATTTTTGTTTTGATATATCACATAGGCTGGGGTGGGACAGGGGGGATGAATTGACACTTTCATTGCATGATCGCCTTGAAAGCAGGAAGCGTGTGTGATGAACTGCAAAAATATTGAGATCGTATCTTTATAGATACAGTTCTAAACCTTTCATGGTACAGCTTTTATCCTTGCCTGGTCCCTCTTGCTTTCCAAGTAAGCAGCTCACTATTGTGATTTGATTCAGCTGGTGATATGAAAGTGAGCGTGAACAGTTCTTGGGTCTCACCAAGTGTAAGCTTAGATATGGTCATTACAACTTTCCTGAAAAGTGGCATTGGCAATCTTAAGAACCTACATCCCAAATCAGTTCCACAGCTTTTGCAAACCACCTGTTTAGGCATTCTCCTTGTCTGTCCCACTTCCAGGAGATGGAAATACAGCTTATAGTTGGTAGCAAAACAGAGGGTGTAGAGGTTTTTCGTATCTGTGCATTCAGTAATCTTCATCAGAATCTGAGCTGCACGTGACCTTATGAATGTTGCTTTTCTGGTCTATTATTGCCGCTTGTAAGACATTTCTGTGTTTTGTGAGTGCTGTGCCAATGCATTGTTCTACTTTTTTGTTTGTTGGGTCTGTCTGGCTTAAAGAAGAAATTTCCTTCGTAATTGATGTTGTACCTTTTTCACTGTATGTATTGCAACTAATGAGGAATGTGTACTTTTGTGTTTTCTGTGGAGAGATTTGTATAAAGTGAACAGTTTCAGATTGTACGCTGTAAAAAGTAATTTGGTATTGGTGGTCCTTTTTGTTCTGCCACAACTTCTCAAACATAGTTTGCCCTTGACTTGGATACAAAGTGGATGACGAGTCTGCGAAATGGGTTACAGCCGCGGTAGACTACTGCATTGACTCTAAAGAAAGCTAGCTCACATCAGTTCCCTGTTCTTTTCTTCGCTGTGTGCACTCAGTTATTAGGTCAAATAAAAGTTAAAGATGCAGAAATACATAATGAGTATGTTTTGGAGGAAACCTTTTAAACATGCAGAAGTGCTTATTTTAAAAAAGGCATGAAGAAAGCAAAGATGGCTGAAATTTAGTGCAGATGCAGTCAATGGGAGGTTAATTTAGTCATTATAATGTTTCTTAATATTATTTCCCGTCTCATTTTTTTTCTGCAAATATTTACTCATCTTTATACGCTGTTCTATGTTGACTTCAAAGTCTCTATGAAGAACGGATATTCAGCTTTATGTAAAAAGAGGTAGTATTAGATATGTTAAAAACACCTATCTGTATACTGCCTTGGAAAACCACAGCACATATTGCTCAAAAATTGTAATTATGTGCAACAGATATATTGCATGTTGCAATTAATATGTTTTTGTCTTGTATCACACTCAGAATCCACCTGGAGGAAAAGCATTAGTACAAGCAAAGGTTTTTTATGACATGCACTTTGTTACAAGCGTTCTCTTATCCCTCTCAAAATGAGACTTGTAAAGCTTAAGTGTAGAATGCACAATGTTTCCTTGTTTGTGACAGAAAGGCAAGTGACCACCAAACGAGTATCTCTTCGTTTCTGATGTTTGCTTTCTAGAATGAACTAGTTCTGAGAACTTCATTTACTGTGTATTTTGTGGGATGTTCAATATTCTACAAAATACACGGACTTGAGTTCAATGTTGAACACTGTACGTATTTTTTTTTAAGGAACGGAAAATTTTCAAGTACTATTTTTTCCAAATCGGTATTCTAATTTCTAGTTAGCAAAATGGTGACTAATAAATATGTTGTCTCTTTGGAGTAAAGTCTTACTAAAAGGTATCCAAGGAAAAAGAGAAATAATTTGAGATTGCGAAGGATAGTAAGAATTCAGAATGTTACACATTGACCAAAGATGGAAATGATAAAAAGTAAATTCAGGTTCTTGCAAAGCAGTTTGCATGGGCATATGTTTAAATTGAAATTATGTCAGAATAATACTAAAACGTAAGAATGGAAGTTGAGAGGTAGTGAGCCGCTTCTGGATGGATCCCCAGTAGAAGGGCAGATAGATACACAGACACAGTAGTTTGGGCAATTTGGTAAGTCAGTGTTCCTTGGATAATTCTAGATCTCTCTTGTGCTTTATTGCTGGTCAGTTCACCCTGAGATTGCACTGTCTGCTGAAGACAATATGGATTGTTTATAAATCTATCCATAATGTTAATTGTATTTTCTTGCATCATATCCCTGTCTGTTGGAAACATTGAGATTCTCCATCAATCTTTGTGCTGCTCTTGTCATAGTTATTTTATTTGTAAGGAGGACTGTCCTTACTTTGGATACTCTCTACACAGGGTAAAACTTCTCAACCTGAAAACAAGGACAGTCAGTGTCTCTCCAGGAGAAAGGAGAGGTGTCACTAAAGGGACTATTTTAGAGCTGTCCTTGAATCAGTAAAGTAATGAAAACTTAAAGCACCAATTAGTGGCAAAGCACCCCATGCATTTTCTGTGAGCTAAGCTTCTGAAGAAAATGCTGCATTTATATCCAGGTCTCTGTACTGACTTACCATCTGTTTGCTGGTGTAGGTCTTATAGATGATCTGTAAAGCTTTGACTGTTTTGGAGCTATGGTAAGTGAGAAGTGGCTTCTCAATGCGGGCCTCTTCCATGGCAGTTAAGATGGAGTGAAAAAGGTCTTAAGATTATTTCCTGGTTTGAAATCTCTTAAGGTTGGCAAAAGAGCAGCGGTGGTGAAGGGACCTTTCCTACTTGGTGAATCCCATTCCTTTATTTGGCAGGGTTGTGATGACTTACATAGTGTATTTTATTCTTGGTGTCTTACATTTAAGTTTCTGTAAAATAAGAAGCATGGTTGCTTTGTATTTCTGTATTTAGAAATCTTGAATCTTCATTGCTTTTCTATTATACATATTTTAGCTTAAATACAGCTTCAAATGAGCACTTTTGTGTTCCAATGGCCATTTTCTGTTTTTATAAAATATTTTCTTTGGCTGCCAACTGATTTCTCTGATAGTGATGACTTCTGCCCCCCCTTGACGCAACTTCAATTTAAACCATTTGTCAGTCTCTTACTTTCCAAAGACACTGTGCTTTTCTTGCTATATCGATAGGAAAATACCCGTCTATGTATCCATGTGTTAGACCAAAATGTTTATTTTCAGAAGAGCGCTCTAAAATCTATGAGACTATTCTCACGTATACTCAGACTTCTGTGGAAACTTTTCCTAAGCCAAATTTTTCTTCTGTTGAAGTGAAATAGTCAGCTACATTAGAGTGATTCAGAAATCCAGGTTTGAAATGTATGAATGGGCTGTCTTTGTAGAATTGAATTACTGCAGATCACTCATTCATGAATTCTTCCTATTGCAGAGTAAATGAATGAAGATGACTCATCCTGAGCACATTTTATAACAGTCCCAAGCTACAGCTAAGGGCTATTAAATGTTACTTGACATAATAAGAGAGACCATGTTCTATATGTCTTTGCAAAGGAAAATTGCCATTTTCATAATAAAATAAGAAAATTTATGTAAATTAGAATGAGTCATAAATACTTCATGCTTTGAAGTGAAATGAAGTATCAGTATCAAGGTTAGTCTCTGGGATAAAAGTTAAGCAATTTTAACCTCATTTTTTTCCCTTTAAAATAAGGAATGAAATACTTCTGAAAAGTGTTTTTAAGGAAGTCAGGAGGAAAAGATGATCACATCAATTCTGAGACTACAGTGGCAGAATACAAACTTTAGTTCATTCTAGAATTAATTTCAGCTTTGCAACACCAAACCTGTCCATTACCTAGAATATTGTGTAAATAAAACTGTTGCAGAATCATAGAATGGTATGAGTTGGAAGGGACCTTAAAGATCATCTAATTCGAACCCCCCTGCCATGGGCAGGGACACCTTCCACCAGACCAGGTTGCTCAAAGCCCCATCCAACCTGGCCTTGAACACTTCCAGGGAGGGGGCAGACACAGCTTCTCTGGGCAACCTGTGCCAGTGCCTCACCACCCTCAGGGTAAAGAATTTCTGTCTTCCATACAATCTAAATCTATCCTCTTTCCGTTTAAAATCATTACCCCTTGTCCTAGCACTACATGTCCTTGTAAGAAGTCCCTCTCCAGCTTCCTTGTAGGCCCCTTCAGGTACTGGAAGGCTGCAATAAGGTCTCCCCGGAGCCTTCTCTTCTCCAGGCTGAACAGCCCCAACTCTCTCAGCCTTTCCTCGTAGGAGTGGTGCTCCAGGCCTCGGATCATTTTTGTGGCCTCCTCTGGACCCGCTCGAACAGGTCCATGTCTTTCCTGTGCTGAGGGCTCCAGAGCTGGACACAGGACTCCAGGTAGGGTCTCACCAGAGCAGAGCAGAGGGTCAGAATCCACTCCCTCAACCTGCTGGCCGTGCTGCTTTTGCTGCAGCCCAGGATATGGTTGGCCGCCTGGGCTGCAAGTGCACACTGGTGGCTCATGTCCAGCTTTTCTTTCACCAGTACCCCCAAGTCCTCTGGAGGGCTGCTTTTAATCTATTATCTGCTGTTATCTGCTGCCAGGTCTCATGTGGTTTTGGTTGTTTTTGGATTGTGTTAGAGCAACGAAGCTGAACATTTTAAAATCCGAATGTAACTGCTATTTAAGTACATTTGAACTAAAAAGAACCCTAGATTTCTTTTGTTCTTAATATCATCTAGTGCTTTAGTGTTGAGTTTTATTTAAAACTAATTTATTAATATTGAAGATGGTTAAAGACGAGTCATAAATTCTGTAGAAGATGCTGCAAACCCCTCAAAAGGGACTTTGCTAGTTGCTAATGGTCATTGAAAGATGCTTTTTTCACAAGAAGACCACAGCTTATTATCAAATCCTAAACCCAGTGTGTTAAGTGGGGCAAGTGTGTGCTGTTGTTCTGTGGTGATTTTAGAATGTACTAGGATAACTGGCACTGCAGTAGTGATCCCATATATTGGCTTTAAGGGTGACATCGCCTCTAGAAATACCATGTCTTGTTTGTTAAATTACTCGGTATCCACCTTAGCACTGGGCAAAGTTCAGGAATAAAAGAATATAAATGCATAGATCTGTAGTAATGGAACAAACTAGCAAAACCAACAAAACATTCTTGACAAGAATCTTCTTGAGCATCTCTAGTCTTTGAGGTAGCTTAAGAGCCTGGGTAATGAACCCTTACAAGTAAACCCAGATGTGTATTACAAAGTTGTTAGTGCTCTAGTTTTCCTTGCTCCAATTAAAAACAGCTTACTGGAGCCATTCAGGGAAGTTGCTCTGGGTGATCTTTTCTTTCTGTATGTCAAGAAGAAAATAATGCTTCATCCTTGTTTCCATTTACCTGCTTCTCACTTCTAAATACTGAAATGTTACATGATGACATGTGGGAGTTTACTTGCTTTCCTTTTCATCTTCAAAGATGCTTTTCTCCTCTGTAGCCTTCCTAAGACACAGATGTAAGGTTTTTATACATCAGTTCATTAAAAAAAAAAACTAAAATAAAAACCCTACCCTACATGGTAAATCATTTCATTTCTCTTATCCATTCCTTCTGTGTGAGTGCTGTAGAAGACTAAACATGATATGCAAGGCTGAAACTGGATATGGATACTTAGATTAACATCCTCTTCTACACATTAATTTTAGGATCTCCTCTGGAAGTATTTAGAGGGCCTTCTTAAAAGGCATTGAGGAGAGCTAGGACAAGTCAACTGAAAGTATGAGGTCACAGCAAGCTACACTGACGTAAAGCCGCTTAACTCTTGGTTAAGGATATCTAGGAGCAGCTTAACTTTAAAGTATCTGTTTGGAATGACCTTCAATATACACATTTTAGAATTCTTTTATAGGTGTTTGTATTTCCAGGTACCTACAGTCAAACTAAAAAAAGAGCATTGGTATTGGTCAGATATGCAGGAGTATGACTGCAGAGGAGACTTCATTCTCTTCTGTATTGCAACAAGACGATGAGGAGAGAAAGTGGCCACGAAGTGTGGTTGTAGTAGCTTGATTTGGAGCTATCTCATTCCAAAATAATTGTAAGTAGGATATGCTCTTTTTATAGCTTAGTGTGATAAACAGAGTGCATGAATGCCCTTGCAAATTTTGTCGAAGAGACTTACCTTTCTGCCTTTTACAAGTAGGTTGGCATAAAAGTTGGATGAAGATATGGCAGATACCCTTCTAATAGGGTAAAGAAATAATGATGAATTTAAGCCCTCACTGTAGTGCATATAGAATGCTCATGTATTGGCTTTGACACATAGGAGAAATCTAGTCCATAATTCAAGTGCTATTGCCAGGTAAAACTTGCCTGTAAGCCCTGCTGCTACAGCTTTTCCAGTACTACTGCTAGTACTGTACTGAATTAAAGCTAGCTCAGGTATGAGCTAGAACAAGAAGGACATGGAACTGTTGGAGCGGGTCCAAAGGAGGGCTACAAAAATGATCTGAGGGCTGGAGCACCTCTCCTATGAGGACAGGCTGAGAGAGTTGGGCTTGTTCAGTCTGGAGAAGATAAGGCTGTGGGGAGACCTGATTGCAGCCTTTCAGTACTTAAAGGGAGCCTATAGGAAAGATGGGGACAATCTGTTTAGTAGAGACAGCAGTGACAGGACGAGGGGTAATGGTTTTAAACTAAAACAGGGT
>Ga0065711_1010432_pt1 | contig 31803 bp, 20 predicted proteins | sample Hoacrofraction12_FD_59098 | JGI IMG/M metagenome (GOLD analysis project Ga0065711, IMG submission 59098) | Hoatzin crop microbial communities from Cojedes, Venezuela - Epithelial fraction 12 v2 (version 2) | ecosystem: Host-associated > Birds > Digestive system > Esophagus > Crop | place... | reverse complement strand
GGAGCAGCAATAGGGGAGTACTTCCGCGATACGGGCCGAGCCGCCCTGGTCGTTTACGATGACCTTAGCAAGCAGGCCGTGGCCTACCGTGAGGTGTCCCTGATTCTTAGGCGTCCTTCGGGCCGTGAAGCCTATCCTGGTGATGTCTTCTATCTGCACTCCCGTCTGCTGGAGCGCGCTGCCAAGATTATCAGCCAGCAGGAGGTTGCCGAGCAGATGAACGACCTTCCTGAGGCCCTCAAGGGCAAGGTTAAGGCCGGCGGTTCGCTTACCGCTCTCCCTATTATCGAGACCCAGGCGGGTGATGTATCTGCCTACATCCCGACCAATGTAATCTCCATCACCGATGGTCAGATTTACCTCGAGTCCAGCCTCTTCAACCAGGGTTTCCGCCCTGCAATCAATGTGGGTATTTCGGTGTCCCGTGTGGGTGGTGCTGCCCAGGTTAAGAGCATGAAGAAGGTTGCAGGTACCCTGAAGATAGACCAGGCCCAGTACAACGAGCTGGAAAGCTTCTCAAAGTTCTCGTCAGATGTGGACAAGGTAACAGCCATGGCTCTGGACAAGGGTCGTAAGAACAACAAACTCCTGGTTCAGGCCCAGTATTCGCCTATGCCCGTTGGGGAGCAGGTGGCCATCCTTTACTGCGGTACACACGGCTTGATGGCCGATATCCCCATCGACAAGGTTCCCGACTTCCAGAAGACCTTCCTCGACAGAATGAAGGCTTCGCACTCAGATATTATCGCCGAACTGGCTGCAGGGCGTGTTCCCGATGCGGCTCCTGCCACCATCGAGAAGCTCGCTGCCGAGGTTTGTGCCCAAATTAACGCATAGCAATGGCATCGCTTCGCGAAATAAAGGAGCGGATTGGTTCCGTTAAGAGCACTCTGAAGATTACGAGTGCGATGAAGCTTGTGGCTTCGGCTAAGCTCCGCAAGGCGCAGCAGATGGTCGAGGGCATGACGCCCTATCAGCGAACTATTGCCGAGATTTTGGCTGCTGCTACGGCTGACGAGACATCACAGGCTGGCCGCGCCGCTGAAATTATTTTTTCCGACGGGGCGGAAAAAACCAATTCCAGTCGTCGCTCCTCAAGGCTCGCGCAGAGTAGGGTGGCAGTAGTTACAATCGCATCAAACTCGTCACTGTGCGGCGCGTTTAATGCGAATGTGATTAGGAAGACCAAGGAGGTGCTGGCGGAGCTGGGCCCTGATGTGGATGTGTACGCGATTGGGCGTAAGATTGCGGAGCCGATGCGTAAGGCGGGATATCCGAACATTGACGATTACTCAAAGCTGGTTGCGCATCCATCGTACGCTGATGCGTGCGAGTTGTCGCAGACCTTGATTGATGCCTACAATATGGGCCTGTACTCCAAGGTGGTTCTGGTCTACAACCACTTCGTGTCAACATCGAAGCAGGAAGTTGTCGTGGAGACCTATCTGCCGTTCGGTTTACAAAATGAGGCCTTTTTGTCAACGGAAGGTGAAAAATCCGAGTCTGGTTCGCAAAATGGGCCTGTTTTGTTAACGGATTACATCCTCGAGCCTAGTGGCGAGGCTATCGTGGAGACCCTTTTGCCTCAGGTGATGCGCCTGAAGATTTACAACATGATTCTGGACAGCGTGGCATCCGAGCATGCTGCGCGTACCGTGGCAATGCAGGCTGCAACAGATAATGGCGAAGATTTGCTCCAGGATTTGAGTCTGGAGTACAACAAGGGCCGTCAATCCAAGATTACCTCCGAGATTCTGGACCTCGTAGGTGGTTCTCAGCAGTAATAGCGATAAACTTAATTAAGCCTAGAACGAGTAGGCCAGACCTAGGGTAAGAGTATTCTTAAGGTCTTGGTTTGCAAGCAGATAGGCTACATCGATACGCACTCCGCTAAACTTACCGCCAAGTCCTATGCAGGCAAATGAAGGGAAGATTGCGTCCTCTGCGCCGTAGTGATATCCTGCACGAACAAACACCATGTCATTGTAGCCGTACTGTGCGCCAACAGCTGCGGTAAATCCGCTTTCGAAGTAGTAGTCGCAGTCCAAAGCGGCCTCAAGTACGCTCTTCTCCCCGAAATGGGCATCGTACACGCCTGCAAGGTTTACGGATGCGGGTATTGAGAAACTATCGCCTTCGTCTGAAGTTACGGATGATCCAATGTTGCATACACCTACGCTAACCCTATAGGGACCACCGTTGTACAGCACATTGACATCTGCCCCGAATGCGGAGTAGGTCTTGTCCTCGGCGAGGGACTGGCTGGCAAACCTGGCATTTACGCCAACGGATACCTTCTCGGCCACCTGATAGCCACCACCCAGTGCGAACAGAATCTCGCTGGGGTTATAAGTGCCATCGGCTACGCCTGCGTCAGTGTATACCGTGTACTCCTCGCCCCTCTGGTAGACTGCGCCCATGCTTAATCCGAACTTATCGGATATGCGATAGGCTCCACCAAAGTTGATATTGTTGGTCTTAACGGCCTTGGGTGCCCAGAGCTGGTAGCCAAGGGAAATATCCATTGTGCCCTCGTAGAAGGGGAGTACAGCGGAGTTGCGGTAAGCCGACCATGCAGCCGACCCACCGGAGATGCTACCAGCCATCGCCATTCCCATCGTGGCGGGATTGCGGTCAATTCTCATAAAGGGCATAGACTCGCCGCCCTGAGCGAATGCAGCGTGGCAAACCACTACTATCGTAGCCAGTGTAAGTAAAGTCTTTCTCATACAGCCTACAAAGTTAGTAAATTTTATCGTCACATCCTACTTACCACAAATTTCCAAACAAAACGCCACAAATTTGCCAAACAAAATGCCACAAATTTGCCAAACAAAACGCCACAAATTTGCCAAGCAAAACGCCACAAATTTCCAAATAATTTGTATCTTTGCATTGATTTTAAAGCATTTAGCATGGACTACTTAAAAAGAACGGCAGATGTCCTTTTGGACCTACATCTTGAAACATTTGGAGCCACACTCATAGAGGGCCCCAAGTGGTGCGGGAAAACTACTACCGCTGGTCAGAAGGCAAAAAGCACCCTAAAACTTCAGGACCCAGACACCCGCGAAGCATTACTCGCAACTGCAGCGGCAAAACCATCCCTTCTTCTGCAAGGAGATACGCCTCGACTCATCGACGAGTGGCAGGATGCCCCCGTGCTTTGGGACGCAGTCAGGACTATGGTGGACAGCAGGCAGAAGGTCGGGCAATTCATCCTGACAGGGTCTAACGTGGTAGACAAAGGCAAAATCCATCACTCAGGTACTGGAAGAATCTCCAAACTGAAGATGTATCCCATGAGTCTTTTTGAGTCGCAGGAGTCCACCGGCTCCGTTTCTCTAAGCAAGCTTTTCAATGAAAAAGACTATGATATCGACGGGGCAGTATCGAACATGACCATAGAGGAACTAATCTTTGCCGCCTGCCGCGGTGGATGGCCCATCACTCTCAAAGTTAAATCGGACAGAGCAAAACTTTTCACCGCCAAAGAATACATCCACACTGTCTGCTCGGACGATATTTCAAGGGTAGATGGAGTAAAGAGGGACGAACGCCTCGCCCGTTTAACCCTAAGGACATACGCAAGGAACATCTCCACGATGGCCCAAAAATCAACAATGTTCAAAGATGTAAAATCTAATTTTGAGAGTTGCTCAGATACCACTTTTGACAACTATCTGGAGGCCCTTGAAAAATTATTTGTCATCGAAGATGTTGAAGCCTGGAGTCCTGCTGTCCGTTCCGCAACCGCCATCCGCAGAAAGCCGAAGCGAGAGTTTACCGACCCTTCAATTGCCGTTGCTGCTCTGGGACTATCCCCGGAGAGCCTTCAGATGGACCTCAAGACCTTTGGATTCATCTTCGAATGTATGTGCGTCCGTGACCTCAGGGCCTACTCTCAGGCTCTTGGAAGCAAGATAGAGTATTATCATGACAGATATGGCCTAGAAGCTGATTTTGTCCTTCATCTTGATGATGGAAGATACGCTCTCATAGAATGCAAGCTTGGCAGTGATGAAATAGAAAAGGGTGCGAATCATCTAAATGAACTGCACAAACTCATTCGGGAGCACAATATAACCGAAAAGCAAATGCCAATCAGAGAGCCCGACCTTAAACTTATAATCACAGGAGGCACAATGGCCTACACCCGCCCTGACGGGGTAAAAATCATCCCGCTGGCTAGTTTGAAGGATTAGATTCTATAAAAAAGCCCGATAAATTCGGGCTTTTTCTTATCTCACTACAATTTCTTTTATGATTGTTTCGGTGCCGGAGTCCTTGGTAATCACCAACTTAACCTCGTGAGTGCCGCTGGTAAGCGTAGCATTCGGCTTGTCGGTCATCTCTCCGTCGAAGTACCAGGTGAGGGACTTGTAGGCGTCTCCATTGGAGAAGAACTCAAACTCGAACACATCACCTGCAGTGTACGAAGACTCTGTACGGATGAAGCTGGGAACGGTGCTGATGCTACCTACGGTACCACCTTCGATGTCGTAAGGGATAGGCTCGTATTCGCCTGAAGTGGGGTTCTTGCGGGCTATGGTCAGTTTGTCGGCAAAGGCAATCTCGCCTGTTATCTGGCAACCACTGAACTCTGCTCTTGCAGATGAATAGCCTGATCCAGTATTGCCGGCTACCTCGACGCTTGCAGGGGTGCAAAGGCGCTCCTTGATATTGTTGTTCTTGTCAACAAGAACGGGTACTACAGGGCCGTTGAAGGTAGCGGTGCCGTAATTTGTGAAGTAGTTGATTGATACAGTGAAATTGGTACCCTGGGCCAGTTTGCCGCTGGTGATTGAAAGGCCGGGTCCACTGATAATCAGGTTGGTACCACCCTCGTCAGACCCGTCAGGGTCGGGTACAAGTCCAATAATTGCCGACTGGCTCTCGGAGAAACGGTAGCCAGCAACGGAAAGTTCAAGGTTGAAATAACCATTGCACTCGCCGCTCCATCCCCAGTTTACATGAATGAAGTCGTTCTCATCGTAGCCATCAACCACAAATGCGTGACCGCCGTACTGGTCGTCCTGACCTGTATAGATAAGTGGACGATTCTGGTCGATTTCGCTCTTGAGGAGGGATATCCATTCTGATGCGTTATAGATGGCCTTGGGATGAGTCTGTGCTGCTGCACTATAGCCCATGTGGTTGGCAAGTTCAGTGACAACCCTAGGCGTATGTGCTCCAGAAGACCTTAGACCGTAATCCATGCCAACCATCACACCGCAGTCGTGAATCAACTGGGCAATCTGGTACTTGGCATCATCGCTGGCGGACTGCACCTCGGAAGATTTCAAAGGCATTGAATCCCAATCGTAATAATGGTCATCGATGCTATAGCCTTCGATGCGGTACTTACTGCTGGATGTTGTATAGCTTGACAGCGTTCCAGTTCCATGTTCGGGATAGCTATTGTGGCGAAGCACAATTGCGGTAGCAGTAGCAACGCAGCCTGTCACGGCATTCTTGCCATTGCTAAGGGTGCAGAGGTTGTTGTAAGGAGCACTCTGGTCCCATTCTGCAGTCTCAATCAGGGCAGAAGTAGCACTTGTCTTGCGGACGCGCATGGGCTGGACGCTCTTTACGCTATTCTTTACGGGGATTGGTCCTAGCTCTCGTACGGCTAAAACATCCTTTTCGAGCGATTCTAGCCACCCAGAGATGTTATCGGGCATCTGGCTTGTCTTGAACCTTCCGGTGGGAGAATAGCCCAAAATAGGGTCTACGCTGTCCTCACCAGCAATCAGAACGAAGCCGCCGCCAGTACGGTTTATAATGTAGTATTCGGGGGCCGAAGCATTAGAACCTGTACCGTCTACGCTAAGTTCAGAGGCTGAGATGCCGCCGAAGAACTTCTGGGCGTAACGGATTGCATCTTCCTTGGAAACATTGTCGGCATTGGCCGCAAAAACTGCGGATGCAAGAACGAAAATGGTCAGTAAAATCTTTTTCATGGCACTAGTCCTCCGAAATTCTAAATACATATCCCTTGTTTGCGGAATAGTCTGTAAGCCAGAGCTTTCCGTCGGAAATCTTGTCTACGGCAACCTGGGCAGATGCCTCGGGGAAGGTGCTGAGACCGATGGACGAGGTGGAGAGAATGATTTCCTGGCCGGCCTTGAGTTTAGCGGGAATCTTGAAAATCAGTACCCACTCGTCAAAGTAGTTCTGAATCCTGAACTCCCTCTCAGAAGAGGTCGTAGAGAAGGCAATCTGGTCAGACCCGGCCTTGTAAACCAAGTCGGCTACAGGAGCGTTGTTTACGATATTGTATACGCCGTAGGTGTCAGCCTTGGTGATTGCGGCACTGTATTCATGCTCGGAGAAGTCAGCTGCGTCGTACACATAGTAGGACGAACTGGTAGGATAGCAGATAAGGTCACCCTGAGAGCCATCCTCCACTGTAATGCCTTCCGGACGGCAGAGCAGGGCAATCTGCTTGCCCAACTGCGAGCATGAACCGGAACCATTGGCATTCCCGATAAACCCGTCCACGAAGGTTACATTCTCAAGCTTAACCCTTCTGTTGTAATAAGTTGCAGGGTCATCCTGAATTTTAGTAACGGTGGTGGTAGTGCATGGGAGTGTCTGCACGGTCGATGCCGTTGCCTTGGATACATCCAGAAGAGTAAATTGAAGCGCCTCAGATGCTACTCTGGACTTTCCGCTTACAGTCCCCACAAACTTCTGCCCGACTGTCAGTCCATGGCCTTGTTTGTTCAGGAGTACTCCGGCAGTGCCGTCTTCGAGCTGCGCATAATTGCCATAGACCGCTGTAACCACAAGGTCCTTGATATTTATGCTAAACTCTGCAGATGTGCTTGTGGACTGGTCCCTAAGCTCTGCTAGAGTGGTATAAACAGTTTCCTTTTTCTTGCCCTCGTTTTTGCTTTCCTTGTGGCATGAAACCACGGTAAGCAAGGCAAGAATGATTGGTAGATATCTAAGTGTGCGTTTCATATTATATAAGTTAAAAAAGGGCGGTCAGTGCTGGCCGCCCTTTGAGATTATATCAGACCTAGAGTGAAAGATAGTCTGGAGTAAAGTAAATAAGCTTTGGGGTGCTCTTTACCTGCTTGCCCCAACCTGCATCAACACGGAAGCCATTAATCTTTGCGTTGATACTGCTTTTCTCTCCAATGTAGAATGTCTTCGAAGATGCAGCACGTGCTAGACCATCAGAAGATGATGTGTCTTCGCCTGTGGTAGCGGTAGCGGTAAATATAGCACTCGAACCATATGAATTGGTCACGCTTATAACTATTTCATATTCTGTTGAAGCATCGAGGGGACTATTTGTGCCTCCATAAAGACCAACATAGTACCCTTTTTCCTTTATGTATGCGATATCATCGTCATCGAAGTCATAGCCATATTCATCAAGGAGTTCCTTCAAATCATCTTCAGTTGCACCTTCGAATGCGGCTGCTTTAGCGAATAGATATTTAGCTGCTTTGACATCTGACGACTTAAGATAGAATGCTAAAGAGTTGTAGTCATAATATCCATAAGACTCTGCAGCTTCCTGTCCGTAAAGTCTAGCAACGCTCAATAGAAGAAGGGATGCCTCAACATCGTGGGCCTCTGCATTCATACCAGGGAAGTAGAAGTCAAGCACTTCTGTGAACTTGGTCTTGTAGGGCTCTTCATCATCGTCAGCTACATAAGGAATAGCTACCAGACGGTAGAGGCCGGGCTCAAGAGCGGGCTGCTCGGTTGCAGCGCCATCAACGAGGGTAACAGTGTACAGAGTATCAACTGTGCCAGCTACGATAGCGGCTTCGGTCTCATCAGCATCTACATCCTGAGATGTGATTGCATAGTGAATGGTAGTAACATCATCTGCAGAAGCGAACTGGAGGATAGGAACGGCGTTCAAATCAGGGTCTACGAACATACCATCGTAAGAAACGGAGATGTTGTAGGTGGTAAAGCCACTGCCGACGAACATATCATAGTCACCTTCTGCTGCATATGCATTAAAGTATTCGCTGAATGATGTGTCTGTCCATAGGGTGTACCATGATCCGAGGTAGAATGTACCATTTCCATCATAATAAGGAGTCTGGTAACCCTTTGCATTCATCCAAGCGACTGCCCAGTTAAGGTAATCCTCACTTCCGACAGCGCCAATCTGGTCTGCCCAGCTATTATAGAAATAATAGAATGAAGCAGCATCAGATACAGCTGTAGGATATGTACTATTATACTTATACCCCATGTATTGGAGAGGTACTACGCAGTAGTTGGTCTCAACATTCCAGTACCATACATAGTCCTGAACATCGTATGAACCACCATCTGCGATTGTTGCATAGCCGAAGCAGTCTTCAACAATACACTTGCGCCATGTGTCGGAGATTTCCTGATAGTACATAGTCTTAGGCTCTACTTCACCCCACCATGTTTCAACCATCTGACCATCTGCAAAGTAAATGTAAGGAAGAGAAATACCTGCATTGATGTTGATTACCTTAAGTCCGTAAGGAGTTGTAATGGTGGTATCAGCAACTGCAAGGGTGAGTTTCTTGAAGTTGTTCTGACCAAGAGCGTCGGCGTCCTTTACGGTAATGATAAGGGATGTTGTATCCTTGCCCTCTTCGAAAGAAACAGAAGCAGGAACTGTGAAGTACTCAGTACCTTCACCAGATGCCGTAACATCTACATCAACAGCCTCAAGGTCTGTATTTGCACGCCATACGGGGATTGCAAAAGAGGTATCGCCCATTCCCATGGTAACGCTAGCGTTATACATGGATTTGGGGAAGAACACCTGCTCACCTGTAGGGACTTCGGCTTCCTCGTAAGAGGGCACCTTTGTCTTGTCGCAGGCAGCCAATGCCATTGTTGCAAGAGCAACCAATGATAGTAATTTAATGTGTTTCATCTTTATATTCAATTAAAGTAAAACATTAGTCATAAAGGTTGGAAGGGTCAGGATTGTTGACTTTAATTCCAGGGTTGTTCTGAATTTCTGTTGTAGGGATGCAGAAGTTCATGTTAGGCTTGATTCCATACCATGTGTGCTGGAAGCTGGTACCGGGAGCATTTGTTCCCTCGTAAGCCTGGTCAACACCGGTCTTAAGCCTCTTGATATCGTAGTAGGAGATACCCTCGCCCCAGAACTCAACCTTCTTCTGCTTAACATATTCCTGAGCGAACTCATCGAATGAAGAGCATGAGAAGTTGTAGGACTTGTCACGATATGTCTGAACGAACTCATTCATTGCATTTACACCTTCCTGAAGGTTCTGGTGAGCCTTGGCTTCTGCCTCGATGTAATACATTTCCTCTACACGCATGATAGGAACATCAACTGCTCCACCAACGGAGTAATCGTTGTATTCACCACCTGCGCAGCGGAACTTGATAGAGGTATAATCTGGAGCCTCTGCAATCCATTCTGCATCGCGGACAGTCTGGTAGTTGTAGTAGTCTGTCTTGGCAGGGTCAAGGAAGGAGTGCTTACGGAAGTCGGTATCAGGAATGTAGTCGTAGAGCGCCTTGTCGATACCGGGAACGGTAAGGGATGCATATCCCCAGTTGCTCTCGGAAGCCATCCAACCGGTAAAGTTGCAAAGATTACCCATGTTCTCAGCTGCGTAGCTTACATGCCACAGCCAAGCGTGGTTTGCAGTGTTGAAGCCTGTTGTAGGGTCTTCCCACTCACTCTGGGTAAGAGGAGTAGCGCCTGAAGTTGTGATAGCAAGGCGGGCATACTTCTCAGCCTCGGCATACTGCTCGTCGAACATCAGCACCTTTGCCCTAACACCGTATGCAACGGCGAGGCTAGGGGTGAGGGTTGAGCTTACGCTTGCGGTAGCAAGGAGTGACTGAGCCTTGTCAAGGTCGGAAAGGATGAATTCTACAATCTCATCGTGGGTAGCACGAGGATTGTTCTTGCCATCAGCCTCGGTTGTAGCCTCTGTTACAATAGGAACGGTAAGTCCAAGGACTTCTGAGACATCAGTGTACTTGTTCTCAACGGGCTCGTACATGCTGGCGAGCATGAAGTAGTCGAATGCACGGTATACATAAGCCTGACCAAGGAATTCCTTCTGGGTCTCGGTAGCTGTAGACTCGTCAACAACATTGATGATATCGTTAGCTGACTTTACGAACATGTAGAGTGTACGCCAAGGAACATAGACCTGACGACCATTCTCAGGGTTGTAATACCTACAGGTACTTGCATTCTGGTAGTGGTCATAACCAGCATTACCTACTGCATACATTTCACCGGTCATCTCGGCAAAAGTAATCATATAGAGAGGATATGCCATATCGTTCTCGTAGGTCTGCGAACCGTATACGAGATAACCCTGTGACATCTGTGCGGGGATACCTGCTACGGCAGCCTCCAGTGCCGAGTTCGAGGAGCTAATTTGCTCGTCGGTGGCAGTAGAGCTCATAGGGAAGGTCTCCTTGATACAAGAAGAAAGGAGAACTGCTGCAAATGTAGCTATGGAAATATATTTAATTGTCTTTTTCATATCCATGTCAAATTAGAATTTAACAGTAATACCACCGGAAACGGTCTTCATAGGAGAGTAGGATGAAGCGTCTGCGGACAGATAGCCCTGACGAGGATCAAATCCCCTACGCATTGACCAATAACCAAGATTCTCGGCAGCAATGTAAACCCTTACAGAGCTAAGACCAATCTGTGAGGTATACTTCGAAGGAATGGTGTAACCGAGGTTGATGTTCTCGATGTTCAGGTAGCTAGCCTTGGTAAGGAAACGGGAAGAGGTAGCTGCTGAATAGGTGTCACCATACTGGAAACGAGGGATATCGCTTGAAGGATTCTCTGCAGTCCAGGACTTGTAGAGGTCAACATGGTAGTTGTAACCTATGTTGCTGCTGGCAGGAGATGCCATGAATGAAGCATACTGGCTATCGTAACGCCAACCACCAATCTGATAGCTGAAGTTAACGGAGAAGTCAAAGCCGAAAGCCTCGAGGCTGGTACCGAAACCACCGTAAACAGGAGCCATACCGGTCTTGTTGTTGATGAAGTAATCAGCGTCGGAATAGCTGTTTGTTGTCTCTACGCCATCAAATACATAAGCTTCAGAATCATTCTGGTCTTTGAGAATAGCGCCATTCTGGTCAAGATATTGGCCATCATCGTTCATCTTATACTTGATCTTGTACCAGAGAGATTCACCAGTTTCCTGATCTACACCAGCGTATTCCTTAATATACCAGCTGTAGTAGGAGATGCCCTCTGCAACGAAGATGGAACCACTCTGATAACCCTCGTGGGCCTTACCGTTCATGTCGTATGCAGTCTTGGTCTTCTTCTCATCGTCGAGCATGACGATCTTGTTCTTGATCCAAGTGAGGTTGGCATTTACATCCCAACGGAAGTTCTTGTTGTTGATGATGTTTGCACCAAGGTCGATTTCAATACCCTTGTTGCTCATGTCACCGACATTTGCATAGTAGGAAGAGTAACCCATTGAAGGAGCAACAGGGAAGCTGAAGAGCATATCGATAGTCTTCCTGTTGAAGAAGTCGATACTACCGCTAAGTCTCTGGAACAGGCCAAACTCGAAACCAACATTGAAGTTGCGGTTGGTCTCCCAGGTGATTTCCTCATTACCCTTTGAGGAGAAGGAAGTTGCAACCTGGCCATTACCATTGAAGATATTGTAGAGGTTGGTGTAACGGTAGGAACCGATGTTATCGTTACCCTGGCTACCGAGAGATACCTTGAACTTGAGTTCGTCTACATAAGGAACCTGGAACCAAGGCTCTTTGCTGATGATCCACGCGCCACCGAGTGACCAGAAGGTACCCCAGCGGTGTGCAGGAGCAAAGCGTGAAGATGCATCACGACGGATGGAAGCGGAGAAGTAGTACTTGGATGCGTAGTCGTAGAGGCCACGGAAGAAGTAACCCTCGTTGTTGTACTCGCTCAGGTAAGAACCTGCACCCTTGTCGTCGATAACTGCACCATTAAGTTCGGTGTTCTTCTGGTCGAACATCATGTGCTTGCTGCCGTAGAGAGCGTAGCTCTTTGCGTCATAGTACTCGTGTCCGAGCATGAGACCAACATTGTGATCGCCGAACTTCTTGTTATAGTTGAGAATCTGCTGGAGGTTGTAGGTGATGTAGCGGTCGTGCTCAACACTTACGGTACCACCGGTAGAGTCAAACTGTCCATAGTAAGGGTTGTATACATATTTGTAACGGGTCTCATCGAGATAACTGCTACCATTGATGGTGAGTTTCAACTCAGGGAGAATAGCGATGTCAACATATCCGTGTGCATCGAAGGAGTTACCCTCGGAGTTACGGGTGTTGAGGTAGCTGTCCATAAGGGCGTTGGAGTCGCCGAGGTAAGAACGGGAGTAACCAGCGTTGAGGCCGGAACCGTAGTCCATCATCTCGAAGCCGTTTGCGTCAATCTTGATGCTACCGTCAGCGTTCCTGATGTACAGAGGGTAGATAGGAGCGAGCTGGGAAGTGAAGGCCCAGATGTTACCGGTAGAAGAAGATGAACCGTTGTTACCAAGGGAGTTGTAGTCGAAGTGTGCAAGAGCCACATTAGCTCCTACGGTCAACCACTTCTTTGCCTGGTAGTCAGCCTTGAGACGGCCGGTAAGACGCTTCATGTCAGAGGCATTGGTGATACCTTCGTTGTCGAGGTAACCTACTGATGCATAGAAGGAACCCTTGTCGTGGCGGGCTGCCACTGATACATTGTACTCCTGACGGAGACCCTTGCGGTATGCATACTCGTTCCAGTCGTCGGGGGTAACAAGATAATCTTCACCCTTATAGGTTACATAGTTGCCAAGAGTTGCGTTAGGGTTGAGCTTGCCGTTTGAACCGATGAGGTACTGTCCCTCGGGAACGGTGTATACATTGTAACCAAGACCACCACTGGAAGAACTTCCGGTGAGGTAGGTGTTTGCGTATACATATGCATCATTGGCTGAAAGACCCTGGGCCAGCCAGTAGTTCTTCAAAGCCTCGTAATGCTGCTCGTAGTAACCTGCAGGGGTGTTGATGGTCTTGTATTCCTTAAGACCCTTGCTGTTTACACCGACCTTCATGTCTACGGTAACAAGAGCATCACCCTGCTTTGCCTTCTTGGTGGTAATCATAATCACACCATTGGCACCACGGGCACCGTAAAGTGCATTGGAAGCAGCGTCCTTGAGGACGGTCATGCTCTCGATATCGTTAGGGTTGATGTTGTTCATATCGCCACCGAAAGGAGCGCCATCCACAACGATAAGAGGAGATGTACCTGCTGAAATTGAACTAAGACCACGGACATTGATGCTGGCGGTTGCACCAGGAGCACCATTTGATGACATCAGCTGCACACCGGCTACCTTACCTGCGAGGGCGTTGGTGATTGCGGATACCTGGGATTTAACCAGTTCCTTGTCGTCAATCACCTTTGCTGAACCTGTGAAGGCCTCTTTGGTAGAGGTACCGAATGCAACGACGATGGTTTCGTCAAGCATTTCTGCGTCATCGGCAAGAGTTACATTGATTACAGACTGTCCGTTAACGGGAACGATCTGGTCCTTGTAGCCGATTGAGGTGAATTTAAGAGACGCGTCAGAGGGTACGCTGATAGAGTATGAACCATCCGCGTTGGTGGTTGTTCCCTTTGCTGTACCTTCAATAATGACGCCTACACCAGGGAGAGCTTCCCCGTTAGCATCCGATACGACACCCTTTACTGTCAGGTTCTGGGCATAACCCAGAGCGCAAACGAGCATGAGTGCGATGGAGGTCAAAAAGAGCTTAAATTTTTTCATAAGCCATTTTAGATTAATTAAACAATAAAACTATACTAACTAAATTGAGTTAACGTTTTAAACGTAATTCACATATTGCCGTACATCAAAGCACCTTAAAAACGGTCGTTAAAATATGCTTTGAGCCTGCAAGGTCGCAATAATTTTTTACATTTCCAAACTTTCGCAGGGCCAATTAAAGTGGTTTCCTTGATGTTTTTTGACTTTTTTAGTAAAAGTTGAAGAAAAAATCCAAAAATTTCGGTTTGAATTTCAAACTTTTCACCCCATTTTTCTTTCAATTTGAAATTTTTAAATTTTTAAAAAATTTTCAAAACGCCCTCCCTCGCGCGCGTAATCCGCGCCCGCGCCCTAAAAAGGTTCGCGCGCGAGTGGATTACTGCTCCTTTAAGTACTTATGGAGTGTATTGCGGTGGATACCGTATGATTTTGCAATCAGTCTTTTAGGTACGCCTTCGGCCACCTTTGCCAATATCTTCTCCCTATCGGCAAGAACCTGCTTTTTACATTTGTTACTCCCGATGGGCCTGCCCAGAACCACGCCAGCGGCCTTTTTGTCGGCAAGGGCCTCCTTTGTTCTTTGGGAAATTAAGTTGCGCTCAATCTCGGCTGCAAGTGCAAATGCAAAGGCTATTATCTTGGAGTTTATATTGTTGCTTAGGTCGAAGTTGTCCTTGATGGTGTGAATGGAGATGCCTCTTGACGCGCACCTATTGAGGATTGACATTATCATCAGGATACTGCGGCCTAGACGCGATATCTCGGTGCAGACAAGTGTATCACCCTGCTTCATCCGCTTAAGCGTTTTGCCGAGTTTCCGTTTGTCGGCTTCGATGGTTCCCGAAATGGTTTCCTTTACCCATTTGTCAATGGTTATTCCCATTGCCTTTGCCCAATTGTTGATTTCATACTCTTGACTTGAGCATGACTGCTGGTCTGTACTGACCCGAATGTATGCGTAAATCATTTTTATAATGTTTTGGTTTCTGCAAACATTATAATTTTTTGCGATTTGCCCATAATAAAGGCGAAGCCTGATTTTTGGCCCCGCCAGACTGTTTATCCTGCTTGATTTAATTCTGCCTTAAGTTCCTGGATTTCAGATTCTGGCAGTTCGGTGCTTTAAGCAATGTTCTCCACGGATAATCCCATCACCAAAAGTTTTTTGGCAATTTCAATAGCTTTATCTTTGGCGCTTTCTTTCTTGCCCTTTAGGTATTGGCCCGTTAGCAGAGCTTTCTACGCTGCTTTTCTATCATATCCTTGCGGTATTCGATTTGTTCTGTGGGCGTAAAGTTAGTAATTTCCGCACAATTAAACAACATATCGAAAAATTCCCCATTCAACTGCTCCGGTTGTTCATTCAGTTTTTGGCATATAACAATTAATGCACTTTTTAACGACCGTTTTTAAGGTGCTTTGATATACGGCAATATGTGAATTACGTTTAAAACGTTAACTCAATTTAGTTAGTATAGTTTTATTGTTTAATTAATCTAAAATGGCTTATGAAAAAAGTTAAGCTCTTTTTAACAGCTGTTGCAATGCTCGCTTCCGTAGTTCTGGGATATGCCCAGAGCAACATTACGGTATCGGGTAAAGTAACAGACCAGAACGGGGACCCTGTTCCCGCTGCTGGTGTAGTTATTGAGGGAACGGCCAAGGGTACAACCACCGATCTCGATGGCTCCTATTCACTCAGCGCCCCCTCAAACGCTACTTTGGTTTTCTCTTCAATAGGATACAAAGAGCAGAAGGTCGCTGTAGGCGGCAAGTCTGTTGTCAATGTTGTCCTTCCTGAAGACGCACAACTTCTTGACGAAACCATCGTAGTGGCATTCGGTACCTCCACAAGGGAGTCCTTCACCGGATCTGCCGCAGTCGTCAACTCTGAAAAACTCGAAAAGACACAGGCAACAAGTATTACCAACGCTCTTGCAGGTAAGGTTGCAGGTGTGCAGCTGACATCAGCAAATGGTGCTCCTGGTTCCACCTCTACCATCCGCATCCGTGGTATTAGCTCTATCTCCGCAGGTAACTCGCCTCTCATCATTGTAGATGGTGCTCCTTACGGTGGTGATATTGCAACCCTTAACCCTAATGATATCGAGAGTATGACCGTCCTCAAGGACGCTGCTTCCAATGCACTTTACGGTGCCCGTGGTGCCAATGGTGTGATTATGATTACCACCAAGGGCGCTAAGAAGGGTGAAGCAGTCGTTACCTTCGACGCAAAGGTCGGTGTTAATACCCGTGCACTTCGCAATTACGATGTGATTACAGACCCTAGCAACTACTTCGAGACTGTTTACAAGGCTCTTGATAACTACTATCAGGGCAGCCTTGGTCTTTCTCCGCTTGAGTCAAATGCACGAATCAACGCCAAATACCTTGATTACTTGGATTACGCAATCTACAGTGTTCCCGCAGGTGAGAATCTGTTCGGATCCAACGGTAAGATTAACCCTAACGCCAGCCTTGGCAATGTGGTAACTTACAATGGTGAGGACTACCTCATCACACCTGATGACTGGACAGAACTCGGTTACCGCAAGGGTCTCCGTCAGGAGTACAATGTGAATGTATCCGGTGCTACCGATCGTTCCACATTCTACGCATCTCTCGGTTACCTGGACAATGAGGGTATCACCGAAAACTCTGGTTATCAGCGTCTTACAACCCGTCTGCGTGCTGACTACCAGGCCAAGAAGTGGTTGAAGATTGGTGGTAACATGTCTTACGCACACTACAACTCCGACTTCCTGAGCAACAACGGTTCATCCGGTTCTACCGGTAACATTTGGGCCTTCACTTCCCAGATTGCTCCTATCTACCCTGCTTACATCCGCAATGCAGATGGCAGCATCAAGATTGACTCCAACGGTTTCGAGATTATGGACTACGGTTCCGGTCTGAATGCAGGTTATGGTCGTGGTTTCATCGGCGATGCCAACCCTATCATGGATAACATCCTGAATACCAAGAATGTAGAGGGTAACACCGTTTCTGTAAACGGTTTTGCTGACTTCACCATTCTCCCTGGCCTCAAGCTCACCCTGAACGGAACAATCTACGAGGACGAGTATCGTTACACTTACGTATACAACCCTTACTACGGACAGTTCGATTCAACAGGTGGTACCGTAAGCAAGGAGCATGACCGCTACCTTACCTACAACCTCCAGCAGCTCCTCAACTACACCCGTAGCTTTGACCAGCACACCTTCAGTGCAATGATTGGTCACGAGTACTACGATGCAAAGAGCTATGGACTGTGGGCTAGCAAGTCCAACATGTTCAGCCAGGCTAACAAGGAACTTAGTGGTGCCGTTGTAGACGGTCAGAGCGCAGGTTCTTCCATCTCTGAGTATAACAATGAGGGTTACTTCACCCGCTTGCAGTACGACTACATGAGCAAGTTCTTCGCTTCTGCATCTCTTCGTCGTGACGCATCTTCACGCTTCCATCCCGACCACCGCTGGGGTACATTCTGGTCCCTCGGTGCTGCCTACATTATCAGCAAGGAGCCTTGGTTCAATGTTCCTTACGTTGACGAGTTGAAGCTTAAGATGTCCTACGGTAGCCAGGGTAACGATAACATCAGCAACTACATGTACACTGATACCTACGATATCGTTAACTCTTCAGGATCTGTTGCAACCTCATTCAGCAGCAAGGGTAATGAGAACATTACTTGGGAGACCCAGGGTAACTTCAATACTGGTATTGAGTTCTCTCTCCTCCAGCACAAGATCTTCGGTAGCTTCGAGCTCTATAGCCGTAAGACCACCGACATGCTCTTCAGCTTCCCTGTTGCTCCTTCAATGGGTTACTCTTCCTACTACGCAAATGTGGGAGACATGAAGAACAACGGTTTCGAGATTGACCTCGGTGCCAACATCTTCGAATCCAAGGACTTCTCTTGGGACGTTCACGCCAACCTCACTTACGTAAAGAACAAGATTCTCATGCTCGACGATGAGAAGAAGACCACAACCGCATACGATGCTAGCGGCAAGGAGTATAAGGGTTACCAGAGCGGTAGCACCTTCATTGCCGAGGGTCTTTCTCTCTATAGCTGGTATCTTAAGGAATATGCAGGTGTAGATAAGGAGACAGGTGAGTCTCTCTGGTATAAAAACACCACCGATGAGGATGGTAACTTCACAGGTAGGGAGACAACCAATGCTTGGGATGAGGCTGATTACTATGTTACCAAGGAGAAGGGTATTGCTCCTTTCTACGGCGGTTTCGGTACCAGCGTATTCTTCAAGGGCTTCGATTTCTCTATCGACTTCAGCTTCCAGTGGGGTGCTAAGACATACGATAGCACTTACGCTACCTTCATGTCCAGCCCTACTTCTGCACACCAGGGATACAACATCCACAAGGATGCCCTCAAGTCTTGGACTTCAGAAAATACTGATTCAGACATCCCTCGTTGGTACTACAATGATACCTACAGCGCAGGTACTTCTACCCGCTTCCTTATCTCTAACAGGTACCTCAACATCGAGAATATTAACTTCGGATACACCTTCCCTGAGAAGCTCGTCCGCAACCTTAATATTGCTTCACTGCGTCTTTACGTAACTCTCGACAATGTATGGTACTGGTCTGCACGTCAGGGTCTTGACCCTCGTCAGGGCTACGGCGCATCTGATGCTACCAACTACTCTCCTATGAGGTCTGTTTCCGGTGGTATTACTGTTAAATTTTAATTAGCTGTGAATTATGAAAAATATCTATAAAATAGCTTTATTGGCTGCTAGTTCTTTGATGCTCTTTGGATGTATCAAGGAGACCCAGCCTCAGAGTAGTACAGCAACTGCTGAGCAGGTTGGTGCTTCTGCATCCGCCCTTGAGGCTACAATGTCTGGTCTGCCTGCACAGCTGACTTTGAGCTATCCTATCTATGGATATCAATATACCGAGACTGATATTGCTTATCCTTCATTCATGATGATGTACACCGAGATGCTCGGTGATATCTATCCCGGTGGTTCCAATGTAGGTTATGACTGGTTCCGTAGGTTCAATACCAACCAGTCTATGGGCCCTACCACCTATCTGACATACGTTCCTTGGCGTGCCCTTTACATGTTCATCAAGAGCGCCAACGACATTATCAGTGCGGTTGATATTGACAATGCATCCGATGTTCAGAAGGGTTATGTAGGTATGGCATATGTATACCGTGCATTCTGGTACTACCATGCAATGAATCTCTACGAGCCTGTAGAGAATCCCTACACCGATGTATCCAAAGTTCTTGGTCTTACCGTTCCTATCGTAACTGAGGAGACCACTGAGGAGCAGGGTAAGAACAATCCTCGTGTTACCCACGATGAGATGGTTGCCTTCATCCTTTCCGACCTTGACAAGGCAGAGGAATATCTTGCTAACTACACTCCTGCCACCAAGCTTTATCCTTCACTCGCAGTTTGCTACGGTGTAAAGGCTAAGGTTTACATGAGCGACGAGCAGTATGCAAATGCTGAGAAGTATGCCCGCATGGCTATCGACGCTTCAGGTGCTACCCCTGTTACAGAGTCTCAGTGGCATGACACTACCACTGGTTTCGTAAAGGCTAACGACGCTTGGATGTGGTACTCTACCTATTCTTCCGAGAACATGGGTAACCTTGCTAACTGGATTGGCTGGATTTCAGCTGAGGCAGACTGGGGTTATTCTTCACTTACCTGCCCTATGATCGATGCAGGTCTTTACAACTCAATGGCTGATACCGACTGGCGTAAGTACTCTTGGCTTGACCCTGACCGTACCAAGTTTACCTATAAGACTTGCCGTGAGGATGGTTGGTTGGACGGTAAACCCGACTACCTTTCACTCAAGTTCCGCTGCGTAGGCGGTGACTATGAGACCTACACTGTAGGTGGCGTAGCTGACGTTCCTATGATGCGTGTTGAGGAAATGTACTACATCGAGGCTGAGGCAAAGGGTCTCCAGAGCCTTTCCGACGGTGTTACTGCTCTTAACGCATTCGTTCAGCAGTATCGTCAGAGCGACTACAACTTCAGCGCTTCTTCAGTTTCTGACTTCGAGAAGGAAATCCTCCGTCAGAAGAGGATTGAGTTCTGGGGCGAGGGTATTGCACTCTTCGACGCTAAGCGTATGAAGGCTGGTACCACCCAGAGCTATGAGGGCACCAATGCTCCTACCGATGACTTTAAGCTGAACTGCGAAGTTATCAAGCCTAACTGGAACTTTGTTATTCCTGAGAGCGAGGTTAGTAACAACCCTGCACTTGAAGATTTCAACAATCCTGACCCTAGTGGTAAAGTAAAACCTGACCTTTCCTATTAATAGAATAACTTAATACTAGTAATATGAAACAGATTAAATTATTTATAAGCCTCTTACTGGTCACTGCTCTTGCAGCAGTGTCCTGTAAGAAAGCTTCTGAGTCCTATACTCCTGGTGAGGAGGACCTTGAAGGCTGCTACGGCGTATATTTCCCTACTCAGGCTGTTTCGGAGGCTGTTACCCTCGACCCTGAGGCAGAGAAAGCATACGAGATTACTGTTGCCCGTCTGAATACCGAAGGCGAGATTACAGTGCCCGTAGAAATTCTTTTTGATGATGATCATGTATTCTCTCTGTCCCCGGTTCATTTCGACGATGGTCAGGCTGAGACTACTTGTACCCTTTCATTCCCTAACGCATCTTCATCTGTTGCTTATTCACCTGTTCTTGAAATTCAGAAAAAGGAATATGCTTCTATCTACGACGAGTATCCTGCATTCCTTAGGATTAGCTCTCTTATGATTGTTACCTGGGAGTATGTTATGGATGAGACTGGCTCTGAAATGTCTACAGTTACATTCTATGACGCTCAGAACGGTGAGACAGTAACTTGCAATATCCAGTATTATGAGGTTGACGGTACTCGTTACTGCCATACCATCAATGAGGAAAGGGAATATGGCCAATATTCTTGGGGAAAAGACGGTGGTTTCTGGGGAACTGGCGCAGACAAGCACCTTTCTTTCTATTGGTATCCTGAGATGTCTGTCTATGATGGTTATCAGGCAATTGAGCTTCCTCTTAACATAGTTACTGATAATTATGTTGAAGAAGGCACAAGTTATGGAGAAGTAGAAGCATGCGACTACTATCATTACTATACTGACCTTAAAGGTAATAGCCTTGGAACTTACTCTGACTTCTATTCCAAATATGGTGGAAGCTACCAGCTTGGCTATTATGATGGTAATGGTGGATTCTATCTATATGTTGTATATCCTATCAATACTACAGGTTATTGGTTTGGTGCTCATTGGCTTAATGGTACTGCTAGTGGTTATACCCGTGTTGATTACTCCATCTCAGCTGAGGCCGGCCTTACCGAGAATGGTGCAGTTCCTGTAACCTTCACTGTTGGTGCTGATGTTGCCAAGGTTAAGTATGTAGTTTCTGAAGGCGCTCTTGGCGATAGCGAAATCGAGAAGCTCGTTGAGTCTATCGCGTCCGATTCAAATGCTGTTGACGTTGATACCAACGGTGAATCATCTGTAAGCGTATCACTTTCCAANCTTGGTGCTACTGGTACCTACACCCTCGTTGCAGTATCCGTTGATGCTTCTGGTAATGTTCAGGAGTCTTGCAGCACTACATTCAATTATGTAGCAAGCGGTGACAGTGTTCCTGTTGATATTAGTGGTGGTATCTTCAATCCTGAAGACAAATATGTACCTCAGGGCTATACTTCCGAACAAACTCTTGAGTTCTATGTATATGGTTCTGACATTACTGAGGCCAAGGTAGGTGTATTTACCTACGCTAACTTCGTAGCTGATTCTGCTGCATGCGCAGAGGCTCTGATTGAGCAGGACGCTCTTGCTGCTTCTGACGTTGCTGAAATTAATGGTAATGGTTATAGGAGCATCTTCACTGGCCTTATGCCTGGTACCGAGTACTATCTGCTCGTATATGCTAGCAATGGCTATGAGGATACTGTTATCAATGCTGGTTCTGCATGGACCACTGGTGACCCTCTGCCTATCTATGCTGAGTACTCATACTCTGACTATAATACAGATTATGTACTTTCAAGCGAAGATGACCTGTTTGGTACCTACAATCTCTATGCAGTTGACGGCTATGGTGCATCTACTTTGAGAAGTTACATCGGAAAGGCTGTTCTTTCTGATAGTGCAACAGAAGACGAAGGTCCAGATGATAATGGTTACTATGATGAGTATATAGATGCAACTGGATTCTCAGGAGGCGCAATTGATGATGATACTATCCTTCTTGACTGCTATGCTGGCTATTTGTACATCGCAAGTATCGCAATGGATGGTCATAGCAACTACTGGTTCGTTTCTTCTTCAGGCAGTGGCTATGGTAGCGGCAATACATATCTTATCTATGGTATTCCTGTTCTTGAAGGATATTACGCATTCGTTACTCCTTCTAACTATACAAACTATGGATTTGATGGCATCTTTTTCTATTCAGACAAGGCATGTTACTATGATTATCTCCTAGTAGATCCAAAGGTTGATGATAATGGTGTCGCACCTGCTGCTCTGAATGCAAGAATTAATGCTGCAAAGAAGGCTCTCTCTAAGTTTACAATCGGTGGAAAGATCAACACTGTAGACCAGAAGGAGATTGCTAAAGTTGTCAATAAGGCAATGGACGAGGCTGTAGCGCCTGCTGGCAAGATCGTCAAGGGCTTCAAGGTTGAAGGTCCTGCTGCAAAGACCGTTAAGGTTAATGCAAGCGTATCCAATACCAAGAAGCACCAGATCAAGAAAGCTGCAACTCTCTAATTAACTGATACTTAATTCGACTTAAGACCCGACTCGAAGGTAGTCGGGCCTTTTGTCGTAAAAAATGAAAATATGAAATTCAGACTTTTCCTAATTACTTCCGCCCTGGTGAGTCTTGCTTTGGCTTGCTCAAAGACCAATGAAAGCGAGGTCATTGAATCGGAGTTCGAAGGGACTCTGGCAACCAAGGCCATTAACACTTCCAAGGGGTCCGATGAGGGTACAATCCTGCTTTATCTGGAGTCTGCTCCCGATGAGGCATTCATTGAATCACTCAAGGCGCGTGGAGCGTCAAGCATCGAGAGGATGCTGCCTTCCACACCCGGCAAGGAGGACCTTGAGAAGCGTTTTGGCCTGGACAAGTGGTATGTCGTAACCGTTGACGAGGGCAATACTGCCGTTGGCGTAGCTCCTGCTTTTGCAGAGTTCGACGAGGTTGAGGCCATCCAGTTCAACACAATCTTCGAGAAGACATCCGATTACAACACTGTTGTCTACAGCGGTACTCCTGCCACAAAGGCTGGTGCAGTGTTCAATGACCCTTATCTCTCCGTTCAGTGGAACTACAAGAACGATGGTGATGGGGCAATTGCAGCAGATGCCTACGCAGGTGGTGACATTAATATCACCAATGTGTGGAGCCAGCTCTGTACTGGTGACCCCGATATCATTGTTGCAGTTGTAGATGAGGGTGTAAAGTACACCCATCCCGACCTTGCTGCTAACATGTGGGTCAACACCAAGGAGGCCAACGGAACCAGCGGAACCGACGATGATGGCAATGGCTACGTGGACGATATCTATGGCTATAACTTCTGCGACGATGGCCCTATTACCTGGGCTGCCGAGGGAGACTCTGGCCATGGAACCCACTGCGCTGGCGTTATCGCAGCCGTGAACAACAACGGTGTCGGAATCTCCAGCGTTGCTGGCGGTGGTAGTCTTGGAAATGGCTGTAAGATAATGAGTTGCCAGATATTCAGTAACGATACAGGTGGATCTACTGCAATGACTGCAAAGGCTATCAAGTATGCTGCTGACAATGGCGCATCCGTAATCTCTTGCTCATTTGGCTATACCGGTGGCGCTTATCTGTCCGATAGTGCGTTCCGCAAGGCACATTCTGCAGAGGCTGACATTGTGGCCTACTTCGAGGCTTGCAACAACAACCCCGTGCTGGATGGCAATATAGCCGTGTTTGCGGCCGGTAATAACGGTGACCCGTATGCTACCTATCCTGGTGCTTTGGCGGACGTTATTAGCGTATCTGCTTACGGTCCTGACTTCCTGCCTGCATACTATACCAACTACGGCCCTGGCTGCAATATCGTTGCTCCGGGTGGCGAAGCCTATCACATTGATGCTGCCAAGACAACTCTTGTCAAGGGAATGATTCTCTCGACCATGCCTTCGGAAATCAATGATGGTGAGCATTATGGCTATATGCAGGGCACTTCAATGGCTGCTCCCCATGTTAGTGGTATTGTGGCTCTGGCTATGGCATACGCCAAGAAGCTCGGCAGGACCTTTACCGTACAGGAGTTCAAGAACATGCTTATGAGCTCTGCCAACGATATTGACTCCCGTATCAGCAGCGTAGGTACCAAGACTTTGTACAACCATTCTTTCCCCGCGCTGTCTAACTACTATCATAAGATGGGAACAGGCGGAATTGACACTTGGCAGCTGATGATGGCCATCGAGGGTATCCCCAGCATTATCGTAGAGTGTGGTCGCAAGCAGTATGTTGACCTTTCTTCATACTTCGGAACAGCATCTACATCACTTACTTATGTAGGTGAAGAGATGGACGACGATGCTGTCGGCGTTGAGGTAGATGATGCTACATACGCAGCTCTCGGCCTTCAGGAAGACCCTTACATCAAGTACGGTCGTCTGTACATCCATCCTACCAAGATTGCCTCTGGCAAGGTTAAGATTACCGTTGTCGGTGGTGGTTATGTGATTGGTGGCGACGATGAGATTGGCGGTATGGAAGTATCACAGGAAATCTCAGTTGTATCACGCGGCTTTAAGTCCTCCAACCAGGGCTGGCTATAAAATATTCAGGGTATGAAAAGATTAGCATATATTTTTCTGGCAGCTCTGATGCTTTTGGGCGCCAGCTCTTGCAAGAAGGACAAGAAGAAGTCCGCTGTTGATGTCACGGGCCAGTGGGAACTCTTTGACTTGACCACCAAGTCGATAACCGTTGATGGTACCGAAATTTCGGTGTATGTCGAGTTTGCAAAGGATAACACCTTCACCCTATACCAGATGCTGGGACAGGGCCGTTACCGCAGGTATACGGGCACCTGGACGCTTAGCAATGGGGTGCTCTCAGGCAAATACTCCGACAAGAAGGCTTGGGGCGCTTCCTACAATGTAAGCAAGGAAGACGGCTTCCTGATTCTTGAAGATGTGGAGAAGGGTACTGAAACCACCACCTACAAGTCCACAACGATTCCAAGCAGCGTAACATCCAACGCCTACGACGCAATCTAGGACGCTGCCGACATACTTAAACTGTAAAGGGCCCCGCTTCACAGCGGGACCCTTTTTCGAAGAAACATATAAAAAATAACTAACCTAAAAAAGAAACTATTTCTTCGAACGTCTTTCCTTGTCTTTATCGGGACCGTCCTTNGGACCCATGCCTGTAAGCTGGTGGATTTGACGGGCTCTGAAGTCGTCCTCGGCTATGAAGAGCTTTGCGGTTTTCTCTATGCCTAGGACTTTAATGAACTCATCCGTATAGGCTTCCAGGCCATTCCTGTGGGATGCTTTAGCCTCGATAAAGTCATCAAGTAGTGCCTTTACCTCGCTTTCGCTCTTACCTTCCTCGACTGCTGTCTTGAGGGCATCAAATTTTACTCTGATGGTCTTGAAGCCTTGACGGTCTTCGCGCACTGCCTGTTCGTATACAGGCCAGAATACCTTGGCTTCATCGCTTGACAGTTCAAGTTCCTTGGTGATGAACGCAATCTTCTCGGCCTCTACCCGCTTATGCTGCTTGCGCTCGGCGGGAGTGGGCTTGGGCTGGGCAATTGCGCTAATCGTAAAAACGAGAAGTGCTAAAATTGTGATAATTAACCGTTTATTCATTGTATGTAAGGTACTCTTCAATTTGGTTGAGGGAAATATCCGAGTCAATCAGGTACTCGATAATCTCTTCGTCGCTGGCAAGCTGCTGCGAGGGAGTGGCGGTCTTGTTGAGGACGGTGCTTCCTATAACCAGTGCGATGGCGAAACTTGCAGCCATTGCCAGATAGGGAGCAAGGCGCGAGCGAAGCGGTACTGCGCTGCTGCTCGTGGGGATACTCCTCAGGCGGCCTTCGAGTTCATCGAAGTAGCCTTCCGGTGTTGAATATGGCATTTTGTTCTTCATTGCAGATTATTAGATTGCTTTTACTCTCAAAGGTTTAATCAAATTCTGTAACTTGTGTCTTAATCTTTTCAACTGCGTGGAAGTAGGATGCTTTAAGTGCTCCTACGGAGGTTCCCGTTATCTCGGCAATCTGCTCGTAGGTAAGGTCCTGGTAGTAGCGCATGTTGAACACAAGTCGCTGCTTGTCCGGGAGTTTCGCGATTGCCTTGGCGAGTTTGCGCTGCGCCTCGTCGCCGTTGAACCAAGGGTCGTTGTCGATGATTCGCTCGGCCTTGGCGTCCAGAGACTCGAACTGCAGGGCTGCGCGTACCTTCTGCTTGCGAAGGAAGCCCAGCGCCTCGTTGGTGGCAATTCTCCACACCCAGGTGAACAATTGCGCATCCCCCCTGAAGGAGGGAAGCGCATTCCAAATCTTTATAAAGATGTCCTGGAGAAGGTCATCAGCATCGTCGTGCGAGTTGACAAGCGAACGGACATGCCAGTAAAGGGGCTCCTTGTACTCGCTTACAATCTGGTTGAATGTTTTCTCCAGGTCCTGCATTACTTGCGGGAGATGGCTTTCTTGGCGGCTGCTGCGATGTGTGCGGCGTCAAGGCCGTAGGCTGCCATCAGCTCTGCAGGCTTGCCACTCTGGCCAAACTTGTCGCCACCGTTGATGAACTCTACGGGAGCGGGAACATTGGCTACGAGTACGCTGGCAACGGCCTCGCTAAGTCCACCGTATGCGTTGTGCTCCTCGGCGACAACCACTGCGCCTGTCTTCTTGACAGACTCGATGAGAGCCTTCTCGTCAAGGGGCTTTACTGTTGCAACATTCAGAACCTCAGCGCTGATGCCTTCTGCCTCAAGGGCTTCTGCTGCCTGCAGAGCCTCCCATACGAGGTGGCCTGTAGCAACCAGGGTAACATCCTTACCTTCGTTCAGATTGTAGATCTTGCCAATCTCGAACTCCTCGTTGGGGTCGGTGAAGTTAGGTACGCTGGGGCGTCCAAAGCGTAGATAAACGGGGCCTACATACTTGGCAGCGGCCTTGGTGGCCTGAACTGTCTGGTTGTAGTCGCAGGGAACCAGCACTACCATGCCGGGAAGGGCGCGCATGAGGGCGATGTCCTCCATGGTCTGGTGGGTGGCTCCATCTTCACCAAGGGTAATGCCTGCGTGGGAAGATGCGAGCTTGACATTGGTGTTACCGTAGGCAACCTCCTGGCGGACCTGGTCGTATACGCGGCCGGTTACGAACTCTGCAAATGAGCCGCAGAAGGGGATGAGCCCGGTGAGGGACATACCTGCTGCAACGCCTACCATGTTGGCCTCGGCGATACCGCATTCAATGAACCTGTCGGGGAACTCGGCAGCGAAGGCGTCCATCTTCAAGGACCCCTTAAGGTCTGCTGCCATGGCAATTACGCGGCTGTCGGCACGGCCGGCCTCTACAAGGCCAACACCGAACCCGCTGCGGGTATCTTTCTTTCCTGTATCTATATACTTTTTCATATCGGTTTTGGGTTTAATAATCGCCTAAGGTTTCGGGGAGTTGTGCAAGGGCTGCTTCGCACTGCTCGGCGTTGGGAGCCTTGCCGTGCCATTTGTGGGAACCGGCCATAAAGTCGACTCCGTGGCCCATTTCGGTCTTGAAGAGAATCATCTTGGGCTTGCCGTCTGCCTTCTGGGCAAGGGTGAAAGCCTCAAGGATAGAGTCGAAGTCGTGTCCGTCGGCAACGATTACGTCCCATCCGAATGCTGCCCACTTCTCGTTGAGGTCCTGGATGCCGGTCACGGTCTCGATGGGGCCGTCGATCTGCATGCCGTTCCAGTCGGTCATGGCAATCAGGTTGTCGAGCTTGTGGTGAAGAGAGAACATAGCGCCTTCCCAGATCTGGCCTTCCTCGCTTTCGCCGTCACCAAGCAGGGTGTAAACCTTGTTGGCGTCGCCTGTCAGCTTCTTGCCGAGGGCAATGCCTGCGGCTGCGGAGAGACCCTGTCCGAGGGAACCTGAAGGCTGGAAGATGCCTTTGAGGTGGCCTACGCTGGGGTGGCCCTGAAGGTCGGAACCGAATTTGCGGAGGGTGCCGAGCTTGGCGGGGTCAAAGTAGCCTGCACGGGCAAGTACTGCGTAGTACACGGGTGCAAGGTGGCCTGCGGAAAGGATAAAGGCATCCTGACCCTTGGCGTCGCGGGTCCAGGTCTCAGGGTTCTGGTTCATTACATTAAAATAGAGCGCAGTAAGGATGTCCGTACTGCTCATGGAGCCTCCTGGATGGCCACAGGTGGCGGCGGTAACCATACGGATTATATCGCGCCTTACCTGGGAAGCAATGGCATTTAGTTCACTTGTGGTTTTCATAATTTACAAAGATAAAGAAAAAACTCTTATCTTTGCAATCTATGGAGATGAAGAATATTCGTAATTTTTGCATTATTGCACATATCGACCACGGAAAGAGCACTCTTGCCGACCGTTTGCTGGAGCTTACGAAGACTCTGAGCGAGCGCGACATGGAGGCCCAAGTGCTCGATGACATGGATTTGGAGCGCGAGAAGGGCATCACCATCAAGAGCCACGCAATCCAGATGGAGTACACCCGCGGGGGAGAGAAGTACCTGCTGAACCTGATTGATACTCCCGGACATGTGGATTTCTCGTACGAGGTGTCCCGCAGCATAGCATCCTGCGAGGGGGCGTTGCTGGTGGTAGATGCTTCGCAAGGCGTTCAGGCTCAGACGATTGCGAATCTTTATCAGGCCATCGACCATGGTCTGGAAATCATCCCCGTACTCAATAAGATTGACATGGACTCGGCCCAGCCGGATGTGGTTGCCGACCAGATTATTGACCTCATTGGCTGCGATGCCGAGGATATCTTCAAGATATCTGCCCGTACGGGAGATGGGGTAGCACCAATTCTGGACGCCATCGTGGATAGGATTCCCGCACCGCAGGGCGACCCTGACGCGCCGCTTCAGGCCCTGATTTTCGACTCCGTCTTCAATCCCTTCAGGGGCGTGATTGCCTACTTCAAGGTGAAGAACGGTTCCATCCGCAGGGGGCAGAAAATCAAGTTCTTCGCGACAGGGCAGGAATACGAGGCTGAGGAAGTTGGTATTCTGAAGATGAAACTCGTGCCCACTCAGCAGATTTCATGCGGAGATGTGGGCTATATAATTTCGGGTATCAAGAGCGCCAAGGAAGTGAAGGTGGGCGATACCATCACAGACGCGGAAAACCCTTGTGCAGAGGCGATTGCTGGCTTCGAGGAGGTTAAGCCGATGGTGTTTGCGGGTATGTATCCCGTGCAGGCGGACAAGTTCGAGGAACTACGCACCGTGCTGGAAAAGTTCCAGCTGAACGATGCCTCGTTCGTGTACGAGCCCGAATCTTCGCTGGCCCTTGGTAGCGGTTTCCGCTGCGGTTTCCTTGGCCTGCTGCACCTTGAAATCGTGCAGGAAAGGCTCTTCCGCGAGTTTGACATGGATGTTGTGACAACCGTGCCGAATGTATCTTACAAGGTGTACACGATGCAGGGCGAAATAATCGAGGTTCATAACCCTTCGGGTCTGCCTTCGCCATCTTCCATTGCCAAGATTGAGGAGCCGTTTATCCGCGCCCAGATTATCTCCAAGGCCGAATTCTTTGGCCCCGTGATGAAACTCTGCCTGGATAAGCGTGGCACTCTGATTAGCCAGCATTACATCACCGCAGATAGGGTAGAGTTGAACTATGACATGCCCCTTTCGGAGATTGTGTTTGACTTTTATGATAAACTCAAGAGCATCTCCAAGGGCTATGCTTCTTTCGACTATCACATTACAGAATACCGTCAGGCGCGTCTGGTGAAACTGGACATCCTGCTGAACGGCGAGCCTGCCGATGCTCTTTCGACCCTGATTCACGAGGACAACGCCTACGAGTTTGGCCGCAAGATGTGCGTTAAGCTCAAGGATTTGATTCCCCGCCAGCAGTTCGATATTCCCATCCAGGCCGCCATAGGTGGCAAGATTATTGCGCGCGAAACCGTGAAGCAGGTCCGCAAGGATGTTACCGCCAAGTGCTACGGCGGCGATGTCACCCGTAAGCGTAAACTCCTGGAAAAACAGAAGGAGGGCAAAAAGCGCATGCGCCAGATTGGCAAGGTGCAGGTGCCCCAAAGTGCCTTTATGGCTGTGTTAAAACTTGATTAAATGCGAAAATTCCCCATTTATCTGGCCCTTTTGGCCCTGACTCTTTCCTGCGCTAGGGAAGAGTCTACAGTAGAGACTAAAGTGACTGATACAGAAGTAGTTGACGAGGCTTATATCCCAGGTAAGACCCGAATTTATCTCTCCGAAGAGATGGCCGCCATGCTGGAAGAGTCTGACGGCACTACCACCAAGTCGGCGGAGATGAACCAGGCTCTGGATGGCCTCGGAGTTGTGTCCATCGAGCGCCTTTTCCCGTACGCAGGGGAGTACGAAGGCCGTACCCGCCGCGAGGGTCTGCACCGCTGGTATGTGGTTGAGTATGACGCATCTGCATCTACCACCAAGGCTAGCAGCGACCTGCTGGATGTAGAAGGCGTCGAGAAGGTGGTGCCCATCCGCAAGGTCAAGAGTAGCAGCATCTTCAATGACAAGTACCTGTACACCCAGTGGGGCCTCATCAATTCCACTACCGAGGGGGCAGATATCAATGTCCAGAGGGTCTGGAAGTACTTCACGACGGGTTCTCCCGATGTGATTGTGGGCGTCGTAGATGAGGGTATCGATAGAAGTCACGAGGACCTTAAATACAACTGTCTTTCAAGCGGTTACAACTTCGTAACCAAGTCAACGACCATTACAGGCGGCGACCATGGGTCCCATGTTGCGGGCATTATCGCCGGCGTGAACAATAACAAGATAGGCATCTGCGGCGTCGCAGGTGGCAACTATGCCGAGGGCAAAAAGGGCACAGGCCTGCTCAGCTGCCAGATTTTCACCGACGACGATAGCGGCGATACCGGCCAGGCCATCAAGTGGGCTGCCGACAATGGTGCCGTCATCTGCAACAACAGCTGGGGTTACGACTACGACTACAACGATGATGGCAAGATTACAGGCCGCGAGAAGGAAGATGCCCTGTCGGATACCATCGACGAGGTGGATAAGGCCGCTGTTGACTATTTCATCAAGTACGCAGGCTGCGACGACGATGGCAACCAGAAGGCCGACTCCCCGATGAAGGGTGGCGTAGTCTTCTTCGCGGCAGGCAACGATGGCCTTGAAAACGGTGCTCCAGCCAACTACGAGCCCGTTGTTGCGGTTGGTGCAATGACCGAGAAGGGTAAGAAGGCCTACTTCTCCAACTATGGCGACTGGGTAGATATTGCGGCTCCTGGCGATGAGATTGCCAGCACTTGCACCAGCAACTCCTACTATTATATGAGCGGCACTTCTATGGCTTGCCCCTACGCAAGCGGTGTAGCGGCACTTGTGCTTGCCTACCGCGGTGGACAGGGCTTTACTGCAGATGACCTCAAGGAGTGCATCATCAAGGGTGCGAACTACAACCTCTTCAGCGACAACACCGACATCGGCCCCATGCTGGATGCCTACGGTGCTGTCACCTACGGGCTTGAGACCATTGCCCAGACCCCTACAGACCTTAGTGCAGAGGCTAACTCCAACAATATCACCGCTTCGTGGAAGGTGGCAGCCGAACTGGCCAGCATTCCCGAGTACGGTGTCCGTCTGTTCTACACCACCGACAAGTCGGCCTACTCATCGCTGGATATCGCCAGCCCCGGCATCGACTATGTTGACCTGCTGGTAGATTCCCTCGAGGTGGGCGATGTGATGAGTA
>Ga0065711_1030674_pt1 | contig 31806 bp, 17 predicted proteins | sample Hoacrofraction12_FD_59098 | JGI IMG/M metagenome (GOLD analysis project Ga0065711, IMG submission 59098) | Hoatzin crop microbial communities from Cojedes, Venezuela - Epithelial fraction 12 v2 (version 2) | ecosystem: Host-associated > Birds > Digestive system > Esophagus > Crop | place... | reverse complement strand
ACCCGCCTGGACAAGGTCCTGTGCAGCCTGCTGTAGGCGACCCTGCTTCGGCAGGAGGGTTGGACTAGATGACCCACAGAGGTCCCTTCCAACCCCTACTATTCTGTGATTCTGTGACCCACAGAGGTCCCTTCCAACCCCTACCATTCTGTGATTCTGTGGTTTTTCAACTCTTATAGTTCAAAACTTGCTGAACCTGAAACAAGTGAAGAAGGTTGGTGTAGTGTTTTACGTTTTGGTGGTTGATGTGATGACAGACCAGCACTTCTGTGCAAACATCACAGTAGCAATATACTTAAGACATTTGCTTAATTAGCCTGAATTGCACCTGACAAGGGAAGACTATATTTGATCTAGCAAGTGGGATGGAAAAAGGAAGGATAAGACCGAATGCAGTGACGGAATCTTTAAAGCAAAAGTAAACTTACTGCTGGCACTTCTTTAGGAGGTATTCTGGTGATGCTGAGTCTATGCAGAGGTAGACTGCACTGAGGTACAGGTGATTGCCAGCATTAGCTTCTATCTGGCTCTTGAAATGGATCTTATAATTGCCATAATTAGTAAATAATTAACTTAGGCTTTTCTTCAGGAGAACAACTCTCTGTGGGACACTTGACTACCTGCCTCCTGAAATGATTGAGGGAAGAACACATGATGAAAAGGTGGATATTTGGAGCCTGGGAGTTCTGTGCTATGAATTCCTTGTAGGGAAACCACCTTTTGAAGCAGAATCATACCAGGAAACCTACAGAGCTATTTCCAGGGTATGTCCCAGCATTTACGTGGACTAACTGAACCATGCTGCCTTTCAGGTCTGTTGTCTTATTGAAGCTTAACAAATGGTCATCTTGAGGAAGGGCATGTATTATAACTAGAAGTGTAGCAAGACATAATGATACGCATAAAACTACATCCCTGAAGCTGTCTTCAGTCATTCAGTAGAATGACTGTCAGACCTTAAGATACCTTGCCTTACTTTCTTGGTTCTACCCTGTTTCTGTTTGCATCTGAACTTCTACCTCTTTCATAAATCAACTAATCTTCTCCTCTTCTAATTTATAAAATGAATATTTAACATTCAAGGTGTTATTAAATACATAAGCTTCACTTTTCTGGTTGCATACCCTAGAAAGGGTCTGGCAAACTAATCTTGTCTGAAGAGAACTGAAAAATACACTAGCTTCTACAAGCTGCGAGAACCTTGTTTTCTTCAGGATTATGATGAAATTACTTAATCTCATCTGAACAGGCCTAAGGTGCATAGCCCACAATAGTGACACAGCTTTTCTTTCTAGATGTACCTTGGAGGGTAGAGCCCTCTGACTCTAGTTTGGTTATTGCCAAAGAACTCTTGCATCATCTTTAGTGTCCTTTCTCTTCCTTAGGTGGAATTCAAGTTTCCTCCACTTGTAACGGAAGGTGCGAGGGATTTAATTTCAAAGCTTCTGAAGCATAACCCATTCAATCGACTGCCCCTGAAGGATGTACTACTTCATCCCTGGATTACAGCAAACTCTACAAAGATGCCCAACAGCAGAAAGAGTGATGTTGCTGCTTCATCCAGAACATAGTCTTAGCAGAGGTAACCTCATGGGATCAACAAGAGGAGTCTTGTACTGTGACTACTATAATGCTTACAATAGGAAAAGCAGGTCTTGGAATCCAATGGCAATTGGAATGCAAATCTTTTGGGTTGGCTGTCTTAAACTCTAACTGCAATGTAAAATTATTTGACTTTTAGCTGGAGGTTGTGGAATACTTAATATACTTGAAACCCAGTTACATGTGGGCCAGGTTTGTTGATGTAAGTATTAAGCTGTTCAAGGCTCTTATGATGTGGCCTGTCCTGGTAATGGTTCATTGTTCCAACAACAAGAGGAAGTTGTGGTTCTACCTTATTGAACAGTGCAATATCCCAGAGATACCTGCTTCCTAACTTATTGGGCTGCTAAGGGTATCATAACTGTGGTGTAATCTGAACCCAAGTGAGGTGAATGCATTTCTCTAAATGTCCTAAAAATGATGTTTGTGTTATTTTGTCTTTATTTTGTCTTAAATGTGAGCACTCCTTAAATAAAGGCTTGTTGTATACTGCCACCAGCATGGTAAGGTTCCTTATGGCATTTATCACTTCCACTGGCTGTCTCTACCATCAGTACAGCTCAACTCCTCATCTATGGTCACAAAATAAGTTTTATTTCCCACCTCTGTCAAAAATGAAGCTGGCATGAAGTTCCTGCTCAAAGTGCTGGTACCACAAAGTAGATGTGGTCATTTACTATTCTACAATTGCAACACAGGATTACAAGGTAAGTACCAAATGTGTTGTTACTTCCCTTGTGGGTTTTCTACAACCCCTGCAACCTAGGCCTGATTATTCCTTTTTTTAATGCAGTTATTCAAAGACAACAGTGTCTGAAAGCACTTTAAGAGACAGGCCTGGAAAGTATTGTTATCAAATGGACTATGTAATGGGAACTGATGTTAACATCTGGTGTTGTGTTATTCCCTAAAATGTAGCAAGGGTCAGGCTACTCACCAAGAAAATGTACAAACCAACTGTTTTCCATTAAAACACTTCAAGCGAATTAAGAGAAAGCAATTTATTGTATTTTCATTATAAGACTTTAAGGTCATCTTCATTATTTTACAAACCATTTTAAAAAACAGATCCTTTAACAAGGATTCTAGAATTCAAAATATCTTCTCAAATTAATTTAAAATATACTTTGCAAAAAACTTCATCTAAACAAACTGCCAGTAGTTCATACAACCATATTTATCTTAATATGTAATCTGAATTCTGGTCATAATGTCAATGAAGCTCTGTTTCTTTACTGCAAGAAAATCTCTAGTTAGTGCTAATAACTTTTAGGTGTATTTGCTTTAAATGATTCCTGCTTTACAGAAAGTTTTTTTTTAAATGTGAATATTCCTTTTCTATCAACTTTAGGACAAATATACTTATCAGAAATGACTGATTAAATGTTTAAACAATGATGCCTTGTAACTATTCTGGAATTCTTTTGTTATCCTTGGTAACAGAGCATTACCCTAAACTGCTACAAAGAACAAGGGCATGTAGGAAAAAAAAAGCAAGCCTTCTGTGAACAGGAAAAAAAAATAAGCCCAAGTCAAACTTACTCTTAATAAATACTGATTGCCCACTTGAAGTGTAGAAGACTTTAGCTGTTCTAGAATGTGGTAGGTCATGGAAGATGATAGTAGTTAGTTACATGCTGTCATACCACAGTAGCCCTTTAACTGCTGTGCAAGTAGTGCAGCTTTTACCCATCAAACCACCAGCAATAAGCTTCCATCCCCATAACAAGTATAGTCACACAGGTTCGTCAAGGGTAAAGGCAGAGCTTCCTTAAAACTTAGGCTCTGATAATTAGAGCTGGCTCAGAGCAGCATGCTGAAGCTAGTACCCTGGACAAGCTGCCAGCTTCAGCAGTCCTACTGCAAAGTAGGCATGAAACAGGAAAAATCCAGTCTGTTATTTTTAATAAGCAGCTAGTCACAATGCACTTGACCGCCCTTCCTCCTGCACACACAGGTACATTAAGTGGCAGAGCCTTGGCTCCACATTTAACAAGCAAGCCAAGTGCATGACTTAAGCTCTGTTAGTGACACAGCTTACAGCTCCCACAGACACAGGCCACACTGCAAGGCTGATTCTCAGTATGTCCTGCTCCTACAGCTGGTGTTTTGAGCAGTTTAACTATGTCTGTATTATGCATCAAGCCTCTAGCATGTGTACCTGCTCACTGCTGCAACTGTTTCCATTGTAAGACACTAAACCCTTATTTGAGCTAAAAGCACAGCCCGAGTAAGACCAAGCCCTTGTCAAGGGGTTCTTTGTTTTCAGGTGGCAGTCTCCAGTATCAGCTTGCTTCCACAGGGTAAAGGAAGTAAACTACATCTCTTCCAGTTTTCCCTGTCTTAGAGAAAACCTCTGATTAAGCAAGGGGGTAGCAATAATACACAGGTATGAGGATGTATGTGGCTGTGACTCATCTTCCTAAAGCACAAACTCTGCTGGCTCACTTGTGAGCCTGAGGATCCTCAGAGCATCCAGCCAACCTATGGGTTGGACTTCACAAATGGGAAAGGAGTTAGGGTGCAATTTAACTCCACTCAGCTATAACATTAATAGGTTGCTCTTAACAGAAAGAAATTCCTTGCTCCTCCATCAGCCAGCTGTCACCCTAACCACATGATTCTATCCTCTCAATTCACTACACTTAAGCAAAAAAAAAAAAAAAAGTACTGTGGTCACCAGGGTAATTTCCTGCTATTTTACTTTAATCAGATTCCTGTACGAACAGATCTGTGTCAGAGCCACCTTGATGTAAGTGTAAGCACAAAGAGAGAGAGACAATGTAAAAAGAGCAGACCTGGAAGCAGGAACAGGTGCAAAACAGTGATAGATCTGGCACAAGCTATCTCACAGAAGCACAGTCCTAAGCCTGAAACCTAGGTTTACCTTGGAATGTTATGCTGACTACCTAGTTTTAGGATCTAGTCTGGAGATTAACTGAAAGGTGGTATGTGAATATATGCATGTGCAACTACATTCTACTAGGAATAGAGTCCAAATAAGGAACTGAAAAGCACCTCTAATTGGTACATTCAACAGTCTGTCAGACAAAAGCACAGGAATTGCCCTTGAGAAGCTATGAATTGCAATGTCTGGACTTCAGGTGAAGATCTGAGTTCCACCCACAGCAGCAGAAAGCTGCTAGGGTTAGTTTCAGATAAAAATGTGTCTCCAGTACAAAGCCAGTACATTAAAACCCCACAGATACCTTGCCGCTGATGTGATGATCTTTGGAATATGTTCACATAGGAGGTAATTCTGGTTACACTGATTTCAGTAGACTCAGGATTCCTTCTGAGTCTATAGGCATACAAAATAATAACAACATAGACTTTAGTAAGGACAGTTCCTAGCCTATAAATAAAGCATATTTTCAAACAATAAAATCTTGAAACATGGAACCACCACAAAGGAGCTGCAGTTTCAGAACAGTGCATCACATATCCTGGCTAAAACAATTATGACTGTGCAATAATTAAGCATATGGGTACTCCCACTTAAGTTAGTTCAGCACGTGTGGTATATTGCAAGACTGGGGTCATAATATATGCCCTTTATAACAAAAAGCCCACATCCAACTATCACCTCAGATTCCAATATATACACTTACCAAAAGAGCTATTCATATAGTAGGGTATTGTTTATTCCACAGACTATTAGGAAGAAACTCTCACTCTGTTTCCCAGTAATAAACTAATGCTGCCACTCTCTTGACAAGAAAAAGAAATTACGGCCCAAAAATCTAGACTATAAAGACCCAGAACTGTGTGTTCTAAAGAGACTTCTCATTGTCAAGCATTTATACTACCACTTGCAGTGGAAACCAGACACCATTTTAACAGGTTTTTTCTAAAGAAGAGGTGGCAAAAGGGAAAGAAGATAAGGACAGCACTTTTCACAGTGTAACATTTACCTGAAAGAACAAGTAAGAAATGCAAGAGGTGGTCAGCATTAACATGAACCCAAATAAGTCTTTTAAAGAAATTTAGCAATCTGAAAACTACATGGATATAGAGCATTTAAAAACCAGAGTAAAAACCAGTACGAAATCATCATGGATTTGGGGCAGGAGGCTTGAAGAAACCAATCTTCCGGCAGTATCGGACAATAAATGGCACAGAAACTATAGTAATGCTGATTCGTACTGGAGCAAACAATTTGTGAATAGCATATGCCAACACAAATGTGCTTGTACCAGCGGCCATTTTACATTGTAACGATGATTCACTGAAACCAAGTTTGAAGAGGACTGCAGTCATATCCACACCACTGGGGAAAAAGAAAACAAAATGTTTTTAGTTTAATTTAAGGTTGCATGCTAAAGAATATAATAGGGAATTTAACATGGCATACTTCCAACTCTGGAATTTATGTTTAAATTAAGACATTGTTAAGTAATAAAAACAATTAATTATTTCAGCAGTAACAGCTCGAATTAATTCTGTAGCAACAACACACGCAATATTTTCAGATGCACATTTTTTTTCTTAAATTGACAGGCTCCCTGTGAAGTCAAATACGCTCTTAGTTTTACAACTGTATAGCTGCAGCATGTGCATGGAAAATACTCAGCCCTAATCTATTTCTCTACTTCTGAATTTTAAAAAAGTTATAAATTTGTGAATTTGTGTTGAAAAGTAGTCTTTCCAAAATTGTCAATAAAGTCTATTCAGTGTCTTGATGAAATTTATCACATAAAGATCAGCCCAAACCAAATACGGTACCTGTTGTTAGGCTTAGTGTTCTAACAGAGGAGTACAAAGCTGTTAAAATCACAAGTATCTTATCTAAAATCTAGCAAGTGAAAGAAGTATTATGGATCTCAAATAAGCGTTACCCACCAAATCCATTAATATTTTAATTATCTATAGACATAGCAGCTTTCATCAAGGTTCCTATATTTGGAGCAATTTTCCAGAAGAGGTTGTTATTGAAACTTTCCCCCCTTCACTTGCCATTATAGTATCTTGTAACTGGGAGTTAAATCACACCTGAAGAAAAAAAATGTTGTCACCCTGTGCCACGATGTAGTAAATGAGAGAAATCAGGCATTCACATATACCCACTGAAGTCAAGAGTAAGTGGCAAGGAATGTTTTGAGAAACAACGTGTTTCCCTGTTTGCTCAGTGGAAACACCTCATGCTCAACAGACATATCTGTAACTGACGCATTCCCCCCAGAAGCCACATGCACAATTTCCCACCTGACTCCCATATGGTTATCTAGTATTTTCTTTTTTAATCTAATCCTGTTCTAGTGGCTGTTGCCTTCCACAGTTTCAACTGCAGAAACCGAGTTCAACAACCAGACAAACAAATTTATCTCTAAGCTCCAGCACTTTTGTATGGCTCTATCTGTACAGACCATACTACTGTTTGAGAACAGAAGACATCTCTGCAGAACAAAAATAAATTCTCTCATATGGCTAGTTACTCTGGTGACATCTCTATTCTGTTGTTTTCACCTGCCCACCACGGTCTATGAATCTATGCAAAAACACCATATACATCCATCTTCTTTCACGCCTGATGGAAGATTAGATCCATTTATGGATCCATGTATACTCGAAATTCAGAAGATTACTGTGTATAGATCAAACTGGCATTGAGTACATGACTCCTTCCAGAAATAAGCACAAAGGTAAGATATTTTTCTTAGCTAAACCATTACCTAGAGGCTTCAGACAACTGTACAAACCTCACCTTGACACAGCCAGGTAGAAGATTCCCAGAGATACCAATGAAATTCCAACATGGAATGAAACCCCTACAGCACCATATTCTTTAAAAACTTGTTTCAGTTGCTGGGATTTGTTGAGTTTCTTGGTTTCACCACTGGAATCCATGGCTGCCTTTTCGGGGGATACACCTGCATCCTAAAAAGAAAACAATTAAAAGTATTTATTAGCATTAAGCACAATATCATATTCTAGTCAGTTCAACCAATCTGAAATAACAAAAGCAGCGACTTGCACACAGGGCTGTCCAGAATGCTCTGGGAAAGCTAGTAACACACTTCTGTTCTTTCATATCAGGACAGCAAATGCCTGTGGCAGAGCCCATGCAAGCTCCCTTTTCTGAACTATTCATATCAAAGGAATGCACCGAGCTTGATGCAAGCTCTTACACAATGCAAGTTTCATAATTAAAAAGAGTTATTAAAGTCCCAAGTCTTCCATTTGATCCAAACGTGTGCCAAGGCACACCCACACAGTTGCTTGAGAGCGGAGACTGAGGTGCCAGGGAGATCTTTGCTTACACCCACTGCTCAGCTTTGTACAGTGAATTCTTGTAACATAGCTTTTTGTTCAAGGACTAAGCAGCTGATGGCACTGTAAACCTACATGATACCAGACTGATGCTGGCTTACTGACAGCTTACCAACAGAAGAGGTCCAACATTTAAGTTCCTATAAATCACGCTCTGTAGACCAGCTGAAAAAATGAAGAACTGGAACTGCTACTGTTGACAGCAACAAGCAATACTGTTGCCACCGTGTAGACCACAGCTACACAGACATGCTAGTGCCCGTGTAAATAGCCTAACTTCACTGAAAATATCTGTCATAGTAAAACTTCTTGATAGCTTTTTATCTGGGTAAATATAAACCGCAGAACTTCATACTGCAGTATACCCCAAAGCAATCTGATAGTGCAATCCTAGCAAAGGGCATACATGCTACTAGTAATAAGACAGCCCTTGGATACCTCCATAGAAGAAATGGCAGATAAAAATGTTTCCACAAAGACTTCAGGATTCTTCTCTAATTAGTGAGCGGTTGTCAGGAGAGGTTAGAAGAGTCTTTTCTTTTCAGCTGAATTCAGCAGTAGTCTTGACAATATGACAGCCAGACTAAAGGCCACTGCTGCCCACAGGACAGGTACAGCTAGCAAGTGCCTGGCACCACTTTGTCCTACTGTAGATTGGTTTCAAGGCACGCAAATTAGGAGAAAAATATTTTTGATTAGTCCTTGGACTTGGTGAGACTGTAAATTAGGATACAAGACAGGCTCCTCTTACAACACTCATGGTAGGATGAGCTCGCTTTAATCAGTGATTTTAACCATCCCAACCAGACCACCCCCTCAAAACCCAAAAAAACCTGTTTGCTGCCGTTTTTCTCTTTTTCAATTGTAATTTGTGTTACTTTGTATTTCATTCTGACAGGAAATCACGCTGATCCATAAATCTGTATTTGGGGAATTGTGTAGCTCAACTTATTCTGATTCTCATATTTTTAAAATTTTCAAACATAATGGATGTTAGATTTTGAATAGAAAAAGAAACTTGACTAAGAAAGAAAAATGTCCAATAGAAAAAGAAATCTTTTATTGCTCAAAGCAAGCAGTTTTAATACTAGAGGGTAAACGAGGAAAAATGTTCAAATATCTACTTTTTGAAGCAAGCTCATTAAGCAAAAAAAATGGATTCATAGTTAGATAATCTAATCACCTTCAGCCACTGGAGGCAATTAGATTGCATACATGTCTGCACTACATGGCTGCTACCTCACCATGTCTCAGAATTCATTCTCTTATTCTTCAGTTTTACTATAGGAACAGGGGCGTGAGGGGAGAGGAGGGACGAATGCTGTTTGAATTCCCAGTCTATAAAATTTAAATACTGAGTTATTGAATGTAACTAGTTGAATAAACCGAACAAAATGGTCTGATAATACCTTCTGCCAAAAGCTGTCCTAACAATTCAATCAACATCACATGCTTAGTCAAGAATACTCATTTATTCAACAGTGTGATTTTCTTACAAGCCAAGCATGGTTTGAATGGTATTTTAAGATTTAATAGCTTACAGTGAATTTTTCATCCTAACAAAGACGATCATTGTCTATTTAAGGAGCCAAACATGAATATTTTCTTCAGACAGCTGCCATAAAAACAGGAGCTGACAATATACAGATATACATAAGCCTCAGAGGAACTCTAGGTCTTACAGCCATGCTTGCAAAATGGATCATAAGGACTGAAAAATAGCTTGTTCTCATCATCCAAGTACATTTCAACTCACTTATGCTCTCAGGCTCACATGCCAGGTAATTTCTGAACGGTATCAAAACAACATGTTAAAGAAGTACCATTTGAACAGATACTACCTAAACTACTCCGTATGGTCATGTCCTGAATAACATACAGCTTAGGAAAGAAAGCCACCTCTTGTCCATATAATTTTGCCACAATACTTCTGCTAGAAAGCTAATTTTACTCCCATTGTTTAGACAAAGATTGAGCTTCTGGGTGAAGTAAGGCATGAAAACAAACCTGAAACATCATGTTAGGCTTTGTAATGAGGCTACAGAAATTAACCTGGAAATTAAGCTGTTGAAATTCAACTGTAAATGAGGCTTTGTATGGAAATCTCACAACCTCAGCACAAGCAGGTGTAAGCAGGTCCCTGTCTCCTGCAGAAGCCCAACATAAACATGAGGTAATAATCTGCCGCAAGTTACAGTTATGCGTACAGCCTTCATTTGCTTTTCTGAGCCTATCGAAATTTAGAAAAAAAAACCCCAATGAATGGTACAAATTAATACAAATTTTTCCTTTTCATCTCCAACAAATGAACCGAATGTTGACAGCACGGTGAAACACATAACGAACCGGGTGTGTGTCTGCGTTTTCCCCCTCAGCTCCGGCAAAGGCGCGGAGGCAGGCCCAGGACCTCTCCCTGCAGGCCCACCCGCTGCCATTTTCGGGGGCTGAAACCCGCAGCACTCGTAGCAAACCCTTTCAGCCTCCGCCAGAAGGAACACCCGGGCTTCTCTGTGTCTGCGTGAATTGCTGAAAACAGCTTTTTTTTTTTGTTATTCTTCATGACTCACCTGAAGTGCTCAAACTCTGCGGCCCTCAGGGAATAACACCCCCCTCACCACCGAGGCGGTGCAGGCCAGCTCAACCCTCACTCTTGAAAACACCGCTAAAAGCACCTCCAGGTAAAGAAAACACCTCCAGGCCGGGCCAACTCCTGCTTTAACCAAAGTTACGATCCGCCCCCCGCTCCCCGAGACATCTCCCTGCAGAGCCGGGCCCTGAGGCCGGGCTGCCCCCTCACGCAGCGCAGCCCCTCACGACTCCGGCCCACCTACCTTGGCGGAGGTGCCGGCGGCTGCTCGCCGCGCTACCGGGCACAGCGGCGGGCGGAGGCCAGCCCGGGCGAGGCGGGGATCGCAGCTCAAAGCGCGGGGGACGGCGGGCAGCCGCAGCGGGCCCAGGCGCACCAGGCGGTACATAGCAACGGCGCAGCCCCGGCAATGCGCGCCGAGCGGGGCGGGCGACCAGACCCGACGAGCCGAACGCCCGCCCGGCGGCGGACGCCTTCCTGCTTAAAGGGGCAGCGTCCCTTAAAAGAGACGCTGCCCCTTTAAGCAGGAAGACGCCCGCCGCCGGGCGGGCTGGCGGTTGCAGGTATCGCTCACCGCTGAGGGGGCGCGAGCGGTTCGCGCTGTTGTTCTGAGGGAAAAAAGTCTCTAAGCGCGGCGTGTTGCTGCTTGGGACGGTGTAAAGTAGCCCCCTGCCTTGTCTTGGCTGGGTGAAACCCCTGCAGCGCTCTTCTGGAGGGAGCTGCAGGAGCGTGGCCGCAGCAGCTTTTCGGTGTGGCCTTCCAGGTAGCTCGCTGAGGGGGGGAGAATTCGCTTTTCAGTCCCCTCGGCGGTGTTTAGGCTTGTCAGCGTCGAGGGGAGGTGATGCTTGTCGCCTTTCGGAGTGCTCCCCAGGGGAGGCGGTTAATGTGTCATCGCCGCTGCAGTTCTGATGCGTGAGCTCGCAGTGCAGGCAATTTATTTAATCACTGACTTCATCCCTCGAAGAGCTCTGGTAATTTCCAAGACTGCATGGTACAGGGCAGAGTGTGAACACAGAGCTTTTCCAGTCGCAAAGGGTTCGTAGCATCTCCGTGACCAGAAGAAGCCTTCCAACAAACACTGCGAAGATCTCGCATTTACAGCCTTATTTCTGTGTTAAAACCACGACAGGAAAAGTAGAAAATAAAAATACTATTGAAGTAGAACATCACTGTGGGAGAATTGTGGGTGCTAAGGGGGGGATATTCCTGGCAGGTGACTCCCAGTGCCCTGGGGAACTCTATTTCAACCAGTTGGGCTTTGGTTGATGGGGAAGATCCGTCCACATTGGGTAATTTTCAGGATCAAGGCTTAACCGTGGTGATTTCCAGACCTTTTGTGGTCTTTCAACTGTTTGATGTTAATGCTACTGAGCACGGTTTAATATCTGCAAATTGACTGTTACCCTGCACAATGCCGAGGCTTTCTGTAACTGCCATCGCTGCAGCTTTCTGAAATGGTGGCTCCTTGCCATGGCAGACAAGGCTGCTCGCTGCGGGGTGAGGGTAAATATTGCAGAACTGTATTAATGTACTGAAACAATGCATCTAAATGCTAAGCTCCGGCAATAAAATACTTCTACTTTCCTAATCGCTAAACCTTTCCTCTTCAGGAACGGTGCTGTTTTTACAGTGGTGTAAGCATACAGGGCTGAGTACAATAGGAGAACTGTGTCACATAAATGGGCAGTTTTCCCTCCGGAAGAGCTTGCAGTTTAGGAGCACAAGCTGGAACCGCACCGGACAACACTGAATTGTACCATGCTGAAACAGCATGGTGGGTGGCTCTTGTTAAGTGCAATGGAGCACAGAACAGATGGGTTTCAAGGAGTATCTTGGAGGAAGAGAGGGAGAGAGCTTTGCATGCATTAGAATAGAGTCTGTTCTGGGCATAACAAACAGCACTGCCAGTTCTAGGGTTTTACACTTCCTTTAGTTCTTGCTTCATAAATCTGGTCTCTCTATGAATGCTTTGTGGAAGGGTAGTTTCTCAGACCACAATTTCACATATTTATATGTTTATTACTGCTCCAGAGCAGTAATAATGTGTCTTCTGTGACTATTCTTACAGCAGCACCACCTGAGTAGACAGGTCATATTAACAAGGCAATTCTCTAATCATAGCACACTAAAATTTTGTCATTTTTTTCCTGAATTATAAAAATCCAAGGAGTTAATTCTGGTCTCGCTCTCTAAAGGAGATGTTAGTCAAGTTCCACTGGCATGGACCACTACCGCTCTGCATTTGTCTTGCAGACCCATTAGCACGATTGCATGGTAGAGAATACAGAGCTGCTCTCCTGTGGCATATGCGCTATGCTGCTGCTAGATGTCTAGAGATGCTGGGCAAGTGCAGAAAAGAACAGAAGCTCAGTTAATGAGGCATAAAAGCATTAGGGTTGGCAGCTTTATGTGTACAGTCTGGCTGGCTGCTGTCTCCAAAATCTCAGTGGGAGGTTTTGCTCAGAAGCAGGAAGGAACAACACCACAAAGAAATGATATATGCTCATTGAGAAACAAGCGAACATCTGGGCTTAAGACACCTTAATGTGAAGACAGTTTACAAGCGTGGGGAAAAAGACATTAGCTCCATCCTGCTCACTGTGACTAAGACAAAGGGGAGAAGGTACAACTTTCAAAGACAACTCAAGAAAATGCTTCTGCACAGACACGCATTTGTGTTATCCTGGATGTGCAGGTCCCTGTAATACGTACAACAACACTCCTTGCAAGTCACTATATTTACTTCTTCTTGCCTGCAGTAGTAGGACTTGGGGCCAACTTCCATTTGCAAGTTCCGCCAAGTTGTTTTTTACTGCCTGAAGTCTTCAGGCATCGCTAGGACACTCAGAATCTTACCTGTAAACCTGGAAGTACAAATAATTCTGATGGTGCAGCTGAAAGGCAACTTGACAAGTAAGAAGTTAGAGGAAAGACTGATGAACCTGGGAATTCACTTGCAATTCTTGTGGTCCTTGGGAGCACAAGACTTTCGGCCTTACAGAGAATTGCCTTGCACTTGTATTTACTAGCTGTTAACACGCTAGATCCTGTAGGAGGACGTGACATTGCATCCACTGGAGTGGGCACAATAGCAGTTGAATGTGAAGGACAGATTCACTTTTTGGCTACTGAACTTCTCTGTTACATTTATACAGTGCATTTATCTTTCATGTAAATAGAGGTGATTGCTATTTTTAGAGAGCAGGTCTGACTAGCAATTTTCATTTTTCTAAAATGAACTCAAATTTTTCTACTGCTCTGATAATTAAAATATCAGTCTTTGTAATATGCCATTTTTCAAGCAATACCTTCATATTTTATCTTATATAAATGTACTTCTTTCTCTGTCTTTCATTTTCTCACAAGCATTCAGATATCAAAATCCTTTGGTATCTGTACTAAATATAAGATAAACTGATAAAACAGATGCTACAAAATGCTAAAATATTTACAGATCTCCAAAGTGTGTTCAGCAGTCCTGAAACAAGAGCACAATGTGTTGAGATGTGAATCCCAAATCAAGATGGCTTAGGAATCTATTATTTAAAAGTAGGCTTAGATTGATGATGCACTTTGTCTGTTGCATTTGTGTCCTGTCTGAGCCACTGCTTCATCTCCCAGCCTGTTGCTGTGTAGATTTACTATTCTTTTCCTTTTGTAGTTTTCCAACAGCCAGATAGTGCTGCTCTGGTTTTGTGTTATTCTTGTTATTATTGCATTGTTACTGTTTATTGTAAGTAAGAGTAAACCTGGGTATTAAGAGAAGAGATTGCCAAGGAGGCAGTAAGTAACATGTCACCAGAAGATGCGTTTGGATTCCAGTGAGGCAAAGACTTTTCCATTATGACACTTCTTGTATAATTTGTCAGAAATGCTTGTCATGCTTTTATCAGAACACTTATAGTGAAGTAGCATAGGGGATACCCTTTATCGAGATACCTGTTATAAACTCCTTACATAACACGTCTCTTTCCATAATTTGACTTTTTGAAGTGAAAATCTCTCTCGTTTTTACAGCACTGTGGGGACAGTGACAGAACTGAAGTGTGCTCTAACATGCAGTTTGTGTAACTCAAAATCCATGTTGCAGCATTGTTCAAACTGTGGTTTGCCAGGAGTGGGAGCTAAGTACTGGCATTGATGCTTGTGGGACCCTGCAGTGAGCTAGTGTAGGAGCTAAGTTCATTTGTAAGGATAAATGTGATTGGTAATTCAGTAACATCTTGCTTTTAATAATGTCTTAGTCAAACTACAATGATGTTTTGATGATGAAGAAATATTAGAGTCTTCTAAGTTTTATAAATTGCATGAGAGCAAATTCATTACATGTTTTTCAAATAATTTCATCTACAAAGAAGTTGAGTATCGTGAATATAGTATAGTTCCAAAATATAATGCCTTCTAATAACCAAGTAGGAAATGGTTTCTATGTGAGAGTGAGAGGCAATTGCTTATGCATGATGGTAGCTGTATCATTTAGTGTAATTACAAATGTAGTAATGCCATGTACATAAATATAATGAGAGGAGCTGGGAACTGATCATGAACCTCATTCAGAAAAGAAGCTAAGGTAAATTTTTTTATGTTACAGTAAATTAAGAGCACAGCGTGTAAACTAGTTTTAAGTAGCCTAGTTCTTTAGTACATTGGCTTTTTCACATTATGTTCCAAGGGGCACTTAAATTATGAAGATGAGATAATGCGGGTAGTTGATAAGATGAATATGAATTAAAATGATATCAGGAAAGAAGTATCAGGAAATTTTATTTCGTTGAAATTAAAATTTGTATCTTTGCAAAGTATAACTTAGTGCCTGTTTATTATTTGAGGAATCCATATGCAGTTTATAAACATATTTAGGAGGAAGTTTTTCTGTCATGAATGCTTGAGTACATACAGTTAGCTTTCAGGGACATCTTCCTTCTCAAGCAAAACCAGTGAAAAATCATTAAAACTTGGTATCTTCTAGTCAATGAGAGAACACTGCACTGCTCGGATAGCTAAATTCAAAGGAAGCCAGCCCAGTTATTTTGTCTGTGAGAGGAATTCAGGGTGAGAAATATCTCCAAACAGGACAGCAAAGAAGGAATGACTTGCGTTGTTCACCTGCAAATCCTTGAAGAATGGGGCTGTGTGACCCTGTTTCCAGTGCCCTGGAGAGGTGTGGGAACTTCCATTGCAGAGCTCTGGTTGTCCAAGCAAGGGGAACTATGGCTTCAACCCAAATCCCTCTAAAAGCAAATCTGGCAATTTATGTGATGTCTTCTGTCGGAGCCCCTGCACAAACATGAATTTCACCTGGTAAGCAGGTCTTGCCCGTTGCCCATCGTCCATCTAATCTTGTTAAGCAAAAATGTTTGAAAATTAAAAATAGAAGAAAATATGAGTGAAAACATCCAAATTGCTTGTATTTATGTGACCCACTGGTGATTTCACATGCCCATCCTTGGCATACATGGGTGAGAAGAATGTCCCTGTTCAGCAGTGAAGGTCCCTCTCTTTCTCATGAAGGAAGCATAGTTCTTTCAGGATCTTTTTGCCTTTGTTGCTACAAGAAGTCAGCAGCATTAATTCTACTCTCCACAAGAGTCCTTTCCAGTAATCTTCTGATGAGATGTTTTTTCATTTGGATGGTGTGATGTATAGCCATTTGGATGTGTGAGTGAAAATCACATCCAATGTCTCCTGCTAGGTGTAGGATTGATAGCCCCAGCAAAGCAAGAAGGTTATTTTTTCACAGAACAGATAAACTACAGGGAGTGGCAGGACACACATCTTTTTTGGCACCCACTAAGGTGTTTCACCCTAACATGGAGGGTAACTCAGTCTCCATGTCCAAACAGCTCTTGGCCTTTCTGCCCTATCCCTGCATAGTAATGCTACACTGAGGACACACACAACTGATTTCATACAAGTCACCAGCTGTCCTCACCTTTCAGTAACTATTAACCTGGGTTACATTTGATGCAGCAGTAATTGCTGTACCCACTGCTAGTTCCTTGGGACATGTTATCGCGTACCCATTCACCATTTGGAAGACAGGCTTTAACATTTAACTCGTCACCTTTTTTGGTATTCAGCAAAGTTTCCATTCCTCATGTCTGTGAAGAAGTTACCATCTTCTACCCTTAGACTGATATTTATTTTGCAGTGAAGTACAAACAATTCATTCAGGTACCTGTGGTTTGGCATTTGGACAAGATTTCAGATGGCTATTTGGTTTATCATTCAGTGCAACCCACTCTGAGAACAGATGTCTGCTTTAGACCTGTACCTCTGGAAAAGAGCTATCAAACTTTTAAAATGGATGAGCTAGCCAGCTAGCCCAGCAAAAGTGCAGTGCCTCATGCTCATGAATACAACACAGAGAGGGATGCAAAATGATGCTGCTGGTGAATTCTTTTTAATGTCTGCTGCTATTAAAACGGGTAAAGTGTTATTCAGTGAAGTGAAAAATTATGGGGCCAAAGTTGGAAGCTGAACGTTTAAAGTGCTTTGCCTCCTCAGACTGTTTTACACCTCTTCTGATTCCCATGGACTTTCAAATCTGCACAGACTCCTTTAGATTTATTTTCTTGATTTGTCTCGCTACTGTACTGGTCATAATTTAGCTTAATGAGAACTTCGGAAAAATTAGACAAGAGACGAGTTTTGTGTTCGTTTTGCTAAACGTTCAGCAATTTCAAATTGTTTTTACAAATAAAAAAGCCAGTTGTCCTCTTCCCCTTCAGGCTTAAAAGCTGTGTAAATAGTTGATAACATTCTGTTATAGCAGCCCATGACTCAGATTCTCAAGTGCAGATTTTCCTGCCCTTTACTCCTTACCAGTATTGCTATAAAGCAAATTGTCAGCCGATTTAGATGAAACAAGTAACAGTCAAGGCCAAATTCCCTCTTTTCTACCTCTCATTGCATAATGCCATAATGAGATTCTGGCCAAACAACTCCGTGCAATGCAATATTCAATCTGCAGTGTACTCAGAAAAGGCTGATGTGAATTACTAAATTCAGTCATTAGCCCCTCTTTGTATGCGGTTACTGGAAATTGTTCCCACATCTTTCAGCTGGTTACGTTACTGCGCTGGGACACATCCTTTCAAAGTGAGTGACGCATTCGGTCTGTGCTCCACTCCACCCAAGTGAGTTTACCTTGCAGCTTTTGAATATGTACTTTGAGTTTGCCGAAGAGGTGCTGATGTGACTGGCAGTAAGAAAAAAAAACACCCTTCTGTGAACTTCCTTAAAAGCATGGGTGAAGGGGCCAAGGTGGTCCTTAACCCCTGCCTACTCTAGCGAGCCAGCACTCAGGAGCAGTGCAACAAGAGAGCCTTTTGCAGAAGGGCAGCTCCCCTTGCTTGTGCCTGATCTCTGTTCTTGTGTCAGAAGAATTGCATCAAGAAGCTTCCTGAGACCAGCAGAGGAGCAGGTGCAGGAGAAGAGTGTGCCTTCATTTGATGTCTTCTTCTGCTCTTTTTTTCAGCCAGAATTTGAGATACACCCCAAATTGTAACTACTTTGAATGACCAAGCCTAAAATAATAATAATATTACTTGCATTGATACAAGCATTTCCTAGATGTGAATATAATATAAGCCCATAGCTAGAGAGCATTGTAGATTACAAACCAGTTATAAGCAGCGTTTTGGTCTGCTGACCTTTCTAACAATCCCTAACAGTGGGGAATATTCTTTTAAAGCATCTAACCTGTCACTTATAAAAGATTTATGTCATATTTTCAAGTGTGATTTGGTAAAGTGGGGCCACTAGAAATAGGCTTATTCTGTATAAGGCTGTCAGCTTTGAGATCCTACAAAATATAAGGAGCCTTTTCTTGGGCCCGGGTTGCGTGATCACCCTGTTACTAGCCTTATGACTAGTGTCGTGTTTCTGTACCTGGTTCTGATCTTGCATTGTGGTGGTGCTTGTTAAATGACCTCAGTAGGAGGAAAGAAAAGAGCCTGTTCTTTGGCTCTGGGCATGTGATCACCCTGTGACTTGTCATGTTCTTCTTGTGACGCAACTTAGCTGGCACGAGCACCCATCTATCACAAATCAACAAGTGTGAATGCAGACATTCGGTCTGTATGAGTGAAGACTTTTAACATGAGTGGCAGCTGTTTCTTGAGAGCAGGCATTGTAGGAACTTATTTGGGACCAGAGTCCAACATATAAAGACTTTCTTTGGCAAATTATCTGCAATAGCAAGAAGGCAGAATGGAGGGATGTTGCTTGTTCCCTGATAAATATTTCTCTGATGCCAAGCACATGCCTTACAAAGTTTAGTCAATGGATGGCACTGCTGACTTTTCACAGCTGGGCTAGTTCTGGTAGCTGGCTTGTGCAATGCGTTTATGACTCATTGTTCAGTTTAAACCATGTATGAAAACTTGTCATTGCAAAGAAGTTACTTCAATAGTAGTCATGCAGGCAATTCCCCTGGAATAAAGAGGGAGGAGATGTTTTGGGCTATTGAGGAGCTGTATTACAAAACATAACGGAGTCTGTAGCCAGTTCTCATTCATCACTCCCTGGTTCTCATTAGGAAAAAGGCTTGCTGCGCCTCTTCCAGTGTGAGCACAGAAAACAGTGTTGTTTTTTTTTTTTTTATTGAGAAGGCCTACAGCACATTTTACTGATAGGAGCTCAACCTGCTTGGGCTCTGAGATAACCAGAAGTCATGTAACTGTTCTGTGCTGTGCTGACTTAATGAGCTCTGCTGAGAAAATGCTGTATTATTTCAGACCCGATGCCATGCTAATGTGGTTACCTGACTTGTAATAAAACTTGAAGCCGCTGCCAAGTATGAGCATATCTGCTGGGAATATGGACAGATATCAACTAAATTGCTGAATGTTTTTTCACTGCTGCAGAAGGTTCTTGTTCCTCAGATGTGCATCCAGTTGCCAAAATATACTTTCGAGAACCACTGTATAAAATCTGCCACAGTAGCAAATCTGGAGTAAGGAGGGCTCAGAAGGTATCCTCAGCACTAGGGAAAGAGGGATGAAAGCCATTCCGCTGTATTACTTTCCATTATGCATTATTTCTTGTTAATAATGAATAAGACATTCTTCATTCTTCATTGTTTGTTATTCTATGGGATAATACATGAGAATTCACTTATTCATGGATTTAGCAAGTTTATCTCTTTCTTGTAGACTACTTCTCACTAGAGCTTACTGAGACAAATTCTTAATTACACTGTTGTAAAGTCAGAGTTTGTAAAATGGGAGAGAAGAACAAGGAGATATGGCAATGTGGATTTACATAGGGAAACAGGAAGGAGAGCTGAAAAATTGAAAACAATAAGGATCTTGGATGATGTACAAAGGTTATTCAGCATTCAAAGATAAGAAAGGGAAAAAAACGAAAGGGGAAGGTTAGAAGAAAAGCTGTCTATAAACAGATCCTCTTATTCCAGAAGCCTGGATGAATTTTAAAAAATAACCTAATTCCAAAAGCTACTAATGAAACTCAACCTGATAACACTCTTTGTTTGGCTGGATGCAGTTAAGTGACATGAATAGTGTTGCAATAGTATAAAACTGACATAAATCAATGAGTGATCCATGCCTTAATTACCAGTCTGCCATAACAGCCGATCCAGTCCTTTGGAAACCCCAAATGGTTTCCATGGTACATCATCCCCCACATACTCATAGGTCTCTTGCCTTCCAGAAATACTTTCAAGATAATTAAGAAAAATAACAAATTGGTAGACCATATTGCTTCTAATTGGGGGTCAGACATATGGAATCCTTGAAAATCTGAAGGTTTTGCTAACAATCAGAATGAATCAGCATTCTATGGTTCTGGATGCTTTGTTCTTAGTTGTTTGTGCAGTGTCAGATTTTTAATGGATGCAACATGCACCACAGACAGTGAAGAGGTCTTGGTTTGGGGGAAGCTGCTCTGCTGCCAAAGAGAACCTGAGTTTTTCTGGCCTGAAGGTGAGGTATTTCTCATCTTGGCGTTACAAGATGTAATTATGCTTGATTATTAGAAAAGCCTTCAGCTGCCTCTGACAGGACTGCAGGCAATGTAATTGTACTGGAGAAAAAGATCTAACAATATACATAGTTCTGCTGAAAACATCACTAGGTTAAGCAGTTCGGTTTTGTACTGGCTCATGAAGTAAACAAACATCAGTGTTTATCAATTGCTGGTAGTGGTCCATCTGAATTCAGCTTTTAGGTACAGCTTTTGGGATTTGAATTGTTATTGGATAATGCTTGAACCCACAAACATTAGGCATGTGGTTGTAAGCAGTTTCCATGGGAATAGCATTGAAAGCTATTTAAAGAATGAAAGAAAAATGAACACATCTTTTATAGATTTTTATGCCAAAATAATTGATCCTAAAAGCTAGTGTGGAGCAGTTCACACACTGACACAATGGCACACAGAGATGTTTAATTCTGCTTTTGTTAGGGGTGAAGTATTTAGAAGTACTTGTGACAGGCGAACACTGTAGATAGATGTTATGTTAACATTTATAATTCTGCTTTGTCTTCACTTTATGTGCAGAAGAACTATATTGATGAACACTGCAGTCTTTCCTAAGCCAGTGTCTAATATTAGTATTTAATTCTCAGTGAACAGAAAGAGTTTGGGATTAGTTTGGATTATTTCCTTCTTTTTTGTCATCAGAATAAAGTCAGGAATTTAGGGGGAAAATAAAAGATAAACACTTTGGTCTAAGTTGAGGAGATGATGGCACTGGAGTTACAAACCAGGGCATTCAGCACTCACAGATACCCTAGAATAATAAAGCAGTATGTAAACCGACCGTGAACAAAAAGGGGGAAAACCAGCCTGTGCAGTCCTTCTGAGTAACTCTGCTTTTACAGTGGGTAACCACGGGGAGTGAGGAAGTGAAGGAAGAGGGTGGGAACAGGGGCAGAATCGATTCAAGAAGCAGAATCTCATTACAGGCTGCCAGGAATAATGGCTAACAGAAAAAGTAAATGATTAATTCAACAAAATATGAAAAATGCCTTGTCATGGTTATTTTGAATTGGGTCACTGTTGCTCCAGTGCAATATCGTCATCAGTGCTGGATATGATGAAACTAATAGAAACTAGGAATGTTAATTATGAACCAGGTCAGCCATCTTTTACTATTAGTGACAGTGTCATCCAACTGCGATAGCTGAGTAGACTTTCTCACACAGAATTGGCAGCCACAAATTTTTAGGAGCTGATAGAACCCCAGATCAATAACTTACCTAGCACATTTTCTGAGCCACCTGCAAGCAACCTTACACATGTGAGACTGGAAAGAATCAGTCTTGAGTTTATGATACTCCATTCTCTTACAGCTGGTTCCCTTGGAATAGGATGTTCTCCCCTGGCATCGGAGGGTGCAGGTCCCAGACTGCCTCTGCAGAGGTGCAGTTTTGGCTGTGCCCGGCTTCCACATCCCCAGCCACGCAAGCAGCATCTTCCGCCTGCTTGTTTGAACTGTTCTGCATTGAACTCCACCATTAGGCTGGAAACAAGCCAGGGAAAATTGACTCATTTCAGAAAGTTTCCCTTTTACGATAGAACAGATATAAAAATGTGACTCTTGAATCACATGCTAACGTTTGCCTTGGTATGGATTGCCAAACAGGGCACTTAGGCCCCTACCTTGTGGCAAACTCAGCAGGTGCTGGCAGAGATGCTTAAAAAACCTTGGGACTTTTCAGATCTTTATTTAGAGGAATGAGAAGATAATCAGTTCACAGGATGTATTTCAGTGGACAATACCAATCAAACTGAAATTCTAAGCTGTATATTCATGCTCGACAATAGATTTTTTTTTTAATGATGTAAAGTGCTAGCTAGAAAAATGATTTCCGTCTAGGTTAACAATAGGAGCTCTTGCATAAGCCACTGGAGCTTAAAAAAAATGCTTAACAACAATTTCCTGAAATCTTCTAAATGGAACTGACTGAAGATAAGATTTGGAATAATTTCCTCCGGAACCCACATTACATTCAACTGGTTGTTATCAACATCTGAATTGCATTTCTGAGGTAGCAACCATATGTGCTCACAAATTAGGACCTATATTGCATGCTTTTATTTTTGTAGTTAGAAATGCTCCAAATGAAGGAAGGAACCTTTGTTATTAGGAAAAATGTTTAATGATAATTAAAAAACCCACCTTGCCCAGCTTTTTATTTCCTGCTGTAGACTATCAGGTGCCAATTTTATGTTTTTCTTCTGCAGTTGCAGTGTCTGTGTATTAGTAGGGCACAAGAATGTGCCGCAGGGAAGATGTTCAACTTTCTGCCAATTTGTTGAAGATCATGGAACACTGCCAAATATTATTCTCTTCTAAGCATATAGTTGTAAATTTAATAAATATTACAGAATTTGTAACATTACCATCCCCAGATCTGCCTTAATATGAAAAGACCTGAAGGTTGCACGTTTCCATGCTCAAAGGTTAAGATCTTAGAAACTAGAAAACAAAACTAGACCAATAGCCTGTAATGAATACTGGGTTTTTTTGTGTGACTGTGGGAAAAAGTCTGATTAACAGATTTATCTTCTTCTGATTTCAACAGGATTCAGATTTCTTCTTCACTTTCTTTCTTAAACCAAAGTGTAAGAGTACTGTGTTCTTTCAGGGAGACGTTTCATTGTAAACTCAGAAGAATTTGGTGACTTTCTGCACAATTCTTAAAGCATGTAAGATAAAAGCAATTATACTGGTGAGCAAGTACTTTACAGCAGTACTTGGGGCTCTGTAAAAAAAGAAATAATACTTGTCCACTGTTGTAAAATATTTTGAACTTAGTTGCTTCCTCATTCATAGAAGATTTTATTCTTATTTGAACAAACAAGTTGGCTTATAATGTGCACTCTGGGGTGTTTAAAGTGCTGAGTTGCTTTCAACTTGCTGCTTTAACATGGGGATGTAGGACAGTTTCTAGCTGGCCAGCTGCTTCAGCAAATTGATTCCATATGCAGATCCTGAACTTTAATGAAAGACTAATTATCTGGTAGTGGCTGAGCCTCAGAAGCTTGACTGTACCTTCAGGCTTTTGACTCAAGCCTCTATGGAAGGCAGCTGCCACTTTCATGCTGTATTTAGTCTGTTGAGGTCCTGGCTTAGTACACACACACTCTTGTTAACACCAGGCCCAGAAGGTGAAGGAGAAAAATATCAATTTCCTTTAAAATTCACTTGGAGTTAAATGCAAATTTTAGGAGATGTACTTGCTAATGACCTAGGGGTGATTCATCCATTATCAGATAATCTGCCTTTAGCTGCAACTATTTAAATACAGTGAGTTGAAGACAAAACCCCAATTTTCAAAATTTAAATAATCTGGCTGCTTTTGACTGCTCAGAGGAAGCAAAGCAGAAAGAAAACTGATTTACCATGCATTTAGATGGGCTTTCCATCTTCTTTGTTAAGGGAGTGCAAAGTAGCAGGCAGAGGCTGGTGTATCTGGCTGTTAGTTTTAACCTAACTTTTCCTCTTTTTTTCTCTTCAAAAATAATAATTATGGAATGAACATTTCTTGGACTTGTTTTAAAGTTTAAAATGAGCAGATGGTCACCTAAAATGTCTTGACATCTATTGATTTTAAATTTTGTTTCTGTTTCATAGCACTGTAGAATTATAGAATGGTTTGGGTTGGAAGATACTTTTAAAAGCCATCTAGTCCAACCCCACTGCAATGAGCACGGCCGTCTTCCACTGGACCAGGTTGCTCAGAGCCCTGTCCAACCTGACCTTAAATGTTTCCAGGATTGGGGCATCTACCACCTCTCTGGGCAACATGTGCTGGTGTTTCACCGCCCTGTTTCATCAGCTGTATCTTGATTAGAATGGCATGGATCACCTTCTGATGTTTGATGTCAGAACTTAATTTTTGCAGAATCTCTTGGGTTTTAACATTCAATAAGCCAAGAGGCAGAAAGAGCTAGTAGCCTGAGTGCTGAGGGCAGTTAGCAAAATCTGTGGACCAACGCAACAGCTTTAAATGGAAATAACTAGACTTTAGGTGGCTTTGGACCCTGACATTTGTTTTCAAGGATTTCTCACTAATAAGGTTTTTCTTTCTTTCCCTTTTGGCTTCAGATAGAAATGTTTTGTTTAATGGATTTGTCAGCTTTCCCATCCTGTCAGAAATCAGACAAACAGCCGCTCATTTATAATGGAATAAGTGAGGTGAAGAAGTGGTTTACTATTGATATTCTGTGCACCTAAAATACCTTGAGGAAGGAAACAAGTTGAGTGTCTCATCCTGCAACTAGCTGCAAATTAGTTGCATTTAGCTGCAAAGCTAATATTAAGTCCTAGCTTTTCTGTGGAGAAGTCATAGTCTTACAGAGTATTAATAAGTAAATCATCTCTTTTTCTTACAGACCTGGCATTAACAGATGAGAAGTTTCACATCTCATGATATATCTGGATGGGAATGTAGCCTGGACAGTGCTCTTAAAACTACTTCTACTCCCTAGCTTTACATACTGCTGAAGGTAATTCTTATCTTCTTAGTTATTTTTGTATTCATAAAGGAATACATTGTTGAGAAACTTTATAAGCTGTTGGAAGAACCAGTGATTATTTTAATATAATGCTTTTTTCCAGGAGCTTGATATCTCTCTTTTACATATTCTGGATCTGAATCACCCTCGATCTGAATTTAAATATTCCTGATTAATTCTCCCTCATATCACTTGCAGATCATTTGTTTCTTTGTGTATTTTGTTTGATTTTCATCTTGCATTGATGAAAACTTGCACTGACTCTCTAACGGTGGCTACCCCATCACTAAACTAGCATAAGCAGAGGATTCTTCTCACTTCACGTATAATCCATTTTTTAATATAAGCAGCCATAAAAGAACCCACAAGTGGGATATAACTGTTGAATGATGACTCCCTGCCTCCTCCACACCCATTTTTTGTACCCTTCTTCCATTTTCTGTGCTGCCTGTACTTTTGCACCCTGTGATGAGAAAACTGACCTCAGCAGGTTGCCAGTTCTGGAAAAGTGCTTGAAAATCACTTGTGTGACTAGCTAGAGAGAAATTTATGCCAGCAACTCCTTGATTACCAGCCTGTCTGCACAGAACAACAGCCTCTTAATGCTGGGGCACAGTGAGGTTCAGTGCCCTGGATGTGGCAGGGAAGAATCAGAAGAGGTTTTGAAGAGGGATCCTTCCCATGAAGAGACACCAGTCCATGACCAGGGAGCGAGAAGGCAGGATGGAACTTCACTAAGCTTGAAATGATGACTGTTTCTTTGAATCAAGGGGTGAAGTTACTCTAAGAGATGAGGAGGAAGAAGAGAGAAAGAATATCCAGATTTCTTCTGACCCACCCCACCAAAAGGGCTTTTTTTTTGTACTTTCCTTTTTAGAAAGTATCTGTGATTTTAAAAAAAAACAACCAACCCACAACAAAACAACATACAAAACTTCTCATCTAACCCCCTCTACTAAAACACCTACTTTCTTGCTGTTATGCCTTTCTAGGTCTGAGATTAACCATGCAGCTGAAAATTTGGGGGAGATCTATGTGGGTTTGGGAGTTTAGAGGGCTGAATTGCAGAAACATCCAGACTGGAATCTGCTCAAGAGAGTGCACTCAAGGGACCAGAAACCACATCCAGGCTCTGCCCAGGCCACACCAGAGCTGTTTACAACAGCCAGGGGCTATCCAGAGAGGACTGAGTCAGGAGGTGACAAGAGTGGGTGAAGAGAGTGAAAACATAGCTGCTAAATGACTCAGTGCTGCAGTCAGCATGCACACAGAACATCAGGCATCATGTCATTTCAGTCCTACAAATAACTCGGCAGTCCTCTAATGATATGATGTATTACCATATAATTGCATAGCTAATTTGGCAGCAAGACTAAATTAATTCCTTAATGTAGAGGTCTGCAAGATACACTAGTCTTCTATGTTGTGTTTCCCTCAATTAATCTGGAGGGTAGCCAGATAAACCACTTGTGATAATAATGGTGTAATTGTTCTCTGTCAAATCTTGAATGTTAGAAAGAAAAAGCCCCCACCTTTCCCACACTGCAGCCAGACACAGTCGTCACTCTCTTCTGTTCCACCAGGTGGAGAAGCTCACCAGTGCGACTGAGAGGAAAGGGAGCTAGATGCTAAGCAAACTGTGCAAAACAAGACTGCTCCTGATCAAAACCCCCTTTGTTTTATTTTGAGCCCAAACCTGCTTTTTTTTTCAAAAAGAAAAATGAACCGATGACAGAAGTTTCCAATATAGCATATTACTTTCTAAGGAAGATGACTTTTACATCCAAAGCAAGCACCGTTTCTCAGCCCTCTCCCAAAGTTAATGTTGCTTATTACCAACACTTGATAGCCTTTCCCACCTGTAATTCTGAAAGCACATTTCAAAGATGGGCAAGATCTTTAACCCTCTTTTCTAGATGGAGAAGCAAATAAAGGCTAAGCAGCTTTCCTGAGGTACACTATAGATCCACAGTAAAGACAGTGAATCGCCATATTTTAAACTACGGCTAAAGAGACTAGAAACACCAGCACAGGAAAACTGACAAAATAAATCACAATCCTGTATGGATTTACAGTGAGAGAAAACATGTATCATGAGCGCTCCTCAAACTGAAATGCTGAATTTGATTCCAAATTAGGTGACAGTACACTATTTGCTTTTGCGATTTGAGTTGTGGGCAGAGATTGTACCCACTAAACGAAAGTCCTTTGAAAACTTTACCATGTTGTCTGACAAACCAGGTGGGGGCTGGAGCTTTATTGAAATTAAGAAATAAAGGCTTGTTGTAATTGGGTGTTGAGCAGGGCAGCCCTGCAGAAGATCCAATCCCAAAGGTATTCTGCATGTACAAGTGAGGATTTTGGATCCTGAACTGAAGATGTATCAACATTAGCAGGAGCAGACAGACGTGAGGTATCTCTGGTTATGTTAACTCTCCAACTGCAAGTGCAGGATCATTTGCAGCAGGCTTTTCTGAGCTGGCAGGACAGGAAGCTGCCTGAATGCCAGCTGACATAGCTATCCTAGCCCAGGATCAGGGCTGGCTGGCTAAAGCACAGCATGAAACTAGTGACAGTGCTGTGCCAGCTCTGTACATAGAGCATCTCTGTAAGCCGTCCACCTGCAGTATGACAGGGGCTCAGGGCAGTGCTCTCCACAGGAAGTTTACAGGTTTACGAATCAAAGTTCACTTCCAGGTTTCACTGTCTTGAGAGCAATGCTTGACCTCAGTTATCTCAGTTTACTTAACTGTAGGCTAGCTTTTACTATAACCACTTAGAGTAGTCCAGCTGGATAGTTTAAGGATTAAGTGAAGGATTAAGTGATACATGAAGCAACAGATGATCCATAAGAATTTATTTTTTTGAAGTATAATCGTGCCTTTTGATACATGTTGGCTCAAACTTTGAAAGCCTGGCTCTGAGAAACTGGACCTGAACGCTACCCCTGGACTTTCTGAGTGTGTCCTATTTACTGCAGGTCTGAATCCCTTTAACATCGATCAGCATTCTTTTTGATTGAATCTTGCCTGGTGCACAAATCTCAGGAACGGAGAACATGACAGTTAGAGCATGATAGTTTTAGGTAGTATCAAGATGAACTCTGTACTTTCAATATATTGTAATGTTTGATCTTTCTGACCCCAAATCAAAGCTATTTTCTGAAGCATTACCATGGTGATGCACAGCACAGAGTATTGTCATTGCCAGGGCTTTTAGAGCTTTATTGAAATGCTTTTGAGCTGAAGAAAAAGATGCATATGAAATAATAGTACATTATGTTGGAGATTGACTTGCAATGGGTTGCTATACAAAATATTTAATAAAATCTCTAAAATTCTATTAGGACAAGTTACCAGAAAATTAAAAATACCTATATATATAGAGCTGCAAACATAGACATTATTATGTGAGTACAACCAAGCCTCTCTTTCCAGAGCACTGAAGGAAGAAATGTTTGCTAGCAAATTGAGTAATTGTTTCTGAAAATTGGCTATCTGGTTTCTGCGTAAGCCTTCAGTATTACCTATTCCTAAGAAACTTTTCTGGATTCACAGAGTGCCTACTGTTGTGAAGCTAATAGATATGTTTTTGATGAATACATATTTCCATTTGAATTGTGAGAGCAGTAACCTTTAGTCATACACAGACAAGATCATTTCAATTCTAGGCTTAGTCCAGCAAAATTGCTTGATTCAGAATCTGATATGTGCATTGGCTTAATTATTTTTGAGGTTTTTTTTATCATGTGATCAATCTTATGTGATGATCAGGTTGTGAAGTTTATTTTATCTGTATGGTAAATTCATCTTAGGTCTGATGAATTTATTTCCCCTCTGTTCTCCCCCACTCTTTTAAAGTGTGCAGCATTTCATTTACTGCTTTTTAGAACACCCTTTGTAAACATCATATTCTGTAGATCTAATCCCATCTTCCCTGAAAACTAGCAACAGATGTCTGGTGTGAAATCCTGACCCTATTCAGGATTCAGCAGGAATTTTCAGCAATTAACAGGTAGTTCAGACTCCACTCAGTGCAAATGAGGGCCAAACCCCATTCATTTTCCTGGGTTAGGCTAAACTCCGAAAGCTCTCTTGCTGACATGCGCAAGAGTTGACTGATCTCGCTTGAATCTGTGTATCTGCTCTAATTTAGGCTGGTAAAAGTGCAGTCAATGTTATGTATTTTACCAAGTGTATCATTAATTTTAACATATTTTGTAATTTCCTCTGAAAATTCATTAATGAGAATAGAAGCATTAAATTTACATACATCAATGACTAAGCAGTTATGTTGACTAGATTGTTAGAGACATCAATATTACTTGAACGTAGGTCTAATTATGTACTGCTTCACATATTGAGCGTTATTTCTGTCTGAATTGTAATGTGGCTAAATTATTATTTTGATTAAGCTAATGAGTTCATTCTCATTCATCTCTTTCATTCTGATTAATTTCATTCAGAAACCTTTTAAATCTACATAGCTGTCCCACTCCGGGAAGCCTCCCACTAAAGTTCAAGCAATACAGTACTATTCTTCACAAGGCCAGAGTTATTGGAAACTGGGAGGAGGAAGAGAAAGGGGCAGTATATTTTAAGTATAGGATTGAACTTCCTGAGTGAATTTGGGCATTACTCAAGAAGTTTAAGTTAATGCAAATCAATGCAAATCAGTTCAGCTTTGCATCCAGAAGCCTAATAAATGAGTTGAACTAGCAGACTTCAACTTGCTTGTGCTAACAGTCACCTTGACTAGCTGCCTTTTTCCAGCAGGTCCTTGCCAAGTCTTGAAAAATTATTTTCCCAGATTTTTTATTTTCCATTGTGTGTGTCACTTCCTGAGGCTGATGTTCTGCTAGTTGGTAACTGCTGTCTCTCCTGAAGGAGGCACCTGACATATTTGTGAGGCCATTTCCTAAATAATGGGGAAGATTGCACAAGTTCTTTCAGATTAACTAGAGCTCTCAGTGGTGGCATCTTGCCACAGAAGCAGCAAGGCTGACAAGGCACTCCTGCTAGTTTTTATCCTCTCCCTGTCATGTGAGTAAGGGCTCCACATGGTTGGTAGGGAATAAAGAATGAAGCTGAGTGACAGAGATGATGCTGGGTAGTCTACCTGTGATAGTACTGCAGATTTAAAGGACAGTGGCTTTATGTGTTACTGTTGTTATGCTGGGTTGGTGCTACTCTGCTTTGTAACACCAACAAAATGCCACAAACATAGCTGATTGCTCCTGAGCTTTGCCAGAGCTCTCTTCTTTCTGACTGTGATGTCCAGAGCACCCACTAGCAACATACTATAGAAAAGTGACACAGCTACACTGGCTTTTCCTTCTGCACTCCATGTCTGATCTTTGCACATGCAGTAGGAAAAAAGGAGAAATGTGTTTAGAAATTAACTTCTCCATTCTCAGTGAACCGCTAGCTTAAGGGTAAACTACCAGCAACCATAACATGTTAAACAAACCAATAAGTAGATTATTGTATTGCTTGTATGTGAAAGAAATGCCTCAGATAAGAAAGAGTTTTTTTGTTTTGGCTGAATATCTTGAGCCTAGTCCTGCTCCCAGGTTAGTTATAGCCAGGTACTCTGTGGGTGTAGGCTGTCTTCTCCCACAGGAAGATCTATGTCTACGGCATGGAGGTTGCACCATTCTTGAGACAAGCCAGTCTTTCTTTGCAGCTTCCTCCTTGCTTGAATGCAAGCTGTGCACTAGCTCTAGCTCACCATCCCTTTGCGGTCTGGGTACGATGCAGAGTAGTTTAATTAAGGATGCTCTGTGGGGAAAAGAGAAGGCTGTGGCAGCAGGGGACAGCACATAAAAGCAGAGCATCAGATGCAGCTGAATGATCAATTGTATTGTAAAAAGAATAACAGATACTGTGACAAGTTGGAAAAAAGGCAGTTTATACAAACTCACAGGGATCCCATGTTACACTTGGGATCAGGACACAGCACATCCTTTAAGAGCTATTGCAGCAGGCAGTGTGAGTGTTGTACCTTTGTGCATTGCGTTGTGTTTCTAACTGGGCCATCACATTTAATGAAACTGTCATTTTTTCCCTTCATTAATAATGCAAAATATTTAAACAGTATCTAGCATTGCTTTTAGAGGCTTTGCTGATAACTTTTGTTGCTCTTTGCAGGACTGGTTAGCCTCAGCAACAGAAAGAGGATGGTCTGATAACTTGTATGTGAGTTTAGGAACTGTGGGGCTCCTGTAGAAGAAGCTACAGTCCTGTTTAGGGACGTCATTTTCCCACATGTTGTACAAGGAGCTTTGCTGTCTTGCCATCAGTGGCCAGCATCCTGGATGCAGAGCCGTCTTAAAGGAAACCTCAGGTAGATTGTCCAGAAGATGTATACATATGTTCCACCTTGGCATGAATTAACCTCTTTTCTTCTGAAGACTTTTATCTCTGTGTGTGGCACAGGGTAGTGAGTCAGAGGATTAAGAAATCTCTATTTTATTACTTCTCTTCTCTCTTAAAAATTCCTAATTCCTTGGGGCTTTTAGATTGAGAAACTCATAACTGTTACGAAGCCTCATAACTTGACCTCAGTTTCAAATAGACAGAAAATCAAAGGTCCACATTCTTCTCCCCACACTTGCTGTGTCAGTGTTTCGGTTTCGGCTGCCGCCGGCAACAAAAAGCGCCACGCGGCTGCCCCTCCCCCCGCCGGCGTGCGGAGGAGAATGGAAAGAAAAAGGCAGAAACCGGTGGGTCGGGATAAGGGCAGTTCAACAGAACAGCAAACAGAGGGAAACAGGAACAACAACGGTACAAATAAGGAGAAAACACAACAACGAACCGTAACGACCCAGACAGCCGCTCTCCCGAAATAGGACC
>Ga0065711_1030673_pt1 | contig 31806 bp, 18 predicted proteins | sample Hoacrofraction12_FD_59098 | JGI IMG/M metagenome (GOLD analysis project Ga0065711, IMG submission 59098) | Hoatzin crop microbial communities from Cojedes, Venezuela - Epithelial fraction 12 v2 (version 2) | ecosystem: Host-associated > Birds > Digestive system > Esophagus > Crop | place... | reverse complement strand
AATCTGGAAAAAAAAAATTGACTTTTTTTTTTTTTTTTTGCATCTTTCTAGCTTTTAAAAAAATGTTATTAGATAACTACCAGAAGAATGCGTGAAACAAATCTTTAGAAAGCTACATTGTAGGTGTAATGGCTGGTGTATGGGTAGGTTTTGATATTGAGCAACAAGCTTGTCTGCATTGCCAGTAAGAAGGATTTGCTTTTGGGCGAGGAGGGGGAGTCTGGCATTGTTAGAGTTTTTGGTTTTACAACAGTTACAAAAGTAGTAGAAAGGTTGCAATATTAATTGTTCTCATTAGATGGAGGAAGAGCTAGACTTGTGGATGAAACATTTTTAATTATTTTATGTGGACCTGATTTATCTAGACTGGTAATGTAATATAACCTGTTTCAAATGGAAGAACAACGTTAAATGAAAAACAGGTTTTTCTAAACTGATAGTGTGATACTTGAACTCTGATGCACATAGATTGTTTTCATGTAACTGAATAATACTTAAGGTAATGCATTTAGTTGTAAAATGAGGTTCAGTAATGCTTTAGAGTGTGTCCGGAAACTTGGATATACCACAGGTCTTGCAGAGACCTTTTACAATTCTGGAAAAAAAAACCCAACGTGTAGCTGATGTAGGGATGAGTGAAGTGTGAAGTTTCTATAATAGTAGAGATTTTTCTGGAGACTGTTCAGATAAATTAGATTTGCTTATGAGTATGAAAGTTCGTGGCTTACTAGAATTAGAGATTTGCAGCTTCATTTTTCTACTTGTCCCCTTTATGTTGTACAATCTAATAAAAGGGCTGACTGGTTCTCCCAGGCTTTATTGCCATGATCTAGCTTTACTTTATCTGGTTAGAGAGTTTCTGCAGAGTTCTGTATGACATCTGTAATATTTGCATTTTAATGACCCGTGGTTCTTCAGTGGACTACTTGGGCATTGTAGGCTCAGGAGGAATTTATTAGGACAATTTTTTTAGATAATTAGGTTGATAGTTTGTCACGCTAGAATATCTAATCCTAGATATTACTTTTTCACCGCTGTTGTGTTTTCTCTAGTTATTTCTACTTGGGGTTCTGCCATGGAGCAGCAAGACACCAAAACTGTAGAGAAAAGGTTACTTGACTTACCTGTCTATCCTCCTGACAGGTTGCTGAATACTATGCAATTCTGAAAACGTTGCAGTGATGTGGTTTCCCAACTGAACTTGTAGCAGCAGGAGTAGCTGTCTGCTAGTAAAAGCAGGAGCTGGGATAAAGTGAATGTCGGCGAGAACTGAATCATTAGCAGGCAAGTAGTTCAGTCAGAAGCCAGATTTTTTTTTTTCACTTCAGTGCAGCTAATCAGAACAGGACTGGTTCACATGGTTGGAAAAGAATCACTAAAAATTGCCGAGATGCTGAAACAATCAGGAAACAGACTTGAGGCAGGAATGGGAATGAAAATGCAAAACACTTTTTTCATTCCAAACACTGTTTTTTCACTGTTCATTCACAGTTACCAAAAATCATCATAGGCTTAAGTTCTTTGGCCTTGTAAATGTATATTTGCTTAGTGTTTCATTCTGCCTCTGCTCAGTAATACCTTCACTTTCAGGAATGTTTAGGAACAAGAGGGTGGGTCTACGGCTACAATACTGTAAGACAAAACGCTCATCGTAAACACAAAAGCACTTCTCTTTGTAACAGTGTAAGTGTTTTGTCATCATTAGGAACAAGTATTGATGCTGTTTTCACCTTTTAAGCAGTCGTATGACTTCCTTAAGGAACTCATAAGAACTTGTGCCTGTAAAGCCCAAGTGTTTGAGGTGGTTTTGTAGATTTTTCTCAGAAACACTGGCTTTCTTACCTTCCACAAGTATTTGAAGTAAATATTTTTACATTTATCTTGGGGAAAATGTGTGTCGTAATCTTTTCATTTTTAAACTGAATAGATTATCTATCTGCAGATGTTGAACCCTTAGGACTGCTGTGCATAAAATCACACCCAAGCTTGATTACAGTAGAGCTTTGAAAAAATTGAAATACAAATTGTAACTAGTTTTTTCAGCAGAAACTTTTCACTTTGACAACAATTTGGAAATATTAACAGGTTATTACTGCCCCATTAGGCATATATTTGTCATCTTACATACTGAAAGAAGTGCTATATCAAGCCTACTGATGAAGATGCAGAGTCAGATGAGAAGTTTGTCACCGTTTTTAAGAAGCTAAAAACAACCCTTCTTTCTTCAGTGATGGTTTGAGTGATTTGTCAGCCTCATTATTAAAAATTCATGCTTTTCTATATGAATTTCTCTGCAGCTTTTAGACAATAATGTTTGCTGTGGCTTTCTTGACTATATTAAAGAGCTCTTTCTTACCCAGAGTTTTTTTTTGTTCCTCTCTTGTTCCCTTTGAGACACTTGTGCTGTAATCAAATCACCTTTTGATCTTCCTTGATCTTTCTTTTGATTGTTAAGGAGATTGATGAGCTCTTTGTCTTAAGTAATTTTTCTTTCCACTCAGTTTTTAAGTAGTGCTACAAATAGCAAATTCTGAGATGTGAGCTCACAAAGATCAATAAGGTTTGGGCTCCTCCAAGCCATAATGAATTTGGACTAAAGTCCGGTCTTTACCTTTTTTATTATTTATTTATTCATTTATTTGTTTTAACCTTCTTACATATTGCTACTCTATGTAAAAACAGTGGAGACAATATCAACCCTTTCTGATCAGGTGGTACCGTGAGGTGTGGTGAACCTGATTTACGTTAACTAAATATCTCTCGGAGATGCTACTTTTCATGCTTACAGTTCTCCAGGAGTCAGGTCTAGCCCAATTCTCTGTAAATTTGGAGATGATCTCAATGTTTCATTTAGTAATCTATGAATGCCAGATGGTTCAGTAGATCTATGAAAATCTGTTTGCTGTGAGAATTCCAAGGCAGATTTTCATGCCTCCTGGAGTGTGTTTTGTCAAGGAAACTTGAGGGTCTGTATGTGAATTTCTTTTTGTTGATACATTATGGGGATTTTTTTGTGGCCAGTTAAAAATGTAGGTATTAAATAAGCCAACACAATTATATGGACTAAGAATTCATAGACTGCTTCTGAGGTAAAAACCTTTAAAAAAATAAATCTGTTTTGCAGCTCTCTGAGCGCAATAGCATAATTTTTAGTTGTGACTTAACTTCCTGTTTCACTGATTTTACTTTCATGCCTGTTCTGCAGTTCACTTTCCATCTGACTTATGATCTTGTTATTTTTAGAAGTGCTACCCAGTAGGATAATACTGATCAAACTTAGGGAAAAAGCAAAATATACCCTGAAACACAGACAGCATTCTAGCTGTCTCTGCATTAATTAGTACCTCTAATTACTTGTACTGCTGAGGTTATTTAAACACAGTGTAGTGAAACAATGGAATTTTTGGTTAGGGCTGCTGAAAGAGAGCATCACTCTCTGCTTGCAACTTTAAAATATCCTTGCTTTGCTAAATATGTGTATTGAAGCAATCACTTTATTTTTCTGATATGCTTCTCAACTTAGTTTTAACAAAACTAGTACTATTATGGAACAACTCAAATTTAACTGGAAATCTAATATATAGCTATTTATATCAGTTATGCAGTTCCAGATTTAGAAATACGCACTGGCAAAAATATTCTGACAACTACACCATAAGTAAGCATGCCCAAATCTCTTCTTGATGAGTGACTTTTGACTTGGTTATTTTAATTGTAATTGAGACTAAACACCAGAATAGTAAAGTAAGAACATTTCATCGGTTTTGGAGTCAGTAAAATTCAGGTATCACTGTGGTCTCAGGCTAAATTTTTCTCATTGTAATACCTGAATTTTTTCTTTTCCTGGATTGTCAGAAAGCATATGCTAAACATCTGTCTTTCTAGAATAATGTCAATATTGAGATTTTTGCTTTTTTTCTGTCTGTTTTGCATCAAGATGATATAAAATGGTGTCATCATTTTGGAGATTCATTTGCCAGCTTGAATTGCAGTAAAAATGAATCAAAAGCTTTTAAAGATTAGTTGAATAAGATTATAAAATGGTTTTTGTACCATGCTACCTGCATAGACCTGGAAGGGAGAAGGAATCCAAGACCTTTGGTTTTTAAGGATGGAAGAAGACTCCATGGTTCACAATGAGGGGAAAAATGCATTTTGCTTTTGAACTGGAAATGAAATCATCCATGGAAACTTGATTTTTTTCTGTCACTGAGACTGGCTGATATTTCAGAAATGTTGGCCCTGAGTCATTTCCAAAGGCTTTAGACTGTACATTTTTAAAAGTCTGTTCGTTAATGGGGGTATGAGAATTTGGAGATAAATAGAATAATCTGCTCCACCTGATGGAGCTCTGATAAAAGAAGCTATTCTTTCAAATGAATTTCACATATTTTCCTGTGATACTTCTGTGCTGTTACTCACTCTTTGTAGATAAGGAAATTAATTGGTTAGTGAAATTGTTCTTCCATTGTCATCTTCGTAGGGAAATGGAGTAGACACTTTTTATGGTGAATATTGATACTGATTTTGAGACTCAACTAAAAACTGGATAGAATAATTAAAATAACAGACTCAGATAAAATCAGATATGTACATATTCCTTTAGGTGCTGCGGATGTGTGCTGTGTATTTGGAACTGAAAAAAACCCAGTTTTCATTCTTCAGTTCATGAATTACTCATTTTCTGAGAAAGGCAAAGATTTGCTGTAGGATCAAATAGAACTATTTCACATTGTAAGTAAGAACCCTCATCAAGCTGCGCAGTAATCTGTTCCTTCTATACTATAATTTGAGGAGGAACTCTAGCAGATTATAAACTGTAAAATCGGTAAGACAGCTCAGTGTGACTAATAGATATTTCTTTTAGAAAATTTTTATGAAGTGAGATACGTGATGTATCTGTCATAATCCTTCATGACGTTGTCTACTAATTAAGTAAACATGAAGTTAACCCCCTGGAAAGTAACTGAAGTACCTTTTTTGGGTTGTGTTTTTAAGATTTTTAGCTAAGCTTGGTCTATTTTTGTGGTTTTTGTGACATGTTTATATTTAGTTACCGGAAAAATAAAACGTCCATCTGGTGGTCCCCCACAGTATTAATTTTCTTGCTATTATGAGCTCTTTCTTAATACTAACCAAACCCAGGAAATCCCAGGAAATTATTTCTGAGACTATTTTTATCCCTGATTCACTTTTACTAGGATCGTACTCTTACTATCATGAATGTAATAAGTCAGATAATCAAGCTGCTTATGGCTTATGTTGTGGCAAGCTGAGAGGAAAATGTGTAGCATTCAGGACTTGTCGTACTGAAACAAATAACTTGCTGCATATAATCAGCTAACTCAAAATACAACCAGGAGAGAGATTGAGGTCAGATGTGTTAGGATGCAGTTGGGGTCTTTCTGATGTATGCATGCATTAGCAGAGAGCTGTTATGCTAAGTATGAACCAGATATATGGGCATGGGGAACAGTATTTCTTCCTCAGCATTTATTAATGGCTTGGAATAAAAATTAGAAAATCGGGAGTTAAATCATAGGAAAATCTCAGTGCAATCTACTCCTATTTTTTAAGTGCAAAGCACCATTAAGGTGATAATTCTGGTTCACAGCAGCTAAAACGTGACATTTTTCATGTGAACATACGAATGTTAAATGGTATAGGTTAAAGTCATTTCTATGAGGCCCTTGTAATGCATGCAGCTTAATGTTTTAGTATATTTATGAAATATATGCTTAAAAAGTTGTTTCAAAACTGTGTACTGCATTAGATAGTGTTTTCTTTATGTGTTGTTCAAGTAGCAGGACAAAGGCAAGTTTAAATTGCTTTCCTATCTGTTCATTTAGAAAAGCCTTTGGGGGTATGGGAGCTTCTACTTCATTAATACTAATAGAAGCCAAACAGGAGTTTTAAATACCTCAGGGAAGTGATAGGTATACAGGATTTCTGTACAGACTGGAGCAAAATGCCCTGTGCTTGATTGACCTGACAGGAAAGCTGATGCTGATCTAAGAAATGGAGATCATTTTGCAGGAGCGGTAGAGTGAAGCTTTACAGATCCATCATGATAACAGGGACAAGAAATTTCTCTGCATCTGAAGACTGCGTGTTTGAGAGCATCCTGTCTTCCACAGAGCCCCCACCGCTCCCTTTATCTCTGGTGAGAGGCAGGAGGGAGATGGGAGGAAATGCTGCATGTCTGTTCCTGGAAAGATACTGAACATCTACTTCATACTAAGTGCTAAGGGAAGACTCTGATAATACTTTCCTTTCTTTGGGAAATAATTAGTTTTTATTCTAATGGAACCACCACTTTAAATATGTTTTCCCATGACCAGTGAAATTAAGGGCCATGGTTCCTCAAAAAGTGATATGTTCTCTGTCATGGAGGGACCTGCAGTCCTGCGTCTACCTTGGCTGTGCTAGTTCAGCGTTACATTGTGCAGATCAGCCAGCTGGATGTTGCTGATTGAACCAAGAAGGTCATCCACATTTTGTGGAAAAACTGGCAGTTTCTGAATAAGAAATAAGAGGTCAATCAATAAGGCAAATGCTAATATAAACTAAATTAGTATGACAAATAACAGTTCTAGAAATGATACAATAATGCTTCTCACTTTTACAAAAAGATAGTTTCAAGAAACTTCTTACCTCTTCGTAGAGAGGTCTGGCAAGGATTTCGTTGAGGCTTCTCTGGTTATGTTCCATTGGGTTTCTCTTTCTCATTAACAGTTTTATTGCCGTGTTAGACAACCTTCGCATACTCTTTTTCCAGTTGTTTGTTTCTTTGAGAAGCTCAACTGGAAATAGCCTCTACTTTTGTGGGAAGTGAGGAATTACTAATTTGTTCATACGCTGTGAGTCTTGCACACCTCTTCACCCTTTCCTCTCAGTGATGCATGTCTGTGTTCTTAGCAGATCCTTTGCTATTTAGAAAGGAAGATTCAAAAGAAGGTTAAAAGATAAAATAGAAAATTCTTCTGTAAGGAAAAATAGAAGGGAATAACTTGCTCTGGTACACAATTTCACGTGTTGGTCCCTGCCTTAAGGTTCAGACTGTCTCTTCCCTACTCATTCTGCCATTTGTCAGCTAATACAGAAGGATCAGGAAGAATTTGAGATTAGTAGTACAGCTGGGTGTAGGGCAACAGAGAAAGTTTGGAGGTACTGCTGGGGGAAAAGTTCATGCGCGTTGCACACTGGACAGATAGGCGTTAGTGGCTTAATCCCATCTGCAAACCAGAACTTCCTCATACTTGAGCTAAGGGACTTTTTTTTCACAAATGTAGTTACTGTAAGCTTTTTCTTTTGAAGGAGCATCTACACATCCAATATTTCACTTGGCCTAAAAGCATGTGTAGTATTGCATTATGTTCATAAAAGCATGGAGAATACTGTCAATACCTTTCTTAAAATTTGACTGAAAATTGCAGAACTGTTTGCTGTTTCATTTCATGAGCTTCATCGTAACTCTACTTTCATTACATCAGCCGGGCCAAAGTATTTAGTGAAGGGTGGCTGTGATAGCCTGGCAAGTGTAATGTCAACAAAAGTTGGGTGATGGTGGCACTCCAAGATGTTTCATCCTCATGAGAGTGGATGTTGCAAGTTGTAGAGTTTGCACTAATCAAGTAAGACTCTAGTTCATGGGTCTGTGCTGTTTCTAGCTCTTACTGAAGTTTTTCTATGATGAAGTAGGGGTATCTACCTTTCTCCTACCAGTTTACACTGTGATCGAGGGATGCAGGATTGGGCCATAGGATGCTGTAAGTGGAATTACAATTGCTTGGGTCACCATTTGGCACAGGAAGCAAGTATCTGTTGAATACCTTTTGAAGCTGATGGAGCCCGTGGTATAGTTGGGGTTAGTAACTGCTGTACTGGTGGTAGAGGAGCATAACCGCAAGGGGATTAAGTGACTGTGGCAAGAATAAATCTTAGCATAGGTTTCAACAGCCACTTAACCCAGCTGAAGTTAGCAAGTTTTCTATATGTTGTGGGTGTTCACATGATATGAATACGTTATTATGAAAGGGTAGACTTAGTATTAAAATAATAACTAAAAATAACTAATAATTAAAATTACTAGATTTTTTTTTACAGAAAGCAGTTTATGAATCTTTCTATTCTGATGACCTGAAAGTTCTTTCTGCTCTTCAAGATTAAATCAGTTTTGTCTCATGCTTTCCTGTTCTTTAGCTAAAATACTTTTCTGTCTTGTTTCTTTGTCTGGTAGTAGTAACCTCTTTCATCTGAGTTTTGTTCTGTGAAGCTAATTTTCATTTTCCGTTGAAAACACGCTTTCTGTTCCTGGTCATCCTGTTCCTCATCCAGTTTCAAACATTGGTGATGAGGATTGTCAACAGCACTTCAAAGGAGGCCTTCGACAATAGTATTATTTTGTATACTTCCGTATGAGATGCATCTGTGTCTCACGTAATTTTATTCTTTTTAACTATTTTATCTAACCAGTGCAGAGAAGTTTTTCTCCCTGCAAGGCTGAAAAAAATTTTGGTCAGTATTTCACGAAACATTACCCTAGAAGTTGGCACAAACTGTATAGAATTAAGTTGAGTTTAATACTTTTTTTTTCTGAGGCTGTAGGTTGTTTCGCAGACAGCTAAGGCTTACATCAAGTGAACTAGCTTATGTGCCAGTAACACATTAGCTGCACTTTTGAATATGATGGTACAGACATTTGAGATGCAAAATGCAGAGACAATGTATTCAGGTTGAGATGTTAACTCAGTATGTGTAGAGGAAACATGGAGAAGCTTGTCAACGTAATAAGAGATGTAAATCATTCCTAAATCATCAGTTTAACCTGAATAGAACAGTGCTCAGTTCTTTTTACTGTGCTTTTCAGAAGATGAAGGTTATGCTTAGCATTGCATCTCAGCTTTTGCACTAGGATTTCAGCATAGGCATTATTTTCATTAGTGTAGTCTTGAACATAATAAAGCACTTGACATTGATACAGTTTATTTGACCATTTCAGTTTGAATGAAAATTTAAATGTTTTTTGAAAAGGCAGAAAAATGCAAAAAGTAATCAGCAAAAGTACTGTTATGAAATTGACTCTTGCAAGTGGGAGGTGGTTTTTTTAGATCCTAAATATCAAATACATCCACAGATGCTTGACAAAAAAGGCACTTCTTTAATGCAAAAGCTGAGTGTGCTGAAACAAAGATAGAAAGCATTCCATCAGCAGATGAAGATGATGAACCAGCATGTTCCCTAGTAGGCCAGACACTAAAAAACAGTGAAATATGTTTCATACTGAATGAGTTTAATTTGCACAGTAACTTGATCTTTAAATATGGTCAGGCCTGTTTCAGCCACCAGTGAAACCACTGGTTTTGTTTGCTAGGCATGACACTGTTCAGAAGTGACACAAGTTGGTGACGTGGAAGCTGCTTTGAAATGGTCCATTTCCAGCTTACGTGAAAGAGGTCAAAAATATTTGAACCTTTTTCTGGGTTTTGTGAGTCTATTATAAAAGTGTGTATAATATTTCTGTAACATGCATACAGATTAGCAGCTGATGATTAATTTCATATCTGTTGAGGCTCTGGAGCGAAATTGAGGGTAGCGTATGGAACATCTGTGGCCAACTTTGCTTTGTACTGTCTTTAACAATAAGTATTAAATGTGGAATCATTTTTTCCAGCCACTGTTTCTTTGTTGATGGAGAATGTAATTATTAAATTATTCTGGAAATCAACTGGAAGGCTTTGCAACACTGGAAACCTGGACAAAGTACCGAGCTAGTACGTCTAGCTCAGCAACTAATTCAGAAAATATGTTTGGCTGAGACAGTTCCCATGGAAGTGGAAGGGGGCTTGACATTTGGTTTTGCATTCCTTCCCAGGACTTCGTACTCTGAGGTATTAAAGTGTGTAGTTCTGGAATGATACAGGCCTTCCTTGGTATTATCCAATGTACTTTGAATGTTTTGAAATTGCCTTAAATCTACAGCTGCTGTAACAAAACAGAGATCAGGTCTTCTGGATGTAGGACACTTCTTTGCCTGTAAGTGACTAGAATAGAGCAAAGCAATTGGTGCCTGCCATCCCTCTTCAGAGCAGGTTTGTGCAACTGGTAGCACAAATAGTCATTTGTGTGGGCATGTAAAGGGTACTGCTTTACTGCAGTGTTAGTGAAGCTCAGTTATCCCAGAAAGTCCATCCTGGCTTTCTTGGTTATGAAGAAGAAATTGTTTTCAGATTTCCAAGGTTGAATTTAAATACTTTGAGAATCTTAAGAAGTTTTTTTCAGAAAGTAGAGAAAGACAAGTGATTTTGTTTACTTACCAAAACCAAGCCATTATCAGTGGCAAAACAACAGTTAAGGAAAGAGATTATTTGTTCTGAGCATGATTTGCTGAATATCATGTCTCCTGACCTTTGATCAGATGAGCATTATTGGAGATTAATTGGATTGGTGGTGGCATATGACATACTCCAGGTATCTGTACAGAAAGATTTATACTTATATCTGATTATAGCAGATTAGTACCTGTAGATATAAAATGTCAAATCTACCGTGCATATTTAGGCCTTCCCAAACATCTGTTCAGTGAGATCCGAGGTGGTTGTTTTGTGTACTCTGAGGGTTTTTTGAGGTGAGTCTACATTGAAAAAGCAAAATTAAAAAGGCCATTAAGGAAATTAGTAGTTTAATGTAGATAGGACATTTGAGACTTCACTTGTAAGATTGAACAAACGCTTGGTTTGTAATTTGTCCTTAAATTTGTAAGTAGGTATATGTCCATTCTGCTCTAGAAGCTGAGCTAAAACTATTTCATCTTAGGTTAAAGGCTGAGAAGAGTGATCTAAGAATATGGCAAATGAAGCACATTAGGTTGAAAAAAGAGCTGATCTATATACTCGTGTGATTCAAGAACTGCAATTATTTTTGTGACTTCTAGTATTTAGGATGCAGTTGGGCTGCTGTTTTGCTTTCTGAATGAGACTTGCATGGAGACTTTTTTCTAAGTAGGCATTAGCAGGTGTAATATTTTGTTGCCATACAGGACCTGAAAAGTTAATTTCTTCAGAGAGTTCCAATATGTAACATGCTACAATATGCTTCTGCTTTACTTCCTTTTCCCCACCCTTCACTGGCTGATGTTTTATCTGGTCTTGAGAGAGGAAAGTCATGATGTCTTTTAATTTACTGCCCTCTTTTTCTCTGTGTCATAACTTATATGGCACTTCTTTCATCCTTTCTCTGACTTTCCTTACTTCCCCTTCATCTTACGTCTTTAAACACAGAACAGTTGTCGCTTTCCAAAGATGCTGCTGCTTTAGGCCTATCATCAGGCACAGTGAATAATAAAGCCTGAGAACGGAGCGGGCCCAGTAAATGCATCTTAACGTTAGAAGTTATTTTATTTCTGCTTGTCATGACATCGTAACCTAGGTAGTTCAAAAATCTGACAACTTTTGTGCAACCTAGCTGTGAACATGAGCTCAACATCACCTTTGTGAGTCTAAGTCCCAACTTTGAGCCAAAGTTTACATTACCTAAATAATATTTGTTGGAAACTACTTACGAATAGTAAAGCCTTGGAATTCAAATATCATCAAGGCATGGGCTACTAATTGCATTAAACTTCTACATCCATAAAACATTGGGAAGTATAAGTATCCGGTGAGCTATACCTAATGAAGTCTTAATATCCAAGATGCCACTTTTCCAAAAGTCACATGGAATAAGGTACTGTATCTGTCATGTTTTTATTGTTGCATGTGGTCATAAAGTGCATATCTTGAGGCAGTGTTTCAGTGTTTGTAGTGTCACTGTGGAAATATTTTTTCTTTGTTTACGTTCTAGCAAGTATATGAGTCAATCCTTTATTAAAAAGGAATTGCATGATATATCCAGGAGGTTTTTAAATTTGAGGAAATATTCAAACTGGTAGTCATATCCATTGCAAGCCACATATTTTCTATTTCAATAACAGAGTACTGTTTTCTGATGCAGTTTTCATCATTTTCATTGCTTTCTAAACTCTGAGTGGAAAAATTAGTTGTCTCATTTTTTTCTTGCATGTGTGCGTGTCGTTAGTAATAAACATATAATTATGTACTTTTATAACTTTATTTTTTTACATCCTAGAGTATCATTTTCTGTGTTTTCAGAGGTATTCTGTGCATTTTTGCCTGTAATCATAACATAAATTAAATAGTTTCCATTGTTTTGTTTCTAGGGAGACAAGTTTAGTTGCATACATGCATGCTTTCAGAGAACTGAACTATTTCTAAGATTGTCTTTCAGAATATCAGCAAACTGTGTCTTCAGTTGTTTTTGTTCTAACTCAGAGTGTGACTCAGAATTATTATGATCAAAGCCACTGTTAATTCACATATCTTGAATTTAAAACTAGTATTCATTCTTGTTTTAAAACTCTTAGTTAAAAGCAATTACAAAATGTGGTAGTGACGTAAGGCATGAGATCTTAAAATTAAAGGGCTGAACAGCTTGCAGGAAACTGGCAGGTAGGAATAATTAGTGGTTTCCTCAGAAATCCAGCACTGAGCCTTACGTTTTTTTTCCACACGCTCCCCCTAAGTTACCTTCCAATGCTTCTTTGACTATCCCTGACACAATTCACCTAAAAAATCAAATCTCTGTAGGGCGTAACTGTATGTTCATAAGTTATTTTCATATGCTATATAACATAATAGTTCATAATTAGAAGTAAAATGTAACAGAAACCAAGAGGATAAGTTTAGCTATAGTAAGAAGTAGATACCCCACAGTATGACTGATCATACATAACCAAGACTTCAGATTTGACTCGTCCTTGGAAAAGGTGCTGTATCACTGAGACTATTAGTAGTTTCAGCTTCATAATTATTTGGAGAAAAGAGAGCTGAAGAATTAGCATCATATCAGACAACACACCATCCAATTTCTCTCTCCGTATTGGTGGTCCACCACACAATTTGTGCTTTGGCTTTAACCTGGTTAATGCTCTTCTTAACTATTTTGTAAATTATTATCAACAACTCAGTTTTAGGCGTGTTTCCGTAGTCTCTTTGAAATAGCTCCACCATTTATTTCATGTGCTTGTATTTCTTCTTGTGGTCAGGGAACAGATAAAGGCACTAATTACAAAGACATCATTATTTCCCCTCCTAACTTTACATCCCTCTAGTCTTCTGTTTGCTAGCTTCCTTTTTTTTTTTTTTTGTCTCTGGTAACCTTGGAACAAATTCCTTTATTGTACAAAGAGACTTCTCTCCTTTCAAAACCTAAAAATATTAAAACAGTTTATAGAACTGATGACTTTTTGTTGGATTAATGGTTGTCAAACTAACGAGTAACATCTGTGTTCAATATTGTATTATGTTGAATTCTAATATGGCTCTGGGTTTAGAGTTCTGGGATTTGGAATACATCCATTCATATTCAAAATCTGTATCTCTCTGTATTGAAGTTTCTTTAAATTATGTACCAATTCTCTTTATTTTGATTTCTCTCAATTTTCATTGTTAATTTTTGTAACTTAGTTACCATTCTTCTAAATGCATTTGACCCCTTAGCTCTGTGTTTTCTAGCTTTATCACCTATTCTGCAGCTTTGGTTCAGCTCAGCCTTCAGCTAAAAAGCAGCTCCGCTACATCACTAATACCTCTCCTATTCCTGTACCTCAGCTTTCTGTGGCTTCCAGTTCCTCCAGTGTTCTCTGCTCTCCTTCCCCTTCCATTTTTTTTCTTTGCTGATTTCTTCATTCTTGGCTATCTCCTCATCAAAATACCTGTTCTGACAGTCTTCTGTGCTGATTAATCCCAAATATTTTTTTTTTATTTTCACATTCAGAAGTAAATCCATGATCTCCGCAAAATGAGTTCTCCATTCTTCAGTTCTGTCACCCTTCTGTTTAAACAGTTCTGCACTTAATGGTAGAGTGGGAGAATTCCATTACCTACAGGCCTCTTACCTGATGGTAATACTCTGTTTACCCATTTTCAAGAAAAAATTAGATTAAGTTGAACAGATGTGGAGAAGAATAAGTACAATGATTGGAGCAAGGAGTCACTGATATGAGGTAGCTATGAAGATTTAAAATAATGGATTTTGACTATAAAAGCATAAGGAAGGTAAATGCCAAGGAAGAACGCTTTCAGCCGAAGGCCAATGTCAACAAACAAAAAAATAGATGTAAACTAGTAGCGAATTACTTGAAGCTGGATTCTAAGAAAGCTGTCTTACAAACTGGGGCAGTATGGCTCTGAAATAGCCTCCCCAGAGGACTATCGAGTGGCCAAAAAGGTGGTTTAGTGTCTGGCAACACACCAGACTCCTACCTAAGTCTTGGAGAAAGTGCTTTATTTTGTTACATGCTCCCAGTCTCACCTGTATGGAAGTCTTGCATTACTAGACCATTCCATGGATCCTAGCTGTTATCTGGCCACTCTCACCAGTCCATACTGGGTATCTTTCAGCAGGATACTGATACAGATATGATGGTCCTACTCTTCCTCAGCTCATATCTTCTCTAAACTTCGTAGTTTTCACATATGCACAAGATCCTCATTCTTTTGTATCCCCCCTCTCTGTCCCAGGTATCCATCCTATCTTGTCGCTTCTTTTTGACCCTTAAACTCTGAATCTCATCCAGCAATATCTCTTCCCAGTGTTAGCATCTCATCTTCTTCTTGTAAAGCCCATAGTTGATCATATTGCTGTTACCTAGACTTCTTTGACTTTGTTGTTATGGAGTTCTTCAGTACTATGCTGGACCCTCTTTAAAGCAGTTTCTTTTGCACCCAGTTCAAGCCATTGGCTCTGTCTATGCTGATAGATTAAACATTGCCAGGGAATGTACTTGGGCACTGAAACTTTATCATTTATTTCATTAAATTGTTAGCAGGTTCCTGATATGATTTTGATCTGGGAAAGGTATTGGGCTGTCCTTAGTTTGAAAGTTAGCATGTGCCAGAGACTATCCCCAGTAGTCAATATGAATGAAGCTACTGTGATCTGGAGACACAGAATTTAGTAGTATGGATAGGGCGGACTGGCAGTTGGCCTTGGTACTGCTCCATTTACTGATGTAAATGTAACTGTTACTTCCAAGTCTCTGGTGATCTCTTTATAACCACGTATTAGAAATTGTGTTCCATCCTACCTTAACCTGATAGATAGATTAATTGTCATCATCGGTTTTCTTTGGTGATACTTGTACTCCCTGAATTCCATTGCTGGGCTATGTCTGTAATTGCCTTTACATCTGTATTTCCAGTGCTTCACTGAGAAGGTGTCCTTATCAGCCCTGTATTTTTATGTTAAGATTTCCCAGCTAGATGTCCTTTGTCCCTTTTCATTTGCTAGATAACATTTTCTACAGACAACTCATAACTACCTTTCTTCCAGATCCATCTCTTCCTGCCTTACTCTGGTACTACTTTGTTAGCTAGTTACAAATTCAAGCTAAAAATGATCAAGTAGAATCTGAAACTGCCTGTTGGTGACCACTGCAGAGCACACGTTTTCTTTGAGTTGAATTTCTTTAGAAGTTCTCGCTTTCTGAGCAATGAGTCCTGTAGATTGTTCTCCAAATACCACTTCGAAGATGCAGCCTTTTCTTTCCATCTCCACTTTTGTCCGGGCTTTTGTCCTGTTATGATTCAGTTGTTGCAACATCCTTCTCTCCGACCTTTGCAAATTCAGTATTCCTTTACTCTCATCTAGATTCATTTCTTGCTTCAAAGTTAATTTCCTGCCATATCACTTTACCCATCCTTTACGTTCCTCCATTGACTCTCAGGTTAAGTATCTTTGAGCTAAAACAGAGCCAAAAGCACTCCCTGCCAGATCCAGCTTTCATCCCCTTCTTGTGAGGGTTATAGATTGAACTTAGTGGTTCACCTACCTGCTTCAAAGTTAAGTTTAAGCCAGTTCTCTGCCTGCCTTTAGGCATCATCATGGCCTAATGCTGCTGCATGCCTCAAGTCAGAGTTTTAGGTCTTTAGTTCCTGCTGTCATGAGCCCTAGCACTAATTCAGAAGCTATCCCTGTCATTAGTAGTTACCCTGATGCCTTCAGAATTTACTACATGCTATTTCCTTTGCCCACCCCTTGCCTTCCACATTGTAATGCAGTGTGCTGTATCCAGCAGAAAATGTATATCTCTGGTGCTTGCAGTTCCTACCCAAGTCCTACCCAAAATATTGCTCAGCAAGCCTCGAGCCTGAAAATATGAAGGAGTGGCAGCAGTAGTCACTGTATCAACTGGACCAGTTCAAGCCCCTATTAACAGCGACAGCAGAAGCTGAGTAACTGTTGCTGACTGGATTCCGTACTCAAATTCTAGTTCCACCCTTAAAGCTGACTTTGACTGTAATACAGTAACTTGTATCCACCTCAGAATGAACCATAAGACATTTGCTGCTCCTATTCTGTCCTTCACCTGTCCTGCTAGGATCCAATGTTATCTGTTAGTTTCCTGATCTGGCTCTATCAGTTGACAAGCACAGCAAATCCAGAAATATCTGTAAGACATTTAGTCTTGCCATGTAATGCCTCATCTCATTCCTGATATTGCTTGTCTACCAATGAATCTTTCTCTTCAGCCCCTTACTTTATTAAACTCTGATCTTAGTCTTACCCTAACAGTAGCCCAGTTGCTCTGTCAGTCCTGGGCTAAATTGATTTGTTTTAGCAAAGAAAAACAGCCGTTGTAGCTTTTCATGAGACTGCTAGTGAGCTTAGCTTTCTATTACGTACGTCCTCCTGAATTCCTAGCTTTATCATCACAATGCATACTTGCCCTCCTTACTAGACCAGCAGTTCTTTCATTATAATTATTAGTTAAAACTCAGCAATGGCCATGAGCCATTCAGCCTGAAACCTAATCTTTTCTGTGGGAGAAGACATTTTTGCAAGAACTGTCACAGGGAAAGACTGCTCAGTTCACGTAGCTGAAACCAAAATCAAATCGAAGTGCTTTATTAATTCACTAATGACAGATGATTAGCTAGTAATGTGTGAAGTATACATTCAGGATCGATAGCAGCATTACAACAAATAAATCACAATATTAGGCAACTACGAAAAGTTAACAAATGCCTCTGAAGTTTCAAATGCCCTTCAAGGCATACACGCATATCAAGTGTTATGTCTACAAAGCTTTACATTCGCACACATCCCCTCTCACAGGTAGTACAGGTTATGAGCACACGCTGCCTGTTCTGGCAGTGCAGGTTCTCCTACCTACACAAACCTCTTGTTGGAGATGTGGTACTGTAGCTTTATGTGTGCTTGTGCAGCTCCCTACAACCCACTGATCCCTGTGTTGATGAGAAAGCCCCACCACAAGGTCACATATGCATGAAGAGATGCGAGTCCCCACTAGGTGCCCCCATGTTGGAAATCCTCTAGCTGAGCGCAGGCTGGTCACAGTGTCTGGCAGGAGGGCTGCCTAGACAGAGGTGATGGTGGCAAGGTGACTTCCATTCGTATCAAATTGGGGTTTGATTACTGCCGTTCCAGTCCAGATTCTCTCCCTGCCAGGTACAAGTTTTCATGCTGCTTTTATATTTCAGGGTAACTTTGTTTCAAAAGTCTTTTTGAAGTTTTCACTCAATCACAGAATGGTTGAGGTTGGAAATGGCTCCTAGAGGTCATCTGGTCCAACACCCGTGCTCAAGCAGGGCCGCCAAGAGCCAGTTGCCTAGGACCATGTCCAGACAGCTTTTGAATACCTCCAGGGATGAAAATTCCACCACCTTCCTGGGCAAACTGTGCCAGTGCTCAGTCACCCTTGCAATAACAAAATGTTTCCTGATGCTCAGAAGGAACCTCCTCTGTTTTTGGTTTGTGCCTGTTGCCTCTGCATCTGTCACTGGAAGCCACTGAAAAGAGCCTGGCTCTGCCCTCTTTCCGCCCTCCCTTCAGATATTTATAGACGTTGATGAGCTTTTTCTTCCCTAGGCTGGACAGTCCTAGCACTCTCAGCCTTTCCTCAGTCCCTTCATTATCCACATGGCCCTTTGCTGGACTCTCTCCAGCATGTCCATATCTCTTGTACTGAGGAGCTCAGAACTGAACACAGTGCTCCAGGTGTGGTCTCACCAGCGCTGAGTAAAGGGGAGGGTTCACATCCTTTGACCTGCTGGCAATGCTTTGCCTAATGCCACCCAGGATACTGTTTGCCACCTTCGCTGCGACAGCATGCTGCTGGCTCGTGTAAAGCTGTTGAATCAAGCTAATGCTTGTCTGCCTCTTTGGCTCATCCAGTTGTGACCTGATAATAATCTTCCTTTTTAATGTGATAATTTGGAGCAAACATCCTCTAGGCAGTTTAGTATAACCCATGTATACACAGTATTTACACTTACAATCATATCTTAGCAGGTGGTGTTGTACAGACTATTTGCTAAGGGTGGCCATTAAAATCTCCTATAAACTCTTCCTTGTTGCTGGCACCAACTATCATTTTTTACTCAAGAGATTTGCAGGATCCAGTAATTAACCTAGTTCTTCAGCCTACTCTGGATTCTTTCCTGAACTCTAATTATAAACTCAATACTAATCCTTTCCAAACAAGAGCCCAGTGTCCCGTAACAGGTAAAGAACTAAGACTTCTGTCTGTTCACTGTTAGTTACAGCTCTCATCCTAAACATATGGGCAAAATGCCCAAGGCTTTCAGTGCCTCTGAACACTGTACTAGTGATAGTAAACCTTTCTGATACTTGATATATTTGTTTTTAAAAGCATAGATGTTTGCATCTGCCTAGGTCCTTTAGCTGTTTTCCATCACTTGATCGATTTGCTGGTTTTCTTTTACTTCTCCTGCACAAACAGGATTCATGTGGTTGCTTAGTTTTCTAGGTCTCCATTTAACCAATGAGAATTCTATTACAGTCTTTCTGTAAGCTGACACGTTTCAGTAGAGTTTTTATGCCAGCACTGTACAACTTCTGTCTTCTCTGATGCTGGAGACTCATTGGACTTTTAACATTTTTTGTGGCAGTTCCAGTCACTTGTCTCTACTTCTTTACAAAATACAGAGAAAGTAGAAGTTAGTATGTTGAATGTGTTGCTCATTCAGATTGACTTTTAAATAACAAAAACTATAGCCATGCATTCTAAAGGTTGCACAAAAAAATTGACTTAGATAGAGAGACTATTCAGTTTCAAGGAAAAATGTATCTACCTAGACAATCACATCTTCATGTAGAATGTTGTGTCCCAATAGAAGCGGTGTTATAACCTTTCCACTTCAAGAGAAACCAGCCCCACAGCATATCTACCAAAGTAGAGATTTAGCAGAAAGTGCATAATATATGGACAGTCAACAACAGGATTACTCCTTAAGTCATCAGTACCTGTCATCAGATGGCTCGGCGGTGGTGATAATTGAGTCGCAGAGCTCCTTCTTTCCAAGCTCTTTAATATGGTTTAGATTATCCCAAAAACAAGAGTAATAGTTTGTGTTAGTTGACTTACAGTTTCTATCATATAGGTGCACATGATCCACAAAATCATGCTAGCTCTTTAATTGCTGACAGCGAATTTTGCAAAGTGGATGCTTAGCAATCTCACCACTAACCTCAAGCACATGAAATTTTTTTCAGTTTTATTGTTGTGTCAACGGCCAAAAGCAGTATTTTACCATTTTAGTAAATGCAAAGCTCTTCAGCATCAGACATTCAGTGGCTAGGAGATACACATGTCTACACATGTCTATGCCAGTAAAATTAAATTTGGGACCCACAGCTGGATTGTACTATTCTGGTTTCCAGCTCAGATTTAGTTTTTGAAAGCATAATAAGCTGAACGCAAAATGATGTAAAATCCCTTGCTTCTCTAAAAATCAGTCCTAGAATCAGACTATGGGCCTACTAATATTTTATAGGGTCACATTGGAATGTCCAACTAGTGGCTACATCTACTAGTAAATTAAGCAGCGTGAAGGCATGGGCCCAAGTACTGTAACTGTTACTTCTGTGGTTGTTCTGTTAAAAAGTTTCTTGGCGTCATTCTCACCTAGCACTTTCCCAGATGATTTATAGATGTGGTTCAGGAATTACTCCAGTATGGAAACCAGTAGGTAGTTTGGATGTGGCTCTCCTTGGATGAGTGTTTACTACTGTGTATGTGGCCAGTCTGTGCCAGCTGGCCTCAAAGAAAGGCTCTGGGACTCTTCAACAGATTACTAGAAATGTAGCCAGTGTATCTGTTCTATAACAACGTTCTAGAGAATGTGTTCATTCTGTGGTAAATGTGCTGTAATTAAAGATAGTTTTATCGCTCTTTCATTTGTGCTGGGGCTGGTACTGCAGTGCACCCAAGAGGCTGTAAATTTGCTCTAGTTTATACCTCATCAAGTCCTTAATCCATAGCAGTAGTCTCTAGCTAAAAGTTCAAATCATTATGGTATGTGAAGATGAAGAAAAATAAAAGGATATTGTGGTCAGAACGGTTTGTTATCAAACATACACCATACCCATGTGTGCTACAGCATTGAATATGTATGCTGGCTGCTGCACTAATTAAGCTTCAACCAAAATGTCTGTATTTCTGCTTTGACCACTGTGTTTGTAGAATTGTGCTGTGTGTGTTCAGGTACCATTAATTAAGGATTTTCTACAATGTAATTTGTTTTTATTCTAGTGTGCATACTCATAAATCTCAATGATTTCAGTATCATATGCTGTATGTAGCACTGTAGCACCATCTTGTGTGAGCTGCAAATGTGGTTTCAGTATATGCATTCAGCAATCTTCATATTGACTATAAAAATTTTATTTAAAACCCTTTGATGTAAAACTGAGATCAGGAAAAAAGAACATGAAACAGCTCCCCCTTACAATATATGTGGTAGATTTCATAATAGTGTGCTCATTTAAGATACTTATCTGTTAGGATGATCCATGTAAATAATAGGTATGGGATGCTAGAATCTAGAGGCAATAAAATGCATTTTATCTGGTTTATGCTACAAAAATATAGAATTAAAGCACAGAGATTAGAATCTTTGTGCGAAATAAAATGAAACTATAGTGTGGGAAAGCTCCTAGGAGAAATTAAGTAGGAATTGTTATGAAACAGCTGACAGGAATAAAGCTGGAAAATGCTTTTAAATGATAGCAGGTAGCAAATGGGGCAAGGACACAGAACTCGGTGTTCATAATCAGCTGTAGTGCTTTGAGGTTTCTGTATGTTTGGAAAGATACATACGCACAGGGGCAAAAAGGGAAATGCATAAAACAATCCTGTTCATATGACAGAAAATAATAATTGGAGACGTGATCAGAATTATAGAATAGTTTGGGTTAGAAGGGACATTTAAAGGTCCAACCTCCCTGCAATGAACAGGGACACATTCCGCTAGACCAGGTTGCTCAGAGCTCCGTCCAACCTGGCCTTGAATCTTTCCAGGGATGGAGCATCTACCACCTCTCTGGGGAACCCATTCCAGTGTTTCACCACCCTCATCGTAAAAAAAATTATTCCTTATATCTAGTCTAAATCTACCTTCTTTTAGCTTAAAACCATTACCCCTTGTCCTGTCGCAGCAGGCCCTGCTAAAAAGTCTGTCCCCATCTGTCTTCTAAGCTCCCTTTAACTACTAGAAGGCCGCAATAAGGTCTCCTTGCAGCCTTCTCTTCTCCAGACTGAACAGCCCCAACTCTCTCAGCCTTTCCTCATAAGAGAGGTGCTCTCTGATCATTTTTGTAGCCCTCCACTGGACCTGCTCCAACAGCTCCATGTCCTTCTTGTGCTGAGGGCTCCAGAGCTGGATGCAGCACTCCAGGTGGGGTCTCACCAGAGTGGAGCAGAGGGGCAGAATCACCTCCCTCAATCTGCTGGCCACGCTTCTCTTGATGCAGCCCAGGATATGGTTGGCCTTCTGGGCTGCGAGCGCACATTGTTGCCTCATGTCCATCTTTTCATCCACCAGTACCCCCAAGTCAGTCTTGGCAAGGCTGCTCTCAAGCCCTTCATCCCCCAGCCTGTATTGATACCAGGGATTGCGCCGACCCATGTACAGGACCTTGCGCTTGGCCGTGTTGAACCTTGTGAGGTTCACATGGACCCACTTCTTGAGCTTGTCCAGGTCTCTTTGGATGGCATCCCGTCCTTCTGGTGTGTCAGCTGCACCACTCAGCTTGGTATTGTCAGCAAACCTGCTGAGGGTGCACTCGATCTCGCTGTGTTACTGGTGAAGACATTAAGCAGTACTGGACTCAATACGGACCCCGCAGAGACACCACTTGTCACTGATCTCTATAACAGTCCTCCCATCAAATCCATATCTGTACATTTTAGAGAGAAGGATGTTGTGGAGGAACATATCAAAGGCCTTACGGAAGTCCAGATAGATGACATCCATAGCTCTCCTCTTATCCATTGATGTAGTCACTCCATCCTAGAAGGCCATGAGGTTGGCCAGGCAGGACTTGCCGTTGGTGAAGCCATGCTGGGTGTCTCAAACCACCTCCCTGTTCTCCATGTGCCTTAGCAGAGCTGCTAGGAGGATCTGTTCCAGGCACAGAGGTGAGGCTGACAGGTGGTAGTTCCTGGGGTCCTCCTTTCTACCCTTTTCAAAATTGGGCACAAGGTTTCCCTTCTTCCAGTCACCAAGGACTTCACTGGACTACCAAGAGTTTTCAGGTGTCATGGAGAGTGGCTTAGTAACTACATCAGCCAATTCCCTCAGGACTCTTGGTTGCATCTCATCAGGTCCCATAGTCTTATGTATATTCAGGTTCCTCAGGTGGTCACAAACCTGATCTTCCCTTACAGTGGGAGGGACTTTTTTCTCGGTCTGTCCGCTCGAGAGGTGTAGGAAGGAAGTAGTAGAAGCCCTTTCCTTCTTGCCCTTTAGTTTGCCCAGTAGGTCTCGGCTCAGCCATGCTGGTCTCTTGCCTTCCTTTCATGATTTCTGACACCTGAGGATCGAGAGCTCTTGCACTCTATGGAAAGCATCCTTAAAGATCTGCCAGCTCTGTTCTGCTCCCTTGACCCTGGGGACAGTTTCCCAGGGCGTCCTATTTACTAACTCCTTGAAGAGCTGGAAGTGGGCTTTCCTAAAATTCAGGGTCCTGACTTTACTTTTTGCCTTTCCCGTATCCCTCAGGACTGCCAACTCCACTGGTGTGTGATCACTGCAGCCCAGGCTGCCCCCAGTCTTGATGTCACCAATTAGCTCACTGGTGTTGGTGACCATCAGGTCCAGTATTGCATCCACTCTGGTAGGGATGTCTGTTACTTGGATTAAGAAGTTATCCTCAGTGCATTCTAGGAATCTCCTGGATTGCCTACAGCTCGCCGTGCTACTTTTCCAGCAGATGTTGGAGTGGTTGAAGTCCCCCAGCAGGACAAGAGCCTGCGAGCATGAAGCCTCCTGGAGCTGGAGGAAGAAGGCTTTGTCAGTAGGCTCCCCTTGATCTGGCGGCCTGTAGCAGACACCAACCGCAAGGTTCCCTTTGTTGTGTCGGTCTCTGATTCTCATCTGTAAGCTTTCCACCTGCTTGTGGCTGTTCTTCAGAGACAGCTGTTCACACTCTATCCATTTCCTGATGTAGAGGGCAACGCCTCTACCCCTCCTTCCTCGCCTGTCCCTTCTGAACATTGAGGTGCAGTTGTGCATTGTGGTGCATCGAATGCACTGCTACACTTTAATATCTTGCACGCACTTCTTGTGGTCCACCTTTTCATGCTTTAATTTGTGTGTGATTTCCCTTTGTTTTCCTTCCTACTTTTCTCCTGTTTATAGTCAACATTTTATTTAAGAGGAATTATAGTCTTACTGTTAATGCAAGTTCAGCCGTGGAGGAGATAAGTATTGCTTGCTGCCATTGCAATGAGTTCAGCATATTGAAGTGGTGGTGACAGTTCTTCTATTGAATGTAATGAAAAGAAGTGCTCACTGTTAGTTTTAGCATTTTCAGTCTCTTCTTTGTGCTGTCAATTATCTAATTTTTTGAAGTGTATTGACATAGTTTGGGTGTTTATATAGTAACTCTAATTCTCCTTGAGGCATTATCTATTCGAACATTCAGGTGATGGAAACACATAGGGTTAAGAACTCAAAGTATAAGAATTTGTAGCCTTCATCATAACTTATAAAATGCACTTTTACCCATGCATACTGCCTGAATGTGGCACAGGGGTAAAACACCCTCTTCCTTTTTATTTGCAACTGAAACATAACTGTTTTCATGCTTTAGCACCTAAAGAGTCCTGAGCCACAGTATTTCCTTACTGCTCTTCAATTAAAACTAGAATTAAGAAGTCCAAGTGTCTTTTACTTTTGTGTTTTTTTTGCTGTGATTTCCGTGATCAAAATATCTAGCTGCAGACCACACTTTGCATGGGAACACATCACATCATCCTGACTGCATCAACTGCATGAATTCTTGCAGGAAGATGAGGTAATTGCTGAATACTCAGTCTGTCAGGTTTTCAAGTGTGAAAGTAAAAAAAGATATTTAGAAAAGCTGTATTGCTGCCTTTTTGTGGTAGGAGTAACTGGTGGAGGTAAAGACCTGATAAGCATGGGTATTCTCATCTGGTTTTGTTTTCACATCAAAAGAAATAGTGGTGTGGGACTTTAGATCGTTAATATAGATATCAGGGGAGAGAGACTATGTAATCAAAGAAGACAGCATTTGACTTTTCTGCAACCAACACTCCCAGCACATGGCCAAATAATTTTGTATTGATCTTTGATAATTGGTACAAACACAGATCATAAAGAGAAAGAACTGGCCTATGAAATGAACATATATACTGGCAGATGCTGGGGAAAAAAAGTCTATGCTATTTATGCATACGTTTGTAGTCCATTGTTCTCTATCTGCCCTGTTTCGGCTACAGTTTGTATTTGAGAGGCTGGAGGGAGAAGGATTTTTCCTCTTTCTTTTAAAGTGACAAAAGCAACTAGAAGAAAAGTTCTGTGGTATCAGTTGTTGATGAGAGACTGACAAAAAAATTGTATCAGTGCTTCTCTCACCATCCATTGAGAGAGATTGACTGGTGGAGCCACACGCTGCCATCCCTGAGGCCAAGGCAGCAGTAGGCAGCTCCACAAGAAGCAGAGGATCCCCTACCCTCTTGCCACCAAGCAGAAAGACGGGACCTAAGAGACAGGGGGAAATGGAAACGGGTCCCTGCTCGGGGCAGCAGACGCATACCCTCCTGGCCTCCCTCACCTCCCCAGTTGCCCTTAAGCAACAGATACGGGGCTCTGGAATGTGAGGGCCTGGCAAATGAGGATGTAGGGGAAGGTCCATCCAGGGGTTTGCCTAGGACGAGTCAGTCAGCCCCATGTATTATGACTGTCCCAGTTAAGAAAAAAGGAGGGTAATTGTCATAGGCGATTTCCTTCTGAGGGGAACAGAGGGCCCGATATGTCGATCAGACCCATCCCACAGGAAAGTCTGCTGCCTCCCTGGGGTCTGGGTTAGGAGTGTTGCTAGGAAGCTCCCTGGTCTGGTGCAGCCCCCTGATTATTACCTGCTGTTGGTGATGCAGATTGGTGGTGATGAGATCGAAAAAAAAGGAAAAAAGCACCTCGAGTATTGTGTTCAGTTCTGGGCCCCTCACTACAAGGACACTGAGGGGCTGGAGCGTGTCCAGAGAAGGGCAGCGAGGCTGATGAGCGGTCTGGAGAACAAGTCTTATGAGGAGTGGCTGAGGGAGCTGGGGCTGTTTAGTCTGGAGAAGAGGAGGCTGAGGGGGGACCTTCTTGCTCTCAACAACTACCTGAAAGGAGGTTGTAGTGAGGCGGGTGTTGGTCTCTTCTCCCAACTAACTAGTGATAGGATGAGAGGCAATGGCCTCAAGTTGCGCCAGAGGAGGTCTAGATTGGATATTAGGAAAAATTTCTTTACTGAAAGAGTGGTCAGGCATTGGCACAGGCTGCCCAGGGAGGTGGTGGAGTCCCCATCTCTGGAGGTGTTCTAAAAACCTGTAGATGTGGCACTTCAGGACGTGGTGGTGTTGGGTTGATGGTTGGACTTGATGGTCTGAGAGGTCTTTTCCAACCTATGATTCTATTATTCTATCATTTCTAGCTCTGTACTTGCAGTGTGTAGGCTAAGAAGAACTTGAGTTTCCCCTTTTGCAACACAGTTTTGGCAGCAAGCAGGTACAGCTAATACTAAAAGCCTTTAATCTTGCATGCTTGAGCATTTGTGCAGCCATCATTTCCGTATGAGCAATACATCCTGAAATTTCTCCACCTGACTGTGTAAACATCTTGATTATTTCCTCTTAAGTAGTCTTCCATTGCACCTTCCCTTTTTCACTTTCAGATGCATTCATGTGAGAGATTTAACTGCTTTCTAAATGAACATTAAACAAATGCAACTACCTCGTATAGTTCAGACAGTTAAAGGAATTGAGAGCAAACATAAGTGTTAAGATATTCATTTAGATTAAAAGTTCAATAATGGTAAACATTGAGATATTGGCTAAAACAGTGTCAATAGGAATGGAAGCTGGATAATGGTATCCAAGACTTTAATGATTTTAAAACTAGATCAGAAGATTCATGGCAAGATTCCAACCCCAGCTAAGGACTGAAAGAGATATGTAAATGAGACTGGTCGAAAGAGAATAAAAGCCATTTGTGTATACGGTCCAAAATACTACTGTGCAAGCCAAGTCACTTCCAGTATATCAAACCATAATCAGTTCTTTCCACTAGTATGTTTTGTGCGGTTTTTTTAATGTGCAAGATACAGCAAAATGTTCGACACCACAAACCGTATGGAAAGAGAAGGGAGGTGCTGTGGATATTTTGTATTTTACCATCTTATATCCTGATTATTGATAAAAAAATCAAATCCCTGCTTTAAGTTTTGCAGTGTTTATGAAGAAACTGTCAGAGAGAACACATACTAAAACTAAAACCCAAAGAAGGTTCTGTTGAACAGTCTTTCAGGAAGCACCCACGCTTTCTTCAACACACTGCGTTTGTTCCCACTGTCTCTGTTTGACTGTATGAGGTATATAGAAAAAATTGTTGATCTTTGTTTGTTATAGAGTACTACCTTATTAAATAGACTCTCCTGACAGGCTAGAATCCAAATTTCACTTACCTAAGAATGTGGAGGAAACGGAGGGCTTTTTTCATGTGCAGTTTATATGCTCAGATAAATTATTGTCGTGTCCTCGTACACTGTTTTCTACTGTCATTTAACAGTATTGTATTTAAGGACCTACTGCATGTGCAGTTTAGTAATTTCATTTAATTTCTTTCACTTCAGGTAACTCTTGGAGTAATCCAGTAGAAGTGACAGCACTTTATTCATACGAAGGACAACAGCCAGGTGACTTGACTTTCAAAGCTGGAGACAAAATCACAGTCACAACCAAAACAGGTTCCCAGTTTGACTGGTGGGAAGGAAGAGTAGGAGGACAAACTGGCATCTTTCCAGCCAATTATGTTGCCATAAGTAACAACTAAATTTGTATTGAAGAAAATCTTGAAGCAGTAATAGATTTACACTGAAAAATATATTTTAACTTTTCAGGTTTTATTAAAATTAAATTCTTAATCAAGACTATTCTAACACAAAATTGAAATGTATCAAATGACCTTAACTTTGCCTTAAACTTATTTCTTAAATAAACAGTAGGTGATAGTCAATTTATGATGAAGTCTTACTTTTGAGCAAGTTGCCGTACACAAAGTACTCCAATTTGTATCTAGTTTCAATTCTGTCTTGCTATATGGATTTATTCTTTACGTGAGGGAAAAATTACAAACAATTTAAAGCTAGACATGCTGAAAAAGTACTAGTTTCTATTAAATTAGAAGTTTTGGTTTCTTTCTATAATAAATGCTCTCAAATTTGCTTCAAACCGTCTCTGAGTAGGAGTTCTTTACTTTTACTAAACAGATATTTTTTCACAGGTATGGCAGAAGGAATTACCTTTATACTTGGTTTTAAACATAACAATACAGTTTAGGCATTGCAATTTTTCTTAGTAACTACTTAAGGTCTTGTCCGCAATGTTTGTCCTTGTTAGGCATACAAAGACCATGTTTTAAACAACTCTGTAACAGTTAAGCAGTTTAGCTTCTCTGATAGCTTGTCTTATATTGCCTTCATCTTTGAAGAATGTAAGCACTTCTGAAAGTTTGTTTAATAAAATGCATGAATAGTCCCTCCCAGAAAATATATAGACTTATAATGTCCCTTGATTCCTGTAGGAACTTGTTCCATAGGTGGAAAGCAAGACAGAGGAATCTTTGCCTGGTTCACAAATGAGCTTGCACAACTCTTAACTATTTCTTGCCATTTAAGATTTTTTTAATGTTTGATCTTTAAGGAAAGAGCAACATAGAGTAAACTACAGAGTAAATAGTGTAAAATTATTAAGAGTAAGATAGGGAAGATATTTCTGTAGGATGTATGTAGTAGTAATGTGTAGCACTGTTGTTCTCAGATTTCAGCTTAATTTTGAGTATTTTTGTAATTCTACTTCGTTTTACAGATGCAGGTATTGACTTGAAAGTTGATGTGGCAAATCAGAGCAGAGTTGAGAATGAGGCTTGGAGCTTTTGAGAACCAGTTTAGTTTCCTTCTCGTTGCTGGATATGCTGAATTTGCCTCTCATGTGGAGTTAATGCCAGGATACTTCTTCGGTCTCAGCTTTTCTCCGCTTGAAAATATATTTTAAGTCCTTGTTTCTTCTAACAGTGCCATGAGTATCAGATGGAAAATTAGTATGTGTGAACTTTCCGGCAACCTGGTTGCAGTTGATCTGCTGTTACGACCTACTAGTGTATCAGGTGCTGTTTAGCTTGAAGTTATCCCATCTGAATGGCAAGGTTAAGCCTAGTATAGAGGCAGACTTATCACCATTAGAAAAGCATTCTGTTCCACTCATTGGCAACAGTTTCTGGATTTCTTTCAGACTGGGCCACACATTTTTGATAAACAAAATCAAAATCAGACAGAAGAGACTGAAACCATAGTCAAATGTGTTTACTACCTTTAACTAAGAATCCTTCGTATTCTTTGCCTCATAAACCAGACAGGTGTATGTGATCTGTCTTCAGACAGATATCACCACCAAACAGATCCACACTGCTTGCAGGTATTTTTTTAGAAAGTATTTTCCAACCAGTTTGAAAGAGTAATATAACTTCATGTAGCTGCAGTGGAAGTGTTAATACATGTCTTTAGAAGGACTGTCATAGCTCCTGCCAGTTTGAGGTGAGAAAGTAAATTCTGTGTTTAACTATTTTTCATAGACTACAACTATTGCTTATTAAGCAAGAAAACACTGAATCATCGAGTATCAAGACTCAGTGAAGGGAGTTAATAATACTGTCATAGACCCAGATGCTAGATATGCCACTTAGTCAGAAAGAATCACTCCTGCATTTATTATACCCTGTTGCTGCACTTTATTTATGTGGTGCAAACTGGAGCAGCCTCTATCAGAGTTGTGCTGTGATACTTTATTAGTCATTTCAGAATGCTGGCTGCTTTGTCAGACTGTACTTGCCTTTGTGTAGGGTTGTTAAAGCTTCTTAACTCATCTCAAGTATCTTCTTCCATGAAACTGTCAGAATTTGTGAACTTGCACAGTAAAATCTTTTTATTGTTTATGTAAATCCTGTTTGTTGGATTGCCTCGGCTGAGTTCAAGGAAAAAAAGAGGGTTGTCTAATCTAAGTGTTCATGATAGTCTGTAGACTCTTCAGGGTAGCACTAATCAATTACTGAATCCAGGTTGCATTTTGAGGAGGAAATATTAAATGGGAAGCATATCTCATACCTGGAACATTCTTTCTTCATTTAATTACAGTATAGGAAAGGGAAGATTCAGTGGATTATCCTAATGCAAGAAAAGCCATTGACTGTTGGAAACAAACCTTCCTGAAGCACTACAGAACTCTGCTGACTGATTCTACATGGCTTTGACACAGGGTGGATCAGACCACGTCAGTGGGCTTAGGCTAATTCCAAAAGTGTTTTTACAGTAAGAAGGCTGTACAGTAAAAGGCAGTCTGCAAGAGTCAGTAAACTAAGGAACAGGTAATTATGTAGCAGGTTCTCTGTAGTAGGTCTAGGAACAAAAGCCTAGAATACAGAGTCACCCAAGAGACACTTAAGTCCTGGTAAGAGAGGTTTTCCATGAAAGAAAGGCCATGTATGTGTTCCTTTGCTACAGGATGCCTGACCCAGATCCAGAAGAAAGAGAAGATATTAGAGAAGATGGTGCCTCTAGCATGAAGTATTAAATGTGTTTGTGGACCAGTTATGAGGTGCCTGACATCCAGTCTTTTAGTGGAGGGTTGGTAGGATAGATACCTGTAGGACCAAATTAGTAGGTATCTGTACTAGAAGAAAAAAAGGGAGTTATAGAGCCAGGGGATAGACAAAGTGTGTGGTGTCGTGCAGGTTCAATTCATCATCTTGCTCTTGTAAGCAGTTAACCTTCAGCATATAAAACAACTGTTTTTATTTCTGAACCACAGTTAACCAGACAATAGTAATTTCTCTCTATATAAAGGTACTTTCTGTATTTATTTTGTGGTTATATTTTATGTATGGCAGCCCAATTTGCTGTCAGTCTTCGTAAGCTTTATTTTGAGCAAGGTAATTCCCAAAGGGTGATAGTTAGGACTGTATGCTCTGTGTTCAACATCATCAAGTAACTTAATCATAATTCATATTACTGTTAAATGTTTCACTATCTTAGTTAAAGTAAAATTCTTTCTTGGAGGAAATATTATGGCTTACCATCTTACAGGCTTCAACTTTTGAATTCCATAGTGCCCAGAAATAATTTTTTCCGTTGCATGGAAATTCCGTTAGATTAGAAAAATCTAATGATTTTTCTCAGGATATCATTGCCAATGGGTCATTGGACTGGCGGATCAGTGTTGCAAGGTGTGCTACAACAAATGTTCCGACATGTCTAGCTGGTGTGTTTTCACTAACGTGTACACATATTGACAGCAGGTTTGCAAGAAAGCTTTGACCTGCTCTGGCCTTTTATAAAATATCAAATGATTTGTCTGCTAGGAGCATTTGAATGCATCTTCCATGCTGTCTGTTGCCTAAGGTTTCTCCTTTCAGAGACCGAGATGCTTGCATAGATGTCACAGTTGAAGGGCAAAAAGAATGAAAATGTAGCGTATTCTCACCCTCAGCATGAGTTTGGGTTTTGCTTGGTTTCCAGTGGACTCAAAGGTACTACTCATAATAGTTTAGAGGACTAAACAAGGTAAGTCCAAGATGATTAAAGCCTTACCATCTACATCCATTTGTGCTAGCTTTTGTTGCTTACAGCTGGAGGAAGATAAAGGGAAGTAGTCTTATTCCTCTTTCAACACTTCCCATAGTCTCCCTAAACTGTATTTTCCCCCTACGAATTTTTTCAAACCTGAATTTTAACTAGTTCCTACGATGCCTCTATCACCTATAGGAAGGCACTTCTAGAGCCTTAAATGTGTTAAGATAATGCAGCTTCTCCATTGGTCAGAGTTTGTTCAGTGCGTACAAGTTTTTTTTCTTCATGAGGCTGTTCACTGTCCAGTCTACTGTTATCAAGCAAACTCTGTTTTTCCAGAAAAAAAAGGTACCAGAAAATATACAGGGGTGGTAACAAGACTATCTACCAAGTCAATCAAGGTTATCAGGAGTAGTCAGCTTGGATTCACCAACGGGAAATCATGCCTGATGATTTGGTTGGAAGGGACCTCTGTGGGTCATCTGGTCCAACCCTCCTGCCGAAGCAGGGTCATCTACAGTAGGCTGTAGAGGACCTTGTCCAGGTGGGTCTTGAATATCTCCAGAGAAGGAGACT
>Ga0065711_1004126_pt1 | contig 31808 bp, 14 predicted proteins | sample Hoacrofraction12_FD_59098 | JGI IMG/M metagenome (GOLD analysis project Ga0065711, IMG submission 59098) | Hoatzin crop microbial communities from Cojedes, Venezuela - Epithelial fraction 12 v2 (version 2) | ecosystem: Host-associated > Birds > Digestive system > Esophagus > Crop | place... | reverse complement strand
GGGGGGGCAGTTGCCCATTGGAGTCTCCATTCCAGATGTTTATTATTTGAGACCTTTCCCTTTTTGCAAAAGATAACCATTAAATTGCCTTAGGCTACCATTAGAAAGCACCTTTGTCCATAGACTATTACCCGTACTTTCAAAAGAAAGAAACAGACGAATTCACAGCAAAACTGTATTTTAAAGGTACATCAGTGTCCTAATTCTTTATCTCCTTGCTGTCGGTATGTTTTATATACACATGCATCATAAAAACAGTCTTCTCACAGTCTTGCAAAGTTTTCACTGACAGAAAAAGCAGCAATCACTTGGATACTCTAAAAGTACCTAGAAGTCTGAGAGGACTCTCCATAAATGTGATACAGAGACCCTCTTAAGATACTACACATAGGTTTCTATACTTTTACTTTTTTCTTTTAAAGGAACCTCTTCTGCTAGTTGAAATGGATGCTGCTTCTGTTTGACTTCTTGCAGAATCAGGTCCATACAAATAATGCTCCTGCAGCCACAGCAAACATTGATTCACCCTGATGGCTTCAGAGCTTGCACTTGGTATGGATAAAGATTTCAAACATTTTCTCAAAGATCAGTGCTGTGCTTGGTAATTTGACTTCTTTGCCTTCAGTATCACTCCATGTATTATATTATGCTGGAAGAAAATAGGAAAGGAGCAGGAAGATCTTCCCTCTTTTTAATAAAAGTTTGTCAGACATAGCAGAGACCTTGTCAACAGACACCAACTGCATTTGAGAGCAACTATAAACCTTGGTTATTTCAGTACAATAATCTATATGCAACTGTATGTGATAATTAATGCTGGACACATCAGTTATTTCTAACTGCAGAGCAGCATGGTGTCCTTTTGGGGCTGTCAAATTCAATCAATAGGAAATAATGAATTAGTGTCTGAAGCACCAGCCAACCATCTTGTCTCTAACTAAAATCTCCTGAGGTAAATAGGTGACTTTACTTACATGACTTGGTAATAAGATAAACACTTAAGAAGGCTACATTACAAGAACAGTACATTATGAAATGCGTAATCTAAAATGGCCTAAACAGGATACATAACAGACTAACCCTTCTCTTTTGTTACTCCTCACTGAGTGTCTAGACATGCATTTTGAAACTAGACTAATCCATTTTGAGGTGTATATATACAAAGAACACATCGAGCTTTTAAATTTCACAATAACATGCTCTTTTACTGTGTAATTACTGAATTTAAGTAAAATGTGTTTGTAACAGTAGAGAATTTCAAGACAATGAAAGAAAGAAGTGAAAATACCACCCTACTGTTTCTAAATTGAACTATTCAGATATGTCATTATTTCATTAACTACATGACAGCTGATTCCACAAAAAAGAAACCGAGTATTTAAATCTTAAGAACAACAGAATCAGAAGTACATAAACAAACTACAAACCAAGCCAATCATATTGTGATTTCTCAAGGTACCAGTGGCAGAGAGGACTACACAAACAGAGCAGAACATGAAAGTTCATTACAAGTTCTGTTATTAAATTTTACAAATACCCAAAATCTGTATTAGCTGCAAGCTCAGCTGTTCCTTGAGCAACAAATAATTTAAAGTATTAGTGACTGTGCATTAAAACTCGTTAAACAAAATTGTCCAATTATACAAAGACTATTCTTTCCAGTACAAATTTTTTTCAGATTGCTATTTGAATAATATTCTTAGACTTAATTATTGTGTTAGACACCAGCGTTAGCAATTCAGAACTGGAATCTGTTATTACCCTGATGGGTGTTTCAGTGGGACCACTCTGCACTTAGGTACACATCTAAATAAAATAGCACAGCTGAATCTCAGCTGAAATGAACCATTCAGTTGCCAAGGCAGCCATGCCAATAATGTTACTTTTCTGTTTATTTAATTAGACTATTTGATTGCTGCTTTAGGCTCTTTCAGGAATAGACTATGTTAATTTCTTGTCTGAGTTAGACTAGAGTTAGTGAGAACTGCTTTTGTAAAAAGCAAAATACCTAGTTCTACTTGTCAATACTGTATTTCTTAACCTAGACAGAAATTAAAGATGTATATTAAAAATAGACATGAAAATGCAGTTATGAACTTGTTTGTACTTCATGCACACTTTTTTAAGAAGTCAAATGAGCTTAATCTCTTGCTATAAGTGTCAGGACTTCTTTCACCCCCCCCTGTATCTTGATAAACCATGTTTAAATAAACAGCCTTCAGTAAGCTACTGAATACTCAAAGACTACACTATTTTTGCTTTATCATACCAGCTCAAATGCAGTGTCAGCACTCTGCTTTCTAGCTGTTAAGTAAATGCACTGAATTGCCACATCAAAATTTTCCTACACAACACCACTTTTTTTTTGCATCAGCAGTGATTTAAAACTTCAAGTTATTTTAAAATGCTATTTATACAGTGACTCATTTCCATAATAATTATCTGCAATTTTCTTTCTTTACTTATTCCAGAGGAGTGGAAAGGGAGTAAACTGGAATTGCCTTGCTCAACTGAGCTGGCACAAGCTGGTGACTCACTACACTGGCTGGTGGATCACCATCAGCCTGGTTTTCTCCTTTTGACTCCGGAGCAGTAAGACACACACAGAGGAGACAGGTATTTGACAAAAAAGCCTGAAAAAACGGTCACAGACATCCCCAAGTCATGGTCTGATAACAGCATTGCATAATCTTAAACTGTAAATTACTCCGAAGCTTTAAAGCATTTTCAAGAACGTTTTTCTTCCCCTTTTAATGCATCATTGACAAAATAGAATAACATATAAATAGTCGCAGAAACATTAGTTTTTATCTTCTTAGAAAAGGTCTTATGTTCACTTGGGAAAACTTCATCACTTTTTCCTTAGAGGTGAATAATACTGCAAGACATTAATGGGGAAAAAAACCAAGAATACATAGGCAGATTTGGAAATCATATACCAGGATGCATATTGTCCAACACATATTAACTTAAGAGAGATAATGTAAGAAGGCAATGCTTGGATAGTATCTGAACACCTATGCAAGATTTCTGATTATTTCTGTTACAATGGTAAAAGCCTTGACAGGTCTGGGAAAAATCTGAACTTTGAAGCATAGATAACTTGAGGTAAGCAGATTCAGTGTTAGCAGTGTGCTATACTATGTCATATATTATGACACAGTGCATTAGTTCTGTGTTTATATGAAGGGTTGTGTTAATTTTATATTAATGTGAAATATGATTGGCTTGAACATTCAAATAAAATATAAGACTTGTATATATAAAAGAATAAACTTAGATAGATGACATTATCTCTATGGAAAAGGCTAAGCAAGAGCTCTACAGAATTATCCAAACAAACCACTTGTGAACAGTAGGATCCAAGAGCAAACAACATTTTTCTGAATGCAACATCAAAAATAAATGGTATCTGCTCAGCAGAAAATCTCAGGATCTGGGGACCTGCACGCTACGAAGACTGACTGACTGCTCAAAAACTCAGCATCAGTCATTAAGAATGTGATTTCAATGCTACAGATGTTTCACTGAAAATAAGCACTTCAGAAGTCTGTCTCTTCACCTGCTCCCCATTGAACAGACTTCAGTTCGTTTTTCCATTAAACTGGCTGAGTCTTCTTTGGTTCTCAACATGGCCCCGTGGGCAGTATTAGCATGATTGATGAGGCAACCCATCATCAAGCAGAGAGCTGAAACAAACCATATTTCCTCCAAAGCCCCCCTTGCATCCAACCCCGCTCTGTCCCACACAGTCAGGTTAAATTTGCTAAAGACACCTCCAAGCCACAGATCAGATGATTAAGGCTATCTCACCAACTCATAACAACAAACTCAGCCAACTCAACAGATATATCTGTCACCCTTAGTTATAAAGAGGAGGAGCAAACCCTAAGAAAAAGATTGTTTTCAAGATGTTTGAATCTGTTGAATCTGGAAAATGCCCCATTTTTGCCATCTGGTCAAAGACACATCTGTTAGTGTAAGATTTTTATCTCAAAGTTTTACAGTTTGGTTGGGTTTGTTCTGTTATGGTGTGTTAATTTTAGTTGTAGTACTTGGACGCCAACACTTCCTTCGCCATTCACGGGCCCTTGGGAACAGCTGTGCCTCCTTCTAGCTTCAGTTGGCTAAGTTAGGTTTGCAGCTGTTCTTCAAAAAAAACCAAAATAAAACAAGAAGGAAGACACCAGGCAACTCACTAGTGCATGTCAGAGCTAACTCACTATGAATTGATAAAACTCTGCTTGGATGACAGATGTTAAATGCAAAACAAAGTCATTAATTAAGAAACCCTAGAAATGCCTGTGGCACTTAACAGAGGAAACCTAGCACTTTTCGTATGTTTACGTTCATTTAGGCAATTAAGCCAATGAAAAACTTACTCCTTCTTCTCTTCATTAATTTTATTCAAGAAATAAATCTCTAATAAAAAGTGGGTATCCAAGAAAAACTTTAGGTGTTATTAAAATCTAGACTACTAGTGTCTTAAAATGACAGTGTTAGAAATGCCAGTAAAGGTGGCCAATTAGTTCTCACTGCTCTTCCTTTTTTTTCACCAGGGCCTGGTGCTGAATAAGAACATGTTTAAATATGAAACGAAAGATTTATTTAGGTGAAATTCTGTGTTCTGAAGAAGACAAGATTTGATAATGTTTTTTGTGGTAAGTGCGTTCATATTTACAACTCTGTAGAACAAGTCAGTCAATGGTGTGCTCACTGAGCCTAGTATTTGGCAGAATGTTCTTCTTAAGGAAAACAGCATGAAAAGATTTAGTTTTAAAACAATTACTCAGTTCTTAGTCAGCTGCAGTTCTTGCCAAGGTTTCAAGTGCTGCCAAAGGCACAACAGTACTTAAAGCTGTAATTCTGAAACCAGGAGTAGTCTGTCACGACTTGAAATATCACACAATTTTACACATATAGACACGCACACACGCTGCCTTATGCAGTTTTGAGAAGATGTGCGTATTCCAAAAGAGTAAAGAATGTAATCAGAAGATTTTTTTTCTTTTATGTACAAACCCAAGTATACTCAAATAACTAAGACCATAAACCAGTGTGCATTAGTCTTTGCTTCTTTAAATTTTAAAGAGCTTTCTCCACCATCCAAATGCATAATCTTAAAATTAAATACTAACAAAGGCTGTAAAATATAGTTTTGGTTAAGCAGGTACCTACTAATGTGTGTTAAAATTCTGAATGCAAAAACCTATCCAGGACATCCCCATAGTTACAGATAGAAAGCTTCACCTTACAAGCCAAACAATTTCATATTTTCATATTTCAGTCACTTGACTGAAGCGCTTTTTCTTGGTTCTTTCACATGTTTTAAGGGAAATGTGACCAGGTCTTCTTACATGAATGGTGAATTCACCTTGCATCACACTGCAAAGTAATACTGATGATGACAATTTTTATTTTATGTATATTCTCCGTCTTGGGATAAAATCCCCACAATCCACAAGAAAATCCCACTCAGGTGCTCACAGTGTGTTAGAGTCTGGTTTTGGACTCATGCAGGAGGCTGGATTAGCTCTTTCACTGCAGATGTGTACCCAAGTACTTGATCCAGGTCAAGGCAAACGTACCTGGATGACATGCTATAGTATTCCTTTGTATTTTGGGCTCAAAATGTGTTATGCGTCAATTTGCAGATGACAGAGGCTGATGGAGAGGGCAGCTTTGGATCTGCTTTTGAGAACAGCCTACTCAAAGCTGGGAAACTCCTGGCACTTGCTCTCTGTGCAAGGGAGGAGAGCAAGGTTTTCTCAGATGTACAAAAATTCAGGCTGAAATAAAGTGGGACTGAGATAAGTAAAGGCTGAATAGGGTCTGAGCATCAGCAAATCTTCCACCAGAAATAAGAAGATAAAATTACTACCATCCTACTTGAAGGTATCCAATATTCAACATCAATAAAATGAGGAAAGATTCAAAAGACAATAAACAATGCTCAAAACAGAGCAGAAAATGACAGTTAAGACAAATAAACTCCAACTCTATGTAGTTCTGTAACACCAGATACCAACTTTGATGCATGAACTTTCTGTGACATTATTGTGCCATTTCTTAACCCAGAATAACCTCAACCAGCCAGTCTGCTTCCAGCAAATGACTTCCGGATTGACCAGCTTGCCTCACGAAAGTACATACTAGGAAGTTCAGTAAAGAAACTTCATCAACTTTCAAACCCTAAAATTTCAGGATAAGTATGTTTCCTGCAATTTTCAGTACTTTCCCAAATACATTGTGGTTTTTGGCAATTTTTCTAATATGCCAGTTACAAAGATTGTACTGCCATACTTTCTGGGTGATGAAGGCCTATAAACCAACACACAAAAATTTTATGATCATATGAAAAGTCTTTAGATTGCATCGAGACAGAATGAAAAGTATTCAGTAGTCAGTGTTTTGTAGAAAAAAACTCTCCAACTTATTAAACAAAACTGCACAGGACCAGGGGCATACAGTTCTCAGTTCAAACGCCTTGCTTGGTTCATAGACCCTACAGAAGAATTAATTTTTTTTTTTTAAATCCAAGTCTATAGTACTCTTTTCAGCATGACTGAGGGCCGGCATACTGCTTTACTGAGATAATTTCCATTCAACACGATCTTCATCACAGAAAATTTCAGCTATAAATTGTATAATGTGCTAAGAAGAGAATTCAAAGGAGCAGATGGCAGCTAAAATGAAGGATATGGCATTAGAGGAGTCCCCCATGCAGGGAGACATATCACTTTGGTGTGGTATGTGTTTTCAGTTGTTTCCTAGTAACCTCAGGAACAAGGAACAGGAAAAAGATTTTTTTTATCTTAATAAATAAAGCCACTAGAACTCAGAAGTTTATCAGCCTCCCTGACTTCACTCCTCTAAGAAGCATTTGCACAGCAACTATCAGTCAACACTCTGGTGCTCCTTCACATCTTTCAATTTTCATTAGTGTAGGAGTCAGGTCTATTGATTTTGGGATGTTTTTTTTAATATTTTTTATCGCGAGTATACAGATTTTCTGAAATCCACCTTGTCCCTACTTTTCTATATGTTCCTCAGAGCAGATTCATTAATTTTCTGTGCACGTTCTGTCAGAAGCAGAGCTCTGCATTTTCAGAGGACACTTAGCACCTTCTCCAGTGGCTGCATTTCAAAAGCAATCCCAATCATGACCTCCTGCCATAAGAGCTGTTGGGCTCTGGTGGCTTGTGTTAAAAATCTGTCCTACATTCCTTTTGATTATCCCTCTTCCATGCTGCAAACAGATGACAAAACCTCTGCTCGAATGAACCCCTTCCAGATGATGGTTGATGGAGTCTAGAGCACTTCTACACACTCACATGTCCGCTGCACGCTGTTGCAGCCGATCACAAAAACAAGGACTAGTATTTGTATAGTCTGTTCTCCTTGGCGCTTGTGGTGTTGCAGATGCTATTTACTTGCTTGGTTCAGGTTAGAATAATGTAAATCAATACTTTGATCCTTGCTTCTGGATTCACTAATGTCTTATGTTCTTTGTAAAAAGTCATACAGAAATGCAGGATACACAGAGAAAGCTGTATGGTGCTCCGAACCATTGAGTACAAGACCCGCAATCTTGCCTCTGATGTGCTGATGTGACACTTTTGTTTGGTCTGTCAAAGTGCTCACCATTTTATATTCCAGACACTGGACAGTATGTAAGATTTCTAGATTATTCTTACAGGATCAGAGAGACTGTGGAGTATCCCTCCTTGGAGATATCCAAAAGCCATATTGACACGGACCTGTGCAACCAGCTCTAGGTGGCCCTGCTTGAGTAGGGGGCATTGGACCAGAGAGCTTCCAGAGGCCCTTTCACAGCTCAACCCTTCTGCAATTCTGTGAATCACATTGTGTTTAAAGAACAATTAACAGAAGGGATGTGCAATGGGAGCAAAATTTGTACAGTTACTCAACCTTTTTCCTTTAAGTATTTGCCACCTTTCAATCTCTCCACATAGTGATCTAACATGCATTTTGTGACATGTTAGCTGTCATACTATCATTATTGAAATACATTACATTTAAAGGACTAATTACAATGACAGTGATGGAAAAATCCCTACTGCTTCTACAGTCTTCATACCTAATTTTCAAGGTAAATACATTTAAGTGCTCTAAGTGTATGTTTTTTGGAGATCTGGGAAAATGATAAGCAGATGCTTAGATACTTAACTCGGAGGAACTACTGAAAAAACTTTGACTGGGATGTGACCAATTTTCATTACAGTTCAGCATGCTAAGGAAAAAGAAATTATTAGCTTGTCTTCTCCATCATTAATTGCTTTCTTCAGGACAGAACCTGAAGAATAATCTTTTGCTGGCTTTCTTTTTCCCCACCTAATGGAAAAAAAAAATAGTATACATTAAGCAGAAGTGAAAAATTTTATATTTGGACCAACCTAAAACTCTCATGCTTGTAGTGAAGTACCTCATCTTAATTTCTACCCTTTTAAGAGACAAAATAAAACCCAACAATTTTAAAAGGCTTGGAATATTTTTTACATATTACAAATAAGACATCAATAAATATTATCTCACAAAAATAAAAATTAAATTCATTAATATATTTTCATAAATATTTTCTCAATTTTTTAAGTGAAAACTTTTTCTGTCGGGTTTTAGGTCAAAGACGTATGTGTTAGTTTTTAAAGTAAAAAATTTCTTCTGAATTTAACTCACATTCATGAATAATTTGCATGGCCCCCATGGCATTTTCCAGTTAATATTCATACAAAAAATTTCAGATTTAAAGACAGGCTATCTAAATGCCTATAAAGCTAACATGCAGTTTAATTGCATTTCCAATTGCTCTACTTTATACAGCATTCTTAACATTAACACGAAATAGTATCTAATGCCAGTGTGTAAAAAAAAGTAAACTTGAAATAACTCCACTGACTTAACAAGAGGACAAAAGTCAATCCCACAATATTTTGTCAAACAAAATTAATTTTTGTCCCTTCCAAAACCTTTTTTTCACTAGGAATTTTGTGATGGTTTCACTGAACAGAAAATAATCCCCTTAAGGAAATTTGGTAGAATATTAAATTTTAAATTAAATGATGTATTTTAAAGTCTGTGTTAATTACTATGTACAGGATTCTGCAAGAGCTTTCCACATCAAAGACCATTATGATTAAACACAAGATATATTCAAGAAATAGGTATAAAAAATTGTAGTCATGAAATATTCATCTGGTAAGCAAGTTCTTCTACTTCATAAATATTCAATGTTTTAACCTAGTGAATTTTAGCCATGAGTCTGCATTAAAAGGACAAAATGACACACTATATATGTACAAAAAATGCACACACATATATACATACATAAATACATGCCTTCCTACTGTAGGTTGACAGTCAATGACTAAAGCAAAACAGCCAATATCTGACTGAATTTCCTTCACTTATGTATCTTCTTATTGATTCTTTGCACCACACAAAGGTCTTTACATGAGATCCACTTTACAAATGTAAAAGTGACTGACTGAATTTATTGTCTCCTGGTGACCTGGAATAAATGAATCAAATACAAATTTATATTACTTTCCATTGGCTATGCTTCTTTTACTGTATTATCTTGCAGTATGAGCATTTTTTAAATGGTTCCTTGCACCACTAAGGGACAATTCAGACCTATACAATGCAGACAGAAACTCCACTGAAATCACTGGAGTTTAGTCTAGTCAGGACAAAATCTGAGCTTACAACTCCAGGATATTTAATTTCTCTAATGTTAGGTCAAGCTTTCCCAGCAGCAAGCGATCATGCAAAATTTGCTACTGTGCATCAACATGGTCAATCAGGTCACAGGAGAGGGTGTTTTTCTCCCTTTTTTTATACTGGCAGAAGCTTCTGTGGTCCTCAGGGGAAAGGACAACTCAACTTAATAAGCTTTCTTTTTCTTCGGATAGTCTTATACCTGATTTATAAGGCAACTTAAAAAGTGACGGTCACTTTGGTGGATTGAGCGACTTGGTGAAAACTAAGGAATGGCAGTTGTTTGTTTCCTAACAACATTAAGGAGGAAAGAAGTTAACAGTAAATCCATGTTACCCATAAAAACTGAATCAGTAAACTGAAAACAAGTAAACCAAAATGTTTTCTGTCCATGTTTCCTCTCCTTTATCTTCTGAAAGTCCTTTTGTGATTCTTAGTCACCTTGAAGCCTTTAAAGGGTACCTCTAGTCTGTTTCCTGTATGGTTTGTTCTTCACTGCATAGTGACAAGAGGGATGTTGTTTGTTTGTTTTTTTAATAGAAGTTGAAATTACTATTCAAAAAAACTCCTGATGGAAATCTTTCAAACCAATTAGATTCCTTGTTTTATTTTTTTCTGTATGCTGTGTACATCTTCAAGTATGATATTCCATGAATAAGTGTCCCAAATACTTTGGATTAGTACTGTGGTCTGGGGATTTGTTTCCAACCTGTGATGTTAGTGACACTAGTTCTTAGGTTGCTCATACACCAAACTTCTTCCAGCTCTCCTACACCAAACCACAAAGTGAATAAGGTTCTTCTAAGCCTTTCAGAAAGATATCCCAAACATGTCCTGTGGTCTGCATCACCTCTTGCAACCATGAGCCTGTTATATATGTGTACATATATATTGCTTTGCAATAAAATCGTATTTACAGGTTGCCATCACCTCATATCACTATAAAAGATTGCTTTTTCCTATATCTTTTCCATAAGAATGCCAACACCATAATTCCAGTTGTATCTGATGTTATGCTGACCAAGAATACATCTGGACCCACAAAGAGTCCATGTTCAGGAACATCTTCCAAAAATGAGTTGAAGATGGTCAGAAATATCCAGAAGAACTTACACCTTCTCATCCATTTTTGTTTGGGTCACACTATACAGTATAACAGCCAGTACTAATACTTGTTTTTAAATAACTATTGCAGTTGTCCGGGGTAAAAGCAGAACCTTCAGTTTATCCCTGATGTTAAGCTGCTGATCAGTTCTGGTGTTATTTCAAAATGCTAAGGCGTTTCATAGTGCTCATCCTTTTATCTGTCAACATTACTACTGGAATATTTACGGGAAACTTTTTTCTGTATTGAGCTTCTCTCCATCACATTGAATTACACAACTTTATACTGTGTTTGAATGCACGCGCCTGCACTCTCCTCTTCTTTCAAGCTGGGACTGCTGTTGTTACTGTACTCTGCACAGTCCTAAGTACAGCTTGCAATATCCTGTTGCCTACATGACGATGATTCCGCTGTATGACTGCATGACAGAATAATACATTTTCTTGCTCCATAGCTTTCTCATTAGCAATCTATATTTACCCACTGATCAAAGAATTCTTTTGCTGTGTGTCATACAGTCCATTTTCCATCATCTCACCCACTCCTTTTTAATATTAGGAGGAAATATTACAGTAAATGAGATTCCTGGATACAGAGACATAACAAATCTTAAAAAAAAAAAAAAACAACATTAAAGTAGTTTGCTTCTTCTTCTAACACTGCTAAAACAGATTTGGAATAAGGTATCTAGTTCTTGTGCCTACATTTCACCAGACTTGAACATATAAAAGAACGAGAAAATTAACACCTCAGAAATGTTACCAGAATAAGAAACACTAGAAATAATCAGAAATAAAGGTTAGAGAGTTCTGTTACTGAGGTGATGGAAACATAAATAGAGCAGCACCTGAACTATTTACATATAGAAAATAAATCTGATGCTGAAAAGCTTTTTGTTTTCTTTTTAAACACAACATACTGACAAAGAAAACAAAGTTCAGTAAATTGGAGACATGCATCTTGAAACACGAAGTGGTGTTTCTACATGAAGGTGTAACTGTATATTGTACCACAGTGGCAGTCATGTAAATGGTCAGGAAAAAAAATTACCCTGAAATATGCATAATCAAAACAATGGCATTTTCCAGCCACTTTTAGAGCAAAGACTGCCAGCTGTCTGGTCTTCTGTCCTCATCAAATTCCATATCTAAAATCCCCACTTCTTTCTGTGTACATCACATTTGTAAGCTTCCTGAGAAATGCAAAGTAGTCTGACTCTTTGGGCTTAATGCAGCAATATTTGGGTGTGATTTACAGGAGGTCATACTTTATTTCCTAATGGTCTGTTCTGGTCCTAATATTGATGAATCCCAACCAATCAGAAATCCAATTCTATTCAAGTTGCATGCCTGTGAATAATGGACTATGAATACTTGTTGAAAATTTTACAGTGCACATATACTAAAAAAAAAATCTTAAAAAACCCCAAGTACTATGAATGTGCTTCAGTTCATTGGAAAATGCTTAAATCATCAGTTACTAAATGTAGTGCTTACCATACAATCCCATAAACTGAGCATATTTTCCACTTTCCCTGAAGCGTGAGACCTGTATTCTCAGTTCCTGTGTCACCATTTTGCCCTGACAAACGATTTGAGGACCCTACGCCAGGTTCTTCAATAGTTTCCATATTCCCAAAGAGTGGAAATATGCAGTCCTACAGATCACATAGTCCTACAGATTACACATGCCACTTACTAATCAGCAAAAGTTCATTTTCCTGAATTTCACTTGAACTGTGGAATCAGTTCCTTCCCCCTCTCTTGTGCTATTACTCAGATGCTTTTCTAGGCCGTTTTGATTGCTTTTAATCACACTCCCTTTGTTCCCACCAGGTAGGCCACTGTAGTTATGTTTCACTGTTCTGCACTCTGGTTTTCTGTTAATCACATTCTTTATGTTGCTCCAGTTCTCATCAGACAGACCATTGCCACTGTGTTTCATGTACCACATGCTGGTTAATGACAAGAAAAAAAAATTCTGTGTTTATAAAGCTAAATCATCTCCTTCCTACCCACATATTGTAGTGAAGACTGTAAAGGTACAAACAAACTATATTTGTTAAGTCTCACCCACAAATCCCACCTCCTCTCCCACTCCACCAACAGACTTCCCAGATTCTAGAAAGACCTGTCCCACCAAGTGAAGCGACTCCATCACACAACATGTAGCTTTGTTCTTGAGAAGGCCAAAGGCATTCAGCAACATCACATGTCTCACAGGACAACCAGCTCTACAGACCTGAAGTAGACAAGAAAATCTGCAAAGAAAGGCAACTGCTAGACAATAAACAGGGCCGTGATTTAGGACTGCCAACTCAAAGAAGAACAATGGAGCTACTACAGGCCATTTTTGAATAAACACAGCTCATGAGAAATATGGATACAATGCTGTTTGTTACAGAGTATGAAATTAAATTCAGTGGCAAATGAAATAATATTAAAAATATGCCATTTAATTCAATTCTGATTAACCAGATTATTACAGTTTTAATACTTCTTTTCCTAAACAAGGATCGGATATTTCTCTAAAAGTATTGCTATCAGTTTGATTTCAGCAAGGCCAGACAAGAACTATGTAAAATAATTCTTTCAGTATTTAACTGCAAGATGCAAGAAAGAAATGCTTAACAAATCCCAATTCGAAATAGTATTAAGATTTATAGCCTGCTAATTTAATATTCACATTCCTTCTTCCAGGAAACTTTCTGTTTTATGGTCTTTGGGCATTCATATATTCAGTTGCAATACTTGAAACATAATTAACGTATTTAATTTTGAGTTACTGGTTCTTTGAAAGTACTCAGGTCCCCTATTCCACCCTGAGAGGCCAAGTGATGAATGTATGGATGTTTTGGAAGTATCCACAACTTGCATTCATTGATATATTTAATTACTTTGTTTGTGCTACATTGGTCAGGGCCTGTTGTTTTCATATAACTAAGACTGATCCCAATGACACCACTAGTGAGGACAAACTTAATCCACCGTTTACTTTTGTTGCTGACTTAGGCTAATGTATTGTTCAGCTATGAGCTAATGACTCCTGCAGATGTTTCTTATTTCATGCCAGGAAAAGCAGAAGCTGAAATTAAACATTTTCTTTTTATGACCATTATAGTTCCCCTTATAAATTATAGCCCATTCAGTCATATTTTTGAATAAATCAAATGACTGTAGCTACGCAGTTTTGCTATTTGCAAAAACTAATCTTACCAAATTCTGGCCTCATCAGACTGTTCATGATGAACAATATAACTGATGATTAAAAAGCTGACCTGCCTAAGAAGCAGAGGAAAGTAATAAGAATTTTTAATCAAGATATACCTCTCTCTGTCTTTCAGCATGAGTACATTTATACTGAAATACGTTAGCATATCTCTGTCTTTGTATTATTTTACACCCTTACTGCTCCACCTTACTTTCACTTTGAGAAGCCCAATAAGACATCTTCAAGAAAGCCTTTTGTTTAATCTGATGCCAGTTCAAATTTACTTCGCCATACTCAGAACTGCCCATGGTGTTTTATATTTCTAGATAATAACAATCTAATACACTGAGGTTCAGCTCTTAAAAAATGGTTTCTTAGTTGTTTCCAAGGGCTTGAAGACCTGATCCACAGTCACAATTCTGTTACAAGCCTTGATCATAGCACTGCCTGAGGATATGCAGATATTGTGCCAGCACAGGGCTGTGACAGCTCCTCAGGACCTTCGCTCAGGCATATCTATGTAGCCAAGAATTTCTACTAATGATAACAACTCTCTTTGCCACAGTAGGAATGCTATTTGTTCATACTGTCCCAACAGCAGAAAGCTGCTTAATATAGTGGAAGGACTCACCTACCACAAGAACAGCAGTTTTGTGTGCAGAACTAAACACAAAGAGTCCATTTGAATACCTGAAAACGGTGTGTTTTGGGTTTCACGATGCCTTTTAAACAACATTAATACTTGTACAAGTATATTCCACTGAGCCCCAAAATACTGATGTCTGTACTCACTGTAGGTTCTCACTGAGAATCTAATTTTCACCTTAATTTAATGCAACTTGTTGGTTTGTGCATAAACAGCTCCAGCACTTGGACGTTGCGGCTGAACAACTTTGCAGACAATTTCTTTGGCCTCCCCACTGCAACCTCACAGGCACTGTCCCTCTTCTGTTATTTCTCAGGAATTGGGACAATGTGTCAAGCTGCCAGAGGCCACAAGACCAGTTTGGCAGCTAACATAGTCTAATTTTGCTTGCTGCTTTAATACTTTATGAGTTACAGCAAGGAATGCAGGTATTTCTGCAGAATAAACTTCTGAAACAGAAAAAATTACATGTGCATGCCCCTTCCTCCTGGTGAAATCCAACTTGAAGCTAAGAAATGTTTGCTTGAAGGATTCTTTTAAATAAACTAACACCTAAGAACTGTTTTTTTTGGTTAGTCCCAGCCTTAACACCCTCCATTTTCTCTCACTGGATGAGCAGTGCTCTCTTTGCCTGAGATCCCACAGCAACACCTTCTTCATATAGTTGCATCGAATCTCTTCCACAACACTCCAGACCAGAGAAAGCAAGGAGAATGAAAATATACCTTGCTCATATTTTCCCCATTGATGGCTTTTGCTACAATACTTCTGACAATTTGGGAATTACCATCAATTTTTTTGCCTTGCTTTGTGTTTGTTGGGTTTTCTTTGTTTGTTTGTTTTATAAAGCACATTAATTGTTGATTCATAGCAAATTCATTAAGCCTTACATATGCATTTGAAGCTGCAGTTGCTTCCAAACTAGGTTTGAAATGAGACCAGGTCATTGTCAGCAAACGTTCCTGAAGGTTAGCATCACAAACACAGAAGTGAATTAAAAGACATAAGAAAAAAATAAAGAATTCATTATTTCAATATAGACAAAATCTTCACAACTTGGCATTCTACTGCATTATCTTTTACACACATCTCATTACACCGCCTCTATTCCTTTTTAACAACAAACAATTCAGACCTCTTCCTCTGTTAATAGTCTCTAACAACTCTCTCAAGATGTTCCCATTGTTTGCACTTCGAAAGGCTTAAGAAATATATACTTGAAAATACTGCACTTGGAAAAAAAAATCCATTGTGTTTGAAATGTATACTTTGCACAAACTATCTTCTAACTGGATGCAAACATCTTGGCATACCTCTGACAGCTAACTGAATTGGCAGTGTTGCAAGTTAGTTTAAAATACAGGCCTCCTCCAATACAGTGAAGAAACTAGCAAATCTCTAAGATATTTCAGCAGTACCTGACTTATTCTCATAGATTCTCCTTACTTAGCAGAATCAGTTCAGTACTGGCTACTGTTTTGTCTGCTTTGTGCTGTCAGCTCTCTTTCTTCCAGATATAAACTTGAAGAGTGAAGCACTTCACATATCACGGGCATCACTCCACTTAGATACACAGATACCTGCATGGACAAGAGAAACTTCGCTCTGTCCTGTTTCTCTTTACATAAAAAAATATATCAGACTCCATGAAAACTGTTAAGTATGTTTAGAAGAAAAAATAACTTTAAGGCGTTTACCACAGCAGCAGCTATTCTTTCCTTTCTAGTTTTTTCTGAAATCTGCAGGTAGAAAGACCCGTTGAGCAAATGTAGTCAACAGAAGCCAAATAGTCATTGCTGTTCAAAGCCATGAGGAACTACAAAACATACTGGCTGTAATTTACAGAAAGGACTCTGGCATTTACAGATATCTTGGACTTTCCCTCTGAAACAGAAGCTCTGAATGCATGCAGACGTGCACTGGTCCCAACACCATCTTCCTGAGTGAGGGACTTCATATGTGATAAATAGCTGCAAGTCGTATTTCTTCCCATGTTCTGTTTGGTGGGTAAAAGGAATAACAAATGCATTACATACATGACAGTTACACATCTTTCTGTAACACTATATGCTTGTGTGGATGCAGTGATGTAGAGACGGAGGGCAAGAAAGAGGTGTATATGAATTGAAATGCAATGTTTGAAGCATCTCCATGAGGATTTGAAGTATGAGCATTTGTATCCCATTCCGTATGTAGAAAATGCTTGTATGGCAAACCTAAATTATTTAACAGACTGCCCAGTGGAGTGGTGGAGTCAACATCCCTGGAGGTGTTCAAAAAATATGTAGATATGGCACTTTGGGACATGGTTTGGCAGGCGTGGTGGTGACGGGTTGATGGTGGGACTTGATCTTAGAGGTCTTTTCCAGCCTTAATGACTCTATGATACTATGATCCTATGATTCTATGATTCTAAATATTTCAGGCTATTCTGACCACCCCTGTTAGTCTGTTAGAAAAGGAGAAGGGAAGAAGTGTAGGATATCAAGAGTTTTATGCATATGGACAGATAACAAAGTAGATTATACATGCATGTCTTGTACCTATCCATTTGAAAAAACATTAAAACCTTGCATGCATTCATGCATATTTGAATTAGATATTTGTTGAAAGCATAGATCAGAAGAGTGGAACTATGCATATTTCCACTAATTATGCATGAAGAGACACGTAAGTTGAATAACATCATAAATACCAAGGAAGCTAAGTGTGGCTTCACCAAATCATGTAGCTTGAATTCTACCTCACCCTTTCTAGTTTCAGAGACAAAAAATCAAGCTCATGTCCAAGTCAACCCCTTGCATGTGCTTCTCCAGACTGGTTTACAGTGGAATGTAAGTCCAGTGCATGATTCAAAATGAAGATGGTATGGATGACTGGAGAGTTTGTACCTCTAATATTCTAATTCGATATTCTAACATTACAGATATAGCTAGAGAGAGGGCCAGCTGAAAATGTTAATTTAAATCTCATTGATTGCTTTTTTCCTAACATAGGAAATAATATGTTGACTCTCCTAAATCATGGAGCAATGGCACTTCTCAAGCAGGTGTTCAGTTCAAGTAATACATTTGAATTATTAATTCTGCAACGACAATTTAGAACAGAATCTCATGCCCTAATCGTTTTGGTCATTAATATTATAACATAAATATGACTGAATTATTATTAATTATTTTATAGCATCATCAAACTGAGAAAGCTGTACAACTGTGATACAACATTAAAAACTCCCAGTATCTCTAAATGATATTATTCATATTCTTCATGTAGTCAGCTTATTACTTAAGTCCCCATTATCCATTCTGAGGCTAAATTGAAAAGAAAAGAAAAGAAAAAAGGTGCCTCGTGCGTCTTGCCATTAAATAGCTGAAGTGTGAAAACTCATCCTGAATAACACCCAGTGCCACAATGGAGTGGATGTACCTCTCTCCACGTGTGCCAAGATCCAGCAGCCATGAGTGCATGTAATGATGAGCACATGGCATATAGTGTCTTTTCACCCCCACAACAACCATCTCAGATAATTTACCAGGTAAATGAGGGAATAAGAGAGGCAGCAGTGGGGCCCCTTCAGCCTGGTTATTAACAGCTGACATGAGCTGGTGCAGCTCAGGCACGTCTGACTAAACAGCAGCAAGTCCAAACTAAAAGCTGACCTTATCCTGACATGAGGGAAGAAAGGCGAGACACACCTCAGGTGGCTCTTCATGAGCTGGCATATAGCAACATCATTTCAGTTCATTCATTATCCAAATTACGCCAATATCTTACTAACTTATGCTGAAGGGTTATCAAATAAAACTCTTTCTCTGAGAATTGAAGGACTTTTTCTCCCTGTTATTTTGCCTGATAATTTTCATAGAAGTTCAATAATGAACTTTGTTCTTCCAAACTCTGATTCCCAATTTATCATATTATCTTGCATAATTCCCCTGTTTTGCTTACTCCTTGCAATAAATCCTGCATTTATTCAGTAGCTTAATAGGAAAACCCCTCAACTATAAACTTATTCAGAAGTTTCTGTAATTATATCTCTATTTGAAAAAAACAACAACAATAAACCAAACTAATTAAGTGCTAAAACATTTAGTTATTATGCTTACCCAGGTAAAATGGGATTCTGTGAGTACTCCTTTGCTGAAAAAAGAAAAATTAGAATCTCATCTCATGTATACCAGCACAATTCTTCTACTTTCAGAGTTGTGCCCACTTCTACCAACAGTTCTCAGTCTTTAACATACTTAAGAGCACAGTATATTTGTTCAAGGCAACACTAGCTGTATATACATACCAGTTAAAAAACCTTAACAAGTTCATTTAGTATTCTGGGACTGCACAGAAAAAATGGTTAAGAAAGTAGAGTAGATACATTATTCCACACTGACACCTAAGAGAATTTTGCATCTGGAATGGAGAGCTGAACAGCAAAGATCAGATCTTGCACCCTTAAGAAAATAACTTATGGAGATTTTAAGTAAAAAGACAATGAGCATACAAAGGCATCAGATCCCACAGAGTTACAGAGTGAAAAGAAATTTCTGAGCCACTAATAGCAGCTTTCCCCAGTTAGAAAGATTAAATTTATTCAGAGAAACATTTGGGCACTCTTCTGTATCTGAGCATAACAAAATTAATTACTGAGAAAAAGGAAAAGGTTTATGAACTACTGCATCTCTTTATAGTATAAAAAAAAATATTTCCCTAACTCATTATTATAAATATAAGTAAACATACATGGGGAGAAAAAGGTAAGCAAATGTGATTACAAATCTTGTTGATTTTTTCTTTGTTTAATGAGCCCTTTATATCAATAGTTTTGAAAAAAAAATTCGGAGAAGAACTTACAGGGAAAAGAAAGAAACAACACCAATGTCCATCTGTCTCTGGGTTTCAATGTTCATCTTTTAATTTCTGTTTCTTTTACTCCAGAACTGCACTGCATTTAGAGCTTGCATTAACTTAACCTGAACACCACCAGGTTTTCCATCTGATCGTTTTTGCCTAAGAAGTCTAAAATCTTCTAATCTGAATCTCCTAGGATGCCAGAATTATCATCTCATTGAAGACCAATTTGCCTTTTCAGCTAAAGAATCAGCTTCCTTCTGGCACTTTTATTTTAGTAAGTCATTTCCATGCTGTTGAGTCACATCCTCCTGCACAAAACCCCAGGAATATACTATATTATATAAAAGGGGAACATAAACAGGAGTGGTACTTTAAGAACATTTATTTCTTAAGTCTAAATTTTATGAGAAATTAGGTTGTCTGGTCTCTTCAAAAATATCAAAACTACTTACTTTACAGAAGCCAAGAACTAAACAAAGAAGAAAGTGAATCTATAAAGCTATCACCCCATTTCTAGCAAAACAGAAAAGCAATTAATCCCTGAGCCTTATTGATAATTCTTAATGAGTGGTGTCTTTTAAAAGTATAAAAACGTCTTTTAAAAGTATAAAAAGTTCCTTTCTTAAGAGTAAGACAAGAACATACAGATCTCTGATTTAATATTTGGCAAAATAATAGCATACATACAAAAAAAATGTAATATGAGGAACTCTCTTAAGGGCACTAACAATCTACCAGTAATTATAAAAATAAACCATGTAAGTTTTATATGTTTTTAAACATGCAAATACAGGTAAAAAATAAAACAGGTGGTGACAGACCTATTTTAAGCACTTAGCTCTTTGAGCTTAGATAGAACCAAGGAGTCCAGGACGGGGCCAAGCCTGTTCTGCAGCTGATGAGCACCTGACAAGCATAACACTTGACTCTGTAGAAAACACCGCTTTGTTCTAACCAGCACTTGCATGGCCTCACAGAAACTGCAGATCTCCAGATCTTTCCTCAGCAGACAAAAATGAACAGTACTGAACAATAAAGTCAATATAATGTGGAACTTCACTACAAACAGCCTAGCAGCAATGTCAGCACGTCTTGCAGGCACCTGGACCACTTCAGAGGTACTAATGGATGTGAAATGTGCATGCAGTTGTGTACCACAATATTTATTCCATTAGATCTCGATGTGTCATGTACTGGATTTAGCTGTTTTAATCTGCTACAGCTGTTGCCCACCAAGACATCTTTCTTTCAAAGTGGTTGAATTATTTGCAGGCTTCTTTTTCCAGACAACACTGGAGTACCTATGCAAAGAGCAATTTCCCTCAGCTGCTAACATAAGCTCTCCACAGATTTTATGTGCTGCCTATTTTTCTGCCAGATCTAGCAAAATGTAATTGGCTTATTCTACCTACTTTTTTGAAGCCAGTTTAAAACACATTGGGCCACAGACACACCACATTACTAGGGAAATCACTTTTTTCTGTTCCTCCTTCCATCTCTTCTTCACCCCTTAAAGTAGGGCAAAAATCCTGGTCAGCTGCAGACAGGAACCTGGTGGAAAAGGACCTCATGGGAGATGGCTCCCTTCCAGTACACACAGCCCAGGGAGGTCTGCTCTGCAGTGTGCCAAGCCTTGTTTCTGGAGCACTATGCCTTTTGTAGATTGTATATACTTGGAACTTCCATCTAAATACCACCTGGGTTGAGAGTCCACACGTCACCGTTTTGTGACAGTTCTCCCTGCATGCTTTTCTTGTATGCAAGGCTTGGCTTCGGTGTTGGAGCTTTTAATCAAAATGTGATCTACTACTGAGAGCTTCATTCCTCCAATTGAAAACAGGGGCTGGGGATGTGTTTGCAGGCCAACCCATACTCAAAAACCTTCTTTATCTTTGCAATGTCTCATCCTGAGCGGTAGCTCTGGCAACAAGAGTCTGGATGTTTTTTGTTTGTCTTTTTAATTAGACTAAAATGCATAAAATCTCCCGCAGTATGTTCCACTGCTCTTTTGTCAAACGCTTTAGTGCGTGACTACAACTACACTTCCCTTGCCAGTATGTACTTTCAAATAACAAGTTTGTAAATGGAAAAAAAGAAGTGTGTTATGATTTTCAGGATAGGGTTTATTTGACAGGATATTTTTCACAAAGATACTCAACTTTCCACTACCTACGTTCTGGATGATCATCTCAACATCAATGGTACTGAGTAAACTTCGAAAGATTAGTCATATAGTTCAAAATGCTTTACAAAAGATACATTTTGATTAAACTCAAGAGTGTATTAACCATCTGCTTAAAATTACCATTAGGCAGAGCACTGCCAGGAGGCCAAGCGAGGTGATCCTTCCCTCTGCTCAGCACTGGTGAGACACATCCACAGTAGTATGTCCAGTTCTGGGCTTCCCAGCACAAGAGAGACATGGACATACTGGAGCAAATCCAGCAAAGGCCACACAGATGCAGAAGGCACTGAAGCTTCTTTCATACACAGAGAGGCTGCACAAGCTGGGACTGTTCAGCCTGGAGAAGAGAAGTCTCAGGGGGATCTTAGCCAAGTGTATAAAAATACCCGATGGGAGGGTGTAAAGAAGATGGAGACAGATGCTTTTCAGTGGTATACAGCGACAAGAGACAATGGGCACAACTTAAAAAACAGGAAATTCCACCTGAACACATGAAAAAACTTATTTTACTGCAAATGTGGTCAAACACTGGGTCAGCTTGCACAAAAATGTTGTGGAGCCTCCATCACAACCTCTCATATGGAGGTAAAACTCAACTAGATATGGTCTGGTTGACCATGCTTAAGCAGGAGATTAAGACTAAGAGGTCACTGCCAACCTCAGCTGTTCTGTGGTTCTGTGGTACTACCCCAATGAATTTCAGCTTCAGTATTCAAATACAGAGGTTCTTCTAATAAACTATTAGCTTGAGACTAAACGAACATGGTTGTCTATCACTCACAGGCAAAGTGCTTCAAGGATTACCTGCCCAATTTACCAACGCTGATGCAATATCCATTATTTTAGTGTTCTTATCAATTTTGACATGAATCCTTGTTTTCACCACAGATTTACCAGCAATCAACACCAAAGGCAACTGTTTCGGCACAAACATAGTACAATTATCACTTACAACATTTAATGAGATTTATTAAGCCATTCTGCTTACATGCATTTAGTCTACTCAATTTAGATTTCTGTGCAGTACGCACTATTCAAGCTACTCAGAAACTAAAAATTAAGACTTAATTTGTCAAACTATTTTTATTAATATCTATTGATTGCCTTTCAACAGAATTCCTTAACCTTTGAGAAAACCTCCTGATGAGCCAAGTGCTCTAATTATGTGATAGTTCCTGTTTAAATATCTCATTTATATTGAATTCCACGTAAAATACTGCTGTAACAGAGATGTGAAACTACAGGCTATACACTTCGGAACAGAACACTGAGAAATGCCCTCAACATACTGAATGTACAACTACTGCAGTCTTACTAAAATGAAATTTATACTGCAAAGTCTAATTATAAGAAATGTAATACAAAAGTGCACTTCAAATAGTCTAGCAAATACCTTGGAGATACTTCCCACTAAAATCAAACAAAAAAATATCAGATTCATACAAAATCAGCTTCATTTTAATCAGATGCCATGCTGATCGGATGGCACTGAACAACTTCTTTCATTGCTCAGAAGTGGAAGCTAGGACATTATTAAGAACTCTGCAGCAATAAGCTGTTGCCCAAAAAGACTAGAAGTTTCCCTCTTTGCCCGCAAGGAAAGAAACCAGCAAGGAATCCAAACAGGTACCATAGATAACGCCCATCAGGGAAGAACTTGTTTTCTGTCCCCCATCCTCTGCTCCATTTCACTCTTTTCCTAGAAGAGACTCACCTTTGACCATGAAACCTGATTATTCCTGTATTCAAATAAATACAGGCCAAACTCACCGTTCTGCTGTTTCACTTTTATACCAACAGAACTATTGAAATTATTTTTAAGAACAAAAACATAAAGAAATAGACGCTCCTCTCCTTTTTTTTTCCAAATAACAAATCAGAATCAAGAGCAAAGTGCAATGACACTTAAGAATAACTCACAGCCATATAACAAAATCTCCCTGCTGGCAATAAGAAACGCAGCTAAGAAGTCACTTAGGTAGATTCTGTCATGATAGCAATAAATACAATTTGAGTGATGCTACACAGACAGCAGCGACAGCAGATGCTGAAATCTGGAGACCACACTAAATCTCCCAGTATCCTGGGCAATGTGCACTGAGTACTGAATTGTACTAGGGAGAGCACTGCCAGCAGGCTAAGGGATGTGATTATCTCCCCAAAATTGTTAAGGGATTGGAGCACCTGACATATGAGAAGTACATAAGAGACCTGGGACTGTTACGCCTGGAGAATAGTAGGCTCATAGAAACAAAGACAACAGAGCCAGGGTCTTCTCAGTGGTACACAGTGACAGAACAAGAGGCAATGAGCAGAAACTAAAATTCACAAAATTCCACTTAAACTTATTTGGGTTTTGGGGTTTGTTTGCTTATTTTGTCACCGTGCAGGTGATCAAACACTGGCATGGATTGCCATTAGAATATTGCACCCGTTGCAATATTCAAAACCCAGCTGGACATGGCCCTGAGAAACCTTGTGCCCCTGATCCTCCTTTAAGAAGTGGAGTTAGACTAGAGACCTCCAGAATGGCCTCTCATCCTCAACTACTCTGATTTTTTGATTGCCAGTGTTTTAATCGCATTATTTCAGGCTATCTAATTTAGAGCTAAGGCATCTATGTTAGTGTCAATTGCATACAAGACACACATGGAACTAAGCTATTGGAATTCTTCTGTAAGAATGGATTGATTTCATTGTTTCTACCTTAGAGAAAAAATCCATTAGTACATGTGTTCAACGTGTGGTGCAAACAATCCTCCCTAAAAAAATTCACATATTGTAGGACTATATAAACATCTTTGAAATCATTCAGCCATTTCCACTCACAGCATTAAAAAACATCTGTGACACTGACTGGAAAACAATGACAGAAATTTATCCTTACTAATTTTTTTGGCAAGGTCTTGTCCTGTGTTTTGGTTTGGCCTGGATAAATGCGAGGTGCACGTCAAAACGGACAGGGAGAGATCACTCACCAGTTGCTATCATGGACAAAACAGACTGAACTTGAGGAGAAAAAGGGAGATTATATCATCACTAATCAAATCAGAGTAGGGTAAAGAGAAATAAATCCAGATCTTAAAACNCCTTCCCCCCACCCCTCCCTTCTTCCCAGGCTCAGCTTCACTCCTGTTTCTCTCCCTCCTCCCCCCGAGCAGTGCATGGGGACGGGGAATGGGGGTTACAGCTGGTTCATCACACGTTGTGTCTGCCGCTCCTTCCTCCTCAGGGGGAGGACTGCTCACACTCTGCCCCTGCTCAGGTTTGAAGGTTCCTCTCACGGGAGACAGTTCTCCACAAGCTTCTCTAATGGGAGTCCTTGCCACAGGCTGCAGCTCTTCACAAGCTGCCCCAGAGTGGGTCCTTCCCACGGGGTGCAGTCCTTCAGGAACAGGCTGCTCCAGCATGAGTCCCCCACGGGGTCACAAGCCCTGCCAGCAAACCTGCTCCGGCGTGGGCTCCTCTCTCCACAAGTTGGCAGGTCCTGGCAGGAGACTGCTCCAGCGCAGGCTCCCCACGGCGTCACAGCCTCCTTCAGGCATCCACCTGCTCCGGCGTGGGGTCCCTTCCATGGGCTACAGGTAGATATCTGCTCCACTGTGGGCCTCCACAGGCTGCAGTGGGTCAACCTGCCTCACCATGGTCTTCATCATGAGTTGCAAGGGAAAACTTTCTGCTCCTGCATCTTGAGCACCTCCTGCCCCTCCTTCTTCACTGACCTTGGTGTCTGCAGAGTTGTTTCTTCCTCATCTCGAATGCCGTTTCCCCAGAGGTTTGTTTCCCCTTCTTAAATATGTTATCATAGAGGCACTACCACCATCGCTGATTGGCTTGGCCTTGGCCAGCAGCGGGTCCGTCTTGGAACCGGCTGGCACTGGCTTGATCAGACATGGGGGAAGCTTCTCGCAGCTTCTCACAGAAGCCACCCCTATAGCCCCCTGCTACCAAAACCTTGCCACGCAAACCCACAGCATCCTGTCAGTGCAGAGGTCAGGACAGAAAAGGTAGAGACTTTGGTTGTGCAAAGAAAGCCACAAAGCCAACAGATCACAGCACTCTGACTGCAATCCAGCTTATAGAATTTTTATTTAACAGCATGAAAAGGCAAGAACCTCTTTACTTCCTCTGTCCCAGACTCAGAAACAATAGCTGTCAAAGAAATAGTTTCCCTTGGATACTGGAAAGACTAAACTAATATGGAAAGCACTGTAATGTGATAAACAAGGAACCCCACAATCTCTTCTTAATCACTTGGCAGGATAAAGATGGAGGGCAAAACTGGCATCTCTTTTTTCCTTTCATCTGTCCTCCCTTCTCTCAGCCACCACGCTGACCCGTTTCCTCTATTACGTGTACAAGTTCATTAACTTGCCTTTCCATCCTGCTAAAATGCACATGGCTTTTTCTACCATGTTTTTTAATAATGGGTTCCTCTCAGTGAGTATTGAGAGCTGATGCAAGAGGTAGAGACACTTTCCAAAAGGATACCAACAGCCTGTTTGAATGCAGCTTTGGAGAGTGTTCCCAGGTCTAATGTGCTCGTGGCTCCTCTACTCCCCCTGTCATTGTATACCATTTATTTTTCCACTTACATAAACTAAACTTATTTGTCAGTTTATCCTTTCAGACAGCTATTGAATTGCAGATTTGGAGTATCAAAACTGAATGGTTTTAAGTAGTTCTTTTTTCAAATGTGAACAACATGGTCACTCATGCTATATACTGTGATAGCGCTATGGCATGCTACACTTAGCTGCTCTTTCTTTAACTTTTATCTTGAGTCTTGTGTCTCTTTCACTGTTTTCAGGTATGCACACACACCAAACAAAACAGGAATAACTTCTATGTAAAAAAAAAATTCCCCCAGTATTATTTCAATGTATACAGCCACACTGTCATTGTTCCCCTCATGTACTGTCCTTGACTAAGCTACTTTTCTTTCATGAACTACCCGTGTTGATTGGGATGCATGGTAACAGTTTTCCAGAACAGCATGCATTAAAGACTTCTATTAATTCTATGTAACAGCTGTAGTTTATGGTACTTCTGTAACTTGCATGGCTTCTCAAAATTACTTGTGAGTTATTTAAATCATGATGTAAAGTCTGTCAACTTCTTGTCTGTAATCCATTTCAATACTAATATTAATTACACATGAATCTTTTTCAATCTAGGTTAAAATTTATGTTTCCAAAGATATAGATAGAAGTCTGGTAAAGAAATAACTCAGGCCATAGTGTCCTTATTATCTTTGGAAAACATCCTGGTATTTGGGAACCTTGATATAATTACTTTTACTCTTATCTATTAAGCTAAACCCTTTTCTACCTCACTGGAGGATGTGCTGTACCGAAAAGAACAACAATGTACTTTTTCCTGCTTGCCTCTATCGTATTCTCTGCTAGTTTATCAGATATTTAGAATCAGTTATGATACACAGAGCATTGAAATGACCTGGCTGCACAAACAGGGTGATATTATAAATCTATCATCTAATCTCAACTTTTTTAGCATGGCTATGTACAGAATTCAGTATAAGTAAGCACAGGAAATAAGGCAGGATTACCATTACAGAAAGAGTAAGATCAGAATAGTATTAGTAATTTAAAATATATAAATTACTATTATAAACATTTTAAAAAAATTGTTTTAGATACGCTCCAAGTTACAGTATAAGAAAATAGTGGAGAAGTATGGCAGAGGAGTCAGGACTTTCCATGAGTAAATTTAGAAAAAAAGAGTAATAGTGAATCTTAGGCCGAATAAGGTGCTTTGATCATGTTGGATTATTTTACATCTTAGTTTTATTGAGACAATAACAGGAGTTACATTCTTAAGTTCTTGAACTATTCATGCAGCTCCCAAACTGTCTTGAATCTTTGTTGATCAACTTAGGTAAGAGTTCTGCCTAAATATTTAACCTTCCTACTTTTATGTATTTTTATGCATTCATCTTTTTTCCTTTACATGAATTTATAACTTCCTATGTGTATGGCATTTTTTTTATTTACCCACTTCAATGCGTGATTAAGTAAAATCCCTGTCACCTTTTACTGTGAAATCCTCCTGTTTGAGGCATCTATGTTGAAAATCTGTGACTTTCCAGCTAGTGTCCAGGGATCAACAGTATCCTGTCACCAGGACTGAATAACATCTGATAGTGGAGCAGCTAATGAGAGGGCCACACAGAACACTCCACTGCTTTAAAATTGGCTGCACAGCCCCTTCAAGGAGAGACAGACTGACATAGGCTCTTCTCTGTGTTGTTTTTTTTCCCCCCACCCTCCTCTTCTCTTCTTGCTCAGTGCCTCCCAACATCTTAAATGCCTAATTTTCATCCAACTTAGTGTTTTCATCTACACAGGAAATTGTCAAGAAACCTTTTTGAGATACTAAGGATTAAGAGAAATAGCTTTTGGGTGGTAAGTCATCAAAAAGCCAAAGAGAAGTAGCCTTTGTTAGAATTCCTTCTCCAGTGCTACATGTGCTAATAAACACTCTTGGTAAAAGTGATCACACGGGGTCTTGCACTCGTGGGTTCCTCACAGACCCACCTTTCAATGGATTATTTTACTTGAAACTCTCCAGTGTTGAAATTAATGAAGTTTAATTGACTAATAGCTTACACTAATCATCATCATTTTCATAGCAAAAATCAAAATGTTATCTTAAAATGCCCTTTTTTCATTTGTTTATATGACTTTATGTAGGGGAATATAATGCTAAATAACCCTCATACTGCCTTTACTAAAAAGCAAAAGATTATATTCAAAACTGTTTTGTTTTGAATATAAGTTTTCAAAAGGTAATTGCTAGTGCCTGAATCCATACATGTAGCATAATCATACAGGACGAATACAAACTAAACTAGCACTCTGGATTTTAACTAGTATACAAACATTAATAAGTCCTTTAGTTAGCCAATGTTGTCCAGTAGATACTCCCTCTGCATTGCAAACTGAAAATGTAATATTCTGCCTGCGTAAGCACTGTGACTACCACATATTCTCAAGCTCTATTTGCTTATGCTTTACTCTGTTTACCAAACTGAGACTTTGTTGAAGTGTTTGAAGAGTTTAGTGAAGTATATGTGCAGTTTTTAAAACCCTGCTAATGTTTAGTTGTAAATCACAGTAGCCATTATGGCAATATGGTTTTACCTCAGATTCAGACATGATCGTCCTCCTCCCAGTTGCGCACAATGGAATTTCCTGCCAACCAAGCACATCACAAATCCAAAAGTTCCCTGCAGTAAACCCATGTCAGGGACATTTTAGGGCAGGATGTATAGCTGTAGGATAAATTCAGACCCTTCAAACATGCATAAAAATGGTAGGGAAAGGGATGGAAAACAGTGTTCTGAGGCAGTGTATTCTGCCTTCTTGGGTGGCTACACCAAGAGAACAAGGAGTTTCTTGTGCAACTCAAATGTTAAGAAGTTACCAGCTCGACCAGTCAGAAAAAAATGCAGCTGGTGGCTGACCAAAGTTGGGCATTCTCTCACAGGAACTAGTTCATTTGTCTGCAGAAAACTTATCTTCAGGGAAATCAACTTCAAGACAAATCCTCTTAAAATTGTGTTGTGGAGACTTAGAATTCACTCCCAGAACAACAGTAACAGCATTTTCAGAAATGAAAACCAGAAAACAAAACCAAAAATAACCAACCCTGGGTTGCTGGACTAAGTTCTGCTTGCCTTATCTCATGATGGAGAGGGATATACTTAATCCCCAGAGCAGTGTATACAGGTTGTGCCTGTGTAGCCTTTATTTATTTATTAAAAAATGACAGCCACTCAGATTTAGGATGATTGCAGTGTTAGAGAGGTACTGAGCCTAGCTGTGACAGTTTCAACAAGACATCTGTAGAAACAAGGCTGTTAGCATTGCCTTTCTGCCCGAGGTCAGCATCCTGCAGCACAGCTGGCAGAAGTGAAATGTGTGAGCACGACTCAGCTGTCACAGACTGAAGCTTGTTGGTGTAGCACAGACTGATGAATCACACACACACGGACGTACGATATGAAATACTTGAAGGGTCATACTACTTTAGGATACTTTGGCTGTCAGCAGAAGAAATGCAGGCAGGGCATGCAAAGCCTTCAGATAAGAGGTAGTGACACAGAACCCCCACTTTTCATTATTTTCCTAATACGACCAAAGGGACACTGCCATCTCTTCCGTAAGTCAATATTTTTCTGCAACTTTTACCTCCCTATCCTAACTCCCACAACTCCACGGAATAGATAGGTAGAAAATGGACCTATTCAAACTGCAGTGTCTATTTATTGCATTGCTCTACCATTCATACTTTTACACCCTCGTCAGGATAATATAAGAGTGTAGTCAACTTGCAGCTCATCTGCTCCATCGACAGTGATGGGATGGCCTGTGACACAACGAATTGTCAACCATCTTTTCCCTTGCACTCTGATTTTCTCCTAAAGTGTTCTTAAGATGGAGGCCTGACCTGATGCATGTTTTGGAGCTACCACTCATATTTATGTTTACTCTGAGTCAAACGCACATCACAAAATTTCGGTGCATTTGACTTGCACTCTCTGCACTCATATAATAATTAATTATAACCTCCAGCTGAGTAATTGTTTTGAAATTCAAACATGACAACTATGTGTTAGCGTGGTTTCTCCTATACTGTTTCTATAACTACACTTGCTTAAATAATGGACCTAGGCATAAAACTGCCAGAAACCAAGCTTTAAATAGTAATTGATCAGCAGCAGGATATACAGAAATATCTAATTACATTGATCTTTGAGAAATGTTGGTCACTTTAAGTCACAACCATGATCTTTTCTGTTTGTGAAGTAGACAACTGAACTTCTCTGAGTGATTTTGTTCTGCAGATACTCGTCCAATACCCTTTTATCTGTCTGTTAATTATGATACAGATATCTATGACATAGACATAAGGTTAACAAACTTATAATGAACAATGCAATGACCACAGCAATATAGAAAATGCCATGGATGTGATCACTGGTGGGCCAACCACAGATGAATGGGATGCTCCAACAACTATTCCAGTATTTAAAGTTTGCACTTACCAACCTCCACAACACTAGAGCAGTTGGGGTCTGTGAAGCCTTCAGGACACTCGCATGAGTAGAAGTTATCATTCAGCCCTGACAGACAGATGCCACCATTTTTGCATGGGTTGGAGTCACACACGTCCCCTGTTAGTTAAAGGAAAAAAAAGATTCCTGTATAAAACTCTCCAAACTTTATCCACAGGCTCTAAGTATGGCAGACTGCTGATAATGAACAGAAAAGAATGACAAGCTTTACAACCTTTGGATACCTTCTGGCTAATTCCACTTTACGTATTTGACAGCACACCTCTGTGTAATCATCATGCCCTAGACTTCTACTCCATAAAATGTGATTCTCTTAGTTGCACTGACAGTTATTCACTTGCAGAAGACAACAAAATTTAACAAAAAATATTTTTTTGCTTTCTTTCTTTTGAAGTAATTCAGGATATATACTTGGAACGGGATTTACCCAGTATTTTACCTCTCCAGAGTCCCTTCAACATAAAGCTGAATGGTGGTTTCAGTTCAGGCCATTCGCTTATGTAATCGATGGCCTTGCTGGACTTGTCCAATGCAAGACAAAAGACAAACGGACTGAGGCATCAAGAGCCGAAGAGCTAACAAAAGCAGTAAATAACTGGTGCTTATCTTATCAGACAAAAGGAAGGGGGGATAGCCCATCACTGTAAACTCAGTGATCTGTGGGGCGCCACGGAGGCTGCACAGCCAGAGATTGCTTCAGAGATTGCTTTGGACAAAGCACAGATGGCCCCCGAATGCACATACCAAGATGCCCGCTCCGAAGGCGTGTCACACTGCTGAGTCCTGCTTCTGACGACACGACATTCCATGCCAAGAGCCAATCGATACACAATAATTGACTTAGTACCACCTCGCAAAAAGATTTCCAAACATATAAAAATTGGCACTTGAAAACTCTCTTTGGGAGGAGGAGCCAAGCGAGAACTTCACCTGACGGACGGGTTGACGGGCCTGAACCTCTCTTCCCCCCCCAAGA
>Ga0065711_1030670_pt1 | contig 31809 bp, 9 predicted proteins | sample Hoacrofraction12_FD_59098 | JGI IMG/M metagenome (GOLD analysis project Ga0065711, IMG submission 59098) | Hoatzin crop microbial communities from Cojedes, Venezuela - Epithelial fraction 12 v2 (version 2) | ecosystem: Host-associated > Birds > Digestive system > Esophagus > Crop | place... | reverse complement strand
GATGGGGCCTCACCAGGGCAGTGTAGAGGGGAAGGAGAACCTCCCTCGTCCTGCTGGCCACACTCTTCTTGATGCACCCCAGGATTCCATTGGCTTTCTTGGCAGCCAGGGCACACTGCTGGCTCATGGTAAACCTGTCGTCCACCAGGGCACCCAGGTCCCTCTCTGCAGAGCTGCTCTCCAGCAGGTCCACCCCAAGCCTGTACTTTGAGGTACCCTATTTAAAAATTTTAGCCTTTGTTCCTAATTGTCCTATGGTATCTGTTTATCGCAGGGGAAGAAAAGAAATTACACACTGACTGAGAAAATATAGGCTTAATGCAAACCAAGTATATTAAAAACAAGTAAGATTTCATTCTTTTCATAACGAAATATTTCTGTAATGAACTGTTCCAGAATAAAAAAAAAAGGTTTATTTAGTTTATTTTTTTTCCAACAGAGTTGAAGAGCTCTTTAAAAAGAGGTATTTTGGTTCACAGTAATCCATGCAGCTATTTACGACACCCATATTCAACATAACTGACCAGGACAAAGGCTGGGAAAAATTCTTTTTGTTGCAGGGTTTAGTTTGGTCTCCCAGTCTTGCACTTTCAGTCAGGCCTTCAGAGGTGCAACTATTTGAAGTACTCACCTTCAGCTGGACCTTTTGTCTTAGCACAGGTGACATTGACCATAAGTATTTGAAATAACTGAACTCTCCTAAGTAACTGAAAAACCATCCAGACAACAAAATCTATCACTTATATCAACAGTACACAGAAGGCCACCAGGCAAACATGCAAATAGAGATTCTTGATGAATCGTAGCAGCTTTTTGAAAATTACTTGAAACTTCAGATCCAGAAATATCTACTACAGTGTGTTCACTGATGGAAATGGTAACATTTTGACTTTAATTAAAATATGGACTTTCTCGAGTGCCTGCAAAGAGCAAATGTGATATTTCACATAGAAATTTGTTTAAATGGAACAGTATTGACTGTACTTGTGGAGTGTTCAAAGTTTTGCAGTATTAAAAGGCAAACTTTGCCCAATGATATAAAATAAAAATACCTCGGCATTGCAGTAACATATATTGCATTATCTGTGCAGAACAAATTCTCGTTGTATTTCACTGGAGTTTTTCCTCATTATAAAACCAGTTTCTGTCTCTTTAGTGGGTATAGTAAGATGAAGCTTGCTGAGATAGTGAAAAATGTCTCACTAAATTCCCTTGTAATAATTCCTCAATAAACATATGAAGTAACTTCTTTCCTGAAACAGCTTCCCCTGTTTCCCAAATTTTCCTGTTAAATATAGTTTTTCTTCTGCCTCTCAGGATTTTAATCCTATTTGCTGAGTTTTAATGAAACAGGTTCTACGATAATTTTAAGAGTGCTGTCTGTGTACCTAGACTCTACTAGACTAAGAGAGTCTATGGTTGTTGACTTAGTGCTTTTTGTTTCCTTGTTTTGTTTTGCTTGTGGTGCCAAAACAATAGACCAAATTCATGAGATGATACAGCTGGAGGAAAACTCAGAATATAATTTAATCTTCTTACACCTGCAGAAAAGAACAGCGTGATATTGTTGACAGATGTTTTACAATGTTGGACCCCTAGTGATGGAAATTCCACAGTCTTTGTCTGCAATACTTTTCACGGGTTCATTATTCTGTTCAAAATAATTTTTAGTGTTTTGTGAAAATCTTTCTAGCTGTAATTGAAAGAGTTTGTAATAGTTTTATGGTCTAATCCTTGTAAGAAGCTCAATGTGACAACAGGCCAATTAGACACTGTATAAAGAAGCAAAGTATTTCTTGGTATGACTTTTAAATTTGTAGCCTTTTAGCTTTCTTGGGTGAAATTTGTCCCAGTAATAGGAATCACTATGAATCCCTCAATATTGCCATTATTTACATTAATTTACAACTTAATTTCCGTATCATGTAACTAATGGTTGTAATCTTTTAAATCTTCCCCATATCTTATCTTACTCCATATTCTTCTGTGACTTCTCTTGAACTTTTCGAACGGCACACCAACAGTCCACAAAAATGCAGTAACAGATTTTCAGTCCTCTATTATTCTTCAATAGAAATGAACATTTTATTTGCTTTGCAGTTTTTCTGTTTTCCTAGGTGCATTGAAGAATGAAATCAAATAAATTGTCTGGCATGAAACTATTCTTTCCCTTAGTAATTGACGTTGATTTGGGAGACATCAATATGGATGAATTAATGTGAAGTGGCCAGATCCAATATCCACCTTTACGCCTTATGAATTTCCTTTGGTGTTACCCTTGGTAATTTCCTGGCTTGTTTATGCATGGAATTCTTTGCTTCCTTTTCATTCTTGACCTACATATTTTTCAGTAAGAGACTTTAGTCCATCTTTCTGTTTATCCTTTTCTTCAGGACATTAATAAGTGTGTAATAAACGTGTCAAGTGCCACCACTATAAGTAAGAATCCAGGGGCATCTCATTATTAACCTTCTTCCATGTTGAAAATGAACACTTATATCTACCCTTTGTTTTCCTATCTCTTAGCCATTTTCTAATATAAAACAGAACTTTTATCATTTATTCTTTGGCTTCTGTTTCCTTAATAACCTTCTGTGAAGGATTTTATCACAGACATCTCGAAAAGCCAAGTAAATAATTTTTATTTGATAGGTGTTTTTGCTATTCACCCTGTGCTATGACTTCTTCTTCTATGACAATATAAAGCAGCTGGGTATATTGCAATGGGGAGTGAGTGAGAAAGTTGGTGCTTTCTCAACTATTTCCTGTTTAAATGCTCTCAGTTTAGTCATGTGGAAAGTTTAGTTCAGTTGCTGGTATCTTTCATTGTGTTGAGGAAGATGAGTATTGGAAGCATTTTTATCACGCAAACTAGCCAGTCCATTTTCTTAAATGACAGGAGATCTTTTGTTCATTTCAGATATGAATATAATGGAAGGTGTAGTATTGCCTAGGACATTTCGCTCATTTCTTGTATATCCAAGATCTTGAAATGCAGTATTAAAAAGACTGTGGATATCAATCTTAATCAATACAATAAAGCTTAGTGTTACTGTACTTACCAGGCCAAATGATGCCTTTGTAAATTCTTTGTTGTAATTTGCTTGTACGATATTGTAAAAGTATGTGTCAACAGTTCTTAGCCTTGCAGGATTATTACAGTACTTAGAAAAGGATTTCTAGAATTTCCTCAACTGGATGGCTTATCAGGATAATTATTATTCATTATGTCTTCAAAAGTATTTACTTTGCTGTGAACAGGAAATATTCTGCACTGTTGTGCTTGAAAAGTTTTTGGAGTTCCTTAAATGGAGTTCCTTAAATGAGTGATAAATAACTTGCTAAGTAGTCTGATTTCAAGAGACAGTGAGCAGAAGCAGTATGCATCGACATTAGATGAAATTAGAGTTACTTAGTAGAGGTAGGAATTCGTACCCGTTACTTCCATGAAACACAAAACAAGATATGTCTAAGGCAGCAGTTTAGCAGCCAGAATGTGGCTTTCAAAGCTTTCAAAGCTCTCTTCAGAACAGAGCACAAATTTCTTCAAGCTACCATTTCAAAATATATTAAATGGAAATGCATTGTACAACCAATATGATCAGTTACTTCAATGCTAATGTGGTAAATAGGGTATACTTTAAGAAGGATCTCAGCTCAGGGATCCATTACTATATACAAGACTTTATAACCTGAAATATTTTGTGTCTGTGCAGATTTATACCAATTTCCATTTCCAATATATAACACAAATCTTACAATTATGTATTCTATTTATAAAAAATGGTTAAAAAATATGAAGTCTATTTTGTAAAGTCCTTCTGCAATAACACAAATCTCTTTAAAAATATACTTAGTCAAATAATTACAGGTAATCCACCTTATTGTCCTGGAAAAAAGTCAGAAGAATACGAGACAAACTTAAAGCTTGGCATAATTATTTTCAGAATTTCTCTTAAGGTAAAATAAAAGAAAAAAATCACCATTTTTTTTCCATGATGGGAAGTGGAGTTAAAGAAAATTATAGTGTTCTCAGCATATTTTTGCTTAAAAGAGTACCATAGAAAATAAAATTTATTGTGCTGATGTGGAACTATCACATTTGTACTGACAATGACTGGGCAATGGTATAAAATTTCCCTATGGTTAATCTCATGGAAAAACAATGGAAAAGAAGGAAATTGCTTTTCCAGTGGAAAAGAAGGAACTGCTTCGTGCATGGCAAGGAGTAATGTGTCCAATGTTTGTCCCTAGACTTACAAAGACTTCTGTTTATTGGTTGTGGAAGGCTACAAGAAAACAAGAAAACAAGGATGCTACTGTAGAGATAGCTGTATTCTTTCTCCTGCTCCAGAGCAATACACTACACAGAGGTGAAGGATCTTTCACCACTCTGTTCTGCCAAGCAGATGATTTCATTGCCTTGTTTCTCATTTTGTAGAGTCTTGGTTGCTTGTAATCACTGATAGCCCCTGGTGTTTTATTAATGGGTAAGATATCTCCTTTTACACCTTTCAGGGTTTTTTTTCCTGTTATCTTATTTAGATTAAATAACATTCTTTGTGTAAAGTAGGTTGTTCACCAACAAAGGCCATTTTTTTTTTTACCAAGGTCTATTGTATTTCAGCTAAATTCTACACAACGACAATGCGGGAGTATAGTGGATGTTGTTATAGCTTCCTACTAATATTGTAGGATTATCTAAACGGATTTATACAATCTGTTCTGTTTCACCACAAATAGAATCTTTAATGTCATTTTATCTGCTAGTGAAGAATTCTGTTAAATAGAAATATTTGTGCAGTTCGAAGTATTTAAGGAAAAAAAGCTCAAAATTCAAGCTGTTTCAAATTTTTTTAGGTCTTTCTGTTCCAAAACCAACACTTTGACTAAATAAACATCAATGTGTAAAATGTTTGTATTGTTCTTGCCTACAAAATGCAGGGTTGAGAGAGGAGGTTTGTTCAATTTTGTCTTTAAACACTAGGCTGAATTCAGTGCAGCTTCACAGATGTACTAGACCCCAGTCTATATTAGGAGAAAATTCTTCTGAAACCTGGCACATACAAACATTTTATAATTTTATATTTTTAAGAAGGGACTTTTATTTATTCTGCTTGTAACTGAAGTCTTCAATGAACTTATGAGTACTTAATAAATATTATAAAAAATAATTTTTATTACATCAGTTGTTAATGCTCCAAGCTTTGTTGTATTGTATGATATGTGGCCACAAACAGACATTATCTGGTCTCAGTAGCCAATTTCAAGAACAGCGTCAAGTTTAACTGGCTCTGCAAGAGATGCTGTGAAATCAATTTTGCATTGCAAACAAGAACATTTCTTTCCTACTTTGTCACTAATAACTATTTCACCTATTCAGACCAACAGAGGTCTGAAAACGCAATTTCCTTATTCCTCCTTATGCAGGTCTTCTCTTATCTCAGGCAATGAAAACTGAGTAAGTCAGTCCCATTTTAGTTAAAGTCAGATTCACTTTTAAACTTGCTGTAATACATCTGGGTTGTAACTACTGTAGCACAATTAAAGAGAAAGACTGCTTTATTTTGAAATTGTAATAATCTCTTGGTTTTAAGTCAATAAAAGCAAAAACAATCCAATCCCCCATTTTAGATAGTGAGAATGATTAGGAAAAAAAAAAAGTAAAATAGTGGAAAGGGGAGGTAAGGTTTTCCTCTTGTCTTTCAGCTTAAAACACATCTGTATCCACACAATTTCCCTATTCACCTAATAATTTAATATTATTTTTACTAAGCAACTTATTGGAAGGAGAGACACTATTTATTTATGGCAATTCTTGTAGTTACATTACGTACAGCAAAAAAAGGCAATAACTAGAATGTATGTCATTTAATTTAGTTAATAAACTACAGAAGAGCTCCTTATATGATGAGACTTTCTAAGACACTTTTTCTGTCACAAAGTTAATCAACATTAGTAAAGGACATTGCGAAATAGGAACTTGGCTACTTTTCTAATAAAAATATTGGCCAACATTTTCTTAACAAACTGGAAAAATAACTAGTTGCTTAGGGAAATAGAATAAATAAACCACAACTCAAATTCCTTTATTGCATCACAAGTGATATCCATTGCAATTCATAATGATTACTTAAGAATTTTTTATGTATTTATTATTTTTATGGAGAAATGATGCATGCTTCATTTATAATTGTATACAGTAAACTGGCAGTTTCATAACTCATTCATCCACCAGAGGCTGCAATTCTTCTTTCACGTCTGAAAGGTGCCATACAAATACGAGTTATTTATATGAATGCAATGGCTTAAGGCATACTGATGTTTCACATAGACACATCATAAAAACTACCAGGTACAGAAAGAAATTTCATATAGAAAGTGCTCGTGACAGATTCTAGTTTAAAATTCTGTAGGGAAGACATGGGCAAATTGAATCAATTTCTTGCTGTATTTTTTCCTTCCCTTGAAGATATTGCTATATTCAGGCAGGTTTTCATGTAATTCTTTCTGGAACAGAAGATCACTTGGCCACTAAGATTGTGGTTAAACAGGGATTGCAACAGTTTTCTGAAAGTTGAAAACTTGCTGATAGAATGGGAAACTAATACATAGCAGCTGCTGAGTCACTATTTCTCGCTGATTAGGCTTCTCTCCAATTCATTTGCATGAGAAAATAACTACAATGTTACTTCTTTTTTTGCGTGAAGCAAAGGCTATGATCCAGTTCCACTTGAAAATTTCCTGCTTCCACGTGCAGGAGCCCTCACAAGTGTTATAATGCCATAAGACTCTCACCACAGGAATCAGTCTTGTAAACAACAGGAATCAGTCCCATAAATGAAACAGAAGTTGGATATTGCAATCTTCCTCAACTCTTGACACCTAACTTGGAGCTTAGGTTAAAAAGATACCAACATACGGCTTCAGATACATAACTGAAGTGTGAGATTCTTGCCCTTCTAATGAATACTGATGAAAGACAGGAATGAGATATATAAAGTACCTCTACACTAGTCCAGTAGTGCAAAAGTCAGAGTTAAAAATATCAATGTGCATGTAGAGCAAGCATCTCTAATTTAGCAGACAAAGCTAAAAGGTTCATTGCTTAGAAACTGAAACTATGTAGTACTAAACTGGAAATAAATTTTGATTTTTGAGGTGTAAATAACTGTAAGAAGAGACAATTTACAGTGTGGTGAATTTTCTGGTGTTTGAAGTCTGTAAACAAAAGTTTTACTTCAGTTGAATTATAAACTATAGATGCAGTCTTGAATAATTAGATGTCATTCTGTGATTTGTGTTTTTTAAGAGTTTGGTTAAATTATCCCTTCTCAACATATATCTGCTTAAGATTTTTAGGTTATGGAATATTTGACAAACAAACAAGCAACATATTCAAAGAATCTCGGGGTTAGGATAAAAGTACGCAGTGACTTTCAGTAAATGAACTCACTGGACTGTCTTAGGTCCAAACCCATATCATTCTCGCAATTTCTGTTTCCTTATATTTACTGCAATTGAGTTACATTTTTGAATGGCTTAACAGTGTTCTTTGTCTTTCTTCTGATTTTGGCATGTGACTTATGCTCAACTGATTTTATGATTTTGTTGCATAATATTTCACTACATATTGTTAGTTTTGCAGAATTGCATGTAGCTATGTGCTGTAGGAATGTAGTGTTAAGTCCTGTGAGGTAATCTGTACGAGGTCATGAAACAGGAGTTAAAGCTGCATGGAGCTTAGCTATAGCTAGCTTTAATCAATTCACCTCACCTATAGACTTATTTCAGTAGTCTTTATATACTTATTGCAAGAACTGGCAACAGAATCAACTGTGAGTAAAACCTACACGTTTTACCCAAGCTACACGTTTTCCCATGATCTGACGAGAATGAATGGAATAACTCATATGCTATGCAATTAAACTGTCCTTTTAAAATTTGCTCAAGTTGAACAGCTTTCCAAGCCATTAAAATTTTCCCCTTTTGCTCCATGTTAGAAGTCATCTGTGAAATTCTGTCTTGGCAAGACTAAAATATGGATCTTATGGATCTGAAAGCTCCATTGCATCCTCTCTCAGAATAATCTGTCTACTGCTGGTGTCGTACCAATGTCCTTTGAATCTGAAGCTGCAACAAACAACAGAGAGAAGATTGGGTGTACAGCTTCAGTAGCTTTGTAGCTATAGGAAGAGTTTTCTGTATGTCTGAGTTGAATTTTACTAAAACCTGCAGCACGGTACTAAAGGAGAAAGATAAGTTTTTAGTCAAGAAATAGTCTGTCAGAATGGGATGCATCTCCTTTAATGACCACTAGCAGTAAATTAGTTAGAAAGTTCAGTACTACTAACTTTTTAACCTGTATCACTTTTGCCTTTCTAGAGACGAGCTTTAACCAACTAGAAGTCATCTTATTTGAGCATGAAGTCACACCAGCAGTGGTCATACAGTCACACATAATGAAAAAGTATATGCAGTTGTGGTTTATCTGCATTTTACCAGCATTTACATCTTTCAGTATTTTACCTCAGCAGTTCTTCTAAAAGTTTTAGAGAAATGGCAGCTAGGAGAGAGAACTGATCCCGACGGAACTCTGTAAAATGTGAGATCTGGAGCTGGAGGTTTCTGGGCATACTTTCTGGGTACATTCATTTGGAGTGCCCTAAATCATATATAAGTAATTCCCTTGATTCCTGGCATTTCTGTCAGGTGGAAAAAAAGGTGTTTTTAGTGTTGAGAGAGTTAATGTTGCAGAAAGGCTATGGAAGATAAGAATGGATGTCTGCCCATCATCATTTATCAAGCCTACTAAAGTTGTTTCCTTCCCTTGTTCAAGCATAAGAATAGAGGCTTCCAAGTCTAAAATATCAGTATCTGACATAAGAATTTGCAGTTGGCGAGGTTTTATTTAACTGTTTGATCAAATCACAGTGGGGCTAGGCTAGTGTTGTAGTTTAACTCGGCAGCCAGCAACTAAGCACCAGACAGCTGCTTGGTCACCCCTCCCCTTCCCCCTCAGCGGGATAGGGAGGAGAAATGGACAAAAGGTAAAACTCATGGTTGGAGACAAAGACAGTTTAATAAGACAACAAAGTGAATGCTAATACTAATAATATTACTACTAGTAATGATAATAGCGAATATTCAAAACAAACTATATACAATACAATTTCTTCACCACTGAGCAGCAATTGTGGAATGCTGAACTACCGTAAAAGTTTGAGCTCCTGGACCAGAGAGGATTCAAATGCCTGGAAATGAGAGAGGAAAGATTCCTGGCCCTCGGCCAATGCCCATTCATAAAGTGAGTATGACGACTATGGTATGGAATATTTCCATTGGCCAGCTTGGGCTATCTGTCTGGCTGTGCTCCCTCCCAGCTCCTGCCCACCTGCTTAATAGCTGAATATGAGAAACTGGAAAGAAGTCCTTGATTTCACAGAAACAACTGAAAACATCAGTGCTGTCAACATTCTTCTCTTACTAAATCCAAAACACAACAGCTACTGATAGGAAAATTAACTCTGTCCCAAGCAGAAAGCAGGACACCTAGGTATAACATATGCCAAGGGTTCTTGTCCTCCATCTATATTCTTTCTATTTTTACCAGTGTTGAACAGTATCTTCAGTGGCACACTTGTGGTAAACACTATGCTCATGGTTGATTATTGGCCATAGAAATCTGTCCTAGAAATCAGCAGCAATTCTGCGTATATCGATTCTTCTACGTAAGTCACTGCACTGTTTGCTTACATGATGCAACCAGCAAGAAAATAAACACATTAGGAGCTGTTCATTATTGCTCAAAATATCTCTCAGACAATTTATCTGACAATTAAAAAAAGAAATTCTGGAATTTTTTGCCTCATCACACTTTCCCCTTCGGAGTAGTAGACCCCATGTATCACTTACAGTACAGTAGCTGCTGGTCTGATTGACTTCAGTTTAAACTCTTGTTTTACTGGTGTTTCAACAAACCCTTTTGCTTCTGAATGCATGATGTTGCCATTTTTCTCCTCCCACACATAAATATGGTTAGGTATTTTTTGTTGCTTCTGATATATTATCGTACAAATTGCTACCAGCATCTCCCAGCCGAGACGAATTTTCTGATGTGCGGTTCTTGTCCTAGCTGTTTTTCAGTCGCATATCCTAGTTGACTAAAGGGCTTTATAGTTGTGGCATTTTGATATTCAGCACATACGACTGGTGAGCAATGAAGCAAATATGTAAAGCAGTTAGTGTTTCAGTATTGAATAACAGCACAGACTGATCAATAACATAATGGACAAAGAAATGATGAAACAGTGAGCCGTAAGTTTGTGTCAGTATGGCACCATATATATAAACGGCTCCCAGAGCTGTTTTTCCCCCCAAAATAGCCGAGATTGAGGTGTTGCAGGTCCAGTCCCTTGTGCCTTCTTAAAGAAACCACAACTGTTCAGTAGCAGTATAACAGATGTTCAAAAGAATCGTTCACAATCTAAATGTATGTGTGAGCAGATGTACCATTTCTACTGCACATAACTTTGGGGGAGAGGGAGTTCTACAGAAAATCAATAATGAGCAGATACATATACGAATTACTCATCTAATTATATTTAAAAGGTAGATTAAGGTTCTTTGCTTCAGTGATTGTGGTTGAGACAAGAAGGACAAGTGATGAGAGGAGCTATTAGAGTAACCATGCACGACTGACTTGGCATGTACGAGTAGATCAATGAGAGGCAGAATAAGAGGCAGTAGAAGAGAGAAGCTTGTGCCAAAGCCTTAGTCCTGCCCTTTTCAGAGCATTTCACCAGACGCAAATGAAATGCAGTGCCATTAAATTAAAGGAATAAGTGAAATAAATAGACTGGTCTAAAAGACAGTGGGAAATTCTGTTTACCTATTAAGAAATTTGTTCAGTGACAGGAGTAGTATAACGTTTATAACCCTTTCAAGAACATTACCGGCGTTGCCATAGGTGGGTGCTGTCTGGGAAAAATGATCTTGTGGGAGCCAAACGATTCTTCCAGTGACAACGTAACAACGTATGTAAAGAGCTGTAACTGGTGGGGAACTTTGTGCCTCAAGATGACCTCAGAAAGGAGTATGAGGGGTGTGTGGAAGACTCTCTTTTTCCCAAGAATGTGCCCACAAAAATGTATATGTAATTCCTACTTTGCCTTCATGATTTACTTTCACAATAGATAATCTTGTCTAATATTGTAATATTTGTCATTCTTTAAGCATCTATTTAAAAGGACTAGAAAGCTTTAGGAATCTTCTTTACTAGTACTAGAATTTTAAAGGCCTTGATAACTTGTTTGACTTTTCATATCTTTTTACAGACCATCATACCTCACATGGAGTAGCAGTGGACAATGAAGGAGTAAATAAAAAAATGGAACCAGTTAAGCGATAGTTCTGCTTTCTGGAACTCCAAAATGTTCTTTCTGTGATTTGTTATTGAATTTCCATATGCTTTTTGTCAGAAATATACAATTATTTAACTGGTTTCCATTAAAAATAATTTTAAAACTCTGAGATTTTCATCTCCAGCTCTGAAAATATTTTCAGTTTTTTTGATAAAGACCTTTACACTGATAATAGCAGCTCCATGGTTTCATTCTCACCTGCTTCTCTGCTTTTTGCCACTTACGCAGGCTGAAGGTCACTGTGAATATACAGAGAAATCCAGGACATAGTTCCTTTCCTTAGTCACATGTTGTAGGCTGTCAATATATGAAGAAGTAACAACAATTTTGGCCTATCTAGAGTGATTCTTGCACAGCTATCTACCAGTAGTCTCTCATAAAATTGATACCAAAGAACAGAAGGAGATTTGCAGTGTCACAACAGGTACTTCAATAGAATCTTTTGGAGGCTATTTTGACAAAATTACAGAGACCTGTCAGAAATTTCTGCAAGCTGGTTTGCAGATCTGTTAATTCAGTACACTCTGTTCCCCAGCTTACTGGAACTTGTTGGGAAATTCAAAAACATATAGGTGATGTGACCCCCATGGAGATGGCACCACCAAACTCTCATGTGAGTCTATGTGAGATTTGCCAGTCCTTTCTTTTCTCTACTCCCTCCCCCTCATTGACTCATACAGCAATTCATCTCTGGCTCACTAAGCAGGGAGTATAGTTTTCCCCTAGCTCTCCTCCTTTGCACTGCATAAGATGGATCAAGCAAATTGTGTCATGATACATTTGAGGCAAGTCATAGAAATGAAAAGAAACATCAGGGCTAAGTGATATAGAGCAAGGCCCAGAAAGGCCAGGTATAACAAGGCATGGCATTTCTTCAGAGAATATGAAACTTTCTGCACCTAAAAATTCAGAATCTTTCTTATTGTGCAGCTTTATAATTAGTACAATATGACATTTAGCATGATAATTTAAATTGCGTTTAGAATCACAGGCTTGCAGTCACATTTTACTGCTTAAGCTATACATAATCATCTATGCTGGCTGGATGTGGACACATGCACTCCCTCTTCCTGTCTCTAGCTTCCACTGGTTCAATATTGCCTCATACATTACAGAAAATTTTACATAAACATAGACTGAGGACATGTTTTCCAACAGCCACTGCTATTTGCCATCTAGACAAAGAGGATATAATTTTCATTGTCATTTGCTTAGAGCTGGTCATCATATTTCTGCTTTAGAAACTGCATCTGCTCTCCTCTAAATTAGTGCCATCAATGCACTAAACAATGTAGCTCTGCATCTGACATATTGTGAGACAAAACAGAGAACAAAGCAGGGACAAAAATAAAGCATCTCTGTGAGGTGCAGGGGACAATCAATTAGTTTCGTTATCTGTTTTACATTCTGGTCACTGCTTTTAAAAAAGAGGACTACATAATACCATGGCAACAATTGGAACTGCAGTTCTTTATTATATAATCATTATGGATTCTTCAGCATTTCCTGAAAATTGATATAAAAAGTCACAGGAGTTGTACTACCTGCTATGCTGATTAAATGACAAGTTTGTAATTTACAAGTGTCTTATTGCCACGGGAAGGCAATCATACAACTCTGTTTTCAAACTCAAGGTTTTTGAAACATGCTGCATGATCTCTAGCTGGGCTGAAAGCTAAGATTAAATTGAAAGGATAGTATGTAGATTTTAGAACATGGTGTCGACATTTACTGGCCAATCAAATTTTGCAACTTTCCTGCATGATGGCAGATGTTGACCTTTCAAGCTTTCCCTATCTACATTCACGCATTACCTGCAGAAATTAACATTAACTTGCTTCTTGCTCCTTGCTGCTATTAATGTCAGCTGGGAACTGAGAATCATGAATTCATTTATTACACAGAGAGGAGACCTGTTTTATACTCTAAACACAGAAGGGTTGCTCTTGTGAGCTGGTATTTTTGGAAGCTGCTTCAGCTACCTTTGTGGTTGAGGGATAGCTGGGAGCTATGGTGTAGAAAATGTCACTGGGAACAAGAGCAGAAAAAGACAGCAGAGGACAGATTCAAGGAGAAACCTAGGGGCCAAATACTTGCAAACAGTATTGAATACAGAGAGCTTAAAGACTAAAACAAAACACTTAAAGCTATTCTAATGGAGTGCAAAACTAGATGCAAGGTAGCAGTGTCTCTTTAACTTGTTAACTGAACTATGAAAATGTAAACCTGCATAATATGCAGCCCGGTAACAAGAAGCTTCAGGGGATTACACAACTTTGCCTGAGGCTCTCTGATATTATACTCTGAGGGAAATATTAACATTGGTAGAGATGTCTTCTGCAATCTGACTAAGAATTTGATATAATTTCGGTCAACCGTGGAATCTTGTGCCTAAAAAGCAGGTGAAAAAAAAAAGAAGGGAATATTTTATGTCTTGTCCTTTCACTGACGTTCAGAGGAAAAGCTTCTTTTGGGTACCTAAAGAAATATTATCATCAGAAAGGAAAAGCTAATGTCTATAACTGTAAAAGTGCTCCTGCAAGCAACTAGTTTATATGTTACTTCTGGGAATAACTTTCCAGTGCAGTGGGTCACTATACTTCGAGTACCTATCAGTTTCATGCATGCATATTTCTAAACTTATAGTAATATACTTGAAAGATATATCTCATTAAACGACAAACGTTTGCAACTTACATAACTTCCAGACAGTTTTCCAAATAAACAAGGAAATCCTGCAGCCATAATTTTTCATGATGCAATAAGAAACATGTTCTAGGTGTTAATGAGAAGACATGATACATTCATCAAAGAAGAGGACATTTTTCTTAGCACTGCTTGGTCTCAAATTTCCAGAAATAGCAAATGCAAAATACTCTGAACATCAGCCAAGAGGAGCGAGTGTTTTGTATTGTTTTCCACCACTGAGAGTTATATTTATACTCATGCTGTGGTAAATGTCATATCTCTCAAAATTCATAAAACTAAAAGCATATTCACAAAAATCTTGAGCTAATGCATTTGGTTGAGGCAAAATTATCTTTGCAAACCTTGCAAAGAGAACTTTAAACTAGAAATGATGGCAGAGGGACATGATGACCTACAGTCAGGATGGGAATTCATGGGCTGCGTTAGTAAGCAAAAGGGCAGGCAGATGTGGATTTGAGAGTTTGTGAAACCAATGAAAAAAGGCTGAAGAGGTGCACCTCGAGTGTATGCACACAAATAAGAAAGCACCTACAGGACAGCACTATGGAGAAGGCAGATGAGGCCTTCTTCAGATTTCAGAAGCTTCTTGATTTAGGGCCCTGGTCCTCATAGGGGACTTCAACCACCCTGACTTGTGCTGGAGGATGGCATAACACGGCACAAGCATTCTGGGAGGTTTCTAGAGAGCACTGATGAATATAACCTGATGTAGATGATCTAAGTGTCAATGGGGGGGGAAATACTCTGCTGGACCTTGTATTTGCAAGCAAGAAGGAACTGGATGGGGATCTTTAGACTAGGAACAGCCCTGACTGCAGTGACCATGTGTTGTGTGTTAACCACAGTAAGCAGCTAAGTGCCATACAGCTGCTTGCTCACTTCCACCCAGTGGGATAGGGAAGTGAATCACAAGGGTAAAACTGAGAAAACTTGTGGGTTGAGATAAAGACAGTTTAATAAGTAAAGGCAAAAAAAAGAGGGGAGGGGCAACAAAACTGAAAATACAAAATGATGCAAAAGCAATCACCCACCTCCAGCCAACTGAAGTCCAGTCAATTCCTGAGCAATGGCAATCCTAGAAAACTGCTTCCCGTGTTTTTATTACTGAGCGTGACATTATACTGTGTAGAATACCTCTTTGGTCAATTTGGGTCAGCTGTCCCAGTTGTGTCCCCTCCCAGCCTCTTGCGCACCTCCACCTACTCTCTGTGGGGTGCAGAGCATGAAACAGAGCCTTGAAGCTGTACAGACACTGTTCAGCAATAGCTAAAATGCTGATATATTATTAACAGATTTGGTCACAAATCTAAAACATAGCACCAATAAGGGCTGCTGTGAAGAAAATTAACTCCATCCAAACCAGACAGTACACCATGAGATGCTAGAGTTCAGGATCCTGAGAGGAGGGAACAAGCAAAACAAGAGGATCACAGCCCTGGATTTCAGGAGAGCCGACTTTGTTCTATTCAGAGACCTGCTTTGAAGAATGTCATGGAAGGCAGTTTTGCAGAGAAGAGAGGTCTAGGGTAACTGGCTGATTTTTCAAGGATCATCTCCTCCAAACTCTAGAATGGTCTATCCCAATGTGAAGAAAGTCAAGAAAGATGACAAGATGAATGCATGGATGAATAAGGAGCTCCTGACAAAACCAGGACATATGTAAAAAAGTATACAAAAGATGGAAACAGAGTCAGGAATATGGAAACACTTTCCAAGTGTGCAGGGTTGGGTTTAGGAAAGCAAAAGCCCACCTGGAGCTAAGGCTGGGAAATGATGCAAAGGGCTACAAGCAGGGTTTCCACAGGTAAGCCAGCATGAAAAGGAAGACTAAGCAAAAAGTGGGTCCACTGCTGAATCGGGCAGATGACCTGGTGAGAAGGGATATGGATAATGTCTTCTTCATATTTGTCTTTACTGGTAAGAGTTGCCTTCAGGAATCCCAGATCTCTGACACCATTGGGGAAGTCTTGAGCAAGGAAGATGATGAGAATCAGATAAGGGAATAGGTAAACAAACTGAGCATAAACAAATCAATGGGACATGATGGGATGCACTCCTGAGTGCTGAGGAAGCTGGCTGATGTCATTGTGAGGTGATTCTTGATTATCATTGAAAGGTTCTGGTGGTCTGTAGAGGTTGATGAAGACTGTAAGAAAGTAAAAGTTACTCCTATTTTCAATAAGAGGAAGAAGAAGGAACCAGGGAACTACAGGCCAGTCAGCCTGACCTTGATCCCTGGAAAGGTGATGGAGCAAATCCTTCTGGAAGCCATTTACAAGCTTATGAAGGGCAAGAAGGTGGTTTGCAGTAGGCAGTATTGACTTAGAAAGCAGAAATCGTTCCTGAGCTACCTGATATCCTGTGATGAGGTAACTTGTCAGTGGATAAGAGAAGAGCAGTGGACGTTTATCTTGACTTTAGCAGGGTTTCAACACTGTCTCCTGTAACACCCTCATTGACAAGCTGATGAAGAATAGCTTAGATAAATGAGGAATGAAATGGGTTGAAAAATGGCTGAACTGCTGGGACAAAATAACTGCAGCACAAAGTCCAGCTGAAAGCCAGTCACTGGTGGCTTACCTCAGGGTTTTACCCTGGGGCCAATACTATTTAACACCTTCATGAATGACACGGATGATGGGACAGAGCACACCCTCAGCAGATTTTCAGGTGATGCAAAACTGACAAGTATAGAGGAAGGGGACAAACGCAGATTGCTGTAATAAAAACACAAGCTGAGTCCATGCCATCATATGCCACAGACAGGACTGTCTGAAGCATCAGATGTGGATGCTGCTGTTCAGACAGACCTTGACAGGCCAGCAAATGGGCTGACAGGAACCTCAAGAAGTTCAAGTGCAAGGGAAATGCAAAGTCTGCATCTGCGGAGGAAGAACCCTGTGCACCAGTACACATTGTGCTCCCACAGTCTGGAAAGTAGCTTTGCAGAAAAGGAGCTGAGTTTCCTGCTGGACAAAGAATTCCAACGGTATCATGGGATAAATTAGGAAAAGCACCACGATCAGGTGCAGGAAGCGATAATTGCCCTCTTCTCAGAATTGATGAGGCCACATCTGGAGTGCTGTGTGCAGTGCTGGGTTCACCAATACAAGTCAGACATTTTAATATGGAGCAAGTGCAGCAAAGGGCCACTAAGGTGATCCAGGGCTTGGAGCATCGGTCAAACTGGGAGAGGCTGAGAGAACTGTGACTGTTTAGACTGGAGAAGAGGAAGCTTGGGAGCAAAGGGGTTATCAGTATGTGTAAATATGTAACAAAAGGCAATAAAGAAGACAGAGCCAAACCCTGCTCAGTGGTACCCAGGGAAACGACAAGAGGCAGTGGGGCAGTGGACACAAACTGAAATACAAATAATTCCATTTAAGCGTATGAAAAGTTTTTTTACTATGAAGGTGACCGAACTCTGCAGCAGGTTGCTGAGAGAGGTTGGTGAGTCTGCATCCCTGGAGACATTTGAAACCTAAGTGGACGTGATCCTGAGTGCCCTGCTGCAGTTGCCCTCCTCTGAGCAGGGAGACTGGACTAAATGGTGATCTCCAGAGGTCCCTAAATGGATTCTGTGATTCTGTGAAAACTGAATGATCAAACTAAGATCAGACTGAGTCAAAGTCCAAGGCTTCTCATCAGAGTCCTGCACGGTGGACTTCCAGTTGGGTTCGCTCAAACACCAGCGTACTAAGTCAAACTTGGGATGCAAAGTCCAAGAAGACACTCTGATCCTAGCAATAGGCAGCCATTACCAAGCTGCCTGTCTGTCCATCCTTATTTGCACCTGTGTCAGTGCTATTCCTCCCTGCTAGCACTTAATGCATTAATCACATCAATGGACAATGTGCACTACTGCTAACTCTCCAAAAAGAAAAGATGCAGAGACACATGAATGCCTCAGCACTCTCCTCTTTTTACTGGTAGCTCAAGAATTTATGAAAAATTAGTAATTCTTAATATTATACCAGGTAGAGATGGATTGGTTTGGAAGCTGCAATTCCCCTAAAGCCATCCCAATGGTTAATTGTCAAATCCCAACAGGACCCATTAAACCTAGTTAGCGCTACCGTTACAGAGGAGCAATAACATGTTTGTTGTGAAATTGTCAGAGTCTGAACTGCAGCTTATTCTGTAGAAGCCTGATTGATAGCAATTGTATTGGTAATTGAATTCTTTCCTGTAGGGGCTATCAGTAAGGACAGGATAGAATTTCAAGAAGGGGATAGCTATGTTAATGATTAATTGAAACATTTATTCTTACGTCAAAAACAAAGATTTATAGACGTGATGTAAATGTGCGTGCTTCGGGGCTTAAGTCAATTAAACAGATGAAATAGGAATAAGCTGCCTTTGTTTGGCAGCTTTTCCCACAACTGTTCTCCTGCAAATTTTTTCTGAAACAGCCGGGAAAATGTTCTGTGACAGTGTATGGCCTAGGAGGTCTTCCAGTGTTCTGTGGACTAATGATGTGGTGTCTCAGATAACAAAAATAATAGCAACAACAAAAATAATATAAAATTAAATGTTCAAATTTAATCTGATTATATTACTATTGACTACTTATTTGAGGCAAGTGTAAAGCTGGACTATGTTACTGTGCAAAATACAAAGACTTGTTTGTGTGTTAAGAAACAGTGGTGTACATTTAATTTATTGTTAATAACTAATTCCTACCAGCATTATAGAGACATGTAGTATATTATGATTTTAGTCTGCAGTCTATCCTTTCTCAAACAAAATCAGAGCTTGTTTTCCAGTTTTCAAGCAAGAGAGAATAGGCTGACTACCAACTTGGGTTGTGAAATTTGTTAAGAATGGCTAACACCATTTCTAGGGGCAGAATGAAGAATGCATGCTCATTAGATACAGCTACTGTCTCTGTGGCTCATGTCAGAAGTCTTTACAGCATCTCCTCAATGTACATTCACCTGCCTCAGACAATTCCATCATGGAAGTGCCCTAGATGATATCCATATCACCAAATATTGCCATATTGTCCTTCCACAAACACTGGATTAAGTTAGCAGGATTCTGCAGCTACTTTCTGCCTCCTGGATGCCAGAAGTCAGCAACAATAGCAGCAAATCTTTAATGTGCTGAGGCAGGCTGATAACTTCTTCACACCTGTAAAATGGAATATTAGAATAGTTCCTAAACAAATATATGTCGTGGATGAGAATATGCATCTGTTGTCTATAGCATCTTTTAAGACCCTATGGGCATGTATCATACAGTAGCTGCCTGATACTGTAGCTAAAGAAACAACTGGCTTTACAAGGCATTGGGTGTCTTCTTTACAGTGCGCTTTCCCTCCCATACAATCCCTAACATAACAGATTGTGTGGGCATCTAACATGGGCACCTATCCAGTGCACAGAAAGGGTTTATTACTGACCTTGAAATTAAAATTTTTCTTCCAGCAGGAGGAACAGTAAGAAATATCTCTTGCCATACCACTCACCTCTGCAAGGTCACCCTGCAATGGACACCACTAAGAAGCTGACAGTCTTTATCACCAGAAATAAAAAAATGAAGTCTCCAAAAAGTTCAGAGAGAAGAAACACCAGGCAATTCTAAATTATCCATAGCTAGTTTGCAAACATGGTTTCTTTTCATCTAGAATGGGAGTACCTGACAAAATTATTACAGAAAAGTGTCACTTGGAAGTTACAGTTTGTCTTACTATACAAAAAAAAACCCTAAATGCTTTTGGGATACAGTGGTCATATACAGCCTCAATATACGACTCCCAGTGCCCCTGACCATCTGGCCTGTCACTACAAAAGTCTGTCTCAAGGAAGAATAACGGAAAAAGACCTCTGCTCGAACCTCCAAGGCCTCCACAATCACAGCTGAGTTCTCTTGCCAAGTGAAGTTTTTATATTTTCTGCTTGGATACACTGAATAATCAATCTTTGACTTTACAGGTAGTTTACAGCCTGCAGTATGTAGACACCTTCCTGTGTAGTTCACGAAAACTTTTTGCGTTGGTGAGTGATTTCCAGGAGAATGAAGAAAATATTTTGAGTGTTTGCAAGCACCTGTTTTATTTCTGAATGTTAGAGACCGCTCTAGTGGCTGTCTCACGTACTTCTTGGGCAAAACTTATATTGGCCTCTCCTGCTCAGTCAGTATTTGCTCTCCAGCCATCTCTGCTCTCCATTCATTATACACTGTCAGTTTACTGCTATACCCCAGGAAAATGACAACAAATGTACATGTTAGAGATGTTTGGTGGGACCTCAGCAAGGATGTGACAAGATAGTTTTAGCTTGACAGGTCTTTGGGAAGAGGATACAATGTCAAAACATTCAGTCTAGAGGTCAACAAGTCTTGAAGGGAATGAACTACTTACATGTGCAATTTCAGAAAGCCCAGTGCTACAGTTCTAGAACAGGAATCTAATCCACGTTTATAATCTAAACTAATCTCTAACCCAAAATTCCATATAAAGTTAACCAAATTGGACTGTTCTAGCATCTTACTCTTTCTCAGAATGGTATACTAATTCACTTGCCCCATAATTTTTCACTGTGGTCCCAACCTTGTTTCTGAAGTAGTTTATCAGGTCCATAGCATTTTGTTGTTTGTCTAACATTATTTAGTTTCTGCTCTGAATTCTTCGAAGTTTCCCAACTCAAAATCCACAACTAGTCCCACTTGAAAAGGTAATTAACCACACTGTGAGCCATTTATCAGCTTAGGAAGTGTAAAAAGTATATTGTACACGGACTATATAAGCATAAGAAAAGACAAAACAACTAATTTATAAGCAACCAATATTTACAGTTCTTAATAAAATCATAACCATTTCTGAAAATTTCCTTTCATATTTTTCAACATCTAAAGGTGATAGGTTTCTGTAAAAAACATGCTTTCTAATAAAGCTGAATTTAAAATAAACCTAAATGTTGAAGAAAGCTATCCATAGTGCACAGAGATGACTATTGACATAAGACCAACAACTACAACAATAACTAGAATTCAACGATTCAGACCATCAGAGTCTGATTGTTTAGGGCTTGATTAGTAACAGCTAATGCTTTTGTCTTTACTGTGCAATTCCACCAACACAATAGATCATAAATTCCTGCAGAAAATGGAAATGAAAGTGCACATTATTTATCAGTTACTGTTTGACCTCATTTGTCTTGGAAAGAAGGTAAGCAAGTCATGTTCTGCTGGCCATGTTTAGGATGCTAGCTAATACGACACTGCTAAAAGAGTATAGTGCTGTATTTTTAATAACTAATCATGAAAAAGAAAAGATAAAAGCACATAGGAAAAACTGTAGTGAAGTAATTTTAAAATATAGTGTGAAAGACACTCTGGAATTTTCTCGTAGTTTTTAGTAAGTTTGCAGCTGAACTGTCATCCATCCACCACAATGCAGTCTATAGCATATATATGTCATTTACCCTTGATTATATTTCTAATGATAGCATATCTTCTCATGTGGTATTTTATTATGAAGCTGACAATCTGTTTTGTCTGCCCGGACCTGTTTAAGCAAAAATTTAAGTCACATTCTGATTTGAAATATTTTAAAAATGCACTACTTTTCTCTCTCCAGAAACCAGATCCTGTCTCTATTTCTCTGACTAGCCTTTATTTCATGTTATTGAGAAAAATTTCAGAGCTGTTTTTTAAACTCTTGTATGTTTTAGCTCTCATTTTTTGTTCATTCACTTTTTAGAGGCTATGACGAGATAACAGCACTGGAGACTACCAAGGATTAGCAGCTGCATGACTGTCATATAGTCCAAGAATAGGAAAGGAAAAGAAGCTGTTTTCACTTCCAGGCTGATTAAAGCTATGTTAAACTTCATGAAAATTATTACCTTATATGTTGCAAATCAGATTTGTGATTTTTACTTTGTTTTGAAAACAGAATGAGATGTAAGGACAAGACCTCGAATAATGCCTGACATTTACCTCTCTTGCCTGCCTGACAGAGTGATCACTTTAAATTTGAGTGCATAAAAAGAGGACCTTATATCTTACATAAACACAGCAGCTGTGTGGCATTTATCATCAAACCGAAACACAGTTAAGTTGACCAAAAATGTCATAAAACCATCAAGTAGTTCACTATAGTTTCTAAAACGTTGATAAATTCTAAGAAATTGTATTTTTCTTTGAAGCTTTTGAACCTAATAATTCTGCAGGAAGAGGCTTCTTGCTATTTGAAAATTATGGGGAATTCCTTCCTGGGATTTGTCTCTAAGAGTATTTTTCTGAGAATGAAATTAGCTGATATTGAGAGTTACGAGCTTTTAAAAGTACTAAAGGTGAGAATGAACAATAATATCTGTCACCGATCATTTGCTTTTGAGCAAATGGATTTTAGGTAACTATTAGTTTTATGAATTATGAGTAACCATGTTTGCTGAGTCTTAGGGGTCACAGTCTGTACCCTCCTATAGATTTTACTGTGTGGTCTCCAAGGTGACAAGTAGTTATTCTGATAATTATTTGGGATAACCATGGTATCAATGCAGTGACTTTCAAATACTTGTTTTAAAATTAAATAAAGCTTTTATAAAATGGTAAAGATTTTTACATACTGCAATCTATCCTGAAAGAGGTTTTATGTCTAAAAACCTTAAAGATATCATCCAAAAACAATTAAGACAGAGCTAATTATAGAGTAGCTATGAGCTGTTCTTGAGCAAATTATGACTATAATTTATGTGCTTCTATATTGTTGCATGCTAGCAACAGACATGACCTTCTAATATTGAAGATAAAATTTTGTCTTTCTTTCATTGCTTAGGGGAAAGCTGCCAAGATTAGACCCCACTAGCCTTTGTCAGGACTGATACAGCTTACAAAGCAGACATCTATTTGAAGACACTGCCATCAGCCTGAGTTTATGGCAAACAGAATTCTTTAGAATTATGGCAAATCTTTCACTGACTTAGATAACAGTGGCAATTGTGAATGTTTGTGGTTTTTTTGTTGTTTTTTCGTTTTTTTACTTTACTCTTCATCACTTTTGTGTATAAGCTTTCTCTTCTTAACAAAGTACAAATACACATCATGAGAGTTCGTATTTCATAGGCAATCTCTTTAAAACATGAAATTTGCTATTGGTGTGAAAGAGTTTTTCTACTAAATAAAACTGCAGCTAATGTTAGACAACATTGCAAGAAATCTGATTTTGTGTTTGAGGTTGTGAAACTAAGAAAGACAAATAATACTTAGGAAATAAGGGGAAAACTTCCTGTCTGTTATGAAGTAGAGCCAAAGAACTTCTACTCCTTGAGTCATTGATCTTCTCAGCAGATTTAGACTGCCCAGAGGGGCACATCATATTCACCATCTCCGGAAATGTTATTTATAAGTTCATTGTTGGGTTGGTAAAACTTCCCCTTCTAGCTCTTGCAAGAAAAGCTGGGAAGGTATTTATCTTCAAAGGAACAGTGACAATACTTGAATATAACTCTACTTTATAGCTGTAAATTTTTTTATAATAAAGTACACATTGCATTTAATGTTATTCTGTTCAAGATAGTTTTATTTTCTTTCATACGAATGTCTTCCCTTTGATTATAAAGCTGCAGACTAAGACTAAACTGTGAAACTGAGACATTTGTACTTTTTCTATATCACTTTGATGGAACTCATTAGAATTCTTTTATCACTGTTGTTCTTATGTCTCACTCTCACACTTCTGTTTTAAGTGTCTGTATATTCAGGAGTTAAAGAATCTGACTCTCACATAAGTAAAATTGTCAAAGGAGCACATTTTTTGGAAATCTGTTTTCTTCCTTTCCAGAAAAGACAGTAAATTTGGGCATCATCTCAAGCAAGCCTCTTTGGTTTTCTGTTTATCAGCTTTTACATTTGCAAAATATGACTACTGACAAAACTTCTTTTATATAACTCTTTGTGATCTGAAGGTAGAAAGTTTTACATAAAAGATATTTATTGCTTAAATTTAATGTTGGAACAGAGTCGTATTTGATCTTATTCTGCTCTTATAGTTGGCATTGAATTGATTCCTAGATGTCAATATCAGGCTTCCACATATGTCACTGGATGCTAGATATGGTCCCAGAGCTCTTGTAAAAGAAAGGCACTGTCATACTGCGAGAAGAGTTCTGGAGCCCTTCTAGTTGCAGCTATCTGGAAGAGAAATATTAGGGTGAACAGAGGTAGTAGTGGCTAAAAAGGGAGGGAGGACAAAACCAAGTTGCCTTGGGTTCTGAAATGTCCCAGAGTTACCTCTCTGGGTTGTATTATTTCTAATAATACAGTGTTAATCTAATAATACAGTCCTGTATTATTTCTAAATATGACCATACACCTCAATTCTGTAAAATGTCAACAGAAGAAGGTTACTTATTGACATGATGTTTCAGGTCACCTTATTTAGGTGAGCACACTAACTTGTGTTCCGTCCTACCATAGCTTTTTATGCATTTGACAAGATAATATCACTGAAAGACATATTTACAAATCACACAAGCAGAACGCAGATTTCCTCTCCGGAGACAAGTGGACATGAGTGATCTTCTTCAGAAGGAATGAGGATTGCCCTAAGCCCTAAACTACTCTGATAATCTGATGAGATGAAAGATATCAGGTTGCAGTCCCTCAGACTGAGACTATGAAACTTTGTCTCTCATGAGTTGGAACAGCATTGTAATTACTGCCTTGTGATTCAAGAGCTGAGTGATAGCTGTTTTATGTTTTCTTGTGTTTCTTAAAGGATGAGCTCTGCTCAGGTTCCTGACGTTGTAGGTGTGTACTCTCCATCAGTTTGGACAGTTAGCACAGATACCCAGATTCATTCCACATCACCAAGGTGCTTAAACGAGTGGCCTGGTCTTCCCAGACTTCCTTGCTGGTCAATGGAATAAAATATTCCTTCAAAACCGAGTCTTCTCGACCTGCCTCCTTTCTCTGTTAACTGATGATGACGGTAACTAGGCTCCTAACTTAGATTACATGCATCATTTAAAAAGAGACAGAATGAACTGGAGCTTTGACATGTAGTTTGAATCAGGTTTGTAGATGAGGCAGAAGTTCACACGTCTCTGGGTTTGACTTGTCGTATTAATTAGTATTAGTCTGCTCATGTGAATTTTCTGATGCAGTTGTATTTAGCACTGCCAGGTTCAGAAGTATACCAATGAAGTCTGAGACGTGGTTTAGCAAACTCTTGTCTGCAGAGAATGAAAGTCAGGATAACTAAATTGTTACAATGTATTAGAAACTACTGTTAGAATTTCTGGGGGTGTGTTGAAAGAGACCAGAGATTGTAAAAAGAAAAAACATATTTGGCAATCTTTGGTTTGAAAACACCTTACAAAAATATGTACATCCATGATAGGGAAGGTTTAAATGGTTTTGTAACATTGTAATTTCAGACACAAGCCACAGACTAGACAGCAGCTCTAAATCCTAGAATGGAGGAAAAGAGGGAGCAGTTATTCAGATACTTTTTCCTGGAAAGTGTCAGAGAATCACAGAATGCTGTAGGTTGGAAGACACCTTTGGAGGTCATCTTGTCCAACACACCTGATCAAGAAGGGTCAGCTAGGTCAGGCTGCCCAGGACCATGTCCATACGACTTTTGAATGTCTCCAATATTTTGCAAATATTGCTTATTTTATTACTGTTTTCTTTGGTTGGGATTGATATAGAGAGCTTTGTGTTTAGAGCTTTTTCATGAGATCCAGTTGAAATTGTTAAATGTGTTAGAACTTATAAAAAGATTGAGGTAAGCTTCTGTTAGACTCCTAAAAAACACACGGCTTTTATAAAGACAGTATTGTATGTTCATATTTTAGTTTAAATATTTTGTACAAAGGAGTTAGAGGAAAAAAAGTATTGTGTTCGCAAGTATTTGAAAATGTTTCAAAACACAATTTTTATTGGTTTTCAGTTCTCTGTATTGTTATTCCACTGTCTAATTACTACTTTTATGAAAGTACTTTTAATTACCATTAAACTCATAATTTCAAATAAAATAAAATCATCAAATCATGTCTTACATGTTACAAGAGACGCTGGCTGGTTCTTCAAAGTGCAGTTACTGTTCTCTGGTAGAGCAATATAACCTGGTCCAACAAAAATAACCAATTCAAGAAACTCTCTGTAAATCTTATATAGGGACTAAAAAGTTCAGCAGGTTCACTGCAGGGACTCAGTAAATCTCTACAGAACTGAAAGACCTTGAGATATCTTGAGACTGCTGTCATTCAGTTCTTGACTTTACTGATAAATGACAGTGCCTGTGTAAAATAATAGCAGGAATCATTTTACTGCCTCTATTTCTATGTTGATGAAGGGACAGGAAAATGTATGTTCCTTGGTGTAAATTTGGAAAATTATCAAAAAGTCAGATGGTCAACAATATTATAGGGTTGCTGCTTAATACTTTATAAAAGTGAAATAATTTCTTACTACTACTGTTAGCCTGTTCTAAGCACAATCTAATTCAGCATAATTAACATTGAACAACTATCTCCCATTCATTTTGTATAAGCTATTTAACTACTGAGCTCATACACAAAGCCAAACTCTTAATTTACATTTGTATGTTGGGGCATAATTTGATTCACCATTTCTCCCATTTTCCACAAAATGTGTTAATGACATGTATAAAATTGATGAATACATATTCAAAAAGCCTAAGCCCAGATCTGAAGAATGCCTATTTGGCTGCAGCATGTAAGACATATCTATAGCTGTTGGAGAAATGTCATTTCCTGTACGAGCTTTGCTAATATAGTACTTGTCATCCTAAGCTTCTTTTTGCTGTGCAGATGGTCAGCCTATTGTATCTGCAAACTTTCTCGATAACCGTTAAAAGACCAGGCTATGTCATGGCATTTTCAGAGTTCTTATCACCCAATCAAGCTAAAAACACCAAAAAAGCATTTTTTCTTGCAATATTGCAACACCCCTGTTTCTGCCCCAGATGGAGATGAAACTAAAGTGTGATTTCAAAAATGGCAAAGAAAATGTGTGACAGACAGAAATGACAAGGCTTTGTCTAAAGCTGGTGACACAATAATGTGAAATGCCTTCCCATTGTCCCTAAGCAATATGTGTAGGTTTAGCTATGCTATATTACTTGAACATTTGTTAAGCTCAATTGGACCATAAGCAGAGAAGACTCACATCATCTGCACGTGTGTATTAGTCTCTCAAGCTGCGAGACAACTGCACGTATGTTTGTTTTTTTCCCCCCATGATTCTGATATCTGTGAATCTAGGAGGCCAAATGTAGCAGTATAAAAATGACTCAGTCATTCAGATGGCAATGGTGCTACCCCAGGCAAGTATTTCACCTTTTTCAGTTCAGAAGAATATAAAGCTATACCAATAAAGTCCTGAATTTATGGAAATAAATTTGAATCACAGAATCATAGTATCACAGAATCATAAAATCGTACAATGCTTTGGATTGGAAGGAAACTTCAGAGGTCATTTAGCCCAACCCCCTGCATTGAGCAGGGACTTCTTCAACTAGACCAGGGTGTTCGGAGCCCCACCCAACGTGACCTTCCATGTTTCCAGGGATGGGGCCTCCACTACCTCTCTGGGCAACCCATTCCAGTGTTTCACTACCCTCAGGGTAAAAAATTTCTTCTGTATATCTAGTCTAAATCTACCCTCTCTTAATTTAAAACTATTACTCCTTGTCCTGTCACAACAGGCCTTGCTAAACAGATTGTCCCTGTCTTTCTTATAGGCCCCCTTTAAGTACTGAAAAGCTGCTATAAGGTCTTCCCGCAGCCTTCTCTTCTCCAGGCTGAACAACCCCAGCTCTTAGTCTTTCCTTGTAGGAGAGGTGCTCCAGCCCTCGGATCATCTTTGTAGCCCTCCTCTGGACCTGCTCCAACAGTTCCATGTCCTTCTTGGGCTGAGGGCTCCAGAGCGGGACACAGTACTCCAGGTGAGGTCTTACCAAAGCAGAGTAGAGTGGCAGAATCACCTCCCTCGAACAGCTGGCCAAACTTCTTTTGATGCAGCCCAGGATACAGTTGGTCTTCTGGGCTGCAAGCGCACATTGCTGGCTCATGTCCAGCTTTTTCATGTCCAGACTTCTTCAGTAAAGTTCTTTTAAGTAGATATCAGGAGAAAAAAAATCAGAATTAATAAAGTCAGAGGTTTTAACAAGTATCCTGTTGTTGTTAAAAAATCAGCTGGACAGTGCCCGAGTAACCTGATCCACTTCTGACCTGCTCTGAGTTGGGTGTTGAACTGGAAGACCTGAGGTCCATCCCAGTGTAAATTATTCTGTGAGTTTACGATTCCATGCAAGTAGAGTGCATGAAGCTCTTTATCTGTTTGTAGTTGTTGACTACACTAATACTACTTCTACCTAAATGCTTGATAAACAAATTACTTAAATTTTCATGGATAAATAATTATGGATAACAATATCAAGCAAGAAATCTAGGAAACACTTGTTGATGTTGCTTTGCCAGGTAACTCAGAAAACCATTCTATTTCAGAGAACGGTTGTCTGCGTTTGTCTCAGTCCTAAAAGAGAAAAAAGTTTTTAATACGTAAACTTAAAGATGCTGCCTTTCTGTAAATGGGGTGATATGGAAATGCCTAAAAATTCTTTTAGCTCTTCTTCTGAACCAGTGCCTTTCACTTTACTCTCAGGGAAAAAAAAAAGAAAAGCTGATTTCTCAAAATTTTCTTAGCGAACTGACATCACAGTCAAATAATCCCCTCCAATAAATTTCCATCTTCAATGTTTAACTTACCATCTGTTCAGTCCTACCTGGAGCCCTCTAAACAAATGAAATGGATCAAAAGCCAACTATTTTTTACTGTTTCTCTAGGCATGAATGTGTATCTATATGTATATACATATATACCTAATCTTTCAAACATCTCTCACTTAACCAAAGAAAACAAAATACTGACCTTAGAATATCATGGGATGGCATATAATGTTATAGCAATCCAATTCATAGTGCTGACTTGTGTAAATAATTCTGCGTGTAATGTTACTTAAGCATGAAATGAAGGGACTGAAAAAATTTGATTTCACCATTTAAGAGGTATTTATATTCTATGTAAACACCTTTTTGTCTACACAGATCTCCAGTATAAAGCCAAAGACATGGCTGTTAAAACTCTCTGGATCATTGTTAAGCGGGGAAAGAACACTGGCATTGTTGTGGTGATTATTTGTTACCAGCCATCTTCTCAACAGGATGCAGAGGATGAAGGCTGGCAGCCAGAGGACTTCTGCTGTTTGTGGAAAGCCTCATCTGCACAGGGGATTTCAACCATCCAGACATCTACCAAGTCAACACAGTGTAGTGCAAGCAAGCCAGGAAGATTCTGTGCTGTGTTGATGACAATTTCCTAAGGGAAATCCCAGAAGGACTAGCCAGCCTAAGTAGCTGGCTAACATTAGCCAGCTAAAGCTGACATTAAAACTCCTAATATTATACCTATCCTCCTTAAATACAAAAAGGACGATCCAGAGATCCATGGCTTAAGTCTCAGGAAAAATTGTAGAATATGTACTTCCACCGTTTCCAAACATGGTACAGATGAGAAAGCACTTACCAAGAATTTACCGAAGTTATATCAAACTTGACCAACCTGATTGCCCTCAATGTTGAAATCACTGATTTTGAAGAAAAGTGGAAAAAAGTCAATACAATGTACCTTGAAAAGCCCTTTCATGAGGGCTTTTGACACAGTCTCCCATTTCTATTGCCTCTTAAGCTGAGGAAGCATGGGCTGGTTGAATGAATGATTAAACTATTTAAAAATCACCTGAACTGCAGAATTAAGAAAATATTAAACAATGATTTGACGAACAGCTAGTGACTACTGACAAGCAGAATATCCCACAGATGGTATGGGTGTCAACATTTTTGCATATCTTCATAAAACAGCATGCACACATAGCAAATTTGCAGGTTTGAAGAGTCCTTGTTTTCTACCCCTATTTGCTTGGTCAAAAAAAAAAATTTATATGTTCTAGGAATGTGAATAAATTAGTTGAAGCAATTTTTGACTTTTGGGGGTGCTTATATCTATGAGATTGCTATCATATGACAATTGAAGTATTATGCATTATAAAGTTTAAATATGCTTATGGAACACAGCATATGCTCCATAAGCTCTTATTTGCTTTTATGGTCATGCACTTCTCACGATTAATATCACAAGAAGTTGCAACACACTTGTTGACAACATAAAACTCAATATAAATGAAAATAATTATGTAGAATAATTAGAGAAAATATCCCCCTGGATTTTGCCATAATTCATTATGAGACAATCTAGTAATTTGAAACAGGTATCATTAATGACAAAAGATAGCTTTATCTAAATTGAGTTTTGAGTACTCTTACTTTAGAAATACTGTGTGTGATTTGGTATTCACTTGTAAATATATAACCTCTGAACATGGATAATTTAAGCTTCCCCACTGCGTTTGTAGAATAATTAATATTTCAATAATTATCTCAAGATGAATAGCCTTTCATGGATAGCTTCAACATGACTATCATTCTCCCTTTGAAACCAGTGCTTGGTTGTCGGTTACAAAGAAAGAAGATCAAAATTACAATAGAGAAATGTACAGGGCAAGGAAACCTATGCTTAGGCAAGGTTGTATCTCCCTCCCGAATGACCATGGGATAATCCAAAGCTTAATGGCAAGAAAGCCTAGACTGTGAAACCCTGAAAATACTAACTCTATAAGAACAGTGAACAAACTTGAATCTATCATAGACACTCTCGATATTTTCTGCTACCCCTCTAAGAAGATACGGACCTACATGGCAGAGAGTCTCATCAAAGAAGGTAATAACTCACTATTCCTGGCTCAGAGAATGGGACAAGTGAAACAGGCAGAACAAAATGAGCCAATCCCTTTTCAAGAAAAGGCACTTTATTTTCTTCTTTAAGGGAAAAGAAAGGAGCAAAAGAGTCTGTAAATATGATCCCAAGAGAAATCAAACATTTCTAAGTTGTTTCTGATGTGTTGTACATGTTTTGTGGCTTGGACTAGAAAGGGAACTATTTTACACCACTGGAGTAATATAATTGCATCTAATTGATTTCCACATCATGGGGAAAAGAGAAGGTGAAATCTGGCTAGAGAAGGCCCAAATGGAACTGCAAATGCACAGGTGACTAGAGGCTGTGACATTGGTATCAGCTACACATGCTGGTTTTTTAAAGTGAGTCTTCTGAAGGATTCTTTAGTTAATCAGGGGCCTTCTGACGTGTATGTTATGTCATGGCCAGGACAGCAAATAGCAGGGCTGGACACACCTCTAGGATAGTGACTGAGAAAGTGTATTTCTATATAAGGCCACGGAAACAACGAGGAACAGTTGGGTGGCATATTGACACCGTATCGGTTTTTGGAATACATTTTGCTGTTTTTGAGACTTCTGCTGGTAGTAATTTCCCCATGATAAAGCCATACAGATTACCTGAAGGTGCACACAATAATATGTTGCAAAATCTAGCCAAATCTATATATTTAGGTCCTTTCTTGATATCTTCACATGTGTGTCAAAGATTGGATGTTATGGCTGTCCTGATCCATTGTTGGGCAGATTTTGATACGATCCCAAGGACGAGATTAAGACACAAACAGAGTCATATGCCATGCAACCTTGTAAACTTTATTTCGGTGAACCGGGAATCAGAGGTT
>Ga0065711_1030672_pt1 | contig 31810 bp, 24 predicted proteins | sample Hoacrofraction12_FD_59098 | JGI IMG/M metagenome (GOLD analysis project Ga0065711, IMG submission 59098) | Hoatzin crop microbial communities from Cojedes, Venezuela - Epithelial fraction 12 v2 (version 2) | ecosystem: Host-associated > Birds > Digestive system > Esophagus > Crop | place... | reverse complement strand
CCTCCTGCGTACGTATGAATGTATGATTTTTAGCCCCCACTGATGAAAGTTTCCCCTTTTTTTTTTTTTTTTTCTTTTTTTCCTAATCAGGAGCGGAGGATTCTTTTCATGGAGGTCTGAAACTTCTTGGCAGGCTGGCACTTCTAACAGAGAAAGATCTTTGGACTGTTAATGGTCTTCCCAATGAAAATAACCCTTCTGACCACCTGCCATTGCTAGCAGAGTTCAGGCTTATTGAACGGTAATATCCAAAGGACTTTTTGTGTAGGTAAAAGTTGCCTTCACCTTCTCTCTTCATGTGGTTATTTTTTTAAAGGTTAATTCAAGCACTGCTGGTCCAGTTTAAATAAGTTTGCATGCATGCTGATTTGTTAGTGTTGTTTAAAGTAGGCTTTTTAAACAGACTTTTTAAAAAATGTTCAAATTACTTTATGAAGTCTTTAAGGCAAAAAGATTTTAAAGTAGCTTCCTCTGATAATGGAAAACATCTGTGCCAGTCTCAAAATGGCAATATTTTTCAGAGATGCTGTAAATGGTTTTTATTGTAAATCACAGTAAAACTGATTATTCTGAGAACTATGTGCTTCTTCAAGTAAAGGGGAATGCTACACTTCATATAAAGAGCTGAGGATAATGTTTTACTACAAAGTTGCTCTGTAGACACTTCTGTCTAAATACTTCCACAAAGGAATTTCCTCAGTTACCCAGAGTGCAGTCAGTGCAGAGGCTGCAAGATTGAACTTCCAAAGGAAGAAGATAGCTTTGCAGTAAGGCAAGTATTTATGTTCTAAAAAATTACTTCAACTTCTAAAAGCTTAAATATAGGTAGCATTCAATGGAATTTTTTTAAAAGTATCTGAAATAAAACCCCATTTAATGAGCATGAAAACTTCTAGCAAAATTAAAAAATTTTAGGGGGAAAAAGTCAGTCCTCAACACTTGAGGCTTCATATGTATTGAACAGATATTTTTATTCTATTTAGTTATTAAAAATGTCAAGTTGTATATTGAAATAACAGCTCCTGAGGTATTAAATGATCAAGATTTTATATTTGCTCGCATAATGCACTGATAAACATTCTGTGCAAAATACCATTTACAAAATAAAAAACCCCAAAGAATGTCTGAATAGGAAACTTGCAGGGAGCCAGGGGGCCTGGAAACAAGTCTTGTAACTTGGTCAAACTAGAGATGGGATATGTATGTACGTAAAACTGACTTAAAAGGGGCACTTGGAAAACTGCCTTTCAGTGTAGTGCTGGAAAACCAGCACCCACATTCCTGAAATCACATTCAGATGCATTTGTCTCTCAGAAACATTTGTTCTTCTCCAACCTAATTTTTGGAATTGTTGTCTGGGTTTCCTTTTGCTGACGGCAGAATTACAACTGTGATTACTTCATGCTTTGAGAATAATGCAGGAAGTACAGTGGTAGTAATTGCAAACCCGTTGACTTGAGAAAGTATTTCAGTGTTACACTGAAAAATAGGACTACCTACCAAAACATTCAGCTTAAATTGCTTGGAAGTTGGAAGGGGCCTATTTTTCTCATAAGTAATTGTGACTGAGGAGCTTTCTTCTACTTGTTGCTAACAGGCAAGTTAATGCTGTAGATGACTACCTCTTCAATACTGTGCTCTACTTGGATACTTAAAAATCACATTCTCAAAGCTGGAGCTGATAGATGCAAACATACTTAACCAGCTGCAACAGATTTCTGGTAGATCCTGGTTACAGCTAAAAATGTTCAGCTGTAGCAGCCTGTGTAGCCTGTGTTAAGAACAAGGAGGCTTGCTAGCCTCGAGGACTGTGCGTTGTCTCCATTGTGGGGAGCAGCACAAGACCTCAACAGTGCTGCTCTAGAGCACTGCTGGCAAAGGGGCTGCTGAACAGGGCAGGGTGGGTTACAGAGAAATTCTGCTATTTAGAATAAGCCTTAACTTGAGCATCACTTTTCAGGCTTGTCTAAAGCCTGAGGTTTCACATCAATTCCTTTCTCTTTTACATAGAAGCAGTTACTTAGGCCAGGCCAAACACCTTGATTATTTACAATGCTGGTTTGAATCTTAAGTTTTGTGCTCATGTAAAAGCAGCTGCTTTGGACTTGCTCATCCATGGTTTCCATATTGGGTTTGTATTCAGATACTGTGCATTGCTGTGACACTTTAAAATGGCCAGATTCCTCAAGGCAGTAAAGATGGCCATATGAAAAACATACCCCACTTCCCTGATACCCACATTAAACCATTAAGGCAGTAAAATATTTGTTCTACTTCATTAGTGTAGGTTATTACTATTAAAGGACTATGATAATTTGCTTTCATTTACAAAAGGGGAAGCTGTCACCTCAAGAGTTTTCTCCATTTTAATGACAATAACATGGGGAAAGGGCCAAGCTACTACTGAAAGAAAAAAGCAGAAGCTGCTTGATGACATGATGCAGACATCAGTGCTTCTAGTTCAGGGATGTTTATTGTTCTATAACAATGTATTTTCAGCATGTAGAGGCTTGTTTCAGTCTTTCTTTGTAAAACCCGTTAATGGTTAGCTACAGGGTAGGTTTAAGGCCTTTATGTTCAGTGATTTCTTTGTAGAATAACAAATGAGGTAGCTATTTAACAATCTTAGAAAAAATCTGCTTTATCCTGTCTTGATTTTTAGAAACAACTTGATCTTTTCTGGAATAGAAACTGGGACAGGACCAAAAAAATCCCCTAAGTTATTAAAAAAACTACCATGATATTTTATTGAGGTTTCATGCTGTGCATAAACATACAAGTGATTAAAAAAAGTCATGCATGTTTTCTACACTATTATTTGACCACGTTGCAGTAACAGTCACTAGAACCACACTTAAGACAAATGCTATCATAGGTAAGTTTCAAGAGAATATTTCAGCTCAACTTCAAAACAAGAACCAAAAGCAATTTGTCACACACCTCTATGGCATTAAAAAGCTTCAGTGTAAGTTAGAGGTTAAAGAAAATAAATTGTGCTGAACAGTACAAACTAGATATCAACCACCATTACTTAAGCTGAAGTAAACCATGGTTTCATAGAAAAAAAAACTTGCGACTTAGCAGATAACCTTGTGCTGTAGGATACAGCTGATCAAAGTAAGTTTTTCCCATCATTTTAGTCATTGGAAATCTAAGGAATACATTAAAAAAAACTTACGTCACAAGACACTGGGCAGCACAAAGTTGAAAACTAAAATGAGTACTTCCCTCTCTCCCATTTCACTCCTGAACCAAAAAAATTCCTGTTGTGAACACAGGAGTGGAAAAGTTTGCAGAAAGAGGGATGGGAAAGGCCTCCTTGTAATTGAAGTGGTAATCTTGTATAAAGAAGTGTAATACATTTGAAAAGTCATCTTTCTAGTCCTTCTGAAGCCTAATTAGCAGAAAGCCTTTTACTGTTTGCAGAAGGTTGCTGGGTCATGCTGCTGTCTTCCTGTCCTCAGTAGGCGAGATTCATTGACTTTTTCTGAGCAATGAGGTCTGCGTACAAGCAATCGTTTCCTTCTGTATTCACTCAATTGCTGGCTGATACAAGTGTTCTAGGAGCTCAAGTCATTCAGTCTGAGTAAGCATTATTGTCACTGCGTTACCATGTCCTCTCTTCAGCAAGATCCCAAAAAAGTAAATGTCCAGGAGGGGAGGTACACAAGGCCCATGGCAGTATCATCTATAAGCACAGCACAAAGGGTAGAGGCTGGACTTGTACAATAATCCAGTTTCTGTTTAGGCACCTAATAAAATATTTTCAGGAATGCAGCACTCGAATGCTTCCAGAGAAATTCACTAATGCAAATGGCAGACCCCAATGAAAGTCTTACCTCGTCACTTGGGAACGCTGCCGTCCATCACAGGTCCTTAGCTCAGTCTTAGAGCAAAAGGACTGAGTAGGGAGCAAGCAGACAAGCTTGATTTTCAGCTGTTATTTCAGACGTACAATTTGATTTATTGCTGAAGTTGTTCCAGTACAAGCTTCCTTATTCAGGTCTGACTAAGCCGTTGCTACTACAACACATATAGGAAAAACTCCCTACAGCAGCATGGCAGAAGGTTAACTTCAGCCTGCAATGACTGATCTTAATATAAGATGTCAAGGCATCACCATCTGAGACTGCTCAGCCTTTCAAAGACAAGGTTCAAAGTTACATACAAGTGTTGAAAGAAAACGTATAGACTCAAGTTAGCAATTCTGACATTTTTCCCATTATTCCAGGAACACATACGAGAAACTGACCAGTGGGTGAACGCTTGTCTCTACAAAACAGCAGTCTCTACATTTGTGCTTCAGCAGTGTAGTCCACAAAGACTAAAAACTTGTGACAAAGTATAAAAAAATTATGAAAGTTTAAAAATTCATTATTCATCAGTTACTCCCATTTTTTAAAAAAACCAAAACCTCATCTTTTTCCTAATAAGATGTCAGTGTTTAAGAATACACTTACATATTACTATTACTTAACATTTCTCAGCAACATGCACAAAATAATAATACATGTGGCAGTAAACATCCAGTGCTGGTTTAATACTACCAGAAATGCTGGGAAACAGTACAAATTAGTTACAAAACAATAATATTGACAGTTTTGCATATCTGTTAGGTTTAGTGAGGTAATGTTGATACTTTAAAAACTCATGCCACTTCTGCACTGCTTGTTTTTATTGCTGAATTAAATATTAATACTGAATATGATTTTCTTAGACTGCACTGCACTCCAGCACATCTTACCACTAAGAATATGATTTTTTAGTCGTCCCAACACTGCTTCTCAGCATAATGCCCAAATTCAATTGATACTTGCACAGGGAAATTATATTTGAAGAAATTCTCACACCACTGGAGTCACCTGCTACATGGAGGGGTTCTCTTCACTGACGCCTTTTCTATAAATTGAAAGAAAATAAATACTGCCACCAAAAAAAATTCCCCCCTTCTATTTTCTAGGTAAGATATTGATTATAAGCGTCCACAAGTTAATAAATAGTCCCATTCCTTTTTCCTTCCAACGGAGTGCAGGTAAAGTGCAGCAGGAAGCACCAGGGAAGCCCTCTGTTTGGCGTATGGCTTCGTTAGATGCGGAGCTGGTAACCTACCTCGTTGAGCGTGGCCAGGTCTCCTTTCTTGTCCACCACTGCAGGCCTGCGAGCAAAGGAGGGAAGAAGGCACCGCTCACCAGCAATCCCACACTGCCATGCAGGAGTGGAGAGAGCAGATGTCACACTGGGAACAGTTTACTTCAAAGTAGGACTGACTAGATCTAATTTTTTCATCATGAGCACGATCCTGCTGAATTTGCCACATGAACTGGTGTGACTGAGCTGCCCGTGTGGGTTGCCTCTGAAGCCAAGCGCCAGCAAAGAACAAGTCGTCCCATCCTGGAGTCCATGATCTGAGCCTGAGAGTGCCCCTCTCACTCTGACTTGAGAGGGCCTAAATGAGTATCTAAAACCAGACACATCCCGCCCACAATCTACCCCAGAGCACGATTCAGGCTTTCAGAATAACGTGGAAGGTGCTGATGTTGTCCCAAAATCAGCGTTCTTTTACCTGGCGTGCAAAAAAGCTGATCACCACACAGAGTGGAGGTATTAGTTTATTTCATGTCTGCACAGAGGTGGGTGCTAGGTGGTAACTCCAACTCAACTGTGCTGTTTGACATCACCGAGAGCAAACAGGCAAGGCCCTTCACACAGCCGCAGCGCGTTGTCTCTCTCTGAACCTGCCCATTCCTCTTGGCTAGGTCTGTGCGAAGGGCTAGAGCCCACCAAACAGAAAACAGAAGATGAACTCCCTTCAGCCTCCCGGCATCTTCTATTCTGATACAGTCCAGCTCTTCGCTTGAGTAGTCACACACATGCGTGTGCTGTCAAGCCCTTTAAGCATATCAACACCCCGAGCCAAAGGAAACCTTAAGACTGAGCAATCAGTCTCTCCCTGTTTAGCGAGCAACGGAACAGCTCCTGCAACAAAGTTGTCAAACCGAAACAATCCTGGTGATTTGCAGTCTATGGAAGTGTCTAATCTGAGAGTTTATTCCAGGCTCTTCGCTAATTTCACACTAAGCCGTATGTTTGCTTTTCTAAAGAAAGACATTGTTTAAAATAAACGTTTCTCCAAGTAGACTCTACAGCCTGTCAGCTTCACGGCAAAAACACAGCTAAAGCCCAAGTAGTACAACGCGAAGCTGGCAACGGCTCCAGCGCTTTCCCGCCGCTCCTCAGACCTGGCTTCCAGCTCTTGCGCTTACTCTTTTCTCTCTGGGCGGCAGCTGGGGATCTACAGATTACATCTATATACACACAAACATGTGTGGCAGAGCCTTGGAAATATTCTTGAATTCTTCGATTCAAATTTTTTTTTTTCTTTTTTTTAAAAGAGCAGTGCTGCTAACATCAGATCTCTGCTGAGAATTCACACAGCATTTGAGAGCTGGGGACACTGCTATGGACAACTAATGCTCTTCTGCCTAGTCGCACATTGAATGCAATCTGGTTTTTTGCCACTTATTTAAGCACCTCTGTTAATAACCCCATCATCTTCTCTGCAGTACTGCCCTGTACCCTGCCTCGTGTTTGTCCCGGTTTGTGAGTACTTCACAGAAGGGAGGGTGTCTTCACTGATCTCTCACTTGCAGGAAGGGATTGCACCTGAAGAAGTCATTCTAAGATAGTTTGGATTTTTCCACTTTATTGCTTCAGAGCAGATGGGATTTGACTAGCCAGAAAACAAGCTACAAGCTGCATCCCTCAGACCTTGTGCAGGACTCCGAGACCAGTGAGAGATGCACTGTATGAAATTTCCAGTGTCCTTCCTCCCTCCCTCCCTCCAATTTCGGGATCCTCTTCCCTTCCCACCCTTTTCTCCCTCCTTCCCTCTCTCCCTCCCTTTAATTAAAGCCAGAATATGGTTTTAATTAAAGCATGCCTGGATGGCTCTACCTTCTCCGATTATCCAGGAGAGATGGGGAGTCACTGGACACACATGGCGACTTGGCCATTTCCACTCCATGACAATTCTCTAGCACATAGCTACAAACAAGCTGTCCTCCTAAGTTTCTCTTCAGGGTTTTAGGAAGAGGATTTGTTGGAGCAGAGGCACTGCAGCCCCTGTTCACCTTGGCTGGCAAACGACCCGATGCCAAACGTCGCCGCTGACGCAAGGGACCTCTGCTGTACTGGCCCATCAGATCACAGCTCCCGTCCAAGGTGTCCTGACAATGAGCAGGTGAATAAGCTGTGCAGAGCTGCTGGGTACACACTATTCACCAGTTGTCTGCACTGAATCTGCCTGGTTTTGTACATCCTAATATAATCCTAATATAATCCTGCCCCCTTGCACATCCTAATATACTGGACTAACAGAATTTTCCTTTCAACAGCTACATTAGGCCAGAAGCACACACGGCCAGTGTTGCTATGACACTCACAGAGCATGCATGTATGAAATCAAAAGGAAATAGATCTGGTGAACTGACATTTAGGAGCAGAGATTGCTTCAGGCTGCCACATGATGCTCCCTTCCAAACTCCTATCAACTCTCCCAAACCCCTCCAGCTCCCAGCACTTCTGTTGAGGATGATGCCTGTTCCAGCACAGTGGCTTGCAATTTACTGCACCCTCCTGGTTTGGGACTTCACAGGATGGACAAGTGGACACAGTAAAGCTTCAGACTTACCAGACGGATTCACACCACCCTGTCTCCTCTTCATTCATCCTGTCTTCTGGCCACCCTTAGCAGGATCACACCAGCTGTGGGCTAAGACCTTACGTAGCTCAGTTAATGAGCTGCAATTTGACTACACACCAGTCTCCTAGACAGGCACGTACTGCTTACTGGCGTTGTCACCCGCGTCCTGCAAACATACCCTGCCTGCCTTGCAGCTGTATTTCCAGGCTAAAACACTACCTTGGCCTTGCTAGCAGCCACCACCAGTATTTACCTAACGAACTAGTAAGGAATCAGGGTGAGAAGTTCAAGGGTTGAGGCTGTAAAATCCACTTGTTTCTTTAAGTACCGCTTCAGCCTTTGTCCTGCAGAAACAATCCGACAAAGCCATTCCAGTTCACCATTCCAGTTCACATATTTTTCACTGGGATATTTGTCCCAGCAGGCCTGTATAATTTTATTGTTGACAAAAACCAGGCTGTAATAACAGCTTGTCAACAGCAGGTGAAGCCTCTCAAACGAATGTGTTGTTCAGCCCCTGCCAGCTCATCCTTAAGAGCAAAACAGTTCTCTCCCTCTCCCCTGCAAGCTCTAAAGAGCTGTAATTACAGCATGTAAGAGGTCCACAAAGAAACAAAACACAGTGTTGGTAAGCACAGCTTTCTTCAGCTAGGATTTCAGCCTAAAGCCTAGAAAGCCTGAAAGTCTTTCTTCTTCTGTGTGTAACACAAAGGCCTCCCACTGCAACTGGGTTCCCAGAGATCCATCAATATGCCGAAGAAAATACCTGATTTCCCCTCTTACATTTCTAACCCCGCATCAACCGCTGTACATGCTGGCATGTGTCATTCAGCTCACCCCTAATGAGGGGGTGCCATTCCCCCTTCAGGTCTCAGAGACCTCCCCTTGCAGAAGGCAGCAGATCTCGATTTTGGAAATGAAAAGGTTTTATCACCAGAAGGGAATTCCCTACAGCAGCATCACTCCCCCTGGGGCCAAAGGCACAGTCAGCCTTTGAGCCACCAGCGCCACTGCACCGAAGCATCATTTGAACACCAGGAACCCTTTTCTTCTCCCTGGCATCACTTTTCTAGTAGTGAGCAGCCTCTTGGGTCTGCTCAAGGGCCCCGGACCTGCCAAAAGCTCCTTCGCTCCCCTTTTCCTTCCAAGCGTGCCGGCCAGGCTTGTGAGGGGGCTTTGCAGGACCCGCAGGGCTGTCACACAGCCACAAAGCACATGCTGAAAGAGCTCCCACCTGCTCAGAGATGCTTCAACACCTTCCACCAGAGCAGAAATGAAAGTTTTGTGTGGAGTTTGCTCTCGGTCTCCTGCTCCCCGCATCATGCTGGGTCCTAGATCTTGTACCATGGTGTTTATTTTTAAATAACATACAATTCACTCCAGATACAGAGCAATGTAGCAGAACCACCAAGCAGGTAACAGGTGCTGCAGCCACAGCAAGGCCACCAGTACTTCACTTGTCTTTCTGTCCTGGAAAAGCAAAGCTGCCAAGGAGGAACGAGGCACAGCAGAGCAGCCCTGTGCCCAGCAGCTCTCTCAGGAAACCAGCCCAGCTGGCAAGTCTCCAAGCCCAGTGAGATTCTCTCCAGACATACGTGACCCACTCCAGCAACTGCAGAAGCACTATCAGAAACCCAAAGACGAAACCATCCCTCAAAGCGAATCTAGGAGGTGAACAAGCCTGGAGCAGCCGAGCCGACTGCAACTATAATTATCCACGCACTAAACAAGGAGCTCTCAGTGATGAAGCCCAAAGTACAGCATCGTGGACTGAGTGTGAATTCACATGTAAAAATAAAAGCCTGCTGTGAAATCATCTGCTGCTAAAGTATCTTGAAGTTATCTTTAGAAGGTTAGTCTAACGTCTTTGTTAGCTGCTTTAAAATAAATAAATAAGTGCTGAGACAGTAGTCTGGGAGCCTATTTAAAAAACGATGATCATAAATATGTGACTAATCTGGGTTACGTATAGGCTTTCACAGTTGTCGGCTTCCTGGCGTGAAGCGGTACAGCTAAAACTCAACACTTCCATATCTGAGGTACGGGAGTCTGACTTGCCAGTGGCTGTAAAAGGCCTGTGATCCCGAAGCTCGGTTTTATCCATTTAGAGGTATTACATGCAGCTAGTCCATCCTTCCCCGCACAAAGAAAAAACTATTAGCTACGACACAAGGGAAGTGGTCTGGGTTTTTTTAAGCCAATTACAATCAAAGAATAGAATGCAAGTGATGCTTCCACTTTGGCAAGAAGTGAAAAAGTTTACTTTTACACCATCCCTGTAAGTTGGACAGTCCTCAGCAAAAACCACGTCATCAGAACAGCTCCTTACAAAGGCTCATCACGAAGAATCCGATTTCTGCCTCTGTGACCATGACAGCAGGGCACCCCACCGCTGCTAGCGGATACATCCTCCTGTTTTTAATACCTCTCTCTGAACACCCCTAAGTGTGATGAAACTACTTTCCCTTCTGTACAGGTCCCCTGCACCCCAGGCTAGGTTCATTTCTCCAGCAAGTGGACTGTATAAAGACTGAAAAGACAAAAGGCAAAACCCACGCTTCCACTTTCACAGTCACCCAACACCCTGTAGAATTTCACCAAGCAAAGGCCATCGGGGCCTCCAAGGACAGTGCGTGGAGGGGCCATCAGGCAGCAGTAAGCACAGTGATGCCCGGACATCAGCAGCACCGGCAGCTTCTGGAGCCTCTCAGGCAACCAAGATACCTGGTGCAGGTTTCCTATATATGCCAGTGCACGCATCTAAGTTTTGTACAGAAAAATAATACATCATCACCCTCCACTTCTGACCCACCAGTGACAGCAGCAGGAATACTCACGATTTGTCTCTTCTGCACGCCCGTCTCGGAGGGCTAGCTTGCCTTCGGCGAGGGGACAACGACTTGCCCCGTGATCTCTCTTTCATCGGAGAATGGGCACTTGAGGGTTTCAGAATCTGCAAGTGATGGGGGAGGGAAAAAAAAGGCGTTCAATAAAGGCAATGATTCACTGAAAATAAAAACTAAAAATAAAGAGCTTTATACAGTAGCGGGGACAGCACACAAACAACCTTCAGTCCCTTGGGGCTGATTCAAACCCTGCCCAGGTTAAGAGGAACCCAAAGCTGTTATCATGTGATAGCTGTTCAGGGGCACCCGGCAAAAATTAGTTGGTGTCACCAATTCAGTTCCCAGCTAAATACTGAACAACAGGTCTCATCCACAGCTCTCTGCAGAGCTGGCAACAGCAAGCGATCAGAAAAACGGCTTTGAGCCTCAGCTGAAGGAAACTCACACAGCCAAACAGCCCTCTCCAGCTCCCCTCTCTGCAAACAGAGGCAATCCCTTCCCAGGCTGGCAGCTGAACTCTGTACGACAGTGGGACCCTTCAGCAGGTCTCCTGTCCATTCACACACTTGCCCACATCCCTCAGGCCCTCCAACCTCAGAAGTCCATCAGCACGACACTCTCACTCTGGGCTATTTTTAAGACCTGATCCTCCAAAGTCAGCCCCCTCACAATGGGAGCCCTGTGAATCAAGTGGCTCAAATTCTGAATTAACTCAAGGGAAGAGGCAGATGCAGGGCCTTCAGCCTTCAAGGGTACAGGGCTGTGGCCCTGGCCTTGAGGCACTTCAAGGACTGGACCCAGTGTCACAGATCAGCACACACACAGAGCTGGTCCCTCTATCAAAAGCAAGTACGAAGCTCAGTAAATCATCCACCCATATGGACTTCTTTAACTAGAGTTTGCTTCAGCTCTTTGCTCTCTAGATGGTATTAATAGCGCATGAATAGAGAAGAAGGGGGGAAAAAGCTTCATTACATCTGTAATCAAGCATATGTGCTTAAGGTGACGGTATGGTACAAGCTGGCCCTCAAAACTCCTTGGCAAGGCAGGCAAGGTGGCAGCAGGACATAGGGGCTATGATGCCACTGACGACACTCAGCCCAAGGTCAGGGCGAGGTGACAGGGGCCTCAGCCAAAAAGGCACGCGGCTGCAACGTAGGAGCCATTCCTCCGCAGGGCTGGGGACGGGAACCCAGAATAACTTGGATGCGATGCCGCATGACTCTCCACGAGAGCCAGCCCCATACTTAGCAACACACCTGCTCTGCTCCCGCTGCCAGCAGCGGGCTGGAAAAGCACCAAATCCCCTTCCACCACGACCACAACCAGCTCGTCCCCCACACCGGCCCCGGCGGCACGGTCAGGGACACCCCTCATCCCCAAGGGCAGCCAAACCCTCCAGGCCCCTGGCAGCCTGCCCTGTCTCCCCCGTTGTTTCCCTCCAGGCTCTTCAGTCCAGCCAGCCAGTGGGGAAGCACCAGCCTGTCAGGGACTTGCTTTACTCGCCTTTCCCATGTAACGCTCTTTGCAATTTAGCTGAGGGTGGTGGACATCAGGCGTCGCAGGGCAAGCCCACCGGCATGCCCTGCAAGGAGAAGCAACCACCAACACAGCCGTCCTATGGCACCACTTGTAGCTCAGGTGCAAAGAGCTGAGACCCTACCTGCAGCCAGGCCACCCACCCCACCAGCCCCAGCCCCACTGGTTCTTCCCAGCCACCTTCTTCTGGAGTTAGTGAGAAAAGCAAACTGGGCAATAGCTCCTTGATGGCCAGGGACGAGTACGGGTTTCAAGGGCTTCCCAGGCTGAAGGGGAGATCCTTGAACTAAAAGATAGCTATTGGGGCGTGCAAACACGTCAAACCCTGTGGGAGAACCACTGAGACAGATGTAAGCACACTTCCAGCCCACCTGATGCCACCTTAATCTCAGGCCGGGGTCAGTCTGCTGCCGTGGAGCCAGACCAACCTCTGCAGGATTGGACCAGGCACACCCACCTCCGAGTCCACCGCCCAGGGGCACAGACTTACCTTCATCCTCATATCCCGGGCAAACTTCTCCAGCTCCTTCCTGACGTCTGTGCGCGTCATTTTGGATACATTGAGGACCAGCTGTTTCCACTCGATGGGCTGAAAGCTGTGTGGCTCGTGTGGGACGTATAATCCAATTTTTACTTTTTTGACTGAATGCAAGTACTTTTTATAGGAGTCTTCAAATTCAAAGATGAGGTCACTCAGAGTTCGGTAAGTCAGAGGCTTGTCCATCAGATCTGATCGTCTGCTCATGCCCAGCGAGCCATACCGGCCGTTGCAGTAAATCCCGAGCACCACATGATGAAAATAGTTCCCTGAGAAGTGGGTTTTAAAGCTGATGGGGAATCGTTCTACAGAGGGCTGCCCGTTCGTTAGGTATCTGGTGTGCACTGCGTCAAGGCAACAACGGCACTGGGAAGGCAGCACGCACAAGTACACCTGTAAGACATCTTTCACAGGTTCTTTTAACTACCAGGACAAGTGCTTTCTTGCAAACACAAATTTATTCTCGCTGTGCCCCAGAAACAGTCAGTGCTGCCAAATCCCATTTCACTGCTTGGAGAATAAGATGCAACGGTTCAGACAGGGAAGTGCCTGACTCTTAACCACGCTTGGGGGGAAGGAAAAAACCACAACAGTGTTTCAGCATGCCAGAAGAGAGACCACCCTCCCCAGATCTGTGGGAACTCCCCCATTAGACACCAATGTCAAAATCTCACTCTCCTACAAGGGAACAGTGTTTCCCTCCATTTCACACCGGAGCTTGGTATGACTCAGGTTACTGATACTCATTTTGCCCACATCTACAAACGATACAAAAACATCTGAATTTATTCCTCTCCAGGGTGACAGTTTGCCTTTCCATCTCTAAACCAGCCCCCAACATGGCCACTCTTCACACAAGAGTGTTTTTGCATGTTACCCTTGTAATACATTGCTGAGATGAACAAAGTAAAGCTCCCAGGCGGATAATTAAGGAGATAAGCAGAGAGACGTGGTCAGGAACAAATGCTTTTAAAAAGCAAAACATGTGCCCCGAATCACTGGCTGGCCATTTCAAATGCACCACATGCACAGGCCAGGGCCAAGCTCCATAACAGCGTAGTAGGTGATCTCAGAGGGGAACTACGCGTGGGTCCCAGGTCATCTCCTGGGGAGGCTGCTGGCCTGTGCCAGGGGGAAGGAGGACTGTGATTCTCTCACGCAAGAGGGTTTGCGTCAGTGCCTACGTTGCACGTGGCTCCCTGCTGCTAATCCCCGGACAGCTGAAACGCACCCTGGCTCCATGTGCTGACACCTGGCCCCTGGGACAGCAGGCGCCCTTCCCCTTGGCAGCTGAGACCCCCACCCACGCCTGGGGAATGGAGGTGGGATGACCAGAAAAGGCTGCGGCAAGCAGCTCCAGCCTGGGATTACTCCAGCCAGAGGCACCTGCTGTAACCCCGGAGCAGTCCCCAGAGGCAGAGAAGGTCAGGGTAGTGCCACTACAAAAATACAGCGGCCCGAGGGGCAGCACTGCCAGGATAACACCCGGGCAGCCTGAAGAACGGAGGAGTGGGATTGGTCTCTGAGCTGCAGGCACTGGCTCAGATGAGGGTCCTGCTTTGGGGATCTCCAGCATCCCCTCCTCCCCCCACCCCAGGCCCAAAAAAGAGGTCTTTAACAGCAGCGAAACAAGAGCCACTGCATAGCTGAGATGCCCTGAGATGTTAGTGCAGCCGGCCTTCCTCCCCTGCATGCATAGCACTGCTGTCCGACAGCTGCTGGGCAACTGAGAAGACAAAAAGCCTTTGCACCAGTACCTTAAAACACAACTCAGGCTTGGTTCTGGTTCTGCCCAGCCTGACACCCCACCTCACCATCGGTGCAACACCCTGGGATGCTGACCACCCACCCGCAGCCTGCATTGCGCCTGTTCTCTCTACAGAGATGCAGGAGAAGCATCCAGCGGCTCTCGTCTGTCTCTAAAGCATTTTCTCAAGGGGATTTTTCACCCACCTGACACTTGTTGAATTTCACATATTCAGACTTGTTCCTTCCAGGTGAACACAGGAACCTACTAGTAAGAGATTCGTGAACTGCCCAGAATCTGAGGTCGAGAGCAAGGAGTTAAACCTCCACACACAAAAAAAAAAACAAAAAAAAACCACAAAACACCACACTGGCAAAAATCTTCCAGAACAGCCACAGGGAAGCTTTTTGGTTCAACGTCAAACATATTTAACTGCATTCAGTGCTAGATGTCATCAGCTTTAGCAGTCTGGAGACATTGTATTAGAGGGGATAGGAACGGACAACACCATCAGCCCACCTCCTGGTGCATTTCAGCATCTGCACAACAGCAAGGCTGGACAAGCGTGCAAGGCAGAGCGCAGACCTCCCTACCATGCACAGAACCCCTCGCCCACCCAAGGCTACGTGCACTCACCTCTGCCCATCTGCTGCCCCACCTACATCAAACATGAGCACCCTGCAGCAACTGTCAAAGATCACCCCCGGTATCAACTACACCAACACGGAACAGAAATATTTCTGTTGCCTTCGGTGATCTTGCTGGATCGCCGTTGCATTAGGACTAGCTTCTCCAAGAAAAACCCCACACCATCAGTAGAATTAAAGATTACAGATACACTTCAAGGTCAGAATAGGGCCCAGCGCCATTATATCAACTGCAGAAAACTCTGCCCACAGTCAACTCATTTAAAGGGTCACCTTGCTCCAGGCCTTAAAAGGAGCATGATGCGTACATCAAAGTCATGTTACAATAATTTGTGTCGTACAGACAGACTCGTGTAGAAGCCCATTGTATTTATCATTCTGTGTAACTGAAAAAGCAGTATCTTTTATTAACACCTATGAAGCTTTCAAACATCGCCACTATTTTTCCCCCTCATTATGAAAGGGTTTTCTCTCTGCTCCCCGAGTGCCTTTCTATTAAGTCCACACAAAGCTTTGGTGGCCACCTGCCATACATACACACTTCTGCCATGAGGTCTCAGAGAAGTTGCAATTTAATCTCATTAAATACAAGGTAGGAGTAAAAGAATCTTTTGAGGACAGAAATTACCCACCATCAAATAATCCAGCAACAACCGCTGTGGAAATTAACCTTTAGGTACAGGTTGCTTCTGCAGAGTGACTAGTTAATGAGAGTCCCCACCCGAGATGAAATACACAGCAAATGGGCTGGAAAGGCACGTCAGATCTTCCCCTCCATCCATGCATCATTATTATTTCTTTTCCTTTCTGCTCTGCCCAAGCAGAGCTGTATTGTGGCAAACAAAAGGCAATGCCACAGCAATGCCACAGCTGTAATCACACTTTTGAGCGGGGACTGTAACTGCAGGACAGAAAGTCAGGGAGTAAATTATGTGCCACAATGCAGACGCAGCGCAGAGCAGGAGAGGGCAAAAGCAGCTGCAACGAAAGCTCAATGGCCTCCCGATCCCGGGTCTTCGTGTAAATGAAAGCAGCAGAAAAACAGCACTGATGGATGCTGATCTTGGAGATCACACAAGATGGACCCTAATCTTCTGGCTGGCCACCTCTTGCCCCAATATCCCTCCTCTTCCCCCAGACCCACGAAATGCGCAAGGACAATACCTGGAGCTCCACCTGGGTTTCATGGGTTGGTACAGCACGTCCCCATCTCTCGGAGATTCCTAAGTACTGCCCGCCCTGACTCTCAGCTCCTCTGCAGCCTCATACTTGCTCTTCAACCTCAATTTCTTCCATCCCACAGAGACACTAATGCCTGCCAGCCAGGGCTGCATCTATCAGGTAACTGACAAATTCTGCTCTCGTACCCCAGGAAGGTGATTTTGAAAGAGACAGGTTTGGGTCTAAAGTAGTGAGAGAAGAATTGGGCCCGAATCATACAACATGCTTTGGGGGTGACAGTCCATTGGGGTAAACCAGTATGGCTCTATTAACAAGCAGGCTTTCTTGAGCACAGCAATACCGCTAGCAGCCTGCAGAAAGAGCCGGATCTCCCTCGCCAGCACGCAGCTCCTATGGATCTGCGAGTCGACACAAGCACACCATCTTCTGAGCCGCAGGTCATTGTGCTTCCCATGGTCGCATCGCCTTCACCACTCGGGCTCACACACAGCCTAGCTTGGATACCTGGGAGACATTCAAATCCCAGACTCAAACACAAGCAAGACTGGGACACAAAACCTCCACTCTGGCCACCGCCTGGACCTTCCTGGGCAGTGGGGCAAACGAGGAGCAGCATCCTCAGTCAGTTCAAATGAGAAGGGAAGAATTCGTTAAGGTGCTAGCTGAGTCAACCCCCTAGTTTTAAAATTCTCGAGCAGAAAGCGTCTGGATGGGTTTTCTTTAAATCTGTACACTCACACAATGGCTCAACCAATGCCCTTCTGTGGTTTGTTTGGGCTTTTTTCCCCCCCACCTCCTGGTGAATGCCAACATCAAAAACATCCCGCAAAGAAGTCCCAGCATCTTCCCCTCCAGCATAGACCCTTCCCTACACAGGTACCCCCACTGCAGAGCACAGAGCAGTTCCCAGCCAGAGGAAAGACCTGAAGCCCTCCACCTTCTTTATTTGCCAGCAGCAACTTTTAGAAAAAATGTTCTCTCTTCCCTTTTTTTTTTAATTATTAATAAGTAATCACAGCAGGATCTTCCCATGTGCCAGCACTGTGGCTCTGGTCTTCAAATATTTCTGGAAATAGGTCTTAGCAGCTGATAGCACCCACCAGACAGCAGCTGGCTCCCCATGGCTAGGTGAGCTTGGGTTGCTTGCCACTAGCATTTCACCCACCCCTGCTAAGAACCACAGGCAGCTGAACAGCAGGCAAGGGGACACGCTGTGAGGACCTCAGCCCACCTGCATCTAAACCAGCTTTAGCTGGGGGAAAAAGACCTGGTGCCTTTGCCAGGCTGACAAACACTGACTATGCAAGGAGTCTGCTAGTGGCAAGTGAGGAGACGAGTGCCATCCCTGCACCGTGCCCCATCCCTGCAGCACCAACAGGGGCCCAGAGCTACAGAGGCCTCCAGGGGCAGGGGATGTGGGGAGACCCTCCTCCTCAAAGCCCCAAAGGAAAAAAGCCCAGACGTAAGTAAGTCAGCGCAGTGAGGCCCTGCAGAGCCCACAGCAGTTTGAAATAACCAAAGACATTCTCAGGTTTCAGAGGTAAGTGCCAGCATCAATCGTTTCACCAGCCCAGCCCACCAACGCTGATGCCCAAGCAACTAAGCACCCAGCTGTCCCAGTGCCCAGACTGGCAAGTGCTTCTCTTCCAGCTGCAGCAGGACCCAGCATCACGCCTGACACCTTCTGGTGTCTCTGCTGCAAGTCCCACTCTGCCTTGCAAACCGAATACAAAAAAGGTACAGCCGGATGAACTTGATATTGAGCAAATGAGTGCCCATTGCACCGCTTTTGCTAACCAATTTGTTATTTATTAGTTTGAAATTCTCCCTTATTTAACTCAGACAAGATGATATTGCAGTGCTTCATGTCTCAGAGCCCAGCAAGGGTGGGCTGAAGTCTGGTCAAGATGAGCACAGACAGCTGCCAGGTGCCTGGTCCGCTCCTCTCCTGCTGCTCACAAAGGCTGGGGAAGCATGAGCAGGCACCCCGAGCCATCACGGCAGGCTGTGCCACAGGGCACAAACGAGCTGGAGGGGATGAGAGCAGGTGAGAAGAGCGAGCAGGAGCTTTATTTATGCTAGCACTGCTGAAGCTGCTAGCTCAGAGTGAGGAGGTAGAGCAGGAGGAAAATAAACTTCATGCTTCAAAGCCATCAGATAAAGCTCCAGCAAAAACAGAGGAGCTATTTTTCCGAGCAACCAAGCCACTGCTCACAATGTCAGAGGGCCTCTGACCCCCACTAGTAAACACTCGGAAAAGTTTCCAACCACAGCCTGGAGTCAGATGGCATTTCCCACAGGCTCCAGGAGTGCCGAGATCTCAGGTTTGGAATTGCTTACTGTGAGGCAGAGTGCTGGCGAGCCCACATCTGGATGTTGTCTGCACAAAGAGCCCACATTTCCCCAGCAGCTACCAGAGGGGCTGTAGATCCTCCTTGCCCCATATTTCAGTTAGCGAGTGGGTCGAACTGTGGACCAGTGTGCAGGAGGTGCACTGCTGGGACATCAATATCCTGCAATGACCACAGCAAGAAACTGAAAACACTCGCTCCCAGCCCAGGGATGTACCTGCTAGGCAGGAGGAGCAGGATGGGCCCAGGTCTCCAGCAATGATAAACATCATCCGCTGATTCAGTGCGCAGAAGGCATAGTGCAGAAGCTATTAAATCACTTCTCCCTCCTGAGGCACTTCTGCTCTCCTCTTCCTCGTTTAATGATATTATTGGACGGGGGCGGTCTAATGCACTGCATGAGTCTGGCCGTTACCTCGCATGAACTGGGAAAGGCACTGAAGGCAAGGGGAGTGAGTTATGTTCACCCGACACAGACACGCTTTTCGAGGCTCCCTGAGGATGGATGCAACGCGCCGCTTCCCCCTCCCCCTCTGGTATTTTGCTCTTCCCATTTTAATAAAGTGAATACAGCATGGATAAAATTCCCTTGGCACTTTTGGCTTTACTATTCCTTTTCTTGAGCATGAGTCGTTTTGATCCTTGCTCAGAAAGAATGGGCTGGACGCACCATTACTCAGCTGATCTACAACTGAACTGAGAAGCGCCCTGGGGAAGACGGCAGGAGGAATGCCTCTGGTTAGGCACTGCGGAGCAGACCATGTATGCAGAGAGATACGAAGCCAGTTCAGACAGCTACGCAGAGAAGAAGAGCCGTGCAGATTATTACAAAATAATATTAGAAGATCTGTACGACCTTTTGGTTATCTCACAACAGCTGCTCCCTTGGTGTGTGCAGACGGGCTGGCTCTGTATTTTAACTCATTGCCCTATAAAAACTCTTCAAGAGCTAGTGCGAAGGCAATTATGCAAAACTTAATTCTGCATCAAGAGGGGTTACAGAAGCATTTTCTAGTAAGTCACATAGTAAAAGGCAATTGCACGAGCCAGCAAGCAGCTCAATTAAAATGACATGTTGCTAAGCTGCTCTGCGCCAGTCAGCCTTTGAATGAAGGCTCATGGCGAGGGTCCGCTGTAGTGGGCTGCGCTCTTTTCAGTATCCAAGCAACACGGCAAAGCCTGCCAGCACACGAATTACAAGCAGTACCTTATTTCCAGAGACAGAGAAGGGAACCAGAGGTTAACACACACACGCAGGGATGTTCAGTTCAGGCATCTGTGAAGACATCGGTTTGACAGTCAGGAGAAGGTAAGCTCATCTCTTATCTGGTAACTGCCTGACCTTGGAAAGCAAATCGCTGGCCCCACCGTGACTGCATCCAGATGGCAATGCTGAAGATCAAAATCTTACAGCTAAAAAAACCAAAAAAACCCCACAAAACCACACAGCAAAACTTTCCCATGTGCCATTACAAAAGATGCCTCCCAAAAACCTGCACGGTGCACATGCAGCACGAGGTTCTGCACGGACACAGGCTTCGTACCAGCCACTTTCAAAGCACACATACTCAGACAGCCCATCCACTCACCACTGCTGCAGTCTTCGCGTACCCACACCTCAAGCAAAATACTTCGGGTTTATATTGCATGGATCTTTTAAACTTTAACGCATCTGTTACCGGACCACCACCCCAGCAGAAACATCAGAAAGAAACATCAGAAGACACCAAATGGTGTAAAACAGAGCTTTCAACTATTTTGCTTCTCGCACTGCTCAAAAGGGAAAAAAAAATTGAACAGAAGTCAGGTTCGAGGCCAGCAGAAAAAACCCTCTTTCCAAATGAAAATAAAACAGTCAAAATTTTCAGATCTGCAAGAATGCTTTTAGGTTATCGTGGTCATCTGTATGCCACTAATCACCCTTTGCTTGCGTGGTATGTGGAATCATCCATTCAGTGCTAGAAATACAGCACTAGAAGCCACACTGACACCAGTACTGCAAAGCAGCATCAACTCCACCTGGAGATTGTTCTGCCCATCATTTTGGTCACCAAATACTTTGGGACACAACCCTGACACAAGGGCAAGCACAACAGATCCACTGACATCATTTCTGTCTCTGGGAGGTCATCAGTTTGAGTCTCACTGACATCAAGCCCCCAGGCCTCCCATCCCTCCAGCTGCATGCAGACCCCACCAGCATTTTCAGTGGAAGCCCCATCACCCAGAGCCACCTTTCAGACTCAGACGAGACGCCCCGTCCCTGGCACATGGCAGACCTCCGAGCACGACGGCGGGCCGCAGCCGGCATGGAGCCTCGCACACCACGCGTGCCACTTGCTCAGCCCACGGCCCCCTCCCACCCCCCTGGCACTACGCTCTACCCGCCGGGCTCTGCCAGATGCTTCTCCCACGAGAGGGGGCAGCAGCAGCAAGCAAATCGCCGCAGAGACGCGCCAGAAGCTGGTTGGCTTCGGGGTTTGAGTCGGGTTTTTGTTTTGGTTTAAATCAAACTTGATCAGTGGTGGCAAGACGTATCCAGCGTACAGTTATTCCTGTAACCCTGCCTTTCCCTCCCCTCGTGTTCTAGGGCGATGCAGGTTGGTTGATCAGTGACAGCACAAGAGGGTCAAGAAGCGAGTCCGTCTCTAAATGAAAATATCCTTGGGTTTTTTTCCAAGACTGAACAGGAAGCAAACATTATGTTAAGGTAAAGCTTAAATGTTTAACTATAACACACAAATGTTTCTGCACAAAGCACAGCTGTGGGCTGAGAAACAGAAGTTAACACGACTTTGCCATGTAAACATTAGACAAACATAGGACAGAACCTGCGCTCCTCAGGTGTTACCAAGCTCCGACAACAACTGGCAGAGAAATACTAACAAAGAAAACTGGGATTGTGTATACGGATACTTTTCTGGGCACTTTGGGTCAGATTCTGACATTTTGCAGATTACCAGGGCAGGAGGCAGTCAGCACAGCCAGAGCATGACACTTGTGAACTTGGCACACGGCATCCAAGCTTCTACAGCCAAGTCTATGCAATTTGGCAACTTGCTGGTCAATACCATACCACAGCAGTTCCCCAAGCTGCTGGCACTCACCTTTGGCTGTCACCATCTCAGACACCACCCGGGAAGGGCAATAAAAAACAACAAGCATGTGAAAGGATACATCCCCAGGATAACTGCTTCAAGGCATTTGATAGGTAAGGACTCCCTGGTCATTTCTTTCGCTGTCTCCATTAACCTAGGACAGAAACAAAAAGGTTTTCAGTCCTTTCAGTTACAGCAGTTGACAGGAGTCAGAGTCCTCACACACAGTCATGCACCTCCGGTTCTTCTCAGCAAGTGCCGGTGAACTTGATTCTCCTCTTCAGACTTGCCAGAGCCCTGCTGACAAAAGGTGTTGGGCATCCCAGTGCATTCCAGCCTCTGAAGATGTATTGGAGGAATGCACTCTGCCTCTCCAGCAACTCCACACGCATCACTTCAGACTGTAACACAAAGCCCTGCTGAGCTGCAAACGCTGGCAACCCTGCAAGCTCCCACAGCAGGACCAAGTTTAGCTTATTTTCAAAATAACCCTGGCTCTCCTCTGGAAAAAACAGGGGAGAGAGGATGGTTACATGATGGCCCCCCAAAAGCTACAAATGCCTCTGTGAGCCTATAGCTATAGGTGCAGACAAAAATTTAATGCCTTTTTACCAAGGCTGCTCTGCAGAAAGCTCTACCAACACAGACACTTCACACCACTGCAAGCTGAGCTATTGCCTTGCTGCTGCTCCCTGCCTCCTGTGGACTGGGAAAGTTGTAAAAACCACAGGATTTCCTGCAGAAGTGCAGGAAACTACATGCCCAGGATCTTGCAAGTTCATGAAGTTTAGTTACAGTCTGGACTCTTATCTTTAGAGTTATCTGACAGGGAGAACACTGATGAGAAACAAACAACCTAATCTCAGCTCAGCTGAGAAAGCTGTCATGCCAAACTAACACCGCACCATCAACCAACTAGGTATCCTGTCCCCTTCCACAAGCAGATCCCAAAATCCTGGAGAGTTAAAAAAAAAAAAAATACCAGAACGAGATTGAAAAAGGCCAGAAGAGTCATATTCAATGACACACCAAAAAAAAAGGATAGTAAAAACCAAACCAAAGCATGACTTCTATTTTGAAGTTTTCTCTATCTGTATCCTTTCCCTGAGAAGAAATTTGTACACAGATCCCTACTCTACAGAAACACAACATTAAATGATAAAAAAGACTTGTATTAACGAAGATGATGGAAATATGCATTTGAAACCATTAGAGTTTGTTTTTCCCACTTTCTAATTCACCTCATGCATTTTAAACCTTGTATTGACTGCAAATGGCAATTCAGCTTCCACTGCTATTACAGCCTGTCACAGCTATTCCGTGTCCCATTTATCCAAGTTAGAAATTATCTTTTCATTTGTAAACAACCGCCCTTTACACTCTGCCTGCAGTACAGAAGACAAATTAGAGTTACCCTGCCTCCTGCATGCTCACAATCAGCCACAGAAACCCCGCTGCTGGAAGTGGGGAGCGGCTCCGGCGTGGGCACACAATGGGGCCCCTTCATCCCCCACGGCGGCTCCTCAGTGCTGGCCGCAGCAGCGGCCGCTGCAGAGCCCCGTCCCTGTCCGGAGAAGTACAACATGCGGACGATGCATGGGAGGTACCCATGAACAAGACGACCCACTGAATTTCCTACCTTCCAACTCCACAGGAGGAGGGAGGCGAAAAAGGGTCACAGCTGACTATGAACGCATATCAGAGGAAAAAAAAAGCTCAAGCTGTAAAGCCATTTGGCTTCAAGCTGTTTAATGTGGGGTACGCCTGGTTAACGTGGTCTGAGGGACCAAGCCAACATCTCCTCCTCAGGTCCACACCTATGCTGACCCCGCTGCCGGCAGGCAAACACAGTAACCGCACTGGAGCTGCCTTGTCACCACATGCAGCATCAGGTCTCCTAACACCTGCTTTTATAAGCTCAGTGCTGTCACGATTTCCACGTGTTGTCAGCATGGGGATAACTAACAACTCCACAGCCAGGGAGGGAGTCTGCAAAGTAATCGGCCTAAATGAGCAGCCAAATTACTACCGGCTTCTCTGTCGCAGCAATACTCACACTATTTAAATACTAAGCTGTATCTAACATGTACTTTGTTTGCAAGCCACATACATGCTGGTGCTGAAGCACAGCTCTCCAAGGTGCTCTATGGTTATTAAGACAGATTTAAATCAAACAGAAGAGGCATTTTGCTTGCTTAAAAACAGACTGCCTGCTAGTGCACAGGTACCGCAGGTGTCCCTTCTGAGGCTAGCAGCAGCCCTCCCTTCCCTTTACATGGTGTCATCAGATAGCTGGGCTCAGCAGGGACCCCGGGAAGCACTCCCGTCCTACCTCCTGCTCAAAGAACCCAGGTCCAGCAGCTGCAGCAGCTGCTCAGTGGCCACCCGGGACCTGACAGCTCAGAGATAGCCACGGCCTCCAGATTGTGACAGCGATGAGGATCTGTGCAAGGGGAGCATCGGTCGAGAAGCATCACCAACAACCAGCACATAGGTGTCCATGTGCACCCGCAGGGCAGGTCGCACCCTCACACACACCCATCCCAGAGTCCTGGGGAATACTCCGCAAACAGCTCGCTTTTTCCTCTGCTTTTGCAACACACACTACAGGGTTTATGCGGATGACCCAGTTCTATAACCACTGAGAGAGTCTTCCTTCTGCTTCTAACAAGCTTGAGATGAAGCATGGCCTTCAACCCCATGCTTACATTGGACGCAAAGCCTTTGGAGAAGGCCAAAGTAGCATAAGCCAAATATAAATCACTCCTCACTGATAATTTTCCAACCTACTTTTAACTGGGTTCTTATAGGCTTGGGAACCCAACAGTTAATCTATCCTGTACTTAACCGCGTGTCTAAAAAGGTCTCCTAATGTTTAAACTAAATCTTTCCTTTTTGCAATTTAAATCAGAAGCTATTTCTGCAATCCACAGTAGGCATGGAGACCACTTATTATCTCTCCTCTTGCAACCGACATTTGTCTACATGACAGGCTGTAATCTACCCTCTCCTCTATAAACACAAGAAAGCAGACACAGATATTTTCTTTTCTTTTTAATCTCCCTCTTCCCCTCACCCCAAATCTTCCCTTAGGTCATGTTTTCTAGACCTTGGGCAATGTTTCTTGCTTTCATTTTAGATTCTCTTCAACTGACTCGCATCTCCTGGTACTGCAGCTGAGCCCACCACACCAATACAAACAGACCAATTTCCTTCTGAATCCAGCTTTCAGTATATTTTTGCTACCAACCCAGTGTTTTGTTTTTGTGGGGGTTTTTTTGTTTGGGGTTTTTTTTGTGATTTTTTTTGTTTGTTTTAAGATCAGCTCCATCTGTGCAAAACTAGCATTTTTTTCTCAACTGTGTATTCCCACAGCTTGCTATTCCCAAATCCCTTCTCTGTATTTGCCCTTACTCATATACCTCCTGTTTGTTCCAGCCCAGCTCTCTCTTATCCTTCAAGATCACTCTGAAACCCAATTCCGCTCTGTAAAGCCTCGTCACCTTGTCTAGCCCGGATCACAAAAAAACATCTATTAGGAAACAATTAGTCTTATCCGTACCATTAATGAAAAAACATTGACCTGGGATAGATATTGCACACCTCAACTGACAAACTCTGCTGGGCAAGAACAAGCTATTGGTTAAGTACAACTTCGTAAGCGCTGCTTTTCACCAGGTTGGGTCCTTATGTCAAAATAGTTTCATTTAGACTCCAGGTCCCTGTCTTCTCCGGAGGCTGCCAAAAGCTGTACTAAAGCAAAGAATCATCACAACTACAACTTCTCCCTGACTGACAAAAGCTCTATCACTCTCATAGAAGGAAATTATCAGAAACAAACCATGCCAAATTAAATTCAAGTTGCCGATCACTTACCACCTTGTTATGTTCCAGACACTTGATTATTTGCCCTAGCGTTTTTCCTGAAACCGCAGATAAATTCAAATAGTTTTTAAAGGCTTTTTTAAAGGCTGGTATCTTTGCCTTCCCCAGTTTCCAACAAGAGCACCCATCCTCCCCACACCCTCTATGAGAAGTATCAATGGTTTGGAGGTTGTTTGTCACTTCTCTAAGGGAACATCCAGCTCATTTGAAAATAACTAGTCACAACTGCTCTTTGACTTGTCCTTTCCCTATTTTCTTTCACTACTGGATTCTTACCATGCTGTCTCAGATGTTAATCATGACCAGAAAGGTTGCACCATTAAACTTGTGAATGAATATTTAAGGAAGGGTGGGAAAGAATTAAAAAATAGCACCAAGCATTTCATTTCCCTGCCTGTGCAGGGTCTGTTTCCAGGGTTTTCTTTAAATCTTTCCAGTTACCTGAACAGACTCCGTATCTGATACTCCAACGCAGGACTTTTCCATCTCATATCACCATTAGCTGGGAACTAGCCCAAAGCCACCCTCTCCACAGACCCCTGTGAACACAGGGGCAGCCCATCTCTTCCAGTATCTTGAGGGAGACTGCTACAGTCAAAAATAACCATCATGCAGCTTCCCTCTTCATGGCATTTATACCACTGTCTAAAGTCTGTCAGGCAGATCTCTGCTCCTGACCACAGTGAACATTCCTGCCTCTAACAGACAGGCTGCATGGTCCTCCTTCTAGATCTAATCGTTGGCAGACAGCTATATTTCCTTGTAAATTGACTCAAATTTCTGTCCCTTGCTTTCTGCACAAAGAGAAGGCCCATAAAGGAGATGGTTCTGCATCTTCTGGATGCTTTCTGTTTAAAATAGCAGTGACTGCAGTCATCTCAGGGGAACCATGGATTCTCTTTTGTTCCCAGATTTTTCACTAGGGCATCCGATCTCGTATACAAGTTAGAAGAAGCTTCAAACCTTCTCGCATGCCCAAAACTGCGGGATCTTACCAGCTGGCACCCATCACGCTAGAGTCACTTCAGAGATGACCACGCTTAGGAGGAGACGCTGCCCATTACCTTCACCAGAAAGACTCCTACAGACTCCAATAAACTTCGAGTTAGAGAGATCCTCCAGCATATTTTCTACTAAGTTCTCCTTCCCTAGGCCTTGGTACTTGCCTAAGGTATGTAAAATCTCCCCCTCCAAAGTTTTTCTAAGGCTCCTGACAGATTTATTCTTCCCAATGAAGCAAAGAGAAGTGAAAGGCACCAACAGGAGTAAAAGGAGATAAAACAGCAGAGCAGCTACTGCTCTCGTGAATCTTCTCAAAATCAGTTTGTTTCAATGGCAAAAGCACTTCTGCCACAGGCTGAACATAGCACCGTATCTGTAACATTCCCTGTGTGAGAGAGAAGCAGATGTTCAACTGCCTGCTGCAGTCTATTGTCTGGAAATGGTACGAGCCCATTTTTCTTTACAGCCCCATCGGGGTTCCTTAATAACATGGTGTGTTGAAACAGTATTATTTTCCACCCCCCCTCCCTTCGCTTTTACTTGGTTGCATTGTTCCCACGTGACTGCTTCTATCATGCTCTTTCATTGCAATTGATTACCCGTTATATCTGCAGTCACTGAATGTTTCTCCATCTTCGCAGGGCAGCTTCTGAGGTGTGATTTCTCAAAGTCCCCAGAACCTACCCAAACATCATTTTTTGTTTCAGTCGTAGGTCCCACTGATCAGCTGCCACTTCACTGGAGGGAGCAGCACAATACTGCACCTACCTACAACCTCCCCAGACACTCTGTGGAAGACAAAGATATTCGTTCCTCATTGTGGCTCACGCCTGCATCCTAGAACAGAAGCTTGCAGAGGGCATATTGCTCCTTGTAAAGCCAATAACAAAAGTTTGTTGACATTGAATGCATAGATATTACTAGGCATCCAGAAATACTTTTTTTTTTTCCTAAAGCTCTTACACGATCTAGACTTGGGAATTTTAAAGAATGACTATTTCAATTAAAAGTGCCATTTTTTATCAGAATGGATCTACCAAACAAGCTGTAATGTAGGTTTTGCCAGCATAATCCCATATGGGAAAAGGAAGATCAGCTCAACTGGTGTCTGAAACACCTGTATTGCATGCATACACACATCACACACATCCCATGGACCGATAGCTGAACTCCATGGGGTGCCCCTTACCTACCTAGTACAAAAGGGTACATCACAAAGCCGATGTCAAGGACACCATCCCAGGTCAGGATACCTTGTATACTCTATTAGCAAAGCACTACTACAGTGAATGTAGCTACATCTGTAAATCTGGATTTTGTGCAAATACAGCAAACTCAGGCCAGGCGAGATGCATTTGCAGACACAGTTTGCTGGTACAACAGGAACACCACACACAGTTTGCAGGATCACAACTCTACCACCCAGACTCACACAGTTACGCCAACAGAAATCTAACATTTTCAGAAGTGTTATCTGTAGTCTAGACAAACCCACAGGGTGTCTGGCAGTCTAGAAGCAAGTTGATAGCTAACAGAGACTTTTTCTTAAGAGAGGTTGTAAATACTGGCTTATATCAAGCCTGTGTCCCTTAATGTTATGAGTTTCTAGAGAGAATTTATGCTCTTCTTCCTAAGCGCAGCCAGGCATTTTTATTTTCTCATGCATCACACTGATGCTGACAGTAAATCTCTACAATATCTAGTCATTCCTCCATAATAGAAAAACTCATTAATATGCCCCAGCTGCTTTAGGACACTTTCACATGAATTTATGAATATTCAATTTCCATCTAGTGCTCAGCTTCTTTGTGTCCAGCCATTGCTCTCTTGAAGAGAGGCTGCCAAAGCTCTCATAATACATCCATTAGCTTTGAGCCTTCATATTAAGAAATAAGCAATATGTTTAATGTCAATAAATCACACCTCTGGGAACAGCCTCAACTTCCAAGAGCCGGTGGCAATTGGAGGTGCTCAGCATCTTGCCTGATCAACTTGCAAATACAAACTTTGTCTTACAGCAAGCAAGGCCTTTCATACCACAGAAACTTGCTCAGCACAGCACTTGTCACCTCAGCACAAGACACATCACCACACTGGAAGCAGATTTCTTGCAAAGTGGAACACACCTCCCAGGAAAAAACTTGCAGGTGTGGGCAATTTTTCAGCTCTTATGAAAACTGGCCTGGCAGCTGGAGAATAAATTGCCAAGGTCAATGGAAGAGAAGACATCCTCAGCTAGTAAGAACAGCCACGCACCCAAGATGAAGGAAAGGAAAGCCTTTAGGGACGCCTCAATATTACAGGGTGATCAATGCGTTATTCCCCTTCTCAAAGTTGGAGAAACCAAGACAGGGCAAGCGCTTGAGCCCTGCTGCAGTACAACAGGATCTGGGCAGATAAGCGTGCCCTTAACAGCTCCACTGCTCCTAGCACTACTGTCCATCAGGCCAAAGAGCAAAGCAGCACAGGTCTTGGGACTTAACACCATGCAAGTCCAGCATAGACCAGGCACAGGGTACTGTGCCTGGCAAGTTGACAGCAGCTGCCCTGAGGGGTTAGACCATTTCCAGGGGCACTCTCCTTAACCCTGCAGAAGTCCTGCCACCACATACCAAGTCACTCACAGAAGTCCTCTCCTTGTCCTGCCGCTGTAACAAGTCAGACACGAGTCCCCAAGCCACAAACACTACAGCAGGCAAGCAGAGGAAACGGCACGCTTAGGAGAGGATCCAAAGCCACGGGTGCATCTCCAGCTGTGAGCACTGTATCAGTTCCCTTCCAAGAAAAAGTACCATACTGGTAAGACAGGCTTTCATCCAGCTCAGGAGGACACCAACCTTTCAAGTGGTGAGTGCTAAGCACAGCTCATTTTCATCCTCCACTTCCTTGGAAAAACGTAATGGGACAAATTTAAAAAATCAGTGTCCAGCCTGAAAACTGGTTTAAGCTTCCGTAATCCCATCTTATCATTCAAAGCACAAGATTTCTTCTAAACTAATTCCACTGGTGCAGTGAACATTATACAGAGAAAGGAAGTGGGAAAGATTGCTGTCAGCAAGATGAAAACTTGAAGCGCAGAGCTGGAATGGGAACTGGAATTTACAGTGACAGACCATTAGATTAATGACAGACAGCTGGGGAGAGCTAGAAACGGGCCAGTCTACAGGAGTAATTATATTCTGCTTATCTGAATTTCACCCTAAAATAAAAGCATAATATTGTCAACATCACTCCCCACCCTAACCTGCTAATTTACTGGGTCCTATTAAAGACCTGTCCTAAGTATGATGCAGGTCTTACATGCAAGGGATCCCAGCTCCCTGCTGCCAGGCTCCCTGCGCACATGTTCATACTTGCGTCACACAAGTCATCGCCACCCAGCACACAAGTCCATCACATGGAAGGAACAGCAAGATGAGCAGCAATGGGAGAAGCAAGACCACAACTTAAGATGGTCTGTTGTGATCCTCCAGAGGAAAGGACTGCGCCTGTGACAACGTCAAAATTCCTGCAGCATTCTGCGCAGTTGATCTCTTCCCATCATCAGCAAAGGGCATTACAGTGCAACCAGAATATCAGGACTCATATAGTTTCCATAAAAGCAGCCCAGCTCTCCTAACCCAACACCAACAAGGGAGAACTGAGAGTTTTCCCAACTGGTGTATTCAGCTTTGGCCTGCAGCTATGCAGCTCCCACGCAGCTGCTGAGCAAGACCAGCCCTTCCACTCACTGGCTCTTGGTGGGTCCATCTGCCACCTGGCAGCACGCTGGGACCCTCCTTGCAAAGGCAGCAACACACAGAGTTTTGGACCTGCCAGAACTGCCGTGGCATGGAGGAGACAGCCCTCCCATGCCATGGTGCTACAGTGCTTAAATGCCCAAAGTGATCCGCTGGCATGATATGGGACAAGGGCCCCAGACCACTTCCAGAGACACTTACCCACTTAGAGGTCTCATCTTTCTAATCTCAAAGAACTGTGTTCCTGTGTGATTGTATCTGAATTTTGTCTGTTAAAGGAAAGCAACTTGAACAGTCAAACAATAAAATAACAATGCTCAAAAGGTGAATTTCAGTTCCAATATCCTGTTGAAACATAAAACAAGCAATAAAAGCCATTGACTCTCAGAGATGAAACCCTGGCACGTGAAATACAGCAATTTTTCATTTGTCTTTTTATATGACATTAACTTGCCTTAGGTGGAGGGTCAAGCAAAAAGTTTGTCTAAAACGACTCTTAAAGTTGGCATTTGAGGGTTATGAATTCACTTTTCCTCTAGGTCCCACTATTAAGTCAAAAGTTTGAAAAAAAAGTCTCCCATTTGGGCAAGAGAAAGCTTTTATAGCGTAGCCGAACAAATCCTTTTAAGTTTTCAACTCAGTCACATAGCTGATGTATGACCTGTAAACCAGAAGCATGACAGGTGCATCCATTTACGTCTAGGAAATATAAATAATTCTCTAAAATATACAATGCACTTGAAATTGAAATAACCAGCGAAGTGCAACTGAGGAACATTAATTAATACTATGAGCATAGGAGAAAAGTTCATCCCAAAGGATGCCAGCAGATGGTCACCCATCAACAATACCTCTGCACCACTTGCCTAGGAGTGCAAGCTGCCATGCAGCAGCAGCAGCACAAGCAGCCTCTTCCCTGCTCCTTAAGCATAACTCTTCAAGCAGTAACAGATTATATCAGATCAGGAAACCGACCTGTCCAGCAAAAACAAACAAAAAAACCCCAACAACAACTTACACCATCCACTTAATTTTGCTAGGTTATTTTTCTGGTTGAATCTGTTCCCCAGCCTAGCTACCAACACTGCCATGAGAACATTCACGTCACCGAAGTTTTGGTGGTAATACCAGGGCAGAAACAAGTGACCCCGTGGAGGCAAAGGGTACCTTGAGAGTCATAAAAAGCACAGCTGCTGGCTGTATAACCATGGTCTAAATAAAAACTCCAGCTCACACCAGGATGCTCTGATCTGACTTCAATAAGAGTTCAGAGTTCTCCAGAAACCAGGCTTTGCTTCCCTCTTGCCTTCAAAACCTAATTCATGAGGCCTTTTCAGAGTGCTCTGAACAAAGCATACAGCCTCTTTTAGCCCACAAAGGAAGCCCAGACCCTGTTCCCCAGCCCACGTTGAAGCTTTTCTAAGCACAGATCCAAACCCCATGTCTAAAGCCTGCTCCTGCTACGTAGTAGAGTACAGGATTTCAAGACCACTGTGGAGGGGGAAAAAAAAAATATATATATATATATATATA
>Ga0065711_1004476_pt1 | contig 31811 bp, 23 predicted proteins | sample Hoacrofraction12_FD_59098 | JGI IMG/M metagenome (GOLD analysis project Ga0065711, IMG submission 59098) | Hoatzin crop microbial communities from Cojedes, Venezuela - Epithelial fraction 12 v2 (version 2) | ecosystem: Host-associated > Birds > Digestive system > Esophagus > Crop | place... | reverse complement strand
AAAAAAAAAAAAAAGAAATCCCTTTTTCTCTCTTTTTTTTTTTTTGAGGCGTTGGGGTTTGGGGTTTTTTTGAGCCACTCAAGTGCTGCGCTGTAGCGTGGAGAGTGGTAACTCGGCCGCTGGCAGTGCAGGGAGACCCTCGAGGCTCCTCTCCCGTCACGTTTCTGGTGGGAAAACGAAGAGGGGCTCGTCCTGGGACAGCTCGCCTCGCCCGGGGCTGCCCTCAGCTCCCATTTCCATCTGGGAATGTGAATTTTCTCCCATTTGGCATTGCTGGAGCTATTGGGGAGCAGGGCCGCAGGGACAGAAAGCAAACCCCTTCTCCGTGTCATCATTACAGCTTAGAAAAAGTGGTGCTGGTTTTAAAACTCTTGACATCGAGTTTGTCTCGCTGGTGTCATCTCGTTCGCCGTTGAGCCTGGGTTTTCACTGTGCGATCAGTTGTCACAGGTGGTGAATAGGAAGCCTTGATGAAAGCTCAGGTTTTCCTGGCCGTTAGTCAAGCAGAGGTCCTTTGCAGGACTCTGATTTTGTGTTTTCCCTCACTTGTAGTTGAGCAGTTTACACCTGAAGGAGGAAAAAACCAAACCAGATGCCAACGGTGAGTTGCAGCCGCTCAGACGGTCTTAGAATGGGCGGGATATTTTTCCGTTGGGTTTGGAGTGCTGCTGCCAAAGTAAATTCCCGATTAGTCAAGAAATTCCAGAAAAGGGAAACATAAAGCTAAGATTAAATAGCAGCACAGACTAAATATCCAGCTCGTGCGCTTGTTCTGCTGGGCTAACTCTTGTCAGTCATGTTCTGTTGCGTTCAGGGAGCTGTGTGGGCAGAGTCGCTTGCTGTGGTTGATAAACTTCACTTTGGCCATACGGAGCAAGCTGTAACTTCGGTTTCTTCTGCGCACCAATAGAGCAGGGCTGTTCTCGTCTGGAAAATGAGCTGTTTTGTAGCTTTCCCCACAATATTGAAAACCTAAAACTCGGTGGGTGTGGGCTGCTTCCAAGGCCTGACCTCACATCGGCCCCAAAAAACTCTGTTTTAATTTAGGTGCTGTCATCAAGGCAGATGACAACGTAGAGAAGACGGAGGATGAGGAGAAGGGTAAGCGTCTGGAAGAATGCTTTGGCAAGGAATGTTGAAAAGAAAATTTGTTTTCTATGTACTTAAAGTAAGTCTTATGTCTTGGGATGGATGATCTTGTATGCTGCCCCAAGGACTTAACTGTAAGACATGTCCTTCCTCCCTAATGCTTTTAAAGCCATTGGGTCCTGTAGTAACTTGGGAGACTCCTGGATTAGAGTGGAGAGGAGTAAGGGGATAGCAGTGTCCTCAGAGGCAGGACTGGATACAGGAGCAGTTGGATAACCTGGAGCTGGAATTGCTGTAGCAACCAACGTGTTGCATTTATGAAATGGCTGTGAAGAGGTGGGTAACGGCTCTAAGTCCTTCAGAAGGTGGCTTAAGAGACCCTTGCTTTAGAAACAGATTTATTAGCAAAACCCCAGAGTGCAGCAGTTCAACCTTCCATTTTGATCTCGCTCACGGAGAGTAAGCCAGCCCTCGCTGCATTGCAGCCCTGGAATCTTTCAAAGTACCGTTGGTCCTGAAACTGTCCTTAAAAAGACAAAAAAACCCACCTAAAAGGTGTCTTCCCACATATCAGATAATAGTAAGGCTTTAAGAGGCTTTTAACACTGTCCTACCTTCCCGTTAGGTGCTGAGCTATAATATTTTGAAATAGCAGGGTTCTGTATCTGTTAAGGTCCCTCTCAAAACAGCACTGACTTTGGTTTGTCTTCCTGGATGTTAAATGTGGCTCTCTGGCATGTCCGGATAAGTGTTTCATCGGGAAGTTTGGGATCTCCGTAGCAGAGAATTTCAGTATTTGGATGTGCTTGACCTTTTTAACTGGCTCAGTAACGCAGCGTTTCGGTGTGAGCGACACCTGACATGGGCTGCGATTTATTTTTCTTTTTCTACCTCCTTTTTGAACAGAGGACAGAGCTGCCCAGTCCTTGTTGAACAAGCTAATCCGCAGCAACTTGGTTGACACCACAAATCAAGTGGAGGTGCTGCAGAGGGATCCCACATCGCCTCTCTACTCCGTGAAGTCTTTTGAGGAGCTGCGGCTGTAAGTGCCTGTGGGTTCAAAGCTGCTAGAAGGGTAGTGCTGAGATGAGCCAGAGACTCCTCTGCGTTGAGCTGTTAATACCTGGGAACAGAAATATTAAAGAGGCTCCCTGATGACTCTCTTTTTCCACTCAGTTGTAGGAAGCCTCGTTCTTGAGCTCAGGGAGAGTAGCATTGACTTACTTTTGGTGAGACTGCAAGAGGAGATGGGAGGTTGGAGCCAATCAGATAGTTCGAGCCTCCCCTTGTGTCCTGATAGATTCCATGGCTGTGTAGGAGATAAAATACTTAAAAGTGCATGGGTTTCTGTTTCAAGTTACTGCGAATTTGTCATTCATAAATTAGCATATCATTTATTGTATTATTTAAATGCAAAGAGAATTATTTTATCTTAGTGCCTTGTGAAGGCTTCCATCTGAAACAAGCTCGTTTCAAAGCCTGGTCTCTGTAGAGCTGGCATTGCTTTCCATAACTGGCTCTAGCGACGCTATTCTGAATTTTCATGTATAGTTTCTGAATTTTCATGTATGATTTGTGGCCTTTGAAGGCACAGTGGAGCTTGCGTGTGCTAAGCTGGATGAGGTGAACAGAGGAGGGAGGGCCATCCTTCCACAGCTACTGTCACCGGGGTTATGAGAATTGCAAAGTGAGACCTTTTCTGTGTCAGAGGTGTCATTATTTCGCCACCAGTTCTCCAGCAAGCGTGGGGAGGCTCGGAGCAGGTGTTCCAGCAGCACGGCAGTGTTTTGGGAAACACGAGATTTGTTTTATTGGCAGAAGTAATGAACACAACCATCTTCTGCTCCTGGTCTCTGACGGTTGTGAAGGTCTAGCAGCAGCAGTGAACAGCACAAAGGGAAAAGCTTATCTTTTCTCTGCCAGCGATACTGGATTTATGTACTGGAGAGACTACGAGCGTTAGTACGTTCTGACCCTTCCTATTGAATACCAGTGGAGCTTTCAAACGAGGACAGCTGTATTTAAGGCATAATGGATTTCTGTTTTTTTTTAATGTGCTAAAGAGGCTCTCCTGTTGGGATTGTTGTTGGTTATGTGGATGGTCTCGGTTTTGTTGCTCTTTTGCAAGCTCCACGGGGAAATCGGAGCTGATGAGACTTGTCACTGTGAAATGTCAGGATGTTGTGTCACTTTGTTAGTGGTTGAATGGCTACAAAAAAAGCTGAGGTCCTGTAGTGCCTGTTAGTCTAATTCCCATCTTTCAGAAGCCACGCAATCCCAGTGAGTTAATGATGGGGGCAGCCAGACTAATTGAGTCTTCATTTTGTTATGACTTGGTGCGTCCTTGGCAACTGTTGCAGAGTTGGGCTTTGTATGTCCTTGCTTCTGAGCAGCACAAGGTTACGTTTTCAAAGAGCTTTTGTTCCAGCCACCGTCTAAAAAGCATGTTGTGCTGAGTAGGAAGTTCTTAACAGCGGGAAATGGTGGGCAGGAAGCCTGTAACCTGCTTTGAAAGGAAAGCCCTTGCTTCTAAGCACCACTCACAGCACTCCAGTAAGTACTTGCAGGTCATCGGCTAGGAGTTTGCTAGCACCAGAACTTGAATTTTAGGTGGCTCTTGGATCACCTTGTCTACACAAGTGTCTGCCGAGACTAGAAAGCTCCCGTGAGAAAAAGCAATTGATGAGCGTTTGAGGACACACTTCGGGTGGAGTGCTGGATTATAACCATGGATCACTCGATGTAGTCGCAGTGAACTGGGTTCATCAGTCATTTACCAGTTCTGTGCGCTAAGCCAGGAGGGCTCGGGTGTTGTCAGTATGTATTGCAGAATCCATCACCACTTACCGAAGTCCTTGCAGTGATTTCATGGCGTTACACATCGTTCTGTTCCTCATGTACAGAGGTCGCTTTGTCCCGTATTTGAGTCTTCAAGGAGTGATTTTTGGTGCCGAGATTAGGCATGGCTGAGGAAAAGGGACTGGCCTAAAGGACAGGATTAATGCTCTCTGCTAGGGGACTTCCCAGGATTGCCTGAAAAGCTGCTTTAGAACAAGAAGCCCAGCGCTAGCCTGGGAGCTGTGACACACGGTTTTCCATGTAGCTGTGAAAGGCAGGCGAGCCGGCTGACTTACTAAATTGAGGGGGTTTTGCAAAGTTTTCTTTCCAGACTTCCTGCTGTCACTTGTTGTAGCTTCCAGGCACTGATTGTAGTCACTTCACCGGTGCTGTTATAGTGGGTACGCAGAAAGGGGCAGCTCCGGGTCCAGTTGCAAGGTTTTTTCTCACCTTTTTGTACACAACTGAAAACCAAATATACTTTAATAGGTCACGATATAAAAACTCCTATTTTCAGGAAACCACAGCTCCTGCAAGGAGTCTATGCCATGGGCTTCAACAGACCATCTAAGATACAAGAGAATGCCCTGCCCATGATGCTTGCTGAACCGTATGTACACGTACTTCCTACTCCCTTCCAGTATAGGAAGGGTTTGAAAGATTTAATGTACTATTACTGAACTTTGGAGGGGAGGATGGTGACGGGGAAGCTGTCCAGGCTGTGGTGAAAGGGTGCCCATGCCACGGCGTTCCTGTGGTCACGAACTGTGTGACAGCAGCCCTGGATTTGTCCCTTTCCTGGGGCTGGTACTGGACACGCAGTGCCGTGGTGTTCAGTCGAGGTCAGTCTGGTTTTCCTAGTCAGTGTAGGGAGGAATAATAAGGCTGCTGTGGAACGTAGCTCCAGAAATCCTGGCGGGGTGGGAGTAGTTGAGATGCTGCGTTGTCTGCGTGGCTGGTTTTCCTCTCTGTGCCCATGAGCTGAAGCATATGAAGGATTAAGACACTAGGGGGAGATGTGCAAAATGGAAAAGTACTGTCAGATAATTGCAGCTTTCCTTCCAAATCTCCATAATCAAGAGGTGCCGAAAGAGAGAGTTGGTAGAGGGCAGAAACTAACTGCTGCCCCGTGGAGCGTAGCTGGTCAAGTTAGGCACCAGTCCAGAGCAGTGGTAAATCTAAAAGGTATTAAAATGCTACTCGCTGCGTTTTCTTTATCGTTCAGCCCCGTGCATGTGTTGTCCGGGTGGTTCGTCTGGTTGAGCTCATGTCTGCTGTATGTTCTGCAGCCCACAGAACTTGATCGCACAATCTCAGTCCGGTACTGGCAAGACGGCTGCCTTTGTCCTGGCCATGCTCAGTCATGTTGAACCTGGGAACAAGTATCCACAGGTGAAGTTTCTGGGATGCGATGGTTTCGGGGGGTTTCGCGGTGGTACAGTGCCATCTAGCCAAGTGGCTGGGCTGCTGTTGAGACCTTGGATAGTAAATTCCTAGCTTGATGAACCCGTCTCTGTGATGCCGTTTATGTGAAGTGCTTCACAGGGGCTGGTGATTCGGGGATCTACCAAAACGCCTTTAATGCAAAAGGCGTGGATTTTGCTCACGGCTTGTTGCTTTCAGTCCCTCCCTTGCGTCACTCAGGATGGCATTGCTCTGTGGGGTGCTAAACTGGGGGGATATCACTCTGGGAGAAATTAAATCAGAGAAATACTGTGGGCTGAAGGGGGTTAAGTAAGTGGAATTTGGGATGGAAGAGAAGATGTCTGTGACAATAGAGCAGATGATGCCCAGAAAGGGGCTTTCTTAAGCTGATTTCCATATGAGATAGTTGAACGGTTTTACCAAGGCTAGAGTTCTTTCCTTAAAAAATGCTGTTCTTATCTCTCAGTCTAACTGTAGATGTTAGGTTCCTTGTCACTACTGTCCATATATGTCCGCCAGCAGGGCACCTGCACTCTCAAGCCTGAGGAGCAGAACTGAGGGCAGAAAGCCAGCAGCTAGGTCACTGTATCACATCGACTCGTTCCCCCAGTTTCATAATGCAGAACTGATGGGCTTTCAGAAACTGTTCAGCTGCTTGCATGTTCGTCTTCAGGAAAACTTCAGTAATAAGCATTTTTAAAAGCAAGTGTGATGGTGTTGCCCAGGATGTTGGTCATCTCAAATGCGTTATCCTTCTGTCCCTCCAGTGTTTGTGCCTTTCCCCAACATACGAGCTGGCACTTCAAACAGGAAAAGTGATTGAACAGATGGGAAAGTTTTATCCAGAGCTGAAACTTGCGTATGCTGTTCGAGGCAATAAATGTGAGTAAGGTGAAACGCTACCAACAGACTGTGAGAAGATTATGTTTCTCATGTACAGTAGAGTAAACAAACAACAGAGCAGTCGGGTGGTGAAATAGCCTAGTTCAGAGAGGGGCAGAGCATTTCGCTGTCTGTGCAGCCATCTTACGACAGCTTTCCTTTCTGTCTCGGCAGTGGAGAGAGGTCAGAAGATCTCCGAGCAGATTGTAATCGGCACACCCGGCACTGTGCTGGACTGGTGTTCCAAACTGAAATTCATAGACCCCAAGAAAATCAAAGTGTTTGTTTTGGATGAGGCCGATGTGATGATAGCAACCCAGGGCCATCAGGACCAGAGCATCCGCATTCAGAGGTAAGGACTCGGCGTACGTTGCCCGAGGTGGGTTTTGTTTCTTTTTATTATAGCTATTTTGTAACGTAGGGACAGCAGGGCTAGATTCTTGACCGGTGTCTTCACCGATAAAGCAACAAGATTAAAATGATATATTTAGCTCTAATCCAGATAGTTAATAGAGGCAGAATGTCAGGGGATGACAAGCAGTTTCATTTTCTTACAGCATAAAAGACTTGTCCCTGGAGCAGGGTTTATTCATTTTTAAGAATGCAAGTCTGGATGCCACTGGTCCATGAGGGAGCAATCAGGTGTTGGTAAGATTAGCATTAGTCTTTCCAGCCACCGAAATAACTGGCTCTGAGGTTAGCGTTCTGCTTTGCCCGTAGCATTAATCCCATCAGGGTATCAGGGGGGTGACAGTGTTGCGTGGGAACCCTGCCCATTTTGCTCTCTTTTGCAGGATGCTCCCCAGGGACTGCCAGATGCTTCTGTTTTCAGCCACTTTTGAGGATTCTGTGTGGAAGTTTGCTCAGAAAGTTGTTCCTGACCCAAACATTATCAAACTGAAGCGAGAGGAGGAAACACTGGACACTATTAAGCAGTATTACGTTCTGTGCAATAACAGAGAAGAGAAGTTCCAGGCTCTCTGTAATATCTATGGCGCTATCACCATTGCCCAGGCCATGATCTTCTGCCACGTGAGTCCTTCTGGGGAATGTTAGTCACAGCCACCCCGTTAGTGTCTGCTATTGCAAAAAACCTGGCCAGGCACACTTTTCAGAAAGAAACGGAGAACATGAATTGCCCTTTTCTGTGGCTTTTCTGGCTCCCTTTGAGTGAAATCTTGAGAGAGCCATCATGGCACTAGCTGGTTTGTTTCTCTGGGTTTGTCCATCCAGGTCGTTGTTATTCTTGCAATCCTCTGAAGCAAAGACCAGAGTAAAGCGCAGTTTTCCAAAACAAATTATTACTCAGAACTACTGAAAAAACCCCAAACCGTGAGATCGGAAAATGGTTAAAAATAGGGCAGAATGAGGGATGGGGAAGTCTTGTAGTTCTGCAGCTGATACACAGCTTTTCCTGGGACTCCCATTTCCCTTGGGTAACTGGTGATATAACTCTGGGGTCTCCCTGTGAATCACATAGAGACTTGGTTTTTTTTTACCCCTGGAAGCCACCGTAATAACTCTTAGGAAAAAAACAGCGCTGACAGCACCAGAGCAGCCACGTAAAGCTAACTCAGACAGGACAAAACCTGTATGTGGAGTCTGCTGCAGCAGTCTGCTTTTAGGTTGTCTCGAGATATAATAACATCAGACATAATCAGAGCTGAAAAACCCACCATAATTGGAAACTGTTCAGTTCGAGACTGTGTAGAGCCTCTGTTAGATTTCAGAACTACATTCAGCTCAAACCCTGACATTTTCCAAGCTGAGTAGTTTTGTTTACGTGACAACGCTTGTGAGTTTTTAGCATACATATGTAATCCCTCATAGAGTGGAAGCTGAGGAGCAGAGGACAAAGAAAACTTGTACTTTTCTTAAAGAAGGGTTCCTGTGGTGGCAGATGCACACTTTCCTATTTCTGATACGAGGGCTGGGAGCAGTTTGTAATAGAGCGGGGGTGGGAACAGCAGGTGGGAGCTGTTTCCTTTCGAGATACAAAAACTGAGCAGCCACAGAGATTCCAGTCAGCCCCCGAGAGGTTTGTTCCTGCTTTACAGCATCAAAACTTCCTCCCAAAGATGGGCCTCGCTTTGTGTTTCAGACTCGGAAGACGGCCGGCTGGCTGGCGGCGGAGCTCTCAAAGGAAGGCCATCAGGTGGCATTGCTCAGCGGGGAAATGATGGTGGAACAGAGAGCCGCGGTGATAGAGCGTTTCCGAGAGGGCAAAGAAAAGGTGCTCGTGACCACAAACGTCTGTGCCAGAGGTAGGGCATGGCAGAGCTGGGCCAGGCAGGGGCAGAAGCAGCGGTTTCCAAGATAAGATACGGCTGGCCAGCTTACAGAGAGAATTCATATCCTCAAGTGTTTTAGTCTGGAGAAATAGGGTCCTTAAAGTAATTCCTGGACTTGTGGGCTGCTGACTGTGCATATAAAGATGCCTGCGGGCAAACACAGGATTCCGTGTAGCCTTCCTGCAGCTTGAGATGACAAAGTCCATCCTGTGAGAATTTTATGCGTCTGGCACCAAGCCTGGCTTGTACTGCTGGCCCTCGGTGTTTAAAATAAACATATTCCGAAACACAGAAATCTGAAAAGTAGTGAACTGCAGTAGGAACTTGTGTTGCAATTTGACATCCCAGAACAGTTAAGACAACATAGTACTTGTCAAAAACAAGAGGCCTTTACAGCTTCAGAGGGGAGGAGAGAGTTTCCAAAATATCAAAGTGCTGGTTAAAGCATCCCTGACTGCTTTTCCGTTAGCCACTGCAGTGGGATTCTCTGGTGTTACAGCTAGTTAGTTTTTATTTCAAAGTGAAGTACCCTGTAAGGGTACGACGGGAAAGATGCATTTCAGAGTTTGAGACTGGCTTTTAACTCCTCGCTCGAAGCGGAGGCAGCCATGTGGCAGCTCTCTGAAAGCTGTTGGGTGACCTGGATGTGGTGCCCAAACCACGTGCAGGTCAGGCCAGAGGAGGCTGTTCCCGCTATAAAGTGGTTTGAATGTAGTTCTGTAATCTGACACTTTCTTTTTATCAGGGATCGACGTAGAGCAAGTCTCTGTTGTTATCAATTTTGACCTCCCTGTGGATAAAGATGGAAATCCAGATAATGAGACTTATCTGCACCGGATTGGACGTACAGGTCGCTTTGGGAAGCGGGGACTGGCTATTAACATGGTGGACAGCAAGCACAGCATGAATATTCTCAACAGAATCCAAGAACATTTCAGTATGTACCCACAGACTTTCTCTAAAATTAGATGTTATTTCTGCAGAATTTTGACTAGCTGTATACTGAGCTAGTCAGATACCCAGATCTCATGGGTATTTGTCAAGCCTTAAACTGACCGCAGAAGAGCACATCAGCTGCATTTTGTGTGATGTCACTTAGGATTGTGAACTGCTACATATGATAGGAGCAGAAATCAGTCGTCTGCTGGCTACCTAGATAGTCCTTAAAATGGATGTCCCAGAGACGGGGAACGTTTGAGTATCCTGATGTGCCTTTAATAAAAGAATAAAGTTTTATGTTGTAGTTTTAAAACCTGACTGAATGTTTCATGGATAAACCTGAACTCCTCAAGACCAGCTAAAGAAAGCAGCTTTCCCTTCTCTGTTCTGTGTTACGAAATCTGACTTATCTCTCATCTTTCCCAGACAAAAAGATAAACAAATTGGATACTGACGACTTGGATGAAATTGAGAAGATAACTAACTGAAGAACAGCTGCTGGAACTGGTGTGGACCCTGCTGTGGAAGCTCTCCCACTACAATTGGATCAGCGTTCAGATTGGCACGCCTCTCAGCTAGTCCCGACAGGACTCTTTAAGATATGAGTACACAAAAATTACCTCATTTTAAAAATTGCAGTTGGACTTCAAATTGTGCAACTATGGGGAGGAAGAGGAAATGTTTACAGAAGCTTTTGACATTTCTTAGTTTAGCCTTAAAACGGGAAGATCTTCTGAAATCTAAGAAACACACTTGCTAAAAAATGGGCAGTATGTAATTATCTAAAACAAATCTTAAAAATAAAAAAGCTTTATTGCCTTTAATTGGAATGAAGTTCAGCATTACCCTGATCAGTTAAAATTCAACAGCTGAATATATAATAGACATTGTAAAGAAAAAAAAAAGAAACACAAAGAAAAAAAAAAACCACAAAAAAATCCAAACAAGGCAGCTGGTTTTTGGCTAAGTACTCAACTTGTACAAAATAGGACGTCATTCTCTTTGGCGCTCCCCTGAGCTCTTTGAGACTCATTTCTGGCTTCCTGATGGATTTGCCCTGCTTTTCCTTATGTAAGTTGTCCTGAGGATGTCTCCAGTAGCTCATATGCGCAAACACAGGTGCCGTGTTGCTTTTGCTGGGCAGTATTTTCTTTTAATTTGTCCTTGGTTCGTTAGACTGGCCACTCTACGTAAAGCGGTGCCGTGGTGACAGTGCTTAAGTACATGCTCTAGAAGTTCATCCAAAGTGTTTAACCTCACCAAGGTAGAGGTGGGTGGGGTGTGGAGAGAGGGGCAGTATGAAGGGAACTGTACTAATTAATTTTCTGAGTAAATTCACCTCCATAAAATACTAATGCCTGTTGGAGTGGGGGTCGGTCACCTTAAGCAGGTGGTGCCAGTTCTAAGATGCTGCTGTGAAGCTCAGCGTGAATAGTGTACAGAACTGCTGGGCTTCACTAATCAGTAGTAGGAATAAAGGAAAAGAAATGATAGATTGTATTGACCAAAAAAAATACCTTTAGGACACCAAATTTCCCTGCTACAGTATGTTTCAGTACCAGAGTTTTGAGTTAAATTGCTCAGCCGAATTGCAGACGGGAAGCGTTCCACTTTCATTGTGCTCATAGTGCAAAACAGGTCATGAGTCCCTCGCCCCAGGGTGATCCTTGCCGGAGAAGGATTGATTTGCAACTTCTGTGCTCGGGTCTTTAGTTCGGCTGGGACCATCCTCGTGCGCACAACTGAAAGCCTGTGGGTTGTTCCCCCAGCCCGGTTTCCAGGAGGAGGCAGCTCCTGAACTAGAACTTAGGGTGCACAGCTCTTTTTGGGGAAAATGGGACATGCGTGGGCAGCCATCGGCCTGCTACTCGGTGCAGGAATCACTTAAAAACAAATGTATAAATTGTAAATTTAACTAAGAATTTTCTTTGCAATTTTGGCCATCATATTCTGTTCAACGACAGGAACATGGATCCTTTTACCAAGTAAAAAAAGGCTCATTTAAAATGTACCTAAAATTTTAGGAAATTGTGCACCCTTTTATCAATTTGTATAAAGGCTTTAGTGAAAAAAAAAACCAACTGTTAAAATTAAACTTTTTGTATTCTGGGGTGTATCTATTTTTATTCTGTTGGAAACCTATTTAAAGTGGCAGGTGAGTGAGTGCTTGCGTGTCGAGTGGAAGACTTGTTTCAATCACCTACTTTAATAGTACAGCTGAATGACCTCGTGACAGCAGAGTACTGGGTTGAATTGTCATGAAAGCTGCTGCTGGTCCTGTGTGCTGTTTCTAATGTACTTTTAATTGGAATAAAGAACACATACTGAACGATGCCTCCGCTAATTTCTTGCGTGAATACTTTGTTGTTTGAAAGCCTCAGGTGAGGACGTTCCTAGCCTGGAGTCCTGGTGAGTTTTCTATTTATGATCTTCTCAAAGCATCCTGTGACACACTGAACTTCACCTGATTTAATGCTGAAATTCTGAAATTCTTTTTAAGAGTTTCCACAAGGAAGCTCGTTAAATGATACCACACAGTAAGTGAGGTCAGATAAATACTGTTCTTCCCCCCATAGTGTTTCTTGTGCTGGACTGAGCAATTGCTGCTAAGAACTCCCCTGCATGCACACTGTGAGACTTTGGAAGGGAAGAGAAGGAGAACGGGGAGAGAAAGGAGGTGTCTTCCCTGCACTGTGCTTGCACAGATCAAGACTTGATGTGGTTTTTAGAAAAGGAAATAATTAAAGTGCACATCTTTGGAGATGGCTGTAGCCTGCATGAGTCAAAGAACTAAGCTCTCTTCATTCAGCTGTATCTTAGATGGAGATACTCGGGAGGAATATCCTCCAGCATGAGAAGTGCTGGCCACTGTGATCCAGGTTACTTTTGTTCTGCTGTTGGTTAAAGCTTCAGCCCCTGTACGCTCTCAGAGCTGCGTGGCAGTCACCGTGTCTCTGTGGTTAGCAGCGGACAGTCACTGATGCAAGGGGTTTCCTTCTTTGCTGGGACCCTGTATTTAATACAGCGCAGAGATACAAAGTGCGAAGGCACAGGCAAGATGGTGTGGGCGGCAGCTGACCAGCCAAAGACTGGTTTGGGCAGTCCCCAAGACATTTGCTGTCAAAATAACGGCATTTCTTGTTTAAGAGGAGATGGTGATGGCTAAACCTCCAGTTCACAGAAATCATTTTAACTTCAAGTTTCCACCTAGAAGGTTTTATTGGTTGTCCTACCACACAGTATGAAAACACTCTGAAGCTTAGGAGTAACAGCATACACAAAATCACTTAATGCTGACTGAAACACAGAAAATGGTTCCTGTCCTGGAACTAAGCAAAATACTGTGCTCCCCACTGAGGTCTGATTAAAAGCGCCCGTATGTTTTGATATCCTGGTCTCCCTGAAGACAGGGACTGCTACTGTGCAATTACCTTCGCCCGCAGTAGCATGTAACACCATTTCATCAGGTACTGTTTTTGTAAAGGTGCTGGACCCCCAAGACGTGCTTTAGAAGGAGATGCTACGCTCGGTCAACACCAGGATCAGCCATCCACTACTAGTACTGTTCCGAGTTGGTTTGGCAATTACACTGACGTTAAAAACTGTTTGGTTCACCTCAAAATATTTAAACTAGCATGGCAAATGGTCCACTTTTTGAGTAGATTGAATTATTGCCTTTGAACCATAAGAATTTCCAACCTACATCTTTTTTTTTTTAGCACAAGCACATAGTGTCTATATAAAACCTGCCAAGTTACCCTACCAGCCATTTTTAATGACGGTTTAGTAAAATACAGTCTACTGCCTGAGCCAATTCCTCAGTCACATCCAATTAATATATTTTTATTTATATTCTTATAAATTCTTATTTAAGAATTCTGAAAGCAGCACTTGCTTTCTCGGACTGACTCATTTCAGTGTAAAAGTGTTTGGTAACATCCCAGCTTAACTATCCAACTATTCTTATCTATGGATCACGCGAGTTGAATGAGAAAAGGAAAAATAAGTAGAAAATCCTGCCGCTCACCAGTACAGCCAAAATAATAAATATTTGTTCTTAAAACAGTGATGTGGTCACACTCTTAAAAGCTGCACTGAGGTTATCCAGAAAGAGCCAAGCCCTCTCGGGTTAACATGATATTACTGTTCTTTCCAGATGGTTTTCAGGTTTGATCTCCTTTTCAGTCACTCTTGAGAAGATGTTTAGGATGATGATAACCTGCTGAAGATGGTCCTCCAGAGTAAAACAGTTCTGTTTCTACCTTCCCAAACAGGTAGCTCTGATTCCAGATCCGCTCTGGGAAGCGGTACCTTCCTGAAATGTGGAAAAGCACAAGGGGAGAGGTCTTGGAAACGTCAGTCTTCGCAGAACATCAGCAATTTCAAAAAAAAAACCCAAAAGGCCAAAAGTTGGTGGTGCTCAGGAAGCAATTTGTGATGGCACACGTGAAAAAAGCAGCTATCTACGTAGCACGTACTGCACCTGCAATACACATAGACACAAGTCGGCTTCAAGGGGAATTCTTGGAAGATGACAAGATGAATAAGTAGGAGGAGGCCCAGGAAACATCAGAATGTCAGTTTTTTGGAAGAAGTAATACATCCCGCTCAGCAGAACAACCCACGGCGGCGTGGCGGTGTCTCTGCACGCCTAAAGATCCGCGTCATGCTGCTCTTCCTGTCGGATGCACAGCACGGACTTGTGGAGAATCCCACATTCATGGATGGACCTCGTGAGGTCAGAGAAACTCCTTCGGGGCACCTCCATCGTTTCAACACTGCAGTGTTTGTATTTGGCCGACATTTTCTGTTCTGCCACAGCAAGGACCATCTGGAGACTGTCGGTGGGCTTGAAATGATGTTCAAATCTCTGACCAGAGGGAGATCGAATAGCGAGCAGCAAGTGCGACTCTTCTTTTGGCGGCTTTTCCAAGTTTTCCAAACTTAAAGTCGTTGTCGAAGGGCTCTCTTGTCCCATTTTCCTTCCTGGCTTTTCAGGAGGGCTCTGCGCGTGTGAGCCTTCTGCATCAGGGACATCGCTTTCCAACAATAGGCTGGCAGATCCTTGTTCTCCAGAAAGAGTTTTGGTTTTCTGAGCGTCCTCCTCCGCCCCCCTCACTTTCAGCCGGTCGGTCTGTTCGGCTACCGCTTCCACAGCCCCGCTCCCCACGCCCTTCTGGCCGATGGAGGGGAGCACCCTGTACTTGTTCAGGGAAGAGGAGGTCCTCAAAGGCACTTGCTGCAGGAGCTCTGGGATTTCCTTGGGAGACACCTGGCCGGATGGGAATGCCAGTTTTCTGGACGATGCTCTCCGGCTGTTCACTAATTTGTGGGGAGCTGCTGGTGGCGGGGCAGGTGGCACTCGGCAAGGACAGGCTTCCACGCTCTGAGAGTAATTGAAGCTTGGCCTCGTGCGTCCCTTGGCAGATTTTGGCCTGGTGACGTGCATGTTGACGGCGTTTGTCCACAGGAAAATGGCTGTTGTGCTTGAAGGGAAGTAGCAGTGAGATGGTGCTAAGTTCAGGAAAGCCACTGTGGCCATTGCTTCTCAGGGCACCTGCGGACAGGGTTGCAGAGGGAGAAGTTACAGGAATTGGCCAGGAAGCTTCTGGAGAGCATAATGTCCCTATAGCTCCCACTTTTGTGCAGCATGTCAGCTAATAATAGCAATAAATCTCGTGCATCACTGTGTAGGCAGGCAGCAATCCTACGGTTCAGTAACGGCTGAGTCAGAGGCAGTGGGATATGAGCATTTATAGCTGCTGGCTTTGTCAGGGATTGTTTAAAGTTGACCCAGAGCATCGGGAAGTTGTGCCCTTCCCAACTTACAGAAACTTTATGATGGAAAGAACAGAAACATTTTTTTTCTGAAGCTGGAAACTCAGTGAAAATGGGACATGAGTGAACTTCAAAGCATAGATCTGGCCTTTTCGCTGTTCCTGCAGTGACAGATTAATTTCTCATTGCGGACTTTCAGGTAAGACTGACCGCATTTCACTTTTTAAAAATCTCAGAAGACCTTTGAGATCAAATAAGTCTGGTTCAACACAGAGAAACCCATTCTGACTCCTCCCGTGACCAAAAGCTGCTTAACAGAGATCGATATCAACTCCCTGTTAAAGATGAAGCCCCATTCTGCTGTGTGTTCCCCAACTTCAGCTGCACTCAGACCACTCATGCTTTACCAGGACAAAGACATCCAAAAGCCCAGACAATCTGGCCACAACTTCACAACAGCATTTTGCAGAAGTGCGACAGGGTCACACACCTCCTCTTCCTCTTCTGTGGTTTGCATAGCAGGATTTGTAAGGGGGTAAAAAAAGTTTCAACTTTGATTGCCTGTTATTCTCCAGTAATGATAAAGTCAGACTCGCCTGCTGCTCATCACCCCACAACAAACAAACAAAGAGAAGGGAACAGCCACTGTGGTTGTTACACAACCTTTTGCCAGCGATCTGTTATTTAACGCTTGGTTTCTCCTCCTCCGCAGTGCAATGGAAGCGCTCAGCAAGCCAGTGCTGAGCAAAGCCAAGGCAGAGCCCCAGCACACAGGCACGCCCCAACCAGCACCAGTACGGAGCTGCTGGGGGACAGAGAGATCTGTCCTTCAGTAAGCCTCAAGCAGAGCTACAGACAGGGACACACCACCCAAGTCACACATCAGAGTGTCCTTGGAGCCTGGGGGAGGGGGAGGGTGCCTTTTGTGTACGGCCTCCAACAAATACACTCCAAGGCAACAAGCTGTAGTTCCGCATCCTCTGAAGAGGAACCCCCTGAGCGCATTGGAGCACTTGCCAGATATCAGCAGTTATACTGCCAGTTCAAAGAACAAAAACCCCAAACCAATGAACCTGCCTGAAGCCACGCCAGGAACCTCCTGAGCAAGGGCCTGTACTGCTTCACCACAGTGCATAGTAGACGTTTTGCGTGAGGAGCTGTTTTAAATACAGTGTGTTTTATGTTCGGGTGCCTGGCTGAGGGGCTGGGATGAGGAACTGCAGTCAGGGAGCCCTAACATGGTGACCCCAGCACCTGGTCCTACAGCACAGTCCCAGCCCCACAGCATTGCCCAGCTTCCAGCAGAGCCCTCAGCCCCACAACTAAGCCTAGTCCTGGCCTCACAGCATAGGCCCGGCCCCGCAGCCAGGCCCCGGCCCTGTAACCCATCTCCACAGCCCCCCGGCCAGGCCCCAGCCCTGTAACCCATCTCCACAACCCCCCAACCAGGCCCCGGGCCCGCCGCCCCTCACCTGCCGCCTCGGGCCTCCCGCCCCGCCGGCAAACACAGCCGCGTTGCCACGGCGACCGCCCCACTTCCGGTCTCTCGCTAGGCCCCGCCCCGCAACCACAGAGAGGAGTTGGCTGGAGCGCCGCCCGCCGCGGTCCTCCAGCCGCCATGTTGCTGCTCGGGTACCGTAACCGGGCCGGGGAGCGGGCGGTACGGCTGGGAGCGCCGGGCCTGGGCTGCCGTGCGGGCTCTGCGCGGGGACTGGGCCTCGGCCGCAGCGGGCCCTGTCCCGGGCAGCGGTCCCAGACCCTGTAGCTGAGCGCAACGCCGGGGTCGGCCCTGTCCCTCCCGCAGGAGCCCTCGTTTCCCCCACCCCACCCAGAGCCGAACCGCGCCGTCCGCACCCCGCTCGAATGGCAATTTTCCAAAATAATTCCAAAAGAAAATGGAATTTTTCTTTTTAAATCCTGAAAGTTTAAAAATACGGTGTATAATGCCCTCTCGTCAGCAAACGCAGCAGGAGGGGAGCAATGGGAGTCGGTTTTAACCCCCCCATGACAGGAGTTTCACGGCAATGCGATTAAACCGCTTGACCTGAGCGATCACTGAACAAAACTGGACAAATAAACACCAAAGCGTTCAGTTTCGATGAGAACGCCTTTAAAAAAATGACACTTTGCAACCAAGATGCCAGCCGGGCACCCACTCCAGGGGGGGAGTCCCCACCGCCCGGGCTGGGAGCGACCCGCCTTCGCTGTGGGACCAGGCGCCGGAACGCTGGCGTTTCCATCTCTCCCCGTTAATCCCTGTTCAAACCCGCTTCTAGTTAACCAGATGCTTCTCCCGCTAACAGATGCCCACCAAAGGCAGCAAGAAACAAGCAATAATTAAGATAACTTATCTACCATCAAATGGGGAATCTCCACCCTGAGGACAGGGGAAGATCAAGGCATACCCGCGCGCTAAAAAAGTAAGAAAACCGTTGCCTATCAGCTCGTCCCATCCACGGGATGTTCAGCGATACCGCACCGAGGACACGTGCTTGGCAGATCAAAGCTGCGGGCGTATTGACATTTCAGTAAGGCCCTGAGCAAACAGACCCGCGGGTCGATACCCCCAAAGTTCCGTATTTCCAACGAGATCATCACTTCCACGGGTGGTTTTTTAAGCCCTCGGGTTTCTGGCTCGATTGAAGAGAGGGTTTAGCTTCGCGTGCTCACTCTCCTCAGATACTCCGCAGGGAGGGAGGGCGTAAAATGAGGGGATTTGGTTAAATCCACCTGTGGATCCCCAGTCTGCGTGATTGCAGCCCTCTGGTCTCTGTTTCGGCCCCTGGTCGGTGCCTTTCACGCAGGTTTAGCCAAACTCCACAGCAAAAACTCAGGAGATCGGGGCCGGCTTTCCCCATCAGCAGCAAACCTGCCCCGAAGGGCAAGGACCTGCAACGCCAAAGCACGCAAGCACGAGCGGTGCAGATAATGAACACCTCAGTGGGGAAAATCTTCTCTAACAAAAGTTTTTTGTGGATGAGATGGGAAGGGGATGCTTAATCATCAGGGACGCCGCGGTTTTAAAAGTCCAGTGGGGAAAGCAGGGGGTCTGGCCATCAGCGTGATGCCCATCGGTTGGCACCGTGGCATTTCGAGGTGGTTAAGCCCCTCGGCACGCCTGAGTAGGGAGGCAGGCGAGCTGTTGCACCCATCCTTTCCTTATCACGCTTGGATGGCTTTTTATTCCACTTGGCAGCAGGAAATAAAAGGTTAGAGGGAAGAAAAGCCCCGGGACAGACATCTCTGCCAGCCTCGGAGGGCAGCCGGGAGGTGACGTCTCGTCTCTTCCGGCGAGCAGCTTTGGCGGCTCCCAGGAAATTCAAGAAGGGATTTTCTTCATGAATACAGAGCCCTGAGCCATGTTCTCACAATCCCCCCCAATCTTCCCTAGAATTGTGGTTAATTACTGAGGGTGGAGCCCTGCATGCGCGACTGATACCGGGAGTTTGTGTGTGTGTTTGCTCTCGGCCCCACAGTTTCAAGGGAAGATAGCAGCTTTTGTTTCTTATCTCCTCCGGTTTTCTGCCTCCCTTGTGTCTTTGTATCATATCTCAGTTATAGTGATTAAATAAACTGTATTCAAAAAGCATTCCAAGTTGGGTTTCCATGGCCTCTCCAGCCTTCCCTGCTGCTGATTTAATTTCGCAGACCCCTTGGTCGCGCAGTCCCGGAGTCTCCCATGCCCTGAGGGCAGGAGAGGAGAACTACAGACCCACAAAATGAGACCGCAGCAGTCACCATCGTCCCTTTGCCTCCCCTTGCCGCTCGGCGTGGCCAGATATGGATGCAGACATGGATTTGAGGGGGCAATTGCAAGGGAAAAACCCAAGAGAAACCTGCTTTGGGATAACACCAAGGCCAAAGTGCCGCCTCTGCAGCTGGAACAAGGATGCAACGACCTCTGCGGTGCCAGCTCTGCACCTCCTGGGCATAAACCGCTTCCGTCCTGTCTCTCCAGCCACCGAACTCCACGGCATTTAAAACCACGGCCAAGATCTCAACTGGCCTCATCCAGAGGCCGCGTCGGCCCAAGATGGAGACGGCTTTGTTGCCCAGACGACGAGCAGCAGTGAGGTGACAGAGGGAGCGTTGTCACTGGTGTCACAATGCTGTGGGGAATCTAGTGTTTCTTGGGAAGGATGGGAACCTTCTCCTTTACCAAGGGGCTGCTCGGCGAGCCCAGCTCTGCGCTGAATACTGCCGTCAGCGCAGATAGAGGAGGGGGTGGACCCCGCCATCTATATAAAGCAAACCCACTAAGCCAGCAGTCTCGGAGCTGCAAAGTCCAGGCGGGGTAAGGAGAGGGGGGATTTTATTGCCCTCTCATTTCATCAGGCAGCTTGGGGGGCGGTGGTGGGAGGCTGCAGACGGTGAGCTTCTCCATCAGCCCTGGGCAGGACAACCACTGTGTCCCTGCACACATCCCTGCCCAGCGCCGCATCCCAAAACCAGAGTCGAAGGGCCTGCTGGGCGTCAGCCGTGTGCGGTCGGGCACGGCGATGCCCTCCCAGCGCTGCACATCCACGGGGACACCGATGTCACCGCACGGTGCTGCCAGGGCGCACCCGACCGGCTCCGTGCCCCTGGTGTGGGCACAGGGCAGCGTCTGTCCTACCCCGGGGTGCTGCTCATCGCTTGCCTTTGCCATTTCCTCCCCCAGGGCCAGCCCGAGGATGAAGAATCTCCTCTTTGCCATGCTCTTGGCTTGCGGTAAGTGCCCGGGTTTCACCAGGCCAGACTGGGATCTTGTCTGCATGGCAAAAAACACGTACAAACCCAGAGTCTGTGCACAGTTCAGGTTTTTGCTTAGATTTTGCAGTTTCTCTCTAATGCTTTGTGTAGCACTGCTGTAGTCCTGGAGTTCTTCGTGATGGTGAGGCTTTGGGATGCTCAGATCCGTATCCATTTTAAGAGACCCTGGAGCCTGTCTTCACCCACTTTCCTGCCTGTGCCAAGCCCACGGCTGATCCTGGCAATGTGGCGTTGCCGTCTGCAGGACACAAGCGTGGCACAGCCTGTATGGAGAGCAGTAATATCTTCTGCCAGACTGAATCTGCAGAAACCAGGCGTAATCCTGAGGGGGGCTTTTGGGGCTTCTCATGGTTCACATGCCTGAAAGGATGTATTTCTAGCAACGCCAGACTTATTTAGTTCCTCTGCCCGGTGCGAGGTGCAGGGAATGCTGCCAGCCTCCTTGCTCCGCATCAGCATGAGCCTGTCCCTCTGTCCCTCCGCAGGGCTGCTGCTGGCTCGCGGCAGTGTTTTGGAGCTGGAGCGGATGATCAAGTCAGCCACGGGGAAAAGCGCCCTGCTCTCCTACAGCTGGTACGGGTGTTTCTGCGGCATCGGGGGCAGAGGGACCCCGGTGGACTCCACTGACCAGTGAGTACCTGGAGAAGCATTGCCGCTCGCCGCCCTGGTGCAGGGTGCGTGGGGGTCCCTAAAGCAGCTCCTGGCTGGCAGCCTGCCGGCACTGGCGTGCTCCAAGAGGGGGTTCTGCACCGTTACCCAGCCACGTATGCTGCTGCCTTGTCATCCCCTCCTCCCGGTCACCTTAAATTTGAGGCTGGACCTTCCTTTACCTTCCAAGGACAGTGAGGGAGGGCTGGGGGCAGCGGTTTGAGGCCGTGTGTCCCACAGGTGCTGCCTTGCCCACGACTGCTGCTACAGGAGGCTGCGAGAGGACAAGTGCAGACCCCTGATAACCCCCTACTACTTTGATGTCACCGACGGAGACATCGTCTGCAGTGAGTATGGCTGAGTGGGGGGTCCCATGAAGGTGGGGAACCAGCTCTTCTCCCCACGACCCCCCAGCCCCACAGCAGGGAGGGCATCTCCCTCGGGGATGAAACCAGCCTGACGCCCAGTCGGGTGTACATAGGAGGTGTTGCAAGGGATGTGAGCAGGCTGGAGAGGAAGAGCACCATAGCACGATTCTTTATGTGCTTCCCCTGGGCTGCTCCAGGCATCAGGGGTGCTCCAAGGGCACCCCATCACAGATGCCAGCTGGAAAAGCCACTGCAGAGCACTGTGTTTCTTCCCCTCAGGTAACGAGCAGAGCTGGTGCAAGAGAGAGACCTGCCTGTGCGACAAGGCAGTGGCTTCGTGCTTCGCGAGCACTTTGGATTCCTACAATAAATCCTACCGCTTCTATTTCAAGCTGAAATGCCAAGGAAGTAAGCTGCAGTGCTGAGGAGGAGAAATCTGCACCCAAGTTTGCAGATATTGACTTGCTTTCCCCATTGCTACAGCAAGAAAAGCCCAATATGGGGGCTGAACAGAGCTGGAGCCATCAAGGCTCCCCACAAGGTGATGCTCAGGGTGGGAAGGGCATTCACACATTACGGATGGAGATCCCCCAGTTCCCAGAAAGATACATCAGCTTCTATTTTTTTGTCCCTTCCTCCTTGCTTTTCTCTCTTGTTTTCATTTCCCAGCAAAGATAATTGAATAAAAGGTATTCAAAATTATTCTCCGTAGTGTTTTTCTGTAAGAGCCATTGAGATTGAGGCTGTGCGATGGTGGCATCTGGGCTGCCGAGTTTGGGGAACACTTTTGCATCTCACACCAGCTGCCTGACACCCCAATACTTTCAAGTTCCCAACAGCAGACCAAAAAATCCAAAGGTCCAATGGCAGCTGTAATTCACAGCCAGTTATTTGTTCCTTCCCTGATCAGGTCTGTCCTGCTGCAGAGCAATGTTGCTGCTGCTGGATCTCTGCTACGGAGAAGCACTTTGCGTCAAGGAATGGGGAAAAATAAATACTACCAAGTAAAACTCCCTGGGGTTTGTTAACCCCCAGCGGTGAGCCCTGATGGCAGTCAGGTTTTTTAGCTTCTCCCAACAGCCCTTCCTGCTAGCTGAACTCACTCCCAGAGCTAAAACTCAGCGGTGCATTAAGGGGCAGGCAAGATAAAGCCAAAAGATATTTTTGCATGAATAATGGAAGTGGGAAAATGTGGGAGATGATTTGAGGTTCTCTTCTGACACTTAGGTGGCCAAAATTAAGGCTGAAGAATGGTTTTCCGTAGAGGAGAGAAGTTTTCAAAGCCCCATCCATCCCAAGGCAGATGCTTATGTAGGGGATCAGTTAAGTTGGTGACTAAATGGTTTCTCCATAAGGGATGAGTTCTGCATAGGTGTTGCAATGAAGAAGTGGAAAAATCATACAGAGATAAACAACCTGAAGTTGCATTAACTCATCCCAAACCATCCATTTCGCTTCGTTCTCTTCTCACAGTGGGCGAGCGTTTAACCATCCAGTATCTGCATAACCCCATGTTTCTGTTTCTGGGAACTGCACGTTTAAGGATGCTTTTATTGTTGCCTATATACTTTTCCCAGAACCAATAACTCACCCTGAACTGCCTTTGCAGCGTGGCCGAAGGACAGCTCCCAAACCGTACGACCCCTTGAAAACCCCAACCCGCTTCGTTCACGGCTGCCGGGATGTAACAGCTGAATCAGAGCTATTATTTCCCCTGCCAGGTACGGCACCGTGGTGCTGGGGAGGGTGGAGAAAAAGGTCCTCAGGCATCTCCAGCCAGGGGCAGAGCATGTTGACTTCCTCCTCGGGCTGGAAATGTCACTGCATTTCCTGCTCATGTTGCCCAGTGACGGCCCCCGTGCGTGGGGTACGGAGCCGGGGCGTTGGGGGGATTTCTAGCATTCCTGTAAAGGGGAAGGACGGTGCCTTCTCCTTTGCAGAAAAGCCCAGTCAGCAAGATTTGGGCAAAACCAGTATCCGACAGCGGGGAGCAAACCCTATATAAAGAACGCCCTGCCAGCAGCAGGGCTCTGCAAGCAAGCAGCAGCTTTCCCGAGGTAAGCGGGGATGAAGGAACGCTTTCCCTCCCTTTCCTACTTTAACCAAAAGCCACGGTGGAACAGAGAGTGAGGTCCATGCCAGGAAAGCAAGAGCAAAGGAGAGGCTATCTGAGATGCCAGCCCAGAAGCAGAGCGGCGGGGTGCAACCCTTGAGGGCCGGTCATTCCTTTGACTTTTCTTCCTTTCCCTGCATTTTGCTTTTTCCCACCCCTCTGCCACCCGATTCCCATCGCTTCCGATCACCAACGCAGCAGTGCTTTGTGCCGAAGAGATGGCGAAGGGCCCATCCTCGTCGCCCTCATCTCCCCTAACCCCTGAGGTGGGGAGCATCTCTGCCCCCAGAACAAGGAGGGGAGTAGAAAAGTGCTTGATAGAATGGGGAAATGATTTGGTTTCCTCTCCCAGGGCTGTCAAGAAGATGAACTCTCTCCTCGCCTTTGCTGTGCTGTTTGCCTGGGGTAAGTGTCCTCGCTTCCACCCATGCCATGGCTCTCCATGCAGTTATATCCCTGGCAATCTGGGCCAGGCTGGTGATTTCTCAACCTCTCCCCATCACCACCTCTCCCAAACACGCAACAACTCTCCTGCACCGAGCTGGGAAGAAGTGTCCTCTCCATCGCACCTACTCATTCGTAAGACATCACCAGCCTGGTACCAGTTTGGGGGCCGGAGGGGTGCAGGGATGCTGCTGGGGAGCCGGGTGTCAGTGTGAGCCCCACTGATTTCCCCCCCTAGGCTTGTCCCCGGCTCACGGGAGCCTCTGGGAGCTGCACAAGATGATCACGAAGGTGACGGGGAAAAACGCCTTGCTGCATTACTCCTCCTACGGCTGCTACTGTGGTGTGGGGGGCAGAGGGCGGCCCAAGGATGACACAGACAGGTAAGCACGCACTCAAAAATCTCCCTGCCTGAACACATCCTTGCACAGCTTCAAACTTGGGGGTAGGGGGGGGAAAAAACCCCAAACCCATGAGCTCCCATACAGGTGCTGCCAGCTGCATGATACCTGCTACGACAACCTCCTGATCTATGGCTGCAATGGCAAGAAGCAGGGCTACCACTACGACTGGCACGACGGCAGCCCCTCCTGCAGTAAGTAGGACCCTGGCAAAGGGGGTGTCAGCCCCACCGAAAGCCCGGTCTGACCATGGGCCTCCCTCTGCCTGCAGGAGAGGGCTCCTGGTGCGCCCAGCTCTCCTGCGAGTGCGACCGCAGCCTGGCCCTCTGCCTCCAGCAAAGCATCAAGAGCTACAGCAAACGCTACCGCTTCTACCTCAGGCATTGGTGTCGGTGATGGAAGCTGGGATGCGGGGCCAGAGCGTGCATCTGGATTGCCTGACACCCCTGCCTGCACGGACCACGTTAGTGCTGCTGTAAATTTAATCAATGTGAAAATAAAAAATGCGTTAAACCACTCCAGTCCTCTGTGAGCTGCTGCTGGGCAGAGAGAGAAATCCCCATAAACACTCAATGTCATCCTCCCCAAACTTTGCAAAACCTCGGTCTCGGCCCCTGCGTCACTCCGGGCTGTAGCCCATGGGGAGAGGGAGGCTTGGCCGGCGAGGGAAGGGGCGTAGCATAATGTGTTTTTGGGACAGACGAGTCGTTTCAGCACTCCCAGTTCAGAGCCTGCGGGCTGGACACGGAGGGCAGCCTCTCCCTGGGAGGACGGGCTGGCAGCGAGGACGCGGAGCCGGAGCGATCCCCCGGTGAGCGACTCCCACCCTCGCCCTGCTGCTGCAGTGGGGCGGTTGCATTGCTGCTGCGGAAATGAAAATCCGGGGGGGATGCTGGGAGGAGGCAGCAGGCATGCTGCTTTCTGCTGTTTTCCACGCCGGTAGATGAAGTGTCCTTGCTTTCAGATACAAACTCAGCTGGGAAGCTGCAGCCCCAGGGCGATGGCTGCACTGCTGCTGCAAAGCCGTGCCCTGGGTGCCGAAAGTGGTGGGGTGGGAGGTGGGAGATGCGCGGGTGGTGGGACAGCTGCAGAAAGCATTTGCATCTGGCCAAGAGGCAGCAACACAGATGCAAGTGGGCACGGCTGCCTTCCTCCCTCTGAATTTCGGGGCAATTTGACCTGCTTTCAGAGGGACAAGGTTTGCACAGCAGTGTCCGTCGACCGACCACACTGCCTGGCTGAGTCTGCCGCCTGTTTCTCCTCCCAGGCCCCGCTGAGAGGAAGATGAAGGTCCTGCTGACACTGGCGGTGCTGTCCGCCTGCAGTAAGTGCAGCCGTTCCCTGACGCACGGACGGGGGTCAGGCTGCAACTCCACATCAATGCGGGAAGCATCCCCAAACCCCCCGGGCATGCCATGGGGAGCCCCCCAGCAAAGCTCTCCTCTCCCCTCTGGTTCCCTGGGCCTCATTTCTGCGTATAACTTGCAAAAATCCCGTTTTCTGGTCACTCTAGGTGTGTTCACGGCTCACGGGAAGCACCCCCGCACGTTCGCACCAGGACTCGAGGGAAGCACCGTAGGAAATCTGACTGCCCAAGCCTGTTACTCGGGACAGGGCAGCAGCGGCACGTCAATGGACTGGTACAAGCAATGCTGCCCAGGATGGCTAACGCTGGCCCCGGGAGGGCTAACGCTGGCCCCGGGGTAACGCTGGGGCTTGTGAGCAAGCCCAGCAGCATCCTCTGAAGCTTTGCAAAATGCAGACCAGGCAATGGGCAGCAACAGAAGGGAACAGGTTTTAGGGAAGCGGGGAAAGCAAGGCAGCGTTCAACCCTCATTCCAGCCTGGCAGGCAGTAGGGTCGTGCCAGCGACAGCTGCCTGAAGTCAACGGGATGGCACTTGGAGGAGAGGGACAGTCCCGAAGCCAGGATGCACAAGGGCTGGCGGAGCTGGGCAGGGGTTGTGCGGGGAAGCACAGAAGAGGCTTAGTGTGGGAACAGGGAAGAGCAGCTCCAGGGTAATTCAGAGCTGGAGGAGTATGCGAATGCTGCTGGCTTTCCCCACCCTGCCTGCAGAGCCTGTTTCAGGTAGGTTAGAAGCAGCCACTGCCACGTTTCGGCTGAGGCCGGGCTCTCCTTCTCACTGCAGGTGCTGCCTGCGCCGTGCCTGCTGCTACGCCAGGCTGGCTGCGCGGCGGTGCCGCGTGGGACCGATCCAGCCCCTCTCGGTGCCCGGGGCAAGAATCCCCACCTGCCGTGAGTCTCCGCAGTCGCGGTTCGGGACGCCTTTCTCCTGACCATCTCCCTCATTTGCGGTGCCCTTTTTGGGGCAGCACCCCAGGGATCATCCCTAAAAGAAGGTCTCAGATGTGCTTTCTCTCCGGTCCCCGCAGGGTCTGGGACCTGGTGCCAGAGAGGCGCCTGCCGATGCGATCGGGCAGCCCAGTTCTGCCGGCTGCGCAGCCAGCGGCTGTTCCGGCGTCGCAGCAAGTGCCGGGGACGAGCCGGGCAGTGTTGAAGCAAAAGGGCTTTTTGCAAAACCACCTCCAATCTGGTAAGAAAAGGGATGTAGGAGCATTTCCCCATCCTGGCAGGTCTCCTCCTCGGGGCTTTTTGGCTTCAACACAAGGACAACAACCCTCTCGTGAAGTTGCATCATTATACACTGGATCCGAGGAGGGAGAGCAGCGCAGATGCAATGTCTCAGCACAGAAAAACAAGGGAGGGGTGGACACCTGCGCCTCGTCCTTGCGAACAGCAAGACGGAAACCAGCGCGAGCCTCTGCACAACACTCATTTCCCCTTGGCTCGAGCTCCCCGTGCAGCCTGTCAGCTCCCTCTGCTTCTTGCTTCACTGCAGATTCTCTTCTGTTGCTCCAAAATAAAACCAGAGAGCGCAAAACATCGGGCCTCAGTGTGACGTGACTCAGCCGAGCCCAGCGACCACCCCTCGCAGGCGGCGAGGAGAAGCTAACCTCTTAGCTAGGTTTCCCATTCAAATACCCAGGAAAAAAAATGATGCCAACACACAACTGCACCCCTGAACTTACCCCCGCTTAGCCCCGAGCCTTCAGGCTCTGAAAATTTGCAATTGCTCCGAGACAGAGAAATCAAAGGTGGTGCAAAGGGCTGCGGGCGGGTGTGATGCTGTGGGAGGGCCGGGTGCTGGCAAACTTTGCTGCAGCGGGGTGGCCGGGAGCTCGCTCTTGCCTCACAGTCAGTACAGAACAAAACAGATTTCTCACCAGAAAAGAATGTTTTGGCCCAATTCTGCAACAACCCTCAGCACATCCCCTAGGAAAAGGAAGCTGAAGGCAGTGGCTGCTTCCCCCCCAACCTCTGTAGCACCCCCACGGCGCAGGATTTCTGCCCTGCAGACCAGTTCAGCAGGGTTGACCCCCTGGGAGGTCTCTGCACTGCAAACCCCCCGTGGGGCTCAGCAATGAAATGCAGCCACAGAAACAGCAACGAAACGCTATTTCCCCGGGCTCTGATGCGCAGCTGTAATTCCCACCCTGGCTTGCCCCAGAGCTGAAGCGAACGGCACCAGGAAATACCCCTTAAATCAGAAACGCTTCCCTCCGGCTGTAACCCAGGCATCCAGCTCTACCACCCTCCTCATGCAGCCGTGTTTAGTCCTGGGGGCGATGAGGAAGGAGTGGGCAGCCCTTCGCCTGACAGCTGCTGTTTGCATCAGGGACCAAACCCTCGCCAAGGTGGGAGAGGGGCGATTACGCAGACAGATTGCAGGCCAGGATGAGCTGAAAAACACTCTCCCTGTTTAAATTCTGGGTGAATTTTAACTATCTATGTATTTTCCTGCTTGGACACCTGGCTGTACAGATCCTTTCATACAGAGTTCCAAGTGCTGATGTGTTGGCTCAGATACTGCACTCCCTTGGTACCTTCCAATAAACTGGGCTGCAAAAGTTGTGCTTTGCATACCGGGAAACAGAAACAAACCCCACATCCTCCTAGGGGATGTGGATCTGGCCCCGGGGTGTGTTATTTCACAATTGCAGAGGGGCTACCGCAAACCTGCTGCGGGTAGAGGAGTTGGGGGAGAGGGTCTTTCACCCGGACGCTCAGCCAGTTTGATGCACAAAAAAATACCTTTTTCCCCAGTGATAAAAACAGGCTGTGTGCTCAGAAAATCTGGAATTATGGCAAGCCCCGGCTCAGCTAACTAACTCGCTGCTGTCCCAGGGGTCTACTTCAATTGGCCTGGAGAGTTGATGAGGCAAAGGGCATGTGCCAGATGGGGGAAGAGGTTTTGCTGAGGCCCTGACCTGAGTTCCCTTTTCTCACCATCTCTCCGGTTTCCACGCAAGTCACATCCTTGTTCCCTGACTCAGTTTCCCTACCCGTGATGGCGGGGATTTCCTTCCCCTGGGTCGGTGCCTGGCAATGCCAGGGTTTCTCGCAAAGCGGCGCAGAGCACTACGCACCTGCAATCTCTGCCAGAAGAGAACTGCTAAAATGACTGTTCAGCATGACCTATTTAATTACAGATTCTCTCCAGGCAAATGACATAACCGTCCTCTTGTTCTACCCTTCCGTTATACCCCACTCGCATTTTTTTTTTCCCTTACCCTGCTGCTTGCCTTATTTTCTGTCTATGTAAAGGTGAACCAGACACCTTGTGCGATGGTTTTAGAGCAAGACTGCACACAGTGCACACGGGGAAACTGATGGAGCATCCCCATAGGCAGGGAGCACCTGGGCACTGACAAGAAAACCTGCATAGTCACCCCTGCCCTTGGCTGCAGCCTGTAGCGGAGGAGCACCAGAAGGTTCCTCTCACAGCGCTGCATCTCACATGCTTTGGTAAGCCAGAAGCGGAGGATGCCTTGCGCTGGCTGAATTTTCTCCTTGCTCAGGTAAGTCGTGGTGGAAACAATAAGATACAGAATGGCATTTTGTAACCAAGACACCAAAAAACTAATAGTCAGCCAGGAACAAAGTGGTTCCTGTTCTCCCTCAAGTTTTCCCGTTTTGTTCAGGGGGGCACAGGGATGCTGAGATACCCAGCACCACGCACAAACTCAACCCCTGTCTGCCCCACTCATCCCAGTCCCCCCCAGCGCAGGGCATCCTGCAGCCGGGACCAATATGGTGAGAATTGTCAATATTTGCCCACTTTGGGTTCTCCAAAGGAGGGGCCCTGATGAGCGGGTACACGGTGGCTATAAAAGGTGCAGTCAGCAGCACCTCAGGATCACCCAAACCCCAGAGCTGCCACTGCCAGCCATGAAGCTCTTCTTGCTGCTCCTCTGCCGTGAGTACCCCCTTTTGGGGAGGGTGAAAATGCTTGGGTTTGCTACGGAGGGGTGGGATGGGAGGTTGCTTTTCCCAGTGCTCCTAACCCCCTGTCTCCAGTGGCAGGGCTGGCTCCCACCGACTGCAGCTTGGTTCAGTTCAGTTCAATGATTAAGCAGAAGACTGGGAAATCGCCACTGTCCTACAATGGTTATGGCTGCTACTGCGGCTTGAGTGGATCCAAACAGCCGGTGGATGCGACTGACTGGTAAGTTGTGACCTGGTGAAGGCCGGGTGGGTGCCCCCAGCCCTCCTCGCCTCCCTCTCCCTGGGTACGGTGAGAGGAATGCTAGCCTCTGTTTCTGGGAGCTGAGATCGCAAGGCAAAAATCTTTGCTCATCCTTAACACCTCTTTAAATGTCCCTTAGTAGCAGTAGCTGATGGGAAGGGTGCGCATCGGTGTTTCTTCTGCCTTTGCAGTGTTAGGCAGAAATACATCAGGATCCAAGTACCACCTAAGTTAAGCTAACTGAAAGCAGCCATTTGGTGTTCTGCAAAGCCGGCAGCAGAGAAAGCAATTAAAGAGCTGTGCTGAAGATGCCAGAAAGTCCCCCTCCCTCGCCCCCGCAGCATGGGCGATGCCGAGGAGAACAGGGCCGCTGCACAACTGTTGCGCCTAACACGGGCACGGATGCAAGCCGTGTCTCAGGGGGACTGCGCACCACCAGACGCTCCCCACTGCGGTACCATCCCCACCCTGCCCTGACCGCAGCTCTTGTGCTCCCAGGTGCTGCCATGCCCACGACTGCTGCTACAAGAAGCTGGCTTCCTCTAGCTGCAGCCCCAAGCTGGTCACGTACAAATACTCCATCCAGAGCAGCCGGATAACCTGCGGTAAGAGAGGGCGTGGGGTCAAAGCCTTGAGGGAGAAGGCACAACCATCCTCGCTTTTCAGGGACTTCTCTTCCGAGATGTCCTTTAGACCATCCTGGCTTGGAAACCACTTGCTGGGAAGGGGGTGGAAATGAGGGAAAAGTGCCAGGAATAGGGCAAACATTTCTTTGCTAGGACTACAGTGAAGTTTAGTGCTTGGGGACCTCCCAAAGGAGGGGACTTGCCCTCCTGTAGAGGCCAAATATTGAGGGCTCGAGGTGACCCTTCCGTCTTGGATGGGGACCTGGCACTGCTGCCCCGATTTCCCCAGAGCAAACGCTGCTGTTTCTGGGTGAGTGGATCAAAACTAAGCACTCCCTATGATGAAAGCAAACATCTATACATATGCAGGTATACCCAGTAAACTGAATGGTCCCTCCAGGGCCATGCGTGGTTCCTAGCCAGAGGTAAGAGGAGGACTACCTGAAGCACCTCAGACTGAACGCGGGGGGCTGCATACGCCGCGGGGATGGTCCAGCAGACATCCCCTGACTCTCACCCCCTTCGCCTGACTCCATCCCCCCCAAATTTCCTTCCAGAATCCGGGACTTCATGCCAAAAGCAGACCTGCGAATGCGACAAGCGGGCGGCAGAGTGCTTCCAGCGGGCGGCCAAGACCTACAACAACTCCTACAAGAATTACCTCAACAGTCTGTGCAAGGGCTCAACTCCCTCCTGCTAGCCTGGTCGGGCTCAAAACCTGATGGAAACCACCTAAATCGTGGCGGTTTTGCTGTCCCTGCCGCCAGGCGGGGCACAGCCCGGCCCTGCTGCACCAAAAAGACATCTGGCACCTTTCCCCGGAGCCAGTGCACAGGGAAAGCCCGCTCCCCGCAATCAAATAAATCATAAAAACAAGGGAATCCCTCCAACTAAAAATAAATTTTCAAAGGCAACTACTAAAGCACGCCCAGTGTTTGTGTTTCGGGAATCGATGGTGGAAGGGGTGGTAAACTGCATGGCGCTTCACGGCTGATTTTCTGAGGTAAATATTTATGCATACACACAGTTTTGCATCTTTTTCTTAAAAAAACATTTCCCAGAAGTGACATTTTAGCAGCCAAACAGTAAATCTTAAGACCTTTGGAGAAAAAAAATGACCAACAGTGAGGGACTACTGCACCCCAACCCAGGCTCCAAACCCTGCTCCCCTCAGGGAGCTTGGCCACAACACAATCCCGACGCGCTCCTAACGATGATTTAAGCAATTAATACTCACCAAAGCCATGGGGGAGTGTGGCGGTGGTGGTCTCAGGGGTTTGGGGTGGCTCTTTCTTGCACCCCATCTCCACAGGTCCTGGTGGGGCTGGAAGCAGCCGGGCAGGCCCCTGCTGCAGGCCGCAGCCCCCGTCCCTCACCACAGCTGCAATCAGCCCTAACGAGCCAGGGCCGGCTGCCCCTCACACCCAGCCCTCCACGGAAGCACCTGCGGTGTAACGCCTTCTCCGGAGACGTGTCTGCACACCTGCAGAGTGGGGGTCCTACAATAAAAGAGTTTTAAAAGGGGATTTTCTTTGAGTTTCACAGAATCCCAGCACGGTGGGGGTTGGCAGGGCCCTCTGTGGGTCACCCAGCCCAACCCCCTGCCCAAGCAGGGTCACCCACAGCAGGCTGCACAGCACCGCGGCCAGGTGGGGCTGGAATATCTCCAG